>ENA-ORXM01000016-ORXM01000016.1-marine-metagenome-genome-assembly--contig:-NODE-16-length-326332-cov-39.847435_pt1 | contig 326332 bp, 289 predicted proteins | sample MGYA00237867_ERZ511480 | MGnify/ENA primary metagenome ERZ511480 (study PRJEB26309, sample SAMN06266103) | marine metagenome | isolation source: Algal blade | place: United Kingdom:Sidmouth, United...
AAGATCTGCTGGCTCGCATGCAGGCCAGCACGGAGCGGCTTATGGAGGCCTCGCGTGCCGTATCAGAGAATAGTGACGTCTACGATCTCGATACGGGACACGCGCCGAATCAGCCGCGACTCAACCGTATCAAGACACCGCACCTTGTCGATGCCGTGTTCGACGAGTACATGAAGAGCGATGCGCTGCTCGAACTCGTGCGCCCCTTGCTGGGAAATGACATTCGCTTGCACAACAGCAAGCTGAATACCAAGGCCGGCGCGGGCGGAGCAGCTGTTCAATGGCATCAGGACTGGGCCTTCTATCCCCACACCAATGACAATCTACTTGCAGTCGCGGTCATGCTGTCGGACATCGGCGACGATGACGGGCCGTTGCAGATGGTGCCAGGCAGTCATCGTCGAGCACCGTTGTCACATCTGAACGAAGGCGTGTTCTGCGGCGCCATCGACCCGGCAGACCCTGCAGCAAACCTTGCATCTGCGGCGACGCTGACCGGCAGTGCCGGAGCCGTCAGCCTGCATCATGTACGCACGCTGCACGGGAGCGCTCCAAACCGTGGCCGCTTGCCTCGACTGTTGTTGCTGTATGAACTCGGGGCTGCCGATGCCTGGCCGTTGCAGGGTGCCGTATCCAGTTACGCAGGCATGAACCAGCAGGAAACGTGGGCCCGAATGAACGAGAATCTCGTGTGCGGGAAGCAACCGCTGGCCGCGCGACTTGCCGATGTGCCGGTCCTGATGCCATTGCCGCCGCCGCGCGATGGTTCGTCGATCTTTCGGGTACAGGCGAGTGGTGACGCTGTGGATGCATTCGGCTGAGCCAGGTTCCGTCGGTAGTTGCATGCAACCTGGTACCAGACGGCACCGCTCTCGCTTGATATCGAATGTGTTGTACAGGTCGGCGGTAAGAAGAACGCGGTTTCGATCGACGGGAAGCCCACCGGGATGGCCCAGAATTCGTAGGCAGGGTCCGTGCGATGGGGTCATGGTGATAAGCAGACGACGACGCATCATGATCGTGGGTCAACCCGGCTCGGGAAAGTCGACGCTTGCGCGGTTACTCGGCAGCATCCTGGATCTTCCGGTCGTGCACATTGATCACATTCACTGGCAGGCGGGTTGGATCGAACGCTCCGGGGCCGAGAAGGATCGTCTGTGTGCAGAAGTCCATGCGAGAGAGCGATGGATCTTCGAGGGTGGTCGCTCATCGACGTGGAGCGAGCGGCTGAAACGTGCCGATACGCTGATCTGGCTGGATGTTCCTCTGGTGCTCCGTGCATGGCGGGTGTTCCTGCGCACGCTGCGCCACCATGGTCACACCCGACCGGATTTACCTGAGGGGTGCCCTGAGCGTTTCGACTGGGAATTCACCGTGTGGATCTGGCAAACGCGCAAGAGTGGACAAGCGCACATGCGTGCGCTGCACGATTCCGCACCGCATGATGTCGAGACCTACCGTCTGCAACGCCTGACAGAAGTCGACGCATTCGTGGCCGGCTTGCGGAAGGAGCGCGCGAGTGGCTGACAGCCACGGACGTCACGTCGGGCCGTCAGCCATTGTGACCAGCTTCGCGACGGTGTTCAGGTTCCGTGCCGTGCCTTCTGCGGCGGCAGGTAGCTTCAACCTGGACGTCGCGATGCCATCGCGATACTGAATGTAAATTTCGTGTTTACCCAATGCCATGGATTCGTTCTTTGCACCGGTCGCGGCAGCGATGTCGGCCTTGTTGACCGCGCGGTCGAGGAAGAGGGTCAGTGTGTGATTCGGTGCAGCGTCTGGAAACGGGTTCGCCTGGAGGACGGCCGCCATCTCCTTGCGGGTGCGAACGACGACACCAACGGGCTTGCCTGCATACGCGAGCAGCGCCGACTCGAGCGCCTGTTGAGCCTGGCGCTTGCCGGACGTCGATCTGAAGACGACGTTGCCGCTGGCAATATAGGTCTGCACGGCTTCGAACCCCGCATCAACACACAGGGCCTTCAGATCCTTCATGGGCAGCTTGCCGGTTCCACCGACATTCACTGCACGGAGCAGAGCAACAAAGATGGCCAAGTGTCGGGCGGTTCTCGTGGGACGGGAATGCCCTATTCACTATACTGTAGTTGACTGAAAGACCGCGTGGACCGTCATGCCGTGACGGTCGGGAGGGAGAGACGCATGACCGACACCGTCGATGCATGGTTTGACGAACTTCCAGAGCCGCAGGGACGATTGTTGTCAGAGCTGCGTGGCCTCATCCACGAGACCAATGCAGGATTCGTGGAAGCATTCAAGTGGGGACGGCCTTGCTATTCCCTCAATCATCCGGTTTGCTATCTGCAGACAGCGAAGGGGCATGTCGTCATCGGCTTTCAACAGGGTGCGAGCCGGCATCGTGACCGGTCATTTCGGCAACAGGGCCGAAATCGGTCACCTTCAATCAAAACAGCTGGTCACGTTGCGCCGAAACAGGCGGTCACGTTCAGCCGAAACAAGCGGTCACGCCACCCCGAAATACGCAACTGATGTTCAGTCCGAGCGAAGTGCTGCGTATATGTCAGTCATCACTCGGGATGGCGGTATCCACCAGCTTCGCGACCATGGACAGAATCTCTGCCTCCCCCGGTATCTGCCCGCCAAGATCTCCGCTGGCATCGCGGCTCTTGCCTGCTGCAAACCAATGACAGTCGCGCCGCTTGCCTGTTGCTGTGATCGTTACGTGCATCCTGATTCCATCTGCTAGGCGATCCCACTCCTGGATATCGATATCACTGCTCTTTGTTCTGACGCGCCATTCTCGGCCGTCCGCGTCCGTCGTTGTGTCGGCCATTTGTCGCTCCTAAATGCAGGCGACAAGAGCATAGATCGCTGTGCGGGCCCGGCTGTACTAGACAAAGGGATGGCGGAGGGCAGGACGCACTCACCTGACTGCCTTCCGGACACCTCTCGCTCGTTTCAACCTGCCCAATATGGTTCGGCTCTTTGACAAGCAGGGGCTGGCCAGCCGTCACGGTTGAACATCCCCGCAAAGATCTCGGCGTCCTCTCTGAATCGCTCCATCGAGGCTACTAGCCAAGGCACCGGCATACATTCGATGACGTCTACTGGATCCGCGTTCCAACGAGCCCGGAAGGTGCCATCAGCGAACGGCACAAGCCACCTGAACGCAGGTGCGATCGGCAAAGTCGATATCGAGCTCCTGCTCGTTCAAAGCGAAGCCTCCATGTCCTCGCTGACGTACACATTGATCGACAGAACCGCCGGATCGGGATCGAGCAGGTCGAGGTAGGCGCCGCTGGCCAGCTGGACGGACGGACCGGTAACGGCGTTCACGAGGCCACCTGACGGATGGGCCGTGTCTGAACAGGTGTCTTTTCGAGCGAGCACGTCGGCTCGTCGGCGGCTTTCAGACCGGCCGAAATCGCCCTTGTCACCCCAATTCTATGGGAAGACCCCCAATCTATGGGGAGGCAGACTTGCAATAAGCCTTTTAACTCATTGAAAAATGGCGCGCCCGGAAGGATTCGAACCTCCGACCACCTGGTTCGAAGCCAGGTACTCTATCCAGCTGAGCTACGGGCGCACAGTTCCCGAAAAGCGTGAGCGTACACAGCGCTCCACCTGTGGAATGATAGCGCGGCTGCGCTCCGGCGTCGAGTCTGTGAGACTGCGCTGATCCAGGCAGCTGTGCACCGGTATTAGGACCGCTGTCTTGTGCCTCTGCCCGGGCATCATGCGCGAGGGCGTCAACTTGATGGAGCAAGTCTGCACCGATGTTACCTGAACACGCCCAAGCCCACTCGCAGGCCCGCAATCTCGCTCATGTCAAATTCCATGCCCTCGTCCAATCCCGCTCGGCTGCACCTGATGCCAATCGCCAAATGAACCTTTCACAACACCTGAAAGCGGCTGTTGCCGGTCTGCCCCGAGGGTCTGCTCGAGCCGGGAGCCGGAGGAGGGCGGTGGGTCTTTTCATGGCCCTCTGCGCGGGCCTGGTTGCCGGCTGTTCGGGTGAGGGCGATGACCCGGTCGTGAGTATCGGTGCCGGAGTCGAAATTCGGGGGAACGTGGCGGGTGACCGTGTTCTCCTCGGTCGCGAGGTGGAAATCCGGGCCACGAGTGGCGAGTTGTCGACGACGACGCTTGGCAGTACGGGGTTTTTCGCCAACGAGGACGTTGCCGGCTCGGGTCCATGGCTGTTGCGCGTGCGGCTGCGTGACGGTGGCGCCTGGTACGCGATCGCCCATGAAGATGCCGACAGCCGGGTGATGACGCGTAACGTGAATGCGTTTTCAGACCTGGCCGTCCGCAACGTGTTCGGCTCCGCTGGTCAGTCCCTGGACGATCTGTTCGGTGTTGGCGACGCCATCGATCCGGGTGCCTTGCCGACGGCGACAGAGGTGATGCTTGGCAACACAGCTGTTCGGCGACTTGTCGGCGACTCTCTCGCCGCGTATGACCTCGAGGAGCTGGATCTGACCAGCGGCGATCACCGCAACATCGAGGCTGCCGTCACGCGCTTCCTGTCGGGGCATTCGGTCTTTCTCCAGGACGATCTTGTCACGGTATTCGCGACCGATCCTGACCCGAATGCAGCGACGCGCACGGTCATCGTCGATGGTATCGGTGTGCTGGATGACCTTTCCGCGGTCGATACGCTGCCGCCGTCGTCACCAACGGGCCTCCGCGCATTGGCAGCGGCATCGAACGAGATACTGGTCGTCTGGGAGCCTGCGCGCGACAACCGCTCTGTTGCTCGCTACGAGATCAGCCGTAACGATGCGGTCATCGCGACGACGCCGTATCCGCTCTACCACGACTTGCCGCTGACTCTGGGTACCGAGTACCGCTACAGCGTGGTAGCCATCGACTCTGCGGGCAACCGTTCCAGCGCCACGCCCGTTCAGGTCGCGACACCGCTGGCAGCGCCGGACACGACGTCGCCGCTGCCCCCGACCAATCTGTCGGCCGTCAGCGGCCCGGGCCATGTTCGACTCAGCTGGACCGGCAGTGCCGATGACACGGCGAGCTATCAGGTACTCCGCTCAGTCGCCGGTGGCATGCTCGACGTACAGGCTCGGCTGACATCGACAGGCACTGTCGACACGGGTCTGACCGGTGGGCTCCGCTACTGTTATCGCGTGGTCGCAGTTGACGCATCGGACAACCCTTCAGCGGAAAGCGACTCGGCGTGTACGACTCCCCCGGCTGGAAACGACCTTGGGGATCCGGTCGATACCGGCACCCCGACGCCCGGCCCGGCCGGGACAGGGCTTGTTGAGGTTGATGTGAGCGCTATCGTTTGCGACGAGGAGTTCACGGGAGCGGTGATCTCGAGCGCAATAACACTCGACGCAGCATGCTATCGGGTCGTAGGCAATATTCTTGTCGCTGATGGTGGTGTCCTGACCGTCAGTGCCGGCACGGTACTGAAATTCGGCGAAGGCGCAGCCTTGATCGTGTCGAACGGCGGCGCCCTGAATGCGTCGGGAACGGCCGATTTTCCCATCGTTTTCAGCGGAACCCGGCAGCAAGCGGGTCACTGGGCTGGAGTACGCTTCGAGAATACCGGCAGCGAACTCAACCGCCTCGAGCAAGTAGTCATCGAGAATGCGGGTCTTGCCGAGCGTGAGGGCGTCGCCCTGGCACTCGTCTCGTCCGAGTCCGACGCAACGCGACTGTCGGTGAACAGCCTGCTGGTGCGCCGCAGCGCGGGGCTGGGCTTCGCCATCGATGCGCTTACCCAGCTCGACAGGTTCGACGCCGTCGTCGTCACTGATTCGGCGCTCCCCGGCCGGTTGCCTGCGATGCTCGCGGGACGCATTGGCGCAGGATCGAGTTTTCGCGGGAACCGTACTGACCTGATGGAGGTACAACCGGCGAAGATTGAGCGCATGACAACCTGGCCGCAAATCGATGTGCCCTGGGATGTCGTACAGATGACGGTGGACGCACCTTTTTTCATTCCGCCAGGGTCCGAGCTGCAGTTTAGTATCAGCCGTGGCATATACGTTGGTGTCTCGGGTAGCTTTCGAGCGGTCGGCACCGCGGCGGCCCCGATCGTCATTACGGGAACCCTGAAAGAGCCTGGTTATTGGGACGGTATTTCCTTTGCCTACAGCACCTCTCCCGACAATCGGCTGGAACACGTGATCATCGAATACGCCGGCAACAATGAAGAGTCGGCCGGTTTGAGCACTCGATCCTCCGGCAGTCGAGGCTCGTATCTGTCGCTCGATTCGGTGAGTTTGCGTTTCAACGAGGGCGGCGGCTTCCGCTTCGAGTCGCTGACGCAGCTCGGTGACTTCGACAATGTCACGAGTACCGCAAATGACTACACGGGTACGCTCTCGCCCGACCTGCTGCCTGCCATCGGCAGTGGCTTCATGGGCACGGGTAATGCAGAAGATGTCATCGTGCTGAACGACGCGACTGTGCGCGAATCGTCCAATTGGCCCGATCCGGGCGTACCGTATGTGTTCCAGCAGATTGAGCTTGCCGCTCCCGTCACGATCGCCGCGGGAACCCGGCTGATGGGGTCCGCCGATGCGGAATTCCGAATCACTCCGACGGGCGCCTTGTCGGCCGTCGGCACGCCGTCTGCGCCCATCAGCTTCATTGGCACGGTGGCGAGTCCCGGGCACTGGCAGGGGCTCAGCTTCGACTCGAGCAACGCCACCACGAATCGACTCGAGCACGTGAGCGTATTGCACGGCGGAGGCGGCGTAGCTCCTGCAACCAGCGGCAACATCGCGCTGTCCTGTTCCGCCTCTCGCGGGGTGGTGCTGAGCATCGAAGATGCGCGCATCGGGGACAGTGGCGGATGGGGCATATACCGTCAGGGATCGACGTGTCAGCTGACGCTCGAGTCAGGCGTGAGCTTCGAAGGAAACGCCCTGGGTGACGTCAGCCCGCCTTGAAACGGGCTTGCTGCATACGCATCTCAGGCCGACGTCACACTCAAGAGGGCCGCTGCGATCAGTTGCGCGACGGCGCGGCAATCGTCCTCGCTGAAGGTAAGCGGAATGCGTATGTCGTAGAGGCGCGACAGTACAGCGTCGGTCTTCGGAAGCGCCCTGGTCGCGATGTAACGCCAGCTGTCATGGCGACTGGTGTAGGCCTGAGGTTCCGCTCGCCCGAACCACTTGACGGTAACGCCCCGTTCCGTGCAAGCCTCCAGAAAGCGCTCGTTTTGATGGTCGTCCAGCGAGTCTGCGAAGAACTGTAGCGAACTTCGTACTTCCTTCGCCTTCGCATGCTCCTCAGGCAAGCGCAGCCCTGGCACGCTTGACAGGACCGTCGCCATGATCTCGTGCCGCTCGTTCCAACGGCGTGCATTGTCGTCGAGCCCGGCAAGTTGCGGCCTGAGAATGGTCGCGCGAAGTTCGTCCATGCGACCACTGCAGTTGGGAGTCTCGAGCCGCAGAGTCTCGAATGCAGCGGGCGGTGGCGCCGCGCCATGACGTTCGTACAGCATGTAGGAGCCGGAAAACAGGATAGCGCGCGCGGCGAGTCTTTCGTTGTCGGTGGTAAGCAAGCCACCTTCACCCGAGTTGATGTGCTTGTAGGTCTGGGTGCTGAAACAGGCGACGGTGCCGTGACTACCGGATTTTTGCCCGCCGAAAGTGGCCCCCATGGTGTGAGCGCAGTCTTCTACAAGTTGCACGCCGTGCTCGCGCGATAGCGCAAGGATGGCGTCCATGTCGGCGATATGGCCGCGCATGTGAGACAACAGCAGGACTTTCGCACCGCTCTCCAGGATGCTCGCCTGCAGGTGCTCGAGGTCGATGGTCAGCTCACTGTCGCTTTCCACGAGAATGGGTCGCCCACCGACGGCCGTGATAGCGCCAGGTACGGGAGACAGGGTGAAAGCATTCGTCAGTACCGGGTCGCCGGAGGCGACTCCAATAGCGCGAAGGGCGAGTTGCAACGCGTATCCCCCGGAGGCACAGGCGAGGCAGTAGGCCTGCTCCTGATAGCGCGCGAACTCCGCTTCGAGAAGTGATGTTTCCCCCGGGCCGCCGTCTGTCGTCAAGTCGTACCGATGCAGGCGACCGCTCTGCATGATGTCGACCGCCTGTCGAATCGATGCTTCCGGAAGCGCTTCCTGACGGGTGAAACTCTTTTTGAAGAGCTCTTGAGTTGCCACTGTCGGGGTCGTGTCGATGCGCGTGCTCATGCGCGTTTGCAAGCCTTGGTCGTGCCACCCATCCTGGTCATGCTACCCAGGGTTATCGTGACGCGAAGGGCGTTGCCGTTCAGGGTGGGTCCTTTCATGATGCTCCCTGTCGGGCCTTGAGTTCGCGTGCCCCCAGGAGGGCAACCAGAGCGCCTGCCAGGGCACCGAACAGGTGCCCGTCCCAGGACACCCCTGGTTGTAGTGGCATGACGCCCTGAAAGAGCGTCGAGGCGTACATGAAGCCGACGATCACGGCGATCATGACCGATTGTCGGCGTCGCTCGAAGATGCCCGCGAAGATGTGAAAGGCGATCAGCCCGAAGACGAGGCCACTCGCGCCGATATGCAGTGCAGTTCGTCCGAAGAGCCAGAGCCCGAGGCCGCCCAGAAGTGCGATCAACACCACGATAACGGCACTGTTGGCACGTGAACCTGCCAGCAGGAGCAGGGTGACGAGCAGTGGCACGCTGTTGGAAATCAGGTGTGCCAGATCGCCGTGCAGGAACGGCATCGCGACAATGCCCACCAGGCCATCGAGCGTTCGCGGTACCAGCCCGAGGAGCTCCAGCGGCAAGACGCGGTCGATCAGGAACACGATCCAGATGACGGCGAGGAAAATCGCTATCCGGCTGAAGTCGCGCCTGACCGTATGGACATTCCGTGCATCGACGAGCGCGCTCATGGCTTCGCTCGGAGTGCTCCAGCACGCCTTTGCGAAGACGCCTCGCTTCTGCAGTGGACAGGCTCGCCGAGCCCGTCGATATCACGTTGAGGCACCACTGAGGCTCTAGCCGAGCATGCGCTGCAGACGATCAGTCACCTCGTCAACGAGGCCTGCGTCGGCGGAAGCGTCGCCCTTCCACAGACGGTTGAAGTCGTCTGTCGAGATACCGAGTCGTGACGCGTCAGCGTCCCGCAGGTTGAGGATCTTCATCATCTCCCGCACGTTGCCGTGCTTGTCGCCGCCGGCCAGTTGCGTGGCATCGTTCGTCGCCCCGGTCGAGTGGCTGCCGGTCGAGACGCGTGCCGTGGCTCCTGATGTGGCCCCTGATGTGCCGCCTGCCTGGGCTCCTGCTGCGACGGCCGCTGCCGCAGCACCTGCGGCAAGGGTTCCGGCGGCGGCGGCGGCGCCGCCTTTCGATGCGCCGCCCGTCGAAGAGCCGCCTGTCGAAGAATCGACCGCAGACGAACTGCCAGCTGCCGTACTCTGTCCTTCGGCGTGGCGGGCGGCAGCGTCTGCTCCTATCGTGCCTTCGGCGTTGCTCGCCGCGCCAGGTCGCTCATCAGTCAGCTCGCCGTGAGGCTGAGCGCTGTTCTCGAGAGAATGGTTGGTCGATCGCCCCTTCATGTACTGAATCAGGAAGTAGGCTGCAATGGCCAGTGCGATCAAGATGACGACGTACATGGGTCTGATCCCTCTCTGAGGACGTCCGGAATGGACGTCTGCGGTTAATACGTGCGCCAGGCGGCGTAGCGCGAGCCTCGGGACTGATAGACTGCCGTCCCTTTTCCGAGGCCTGCGGACTGATGGTCAGACCCGAGAAATCGATTGTCAAACGTTTCGAGAGCCTGAAGTCCCATCTCGAGCGCGAAAACCCCATCCTGGTGGATGCCATAGGCGGATTCCGCAAGCTCGATTCGGTCGGCTATGCCACCGGTCTGATGGCCACGGACGACTCCTACGCCATGCAGATTTCCTGGTGGCCGCTGGTATCCATCCTCGGCGTCTTTTCTGCCGGCAAGAGCTCGTTCATCAACAGCTACCTTGGTCGCACCTTGCAGAAGACCGGGAATCAGGCAGTCGACGACAAGTTCACGGTTGTTTGCTATGGCGAGGAGAATGCCGGCCAGGTACTGCCCGGGCTTGCGCTCGACGCCGACATGCGGTTCCCGTTCTATCGGATCAGCGACGAGATCGAGAAGGTCACCGAAGGCGAGGGCAGGCGTATTGATGCCTACCTGCAGCTCAAGGTGACCGATTCGGAAGTCGTGCGCGGCAAGATACTCGTCGATTCCCCGGGATTCGATGCCGATGCGCAGCGAACCTCGACGCTGAAGCTCACCAACCACATCATGGACATCTCGGATCTGGTGCTCGTGTTCTTCGACGCGCGGCATCCTGAGCCCGGTGCCATGCAGGACACCCTCACGCACCTGGTCGAGAACACCATCGGCCGTAACGACAGCAACAAGTTCGTGTTCATCCTCAATCAGATCGATACCGCCGCCCGCGAAGACAATACCGAGGAGATCGTCGGTGCCTGGCAACGCGCGCTATCGCAGAAGGGCCTGACGGCCGGGCGTTTCTACACGATCTTCAACAAGGATGTGGCCTTGCCGATCGAGGACGAGACACGACGCCGGCGCTTCGTGGAGAAGCGTGATGCCGACATGGCCGAGATCGAAGGTCGTATCCAGCAGGTCGAGGTCGAGCGCGCGTACCGGATCGTCGGTGCGATGGAAAAGCAGGCCTACCGAATTCGCGACACTGCTGTGCCGGCGATCGCAAAGCTGCGCCAGTCCTGGGCGAAGCGTGTGCTGCGTATCGATGCCATCATCTTTGCGCTGATTGCCGCAGGCGTCGTGGTGGGCGGCTTTATGACCGGAACGCTCGGCAGCATCGGCGCTCTGTTCCTGTCGATGTTTGCTGATCCGATTTCGATGATTGGCCTGATTGCGGCCCTCCTTGTGCTCCTGTTTTTAATCCATTTTGGAGTGCGACGAGCCGTGGCCGCGTGGATGCAGCGCAATATCGAGAATCAGGACGGCCTTGACCTCGCAAGCGCCTTCCGGACCAATACACGGTTCTACCGCTCGGTCTTCGGCAAGCATCCGGTTGGCTGGAACGGTCGTGCCAGAAGCACTGTCGATGACGTCATCGAACAGGCGGCCGACTTCGTCGAGAAGCTCAACGACACGTTCACGAATCCGTCGGGCGAGTCGCGTTAGTCGGCAGTGACTCGGAGGTGCGTCAACGTGTTTTTACCGGGCTCAGCGTCAAAACCCCGTTGACGCGCCACCGGCGGGAGGCCCAGGGGCGATGAATGCAACACGATTCTCGCTCGTCTGGGCGATCTTCGGCGTGTTCTTCCTCGAATCCGTCGTCCTCGGTAACTGGATACCGCGCATACCCGAATTCAAGTCGGCGCTCGGCCTGAGCGACTCGGAATTGGGTCTTTGTCTGCTCGCCATGCCGTTAGGTACGTTTCTCGGCTTGATGGTCGCCGGCCGACTCACGGAACGTCTCGGGCTCAGGCAATCCTGCCGGATAACGCTGCCGCTCTGGGCGCTTGCCTTCGTGTTGCCGGCGTTCGCCACGTCCGGCGTCTGGCTCGGGGCGAGTCTCGCGCTGGCGGGCTTCATCATTGGTCTTGTCGAAGTGGCCATGAACACCAAGGCCGATGTCATCGAGAAAGCGTCGCGGCAGCGCCTGATGTCACGCTGCCACGGCTTCTGGAGTCTCGGCTCGATGGCCGGTGCCTTGCTCGGTAGTGCACTTGCGCACGTCGGCGTGTCGGTACAGGCACACTTTGTTGCCGTCATGCCGCTGGTGGGGTTGCTGGGCTGGTGGACGGCTTCGCAATTGCCACTTGATGAACCTGTCCATGAACCGGTCGAGTCTGAAGATCCACTTTTCCGGCTGCCGTCACGTGGCATCCTGTTGCTCTGTGCCATGCCGCTTGGCGTCATGGTGGTCGAGGGCGCTTTCATCGACTGGTCGGCCGTCTTCATGCGCTCGGTACTCGAGGCCTCACCCTTGGTCATCGGCACCGCGTATGCGTTTTTCTCTGTGGTCATGGCGGCCACCCGCTTGTCCGGCGATCGTATTGCCGACCGTTTCGGCGATCTTGCCGTCGTGCGCTGTTCCGGACTGGCGGCCGCCTGCGGAATTGCGTTATTCGCAATGGCGCCGACGGTGCCAATGGCCTATGCAGGAGCTGCGCTGTCGGGGGCCGGGGTCGCGATCGTCTACCCGCTGGCTATTTCAGCTGCGGCGCGGCGACCAGGACGATCGGCCGCCGACAATGTCGCTGCCATGACCATGATCTCTTTTTGTGCTTTCCTGCTGGCCCCACCACTGATCGGCTTCATGTCCGACGCCATTGGCCTTCGGTGGGCGCTCGGCTTGCTCACCCCCATCGCGTTCGCCACCTTCCTGCTTGCCGGCGAAGTGGCGCGCGAGAATCGGTCTGCATGAGCGTCTCGTCGCTGATCGCTGAGCATCGCGTGATGATCAGCCTCGGTATTCTCGTGCTGATGCTGATAGCGTTCATGCGCGAGCGGCTGCCGCCATCCGGCGTCGGCGTCATCGGCGCCGCCGTCTTCATCCTGCTGGGCTATGTCACCGAGTCGGAACTGCTTGCGGTCTTCTCGAACAGCGCAGCTATCGCCATCGGCGGCATGCTGGTTCTTTCGGCTGCACTGGTGCGCACCGGCACGCTCGAGGCATTGGCCGGACAGGTCCTCGAACTGGCGCGAACGAGGCCGGTACTGGCGGTCGTGCTGGTGCTTGGCGTTGCGCTGGTGGCATCGGCGTTTGTCAACAGCACACCGGTTGTCGTCATCCTGATACCGCTGGTCGGATCATTGGCTGCCGCCGTCGGCATGGGTGCCAAGAAATTGCTCATTCCCTTGTCGTACGTGGCAATACTCGGTGGAAGCTGCACCTTGATCGGTACATCGACGAACCTCCTGGTCGATAGCATTGCGCAGGAGCAGGGCCTCGAGGGCTTCGGAATTTTCGATATCACCGTCGTCGGCCTGATCGCTGCCGTCGCGGGTTGTGGGTTCCTTGCGTTGTTCGGGCGAATACTGCTTCCTGTCGGTTCCGGCACCGGTACGCTGGCGGACGAGAGCATCGATGTGCTGACCGAGTTGCGCCTGGGCGATGACTTTGCAGAGCTGGGCAAACCCTGGGCAAAAGCGTCATTCCTGTCGCACCGCGGTGTAAAGCTGGTCCGGGCCAGTCGCGGCAGTCAGCGCATCGATGTCGATGACGAATTGATGCAGCCCAAGGATCGTGTGGTGTTGCGGGTCACCTCGCCCGAACTCGCGACGCTTGCGACTTTGCCCGGCATCGTGCTCGGCTTGCGTGTCCGCCGGCCGAGCGAGGAAGCGGAAACAATCGGGCGCATAACGGTGGCCACGGAAAGCGCGATCGTGGGCAGGCGCTTGCGTGAAGCGCATTTCATGTCACGCTTCGCGGTGTCGGTCATCGGTGTACGGCGGCGGCGAAACCTCGCGGGGCCGGAACTCGCGTCACTGGTCGTCAAAGGCGGAGATCGCCTCTATGTGCGGGGCCCGGCCGAACAACTGGCCGGCATCGCGAGCGACCCGTGGCTGATTCCGTCTACCGTACCGCCCGCCAAGCCGTTTCTGCGTGATCGCGCCCTGGCCGCCGTCCTGACCCTGGCGCTGGTCATCGCCTGTGCGGCCTTGGGACTGGTGCCGCTGGCCGCAGGCGTCGTCATCGGCGTCGGCTTTCTGCTGGCCATAAACAGCATCGATACGGCTGATGCCTGGTCGGCCCTGAATGCCGATGTGCTCGTCCTGATCTATGCGATGCTGGTGGTTGGCACAGGCTTGCAGAACACCGGTGCTGTCGACGCGGTGATCACGGCATCCTTGCCCTTGCTCGACTCGATGACGCCGCTCGGCATCATCGTGGTCGTGTATGTATTGACGTCGGTGCTGACCGAAACCGTCACCAACAATGCGGTTGCTGTGATCATGACACCGCTGGTCATCGGCCTTGCGGCGCAACTCGATGTGCCGCCCTTGCCACTGGTAGTCAGCGTGATGTTCGCCGCGAGTGGCAGCTTTGCAACACCGATCGGCTATCAGACCAACACGCTCGTGCATATTGCCGGCAACTACCGTTTTACCGAATTTCTGAAGATCGGCATTCCGATGAAACTGCTGGTCGGTGCGGTGACTTGCGTCGGCATCGATGTCTGGTTCTAGTGGCCTTGCACCTTGGTATTAACCTTCATCGGGTACGGTATCGTTAAATAGGCCTGTCGGTTTAACGATGAGCCGACAGCGAACGGAAGAACAGCATGAATCAGGAGAACGGCATGAATGATGTCCTCGAATTCTGGTTCGAGACCCTCGAGCCGAAACAGTGGTACCGAAAATCGGATGAGCTGGACGCCCGCATCACCGAGCGTTTCGAAGCGACATACCACGCTGTCGTTACGGGTGAAAAGGCAAGCTGGCGCGACACGCCCGAAGGGCGTCTGGCTGAAATCATCGTGCTCGATCAGTTTGCGCGCAACATGTTTCGCGGCACCCCGCAAAGCTTCTCGGCCGATCCGCTGGCGCTGGCACTGGCGCAGGAAGGCATCCGTAACGGCGCCGACAAGGCTCTGGTCGATGGGCGTCGGGAGTTCATGTACATGCCGTTCATGCACAGTGAGTCACGACTCATTCACGAGCAGGCAATGTTGTTGTTCGCTGATTCTCCCAACCTCGATTTCGAGATCAGGCACAAGGCGCAGATCGATCGCTTTGGCCGATATCCGCATCGGAACGCCGTCCTCGGTCGAGCGTCGACCCCGGAGGAAATCGAGTGGCTCAAGGAGAACTCTGGGTTCTGAGCGAACGCGAGCATCTGATCGACATTGCTACGCGCAGACTTCAGACGGTGAAGGGTCGCTGAGCATCGAACCCGGCGTGAGGAGCGCCTTCAAGCTTGTGGTTCGGCGTCTGTGTTTCCGGCATCCGCTTTCTGATCGCGTCGAGGAAGGGTTCATAGGATTGTGTGTACGCACCACTGGACCAGACCTTGAGCTATTGCGTGGTGAAGGCGCCGTTGAACGGGCCATCCAGTGATTGCTGGTGATCCTGGCAGCCCGAAAGCAGCCTGACGCTTGCGCCGAGATCACGGTCTGTCGCCTGCGTGCCGGTTTGCGAAAGGCGGTCGTCGTAGAAGGCGCGGTGATTGTGATAGACACGGCTCGCGAGCCTGGCGGGCATGACTCGCGGGCGAGGCTTCTCCGGATCGGCGGCTTCCTCGGTGGTGTCCACGGTCTCCGTGGCGCCGCGTGGGCCAGCTCTCACCACCGAGTCGCTGTGACAGCTGTCGGAGATCACCAGAATCCGTGAGCCCGCCGGGAATGCATGCCAGAGTGCATAGAGTTCGTCATCGATGAGCTGGCCGTCGTGCAGACACCATGTCTCGTCGGTTCCGTCGTCTTCATCGTTGTTCCTGTCGGGAAGCTGAGCACCGTGTCCCGCGTAGCTCAAGAAGAAAATGTCGTCGGCTGTCATTGCGCTGGCAATGGTTCGAATTCGCTCCATGACGGCGTTTCGGGTTGCTGCCTTGCTCAGTAGCGACGAGGTTTCGCTATAGCCACATTCGGTTGCGATCGAGGCCATCCCATCATGTCGTTGTCCTCCAGCGTTTCCTTCCAATTTGTTGCCGAAATGTTCGTTGCCGAGATCCCCGTCGCCGAGATCTTTCTTGCCTGGGTCTGTCTTGCGATCCGACCTGTCCGGATTCCTGGTGTCCGGAATCCTGTTGCAGAGATCCTGACCGCCTGGAATCCCTGCCCAGAATCTCTTCGATGAAGGGCCTGCTGACGACGCTGTTTCGAAGAATCGATGAGCCGTTGAATTACCGTTTCATCTCGGGCCCGCTTTCGATCTGGTGCACCAGCGGTATGCCGGCCAGCTCGAATTCGTGCTTGTCCTCCGAGCAGGCAAGCGAGAGACTCTTCGGCGCCTGTTCGAAGGGTTCGCACTCGAAGCTGTTGTTGACCCTCGGGCCCGCCCGGGTCGGATCACTCGCGCTCACGCCAGCGACGGCGCGAGCCTCCAGCTTGAGCTGATTCCACAGGGGGCGGCCGAGAGGTCGAATCAGGGCTTCGATCAGATCGTTGCGATCGTCGGTAGGGTCAGGCATGCGTTCCACAGCGTCACGCATGCAGGCCTTGATACCGACAGCAAAGGCAGATGCCAGGCGAGCGGTCCAGACGATACTGATGGGGTAGACCCCGCGCGGCCTGAGGAAGCGCCGTAGTCGGGCGATGCGATGCATGGCGTCGTCGATCGAGCCGGTATCGCCCGTGATGCGCAGGTAGATGCGCTCGATGTCGCCGGTCTTGTTGCCCGAATGCGGCTGGCGGATGTCTCTCTCGACGCCTATCGCGCCATCCAGATAGTCGAGAGTTCTGTCGAGGTTCTCTTTCGAATCGGCCGCCCCATGAACTCCCCCAACTGTTGAGCACATAGAAGCCCGTCTTGTCGTAACCGACGATGACGAACGCGTGTGCACCACAGTCCTGAAAGTCCTCCAGCGGTACGATGCGACCTTCCCGACGCACACTCTCCTCGCTCCAGCTGGAATGCAACTGCGCCGAGACCAGCACGGCACCGACTTCCAGAATGGCGCTGTGATAGTCGGCGAGATGGTGCTGCAGGCGAAAGTAGGCACCGAGTGAGAGCCCGCGAGCTTCCTTGGCACAGGCGACCCTGTCGAGATCGCTACTGTCTGCTCCCTGTTCATCGCCCCATGAACGTCGCAGACAGACCCCGTTGTGATAGAAGCCCTTGATGGCCGATCGAATCGAATAGCGACGCTGCTCGGTGCCGCTGATCTCGGCGCTGACGAGCGCGCCCATTTCGAACAGCATGCCAGCACTGACGGCGGCGAGCGTGTTGTCCGATTTCGTGTGACTCGCCGGCTGACGTCTCCGCTTGCCCGTCGTCAATTGAACTGTCCTCAGTTGATCTGTCCTCAGTGGACCCGTCGTTGGGGGAGCGCTTGCCGGTGGACTTGTTGTCGGTGAGCAGGTCGGCAATACGCTGAATGTCGATCAATGACGCGAGCGCGAAGCCCGTACACCGATCCGATTGCCGTTTGTTGCGGGTGAGCACCTGCGGCTCTCCCGGCGCGGGATCGACAGATCCGGGCAGGTAGTGTGACGGCAGGCCGCGCAGTGACGAGCGGTAGAACACATCGCGCAGATCGGTCGAATCGCGAAGGTATTCCTTCGGCATGCCGGTGTTCGGCGACTTGGAGGTAGTCACGCCGGCATAGTAGCGGAACCCGGTGCCGCGTAATGGACCTTGTCGACTGACTGATTGCTCTTGCACATGAAGCAGGGAGTTCCCGAACACCTGGGAAGATCCTAATCATCGATCAACGACGGTGCCGCTGGAAAAAGGGCTAGCCAGGCCGACGGGATCAACGCGAAGGTGCTGCCTTGTGCGCACCGCTGGCTAGCCAGGCCGCGGTGAGCATGTCAATAGTGTTGCCGTGTGCGCATCGGGGCCTTCTGGACAACCCGAAAACTCGACTCGTTCGCACTACGATCCGGCGAATCGTCGGCAAGTTCCGGATTCGCCGAGCAGGCTTTGCGAAGGTCCACATCCGGTCGTCGACAGACGACGTCATGTGCTCCGCAACCGCCATGCGACACCTCGCCGAATCGTTTCATCCACTCTTTTCGCGACTTGTCCTGACCTCGTTCCTCGCCTTGTCCGCCACCAGCGAAGCGGCTAGCTGGGAGTCACTTCAACCGGCGACTGTCGCACGGGGTGAGGGCGTCATCGTCGAACACGACGGTGGGCTCTTTCACTTCAACGGCTTCGACGAGAACATCGACATCGAGAACTCGGTCGAGCGCTACGATATCGCCAGCGACAGCTGGCAGTTTGTCAGCACGACCAGTACGTCCGGTAACGCGCCGACGGCAGTAACGCACAATGGTCTCGTGGTCATCGACGACGAAGCCTGGTTCATTGGTGGTCGTATCGGCGACAGCCCGGGCAGGGTCAGCGACCGCGTCGTCATCTTCGATCTCGAACGCTACAGCTGGCGAGAAGGGCCTCAGCTGCCTGTGCCGTTTGCCGCCGGTGGCGCTGCCATTGTCGACAACCGCCTGCACGTGTTCGGAGGTGTCGACAGCCAGACACGTTGTGATGTCTCGACGCATATCGTCTATGACTTCGACGATCGAGATGCAGGTTGGCAGGACTTGGGCCGTACCTCCGCGTTTCCGAAGCCTCGAAATCACTTTGCCACGGTCGTCATGAACGACCTCATCTATGCGGTCGGTGGTCAGCATGGTCACGATCATTGCGCGCGTCTGGCCAAGCAGCGCGAGCAGACCCGTTATGTCCACGTCTATGATTCGTTCTACGACCGCTGGACCCGGTTGCAGGACCTGCCTTGGGCACAGTCACATGCAGAGCCATCGACGTTTGCCCATGCCGGGCGCTTGTGGTCGGTCGGTGGCTTGAAACAAGGCAAGCGTATACTCACCTACGACCCGGCTGCGAACAAATGGACCTATCGGCGTGATCTTGATTTGCCTACGGCGCTGTTCGCGCCGGGCGCACGTATCTTCCAGGGCAATCGCCTCCATGTCTTTGGTGGTGGTGCACCGAATGTCAGGAATCCGCGCAAGGAGACCTGGGTCACGACGGTGCCAGGGCTGGATCATCGTGCGCATGTCATGGGTAGTGATGCAAACGACACACCACTTGACGACGCATCGCCCGGCGAGACGCCGATCAGCAACACACCGATCAGCGATACAGCGATCAGCGACACAGCGCAGCCAGTCGCAGCGCGTGCAGCTTACCGGATCAACATCGGTGGTCCGGCACTGAGGGATGCATCGAACCGGCAGTGGTCAGCGGACGACGCAGCAGAGTCGACCTTCGGCATAACGGATTCTCGACGCTGGTCGACTGCGGCGACTGCCGAAGTCGCCATCACCGACGATGCACCGCCGGCCGAGTTGTTCAAGACTTCACGAACGTCGTTCGACCGGCAGCAGGGTCTGGCCTGGCAACTACCGGTGGTTCCGGGTGACTATGAAGTGCGTATCCATGCCGCAGAAATGTGGTCGGGCGCCTTTGCAGCAGGCGTTCGACGTTTCGGCATCGAGATCGAGGGTGCCGAACAGGATGCCGACGTCGATCTCTACGGGCGCTACGGTGCTCGCCAGGGCCAGGTGCTGCGCTATCGAGTGCGCAGTGACGCGCTGCTCGACATCTCCCTCTTTCACGTGAAGCAGAACCCGGCAATACAGGGGCTCGAGATTGTAGCGCTCGACAACTCGACCAGCGACGAGCCGGACGCGGTTCTGGATGATGGTGGGCACAGCGGTAGCGACGGCCTGACCATGGGCACGCTCACCAGTATCTGGCGAATCAACGTCGGTGGTGCGGGTGTCCTCGGTAGTGACGGAATGCTCTGGATCGACGACACCGCTGACGAGACAGCGGGCTATGAGCGAGCTGCCTCACGTCGCTATTCGACAGCGTCGGCTGTCGTGGCCGATGCTTCGGTCACGGGGCGTGTGCCGATCGAAGTCTTCAGTAGCGAACGATGGAATGCGGATCGCCGGAGTGGCCTGGCGTGGCATCTTCCGGTCGTGCCCGGCCAGCATGAAGTGCGACTTTATTTTGCTGAAATCTATGCAGGGGCCTTCCGGGAAGGTGCCCGCGCGTTCGATATCCTGCTGGAAGGCGACACCGTGGTCGAGGCCCTTGATGTCTATGCAGAAGCCGGCGCGCGGACCGGCATCGTCAAGCGCTTTGTCGTCAACAGTGATGACACCCTCGACGTCGTGCTGTCACACGTCACGCAAAATCCCGCACTCAAGGCAATCGAAGTGCTCGCCTGCACGGTTGCCTGCGAGACAGACTGAATCAGCGTTGCAGTAGCGTTGCAGCAGTGCTTCGGCAACACAGCAGTATCGACCAGGGTTCGATCGGGTTTCGCCCGCAGTCAATGCGGGCGAAGCTCACTGTCAGTCAACATCTTGCGTCGCCGCCGGTACCACCGGCGGTGGTACATCTGCAGGTGTCTTCACGTCAGCCTTCTTCTTCGACGCGAACGACATCGCTTCTCCGTCGTCGTCACTATCCCGTGTCGCGAGTGATCGGACGGAACTCTTGAGCTCACTCGGCTGTCGTCGCGAGACCGGGCTTGCACCATTCGATTCGCCGGACATGTCGTCCGCTGGCGGCACCTCCGTAGCGGAGGCGGCCGAAACTCCTTTGTCGGCCCGGGGGGCCTCCGCCCGGGCCCCCTTGGCCTCGTCGACGGGGGTATTGTCATCTTCGTTGCCGTTGCCGTTGCCGTTGCCGTTGCCGTTGCCGTCGTCGTCGCCGTGTTGCTGTTGTTCGCGTGCCTGCGCCTTGTTGGCCACGCGCTCTCGTCGACGGCCACCGCCGCGTCGCTTCGGGCGCTTCTTGAGCGTGCTGTGCTCACCGTCAGAGTCACACTCGGAGTCGTCGCCCGCAGGCACATCGGGAGTTTGCAGGTCTTCTCCGGGAACGGCCGCCGTTACCGGCATGTCGGTCGGAATTCTCTCGACGGACGTGTCAGGCTGATCCGATCGAGTTTGTCTGGCGGGCGTTGTTCCGGTTTCATTGTCGGCATGGTTCATACCGGTAGCGTCCTTCTGGCCAGCGTCCTGGCTTGCTTCTACCTTGTCTTCGGATGCGGGCTGATCGGCTGACGCTTTGCCGGCCTCCGGATCCGTTCTTTCGTCAGCCGGCCTTTCGCCGGCCTCGCTTTCGTCAGCTTCATTCTCGCCGGCCTGGACTTCGTCAATCTGCCTTTCGTCAGCCTGAATCACGTCAGCCTGAATCACGTCAGCCTGGATCTCGTCAGCCCGGCTTTCGTCAGCCCGGCTTTCGTCAAAGTGGCTGTCGTCATCCTGGCTGCCCCGGCTGGCTTCTTCCAGTGAGACCGTTGCCGCACCGGCTGCCCACGCTGACACCGACGCGCGATGCGTCCCGGATTCGACACGACTCTCAGGGTCGGACGTCGTTTCGCCGGGTTGCTCCATGGAGCCCGCGTCTGCGGTCATCTTGTGGTCATCCGCCGGACCATCGTCGTTCTGCCCGGATTCGCCTTCGCTCGAGACCTCAGCCGCGTCGCGCTTGCCGGCTCGCCGTCCGCGTCCCCCGCGACCACCGCGCCGTCTGCGCCGACCGCCTTCGCGCGGTGCAGCGTCGGCTGCATCGTTCCCGTTTTCCGTGCTTACGTCCGCATCAGCTGTCGTGGCTGTTTCTGCCTCGGCCACACTGCCGGCCTCCGTTGTCTTGTTCTCGTCAGTTGAACTGTCGGCAGCCTCCTTGCGGCCACGTCCGCGCCCGCGTCCACGCCCACCACGCCCACCTTCCTTGCGTTCGCCTTCGTTCGTTTCCGACTTGTCGCGACCATCTGCCTTGCCACGCTCGCTCTTGCCTTCGCCGTCGGCGCGCTGCTTGTCGCCCTCTTCACGCCCGCCGCCGCGTGCCTTGCGGCCGCCACTGCGCTTGGCGCGACGCTTGCCATTGGCATCGTCTTTATCGTGTCGCTTGCCGCCACGGCCACGACGCGATTTCTTGTCCTTGTCCGTCTCGCCTTCTTTCGTCGCGGTGTCCGATCCCTCTTTTCGGTCAGGCTCGGCTCTGCTGTCGGCAGAGCCGCCGAACAGTGACGAGACGGCACCGAATATCTTGTGAAATGCACCGACCGGTGCCTCGGCCGTGGCCATGGGCGCTTCAGCCGGCGTTGCTTGCGTTGGCTGCGGCGCCGGAGCGGGCATCAGTGGCGCCAGTGTGCCGACGGCGGCCTGTTCGCCCGGAGGCTGATCTTGCGGATCAGAAGGTGCCCAGACCTCGGCAGTGTCGGTCGCGAGTTCGTAGCTTTTCTTGCTGTTGGCTTCGTGCTCGGCCTCGTTTGCACGAATGCGCTCGATCTTGTAGTTCGGGGTATCGATCGACGGGTTGGCGACGATCACCAGAACGACGTTATTGCGCTCCTCGATCTCACCGATGACCTTGCGCTTCTCGTTCAGGAGATAGGTGGCGACTTCGACCGGTACCTCGGCCAACACCCGACCGGTGTTGTCCTTCATGGACTCTTCTTCGACCAGTCGCAAGATCGAGAGGGCCGTGGATTCTGTGTCACGCACGGTGCCGTGGCCGTGGCAACGCGGGCAGACATTCTCGGAAGACTCGCCGAGCGAAGGTCGGAGCCGCTGTCGGGACATCTCGAGCAGGCCGAACTTCGAGATGCGGCCAATCTGGACGCGCGCGCGATCCTGCTTCAAGGCCTCCCGGAGCCGGTTCTCCACCGAACGCTGGTGTCGTGACGACATCATGTCAATGAAATCGATGACGACCAGTCCGCCGAGATCGCGCAGCCGAAGCTGCCGGGCGATTTCGTCGGCAGCCTCAAGATTCGTATTGCTGGCCGTCTCCTCGATGTCGCTGCCTTTGGTGGCGCGCGCTGAGTTTATGTCGACCGACACCAGCGCTTCGGTGTGATCGATGACCAGGGCGCCGCCGGATGGAAGACGCACTTCGCGCTGGAACGCCGACTCGATCTGCGACTCGATCTGGTAGCGATTGAAGAGCGGCACATCGTCCTGATAGAGCTTGAGTTTCCGCTCGTTCTGCGGCATGTACAAACGAATGAACTCGGCCGCCTGGTCGTGGGTTGTCTGCTCGTCGGCAAGTATCTCGCCGATGTCTCCACGGAAATAGTCGCGCAGCCCGCGGACGATGATGTTGCTTTCCTGATAGATCAGGAAGGGTGCCTTGCGACCGTCTGCGGCGTCGCTGATCGCCTTCCAGATGGCGGCCTGATAGTCGAGGTCCCATTGCAGTTCCTCAGTGCTACGGCCTATGCCCGCCGTACGCACGATGGTGCCCATGCCGTCCGGCACCAGGACGTCCTGCATGGCAGCCTTCAGTTCGGCACGTTCTTCACCTTCGATCCGGCGCGACACGCCGCCGGCACGTGGGTTGTTGGGCATGAGGACCAGAAATCGCCCGGCCAGACTGATGAAGGTAGTGAGCGCAGCGCCCTTGTTGCCGCGCTCCTCTTTCTCGATCTGCACGACGATCTCGAGGCCATTGCGAATGCCGTCCTTGACGGTGGGCCGGCCTTCTCCGCCACGTGCGGACTCGGGCAGGAACTCGCGCGAGATCTCCTTGAACGGCAGAAACCCGTGACGCTCACCGCCATAATCGACGAAGGCCGCCTCGAGGCTTGGTTCGACCCGAGTGATCGTCGCCTTGTAGATATTCGACTTACGCTGTTCTCGTGACTTGTGCTCTATATCGAGATCGACGAGCTTCTGCCCGTCGACGATGGCGACCCGCAACTCCTCTTCGTGAGTTGCGTTGATCAGCATTCTTTTCATGGGGCGAGTGGTCCTTTCCGGACCCTCCCGCGGCCGCGGCGCGAACCTCTCCTGGCCATGTCATCGCGCACTCGGGTGAGCGCGGCGTGATCGGCGAAAAATGGAGCTTAGGGATGGCGCTCAGCATGAATGGCCGAGTGGGCGGATCCTTGGTTTGAGTGGTGAGTGAGACCCGTCGGCGATGCTTCGCCCACGGTATCCTTTCGTTCTGAATCGCGGCGCCCGTCCAGGCAGCCTCGACCGAAACATTCTTGCGGAGGTAACAGCGATACCGAGTGACGACGGGATCGGCCGAGCCACAAGGTTTGTGCCGGTTCAGGAAACCTGACCTCGTACAGTTCGAAGATGCGGTAGCAATCCGGGTGCTGTAGTCAGGCCTGCCTGCCTTCACTTGATTCTTATTCGGCCAATGGATATCCGTTTCGCGACCGACTCTTTAATATAGCAGTGGTGACGAGATCGAGCAATCCTCCAGAGCCGCCTGCGCGCGTGCCGCCGCGCCATGAGCGTGTCGGCGCCGGCGAGGACGGCCAACGAATCGACAACTTCCTGATCCGACGTGCACCGGGCGTGCCGAAAAGCCATGTCTATCGGCTTATCCGCAAAGGCGACGTTCGCGTCGACGGCAAGCGCATCAAGCAGACGCGCCGGTTGCGCGAGGGCGAGCAGGTGCGTATTCCGTCGCTGGTCGTTACCGAACGGAGCATTGCCCGTGTTCCGGACAAGCTCGCCAGCGAGCTTGCGACGTCGATCGTGTACGAGAACGATGACTTCCTTGTTGTCGCCAAACCACCGGGAATCGCCGTTCACGGCGGCAGTGGTCTGGCCTTCGGGGCCATCGATGCACTGCGTCAGGTACTCGATCAGCCCAGCCTCGAACTGGTACACCGGCTTGACCGCGGCACCAGTGGCGCTCTGTTGATAGCCCGTGACAATGCGAGGAATCGTCTGTTGCAGGATCTCTTTCGACAACGCCGTGTCACCAAACGCTATCAGGCACTGGTGGTCGGGCGGTGGCCGGACCATGTCGAGGAAGTCGACGCACCGTTGGCGAAGAACGTCGAGCACGCAGGAGAACGTCGAGTGGTGGTCGACGTGGCGGGACAGAGTGCGCTCAGTCGCTTCGCGATCATCGAACGCCTTGCCGAGGCAACCCTTGCGGAAGCAAGCTGGCTCGATGTGACGATCGAGACGGGTCGCACCCATCAGATCCGGGTACATGTCAGTCACGCGGGCCATGCGATCGTCGGTGACACGCGGTACGGAGACAATGCGACCAACACCGCTTTCCGGCAAAGGGGATTGAACAGGCTATTCCTGCATTCGACACACCTCGGGTTCGAGTGGTGTGGTCAACGCATCGCGATCGACGTGCCGACCGACGCCGCCTGGGACCGCGCGCTCGAGTCGCTTCGTGCCACGAGCGACCCCGTGAGCAATCCGTGAGCAACCCATGAGCAACCCATGAGCAACCCATGAGCGAGCAACTGCGAGTCGAGAGCGAAGCGGCCATGCAGGTACTTGGTCAGCGCCTCGCCGTTGAACTGCCCACCCGCGCGGTCATTACCCTCTCAGGTGATCTTGGTACGGGGAAGAGTGTGCTTGCGCGTGCGATCATCGGCTCGCTCGGGCATGACGGGCCGGTGCTGAGCCCGACCTATACGATCATCGAGAGCTATAACGCGGCCGGGCGGCGCATTGCCCATCTTGATCTCTACAGGCTGGCTGACCCGGGCGAACTCTACGACATCGGCTTTGACGATATCGTCGCCGAGCACGACCTGCTCCTCATCGAATGGCCCGAACAGGGCCGCGGCCACTTGCCGATGGCCGACCTTGCCGTGCGCATCGAGCACGGTGGCGCCGATCTCAGGCTGATTTCACTCGAGCGCGTGTCCAGAACCTGAACCAGCCGACATTCCTGACTGGAATTTGTGGTCAGGTCACCTAGGCTCGTGTGTGCGCACGCGGCGTGCGTGAGGGATCCATTGGTGCATCGACGACAATCAGGCAATCGCCAGTCAAGCAGAGCAATATTCGCCCGTCGGAGGCGCCTGCTTGGCTGGGCGGGCGCCGCGCTGGCTGGTGGCAGCGCGGCATCCCTGTCGAGCCATGTGTTCGGGGCCGCCACGCGACTGACCGCTTTCCGCCGGGTACAACAGGACACCGTGGTCCTGCATTTCGACTTCGACAACTCTCCGGGCGGCCTGGGCGACGCGAACCTGTTCTGGCTGGACGATCCCATCCGATTGGTGATCGATCTGCCGGCGACGATGCTGACGCAAGCCACCGGGAATCGCGAGTTTGCCGATGGCGTCGTGAGCTCGGTACGTTTCGGCGAGAAAGCCGACGGTTCGCTCAGGATAGTGGTCGATCTGCGTCGGTCGGTCGATGCTACGCATCGGTTCGTGCCACGCAGGGATGGCACGCGGCTGTTGATCGATCTGGGTGTCAGGGGGGATCCGACGCGTGCGTCGGTTGATCTGATCGAGGCTCCGCCTGCGCCGTTGCGCGACATCATCGTGGCGATCGATGCGGGCCACGGTGGCAAGGATCCGGGTGCACTCGGACAGCGACAGACGCGCGAGAAGGACATCACCCTGAGCGTTGCCCGGCGGCTTGCCTCGCGCCTGTCCGAGACCCGTGGCATTCGTCCGGTACTCATTCGGAATGACGACACCTTCATCGGCCTCAGGACGCGTATCGCTCTGGCGCGAGCGGCCCGCGCCGACCTGTTCGTCTCGATCCATGCCGATGCGGTACCGCGGGTCGAGGCAAAGGGAAGCTCCGTCTACACCCTGTCTATCGATGGGGCGTCGTCCGAGGCTGCGGCTTGGCTTGCGAAGAGCGAGAATGAATCGGCAGCCCTGTATGGCGATGTTTCGCTGGATGGGCTCGAAAAGGGGCTCCGGCAGACGCTACTCGATCTTGCCCAGAGCAGCACGCTCGAAGCGAGCTTAGACGTGGGTGCGGCCATCATCGATGAACTTGGCGAGATCGGTTCCGTGCACCGTGACACCGTCGAGCAGGCCAACTTCGCGGTTCTGAAATCGCCGGACATTCCCTCGGTGTTGGTCGAAACGGCGTTCATCTCCAATCGCGAGGAAGAGCGGAAACTGAACGACCCGCGGTTCCAGGAGAAGCTGGCCGAGGCGATCCACAACGGCATCGTCAGTTACTTTTCTCGCCGTGCGCCAGAGGGCACCACGGTGCGAGAGGAGCACGAGCGCTCTGCTCTTGAGGTGCGTTCGACGCTTATCGGCAATTCGGACCCGGGCTGAGGACATGAAGCGCACGACCGACGAAAGACGGATAATGCGAGCTCGATGAACCAGCGCCGCTTTGCTCCGTGCCGATCCAGCAGCTCCCCGACCACCTGATCAATCAGATTGCCGCTGGCGAAGTCGTCGAGCGGCCGGCATCGATCGTCAAGGAACTGGTCGAGAACAGTCTCGATGCCGGTGCGACGCGGATCGAGGTGTTGCTCGAGCAGGGCGGATTGGAACGCATTCGCGTGCGCGACGATGGCGCTGGCATTCCAGCAGGCGAATTTTTGCTGGCGCTCGGCCGTCATGCGACCAGCAAGATCGACTCGATGAGCGACTTGCAGACGGTCGCGACGATGGGGTTCCGTGGCGAAGCGCTGGCGAGCATCGCCTCTGTCTCGCGCCTGGCTCTCACCTCCCGGGTGGCGTCTGCAGCGCACGGTGCAACGCTGCGCCACCGCCACGACGGGTCGGCCGACGCGTCACCGGCACCGCACCCGGTCGGCACCACCATCGACGTCGAGGGCCTGTTTCACAACGTCCCGGCGAGGCGGAAATTCATGCGCACGCCGCGCACCGAATTCGCGCGTGCCGAAGGCGTCGTTCGCAGTCTGGCCATCGCCCATCCGCATTGCGCGTTCAGCGTGACGCACGACGGCAAGGAAACCTTCGCTTGTGCGGTAGCGCCGGATGCAGCGGCGCGCGACGCCCGGATCACCCGTATTCTGGGCAAGCCGTTCGGGGCCGCCGCCCGGGCAATGGACGCGACCGGCACGGGTGTGCACTTGAGCGGCTGGGTGGCCGACCCGACCTTCACGCGAAGTTCTCCCGACATGCAGTATTTCTACGTGAACCGGCGTAGCGTTCGCGACAAGACGGTCAGCCACGCGGTGCGGCAAGCCTATCGTGACCTTGTCTATCACCAGCGTCACCCGGCCTATGTGCTGTTTCTGGATATCGAGCCCGCGTCGGTCGACGTCAATGTCCATCCGGGCAAGCAGGAAGTCCGCTTCCGCGACAGCCAGCTGGTGCACGGCTTCGTGCGGCATGCGCTCAAATCGTATCTGGCGGCGATCTCGCCGGAAGCGGAAACCGGCGATGCTGCGGTAACCGCCGCAAGCGACACATCTGCCGGTCAACCCGGTGTTCGACCCGATGCTCAACCGGGCGGCTCGTCCGGCAGTACGTTCGGCGGCTCGACGGGTGGCTCGCGTCCACGGCAAGCGGCAATACCGTTCGACTCGCAAGACCGACTTCGACAGTTCGATGCGCTGCGGCGGCTTGCGGCGCCAGGCGGTGGCGCTCGACGGCCGATCGATCCCTATGGTCGCGAACGCGCCGGTACGCCCGACCCACTGGACCCGGATGGTGTGGCAGAAGCGCCGCGGGTCGGTGATGCCAGGGCCGGTGACGACGGCGCAGGCGAGGTGCCGCCACTCGGCTACGCGCTGGCCCACCTTCACGGTGTTTACATACTCGCGCAGAACGCCAACGGTCTTGTCGTCATCGACGCTCATGCCGCGCACGAACGCATTACCTATGAGCGCCTGAAGGCGGCCTATTCCGAAGGCGGCGTGCGAACCCAGGCCCTGTTGGTGCCGATATCGCTGGATGTCAGCGAGGCTGAAGCTGTACGACTGGAAGAGGTCACCGACTGGCTTCGCGAACTCGGTCTCGGCGTCGATCGGCAAGGCCCGTCGTCGCTCGTCATTCGCGAGGTCCCGGCGATTCTCGGGCGAACGGACGCCGCGACGCTTTTGCGTGACGTGTTGAGCGAACTGCTCGAACACGACACCAGCGAGCAAGTCCAGGCGGCGGTCGATGCGGTGCTCTCGTCCATGGCCTGCCACGGCTCGATACGTGCCAACCGGATACTGACGGTGGGTGAAATGAACACCTTGCTCCGGCAGATGGAGGCCACCCCGAACAGCGGACAGTGCAATCACGGTCGCCCGACCTGGACGGCGTTGCCGATGGACGCACTCGACGGGCTGTTTCTGCGTGGTCGCTGACGATGCCCGGGTCATCGTCCTGACCGGGCCGACGGCCGGTGGCAAGACGGCTTTGTCGGTCGCGCTCGCCCGCGAGATCGACGCCGAGATCGTCAGCATGGACTCGGCGCTGGTCTATCGCGGGCTCGATATCGGCACCGCCAAGCCGACAGCAGACGAGCGCGGCGGCGTGGCACACCACCTCATCGATATCAGGGAGGCCTGGGAACCCTATTCGGCGGCGGCATTTGTGGACGATGCGGTAGCCACGATCGAGACCGTGCGGGCGCGCGGCAAGCGCGTCCTGATCGTCGGTGGAACCCTGCTGTATCTGAAGGCACTCGAGACAGGGCTGGCAGACTTGCCGCCGGCCGACGCGACGCTGCGCGCCGAACTGCTGGCGGCGGGCAAGGAACGGGGTTGGCCGGCACTGCACGAGGAACTCGCGCGAGTCGATCCGATCGCGGCGGCGCGTATCCACCCGAACGATCCGCAGCGCCTGCAGCGAGCGCTCGAGGTCTATCGTCTGACCGGCCGTGCCCTGGGCGAGTGGCAGCGCACCACGGCACCGGTATTTCAGGAACCCTTGCTCAAGTTCGCGCTCGTACCGGCGTCGCGAGCGTGGTTGCATGAACGCATTGCACGTCGCCTCGAGGAGATGATCGACGCCGGGTTTCTCGACGAGGTCCGCCGCTTGATGTGCGACGAACGGGTGGTCGAGTCGCTGCCGGCCATGCGCAGTGTCGGTTACCGCCAGGCATGGGAACATTTGTCTGGCATGACCATGATGTCCACTGCAGAACAAGACTGGCGCGCTCGCGCCCGCGCGGCGACGCGGCGACTGGCAAAGCGGCAGCTGACCTGGCTTCGTGGCATGAACGGTTTCCAGGTGCTGGCCTGCGATACCCTGAGCGTGGATGCACAGCTCGAATTCCTTCTCGAGACGATGACGACCGCAAGGCGACGACGGTAGCGACGATGACAACCCGAACGGACGGTAGCACTACCGCTTCTATACCCGGCAAGTCAATGCCCGGGCGCTTGCTGGATGTTCCGCCGATGATCCAGCAGATCGGCAACACGCGGCTTGTTCCGTTTCAGCGCATACCGTCCGGTGCGCGGGGCAATCGCATCTTCGGCAAACTCGAAGGGGACAATCCCGCGGGTTCGGTCAAGGACAGGCCTGCAGCCAACATGATTCGCCGTGCCGAGGAGCGCGGCACGATCCGCCCGGGCGATACTCTGATCGAGGCGACCAGCGGCAACACGGGCATTGCCCTCGCGATGGTCGCAGCAGCGATGGCGTATCGCATGCGTTTGCTGATGCCCGAGAACATGACCGAGGAACGCAAGGCCTCGATGCGCGCCTACGGTGCCGAACTCGTGCTTGTGACCGAAAAGCAGGGCATGGAATTCGCCCGTGACGAGGCGGCGGCGATGGGCGCAAGAGGTGAAGGCCTGGTGCTGGACCAGTTCGCCAATCCGGATAACTGGGATGCGCATTATCACAGTACTGGCCCGGAAATCTGGAAGGCAACAGCAGGCCGGATAACGCACTTCGTGAGTTCGATGGGTACCACCGGCACCATCATGGGCGTGTCGCGGTATCTGAAGGAGAAAAGCCCGGATATACAGATCATCGGGGTTCAGCCCGAAGGTGGCTCGAGCATTCCGGGCATTCGTCGCTGGCCGGTCGAGTATCTGCCGAAGATCTACGAGGCCGAGCGCGTCGACCGCATCATCGACGTCAGTGCGGCCCAGAGCGAGGAGATGGCCCGGCGACTGGCACGGGAAGAGGGGATTCTCTCCGGCGTATCCTCGGGAGGCGCCTTGTGCGCCGCGCTGGAACTCGAGCAGGAGCTCTCCGAGGCCGTGATCGTGACGATCGTCTGTGATCGCGGTGATCGATATCTGTCGAGCGGGTTGTTTCCAGCCTGAGTCCGCCTGCCTGCATTAACGTTCGCCCTGTCAGCTGCCACTCAAGACAGCACGAACTCCACGTCGATGCCGGCAACGTTCAGTTCATCGCCGCTGTGCAGCATCACGGGTTCATCGCCAATGTTGCTCTGATTGAGCATGGGGCGGCTGCTGGCGTCTTCGCTCTCGAGGTGTAGCAGAAAATAGCCATCCGGCTTGCGCATGATGGCCGCGATCTGGATTCCAGGCCTTCCCAACGTGGTGACAGGCTTGTCTATCGGCAGGATCTGGCCCGACTTCTTGCCGTTCTTGATCTCGATCACGGCACCTCGCGATGTCTTGTCGGGTGTATCGAGCTCGTGCATCGGTTGGCTGGTGAGTTCGTCATCCAGTCCGTCGAGCGGATGGGCTTCCGTCGATGCCGGAGATACTGAAGCGGAACCGTCGGACAAGTCCACCTCTGCTACCGGATTGTCAGCCATCTCATTGCTGTGCATAGCGCCGGCTGCACTGCTCGAGCGACTCTCGTCGAAAGATTCTGCCGATGCTGAATACGCGGCACCGGCACCGGCACCGGCACCGGCGGCACTGGCGGTGGTCGAGGATTCGTCAGTATCGCTGGCTTGCGACGTACCGGCGGCCGTCTGAGCTTCACCGAGTATGCGGATGCGAACCTTGCCGAGTATGATTTCGTCACCTTCGTCCAGCTGCCGCCGCGAAATGAGCTGGCCGTTGACGTAGGTACCGTTGGTGCTGTTGAGATCCTCGATCCAGAGCGTCCCGACGTCGACGGAGACGCGCGCGTGTGCCGCACTGACTGACCGATCAGGGATACAGACTTCGTTGCTCGCGCGCCTGCCGAGACCGATGGTATGCGTTTCGCGGTCGAAGACGAACTCATCGATCTCGCCGTCATCCAGCGTCACGACAATGGTGGTCATGGCATTTCTCCGTCGAACGCGGAGCGTTCGGACTGCGTGATTATTCAAGTGCGTGCCGCGACCGTCAACACTGCATGAGCCGTGCACACTCAGGGAGTGACAAGCGCGTGACGGTCAATCGTCACAGTTCGATACATCAACAATCCCTGGCGTGCGCCGTTCAGCCGGATTCGTCCGCCTGGTGCGGAACGAGAAGCTTGTCACCCGGAAACAGGACGTCATTCTCCGGGCGGCTGCCGTCGGCACGCACGATCGCATCGACCGGCACATCGTACCGGCTTGCGATGGTCGAAAGTGTATCTCCTTGCGTCACGACGTACTCGACGGTGGCTGCAGGAGGTTCGTCCTTCTCGATCACCGCCAGGTTCTGACCGATGAGAATGGTTTCACCCCGCAAGCTATTCAAGGTGCGCAGGCGCGCCTCACTCACGCCGTAGCGATAGGCGATATGTGACAGGGTGTCACCGGCAACGACCGTATGCGTCGTCGGGTGCGACTGCAGGTCACGGTCTGCTGCACTTTCCAGTCGTTCCAGCATGAGGTCGGCGGCGTCGCTCGGTACGTAGAGTGTGTGCGGGCCATCCGGGGGTGTCACGTCGTGAATGAGGCCGGCGTTGAGTTGCCGCAGGGTCCTCAACGAGACGCCGCCCAGGCGCGCCGCGCGTTCGAGATTCAGCCGGCGACCGAAGTCGATGGCGCTGAAGTTCGAGCGCGCAGCAGCCGATGGCAACTCGAGCGTCTTCGGATCGCCGTTTCGCAAGAGATTGATCAATGCATACAACTTTGGCACGTACTCTCGAGTCTCGCGCGGAAGACGCAGCGACCAGTAGTCGGTGGCCAGTCCGTCGGCGAGGTTACGCTTGATCGCCGTGCGCACGCGCCCAAGCCCTGCGTTGTAGGCGGCCAGCGTGAGCTCCCAGTCGCCGTGAAACGTGGCATTGAGGTAGCCAAGGTAGTCGATCGCGGCCGTGGTGGACGCCACGACGTCGGCGCGACCGTCGAACCACTCCGTGCGCGTGATACCGATATCGTCGGCGGTCTCGGGAACGAACTGCCACAGACCTGTGGCCTCGTCACCGCTACGCGCACGAGGACGAAAGCCACTCTCGACAGCGGGCAGCAAAGCCAGTTCGATGGGCAGATACCGCTCGTCGAGCGCTTCGACGATATGGCCGATGTACGGTTCGCCACGTTTCAGGATCTTGCTGATCCAGAGTCGCTCATCGGCTACCTTGCGCGCTTGCTCGGCAACGCGCTCGTTTTCAGGAATGGTGAAGCGTCTCGATTCGCGTATCCGCGCCCAGGCGTCAGCCGAAGCGGGTTCCGTGACCTGTGTCCGGACGATCGGCAGATCCTCACCGGCGTGCACATGGTCGTCGCCGATTTCCTCGAGCAGCGGGCGATCCCCGGCGGTCGTGTTGCCGAGTGTCGGCAAGTTGGCAATGGGCAGCGATTCATCGACCATGACGGTGTCAGCGACGCTGGGCCGTTCCGTATCGCCGCTTGTGCCGTCGTCAGGCCCGGCGTCAACCTGAGCCGAGACGCTCAGGAAAACTGCCGTCGACACAGCCGATACCCGTCGCCGGGTGTTGGCGGCGAACGCTATACTTGAAAGCTGGACGAGGCAGAGGGTCACGGGGAGTGAGAACCATGAACGCGAAGAGGCAATCGCGACGTTCGCCAGTCTGGCTAGACGCACAGCAGCCGCTGGCAGAATGGTACGCAACCGGTCTCGGTGCGTCCATCGCGAGCCAACTTGAATCGCTCCTCGCAGAGCGCCTCGGTGACGTGTTCGGCTACCAGGGTCTGCAAGTCGGAAATCTGGCGAACGGACGCAACCTGCTTGCGGCAGCAGGACTGCACCGCCGGCTCATGCTCGATGCCCCCGGCAATACGGCCGATATACAGGCAGACGTCAATGCATTGCCGATTGCCGGCGGGTCGATGAAGGCGGTGCTGTTCTTCCACACCCTCGACTTCTGTCGGTATCCCCACCAGGCACTTCGCGAAGCCGATCGTATCCTTACCGATGATGGGCAGCTCATCATCGTCGGTTTCAATCCGTTCAGTGCCTTCGGTGCGCGGCATCTGCTGAGTGGCTGGCGGCGGCGTGAGCCGTGGAACGGTCGCTTCTACTCGCGGGGTCGCGTTGCCGACTGGTTGTCGGTCCTCGACTACCGCGTTCTCGACAGTCGGGCGCTCTTCCTGCGCCCGCCGATCAACAGCCCGCGCATCCTCGACAAGCTCGGTGGAATCGAGAAGCTGGAACGCTGGATGAGTGGCGTCGGCGGTCTGTACGTGCTCCGTGCGCGCAAGCAGACCGTGCCGATGACGCCCGCCCGTCGACAGCGGCTGCTGGTACGCCCTGGCATGACGGCGGCCGGGCTTGCGCGGGCGGGTCGTTCGGGCGGCAGCAGGGCGGTATCGCTGCCGTCGAACGTGGCACGTGTGGACTTCCGCAATCGTTGAATTCCGTGAGCGTGGTCGAAATCTTCACTGACGGTGCCTGCCGCGGCAATCCCGGACCGGGAGGCTGGGGGGCGCTGCTGCGCGCAGGCAAGCATGAGCGCGAACTGTGGGGCGGCGAGTCGATGACGACCAACAACCGCATGGAGATGACGGCGGTCATCGAGGCCCTGCAAGCCCTCAAGAGGCCCAGCGAGGTGGTGCTGACGACAGACTCCCAGTACGTGCGCAAGGGCATCACTGAATGGATTGACAACTGGAAGCGTCGCCAGTGGCAGACTGCTCAGCGGAAGCCCGTCAAGAACGTCGAACTCTGGCAGGCCATGGACGCTGCTGCCGAGCGTCACTCGATCGACTGGCGCTGGGTCAAGGGTCATAGCGGACATACCGAGAACGAGCGCGTCGATGCGTTGGCCAATCGCGGCATCGATAAGCTGTTCGAGGTCCGGCCTCGCGAGGCCGATCGGTGAGTTGCGTCGACTCCGTGGTTTTTGCGCCTGAGGCGGGGAGAAGTGGGTGAGCCGGCAGATCGTTCTCGATACGGAAACCACCGGTATCGATCCGAAGAGCGGGCATCGCATCATCGAGCTGGGTTGTGTCGAGATGCAGGAGCGTCGCCCGAGCGGTAACAACCTGCATCTGTATTTTCGACCCGAACGCGAGATCGACCCGGGTGCGCTGGCCGTGCACGGTATCAGCAACGAATTTCTCGCCGACAAGCCCCGCTTCGCTGAAAAGGCCGAAGAAGTGCTGGACTACCTCCGCGGCGCCGAGCTGATCATTCACAACGCTGACTTCGATGTGGGGTTTCTCGAGCACGAGCTTGCCTTGTGCGGAGAAACGACATCGCTCAGCGAGATCTGTACCGTGACCGACACCCTGGGCATGGCGCGCAAGCAGTTTCCCGGACAACGGAACAGTCTCGACGCCTTGTGCAAGCGTCTCGGGGTCTCCAACGCGCATCGCACTCTCCACGGTGCGTTGCTCGATTCGGAAATACTGGCCGACGTGTATCTGGTCATGACCGGCGGCCAGACCGCGCTGTTGCTCGACGATGACGAGGGCGAGCAGAGCGGGGGTAGTGGTGGCGCCGGCGGCACGATCGACGTCTCGCGCCTCCGGCTGGTGCGCGCCGGTGCCAGCGAACTTGCCGCCCATGAGCGCTGGCTGGAACGCCTGGACGAGCAGTCGGCAAGCGGTTGTGTCTGGCGGCAGTCGAGCCCCGGAGACGGCAGTAACTGAGCCGCATGCCGGTGGTAGTCAATCGGTGCGGCTGGTGAGCCGGGCAGCTGCCTGTCAGTGGGTGCGCACGACACGCGCCTTGTCGCGCTGCCAGTCTCTGTCCTTGATGGTCGCGCGCTTGTCGTATTCCTTCTTGCCCTTGCCGATACCGATCTCGAGCTTGACGCGACCGTTCTTCCAGTAGAGCGACATCGCGACGATCGTGTATCCCTTGCGTTCGACCGAACCGATCAGGCGCGCCAGTTCCCGGCGATTCAGCAGAAGTTTTCGCCGTCGCTGAGCCTCTGCCACGACGTGACTGGAGGCGTTCACCAGTGGCGTGATGGAGCAGCCGTAGAGCCATGCCTCGCCGCGGACGATCTGCACATAGCCATCGACCAGCTGCACCTTGCCCTCGCGGAGGCTCTTGACCTCCCATCCCTGCAGCATCAGCCCGGCCTCGAAGCGTTCGTCGACGGCAAAGTCGAACGTCGCGCGCTTGTTGCGAACGATCAGGGCGCCCGCGGCAACGGCAGGGCTTTTCTTCTTCTTGGCCATGTCGGGCATTATACGGGTGTGCCCCGCGATAACCTCCGCCTCCATGCCCCGTATCGTTCGTTCTGCCATCGCTCCGTACTCGGCATCCGACATGTATCGGATGGTCAAGGACATCGAGGCTTACCCGGAATTCCTGCCGTGGTGCAGCGCGGCGCACGTGCAGGAGGAAAGCGACACGCATCAGGTTGCGTCCGTGGTCATTGCCAAGAGCATCAAGCAGTCGCGCTTCACGACTCGCAACCGTCTGGAGCCTGACAAGGCGATCCACCTCTCCCTTGTTGATGGACCGTTTCGCCGATTGGATGGCCACTGGGTCTTCACCGATATCGCGGGGCAGGGCTGTCGGGCTGAACTCGAGGTGGAGTTCTCGTTTGCCAGCCGCCTGCTTGGTGCCATGATCGGGCCGGCGTTTACACGCGTCTGCGACTCATTGGTCGACGCCTTCCTGCGCCGTGCGACCGCGCTGTACGGAAGGCCGGCAGCCTCGCCGACGACCTGACCACGGGGTATCGTGAAATGGCGTCAAATGCGTCTTGCCAGATCGAAGTGATCGTGGCGACGCCGGAAAGACAGCAACGCCTGTCACTGTCCGTACCAGCGGATTGCACGGCGCGTCAGGCCGTGCAACTCGCCTGCACCGCTGGCCTCGACACCGTGGCAGCGGGACTGAATGCGAACGACTGCGCCATCGGGATCTTTGGGCAACAGGTAGACGATGGGCGGACGCTTGCGACGGGCGATCGGTTAGAGCTATACCGGCCATTGTTACAAGATCCGAAGGAATGGCGTCGCCGTCGCGCCGAGCGTGACCGCAAGGACGCGTGACGCCCCCGTCAGTTCTTGCGAACAGATCTCAGGGTCGTCGGTCAGAGGTCGTCGGTCAGGGGTCGTCGGCGAGCGGATCGTCGATCAGATTGTCGTCGATGAGAGGGTCATTCGGCCTGCGATCATCGATGACGAGGTCATCGATCAGGGGGTCATCGATCAGGGGTTCATCGATCAAGGGGTCATCGCGACCACGATCATCGATGACTGGAGCCTCCGGGGCGGTGCTGTCGTCGAGCTGGCCGTCGTCGAGTGCGCCGTCCTCGATGCGCGAAGAACCCCGCCTGGCAGCTTCGAGTTCGTCGTCCGACTGGCTCGCGAATTCCCACCAGCGGGACTTCTGCTGAACTTCGCCACTGACTGCATCGCGATTGCTTTCCAGTCGAGTGACGCTGTCACCCTCGAAGAATATCGAGACACGTCGCGCCTCGATGTCCGTCCCGGCAGGGCCGCGCGTGTAGAGGTAGTCCCATCGATCGCCGTGAAAGGGTGTTCTCGTCACGGGTGTGCCGATCAGGTTACGGACCGAGGCGCGCGGCATGCCGGGCGTGATGCGGGCCAGTTGCGCCTCGCTCAGGAGGTTGCCCTGCTGGATACCGATGCGGTGCGCACGTGGCAGCCAGAACGGATCGCCTCCGCAGGCGGCGATCAGCATGACCGGAATGAGCAGTAGCAGGGTCGGAATTCGTAGGCGCACGTGACGGGTCGACGCATGGGGAGCGACTGCCATTGTCGTACAGTCGAGGCCTGTCGTCACGTCTCTTGCACAGACTCGAGCATTTCGCGCGCATGCTGGCGGGTGCGGCGGGTGATTCGAGTGCCGCCGAGCATGCGGGCGATCTCCTCGCGCGTATGTTCGTCGTCAAGAGGCTGAAGCTCTGTCCGCGTTCTGCCCTCGATGACTTCCTTGGTCACGCGCAGGTGACTGTGCGCCTGGGCAGCCACTTGTGGAAGGTGGGTGACACAGAGCACCTGAGCCTGTTCGCCGACCTGCCTGAGCAAGCGCCCGACCGTTTCGGCGACCGCGCCACCGATACCGGCATCGACTTCATCGAAGATCAGCGTAGGAACGCTCTGTGCGCCGATCGTCGCGAGTTGCAGGGCCAGCCCGATTCGCGAGAGTTCACCTCCCGAGGCTACCCGTCCGAGAGGCGCCGGATCGACACCGGCATTCGGGCTGACCCGAAAGCTGATCCGGTCGATGCCGTGCGGGCTTCGCTGTGTCTTGTCCGGCGTGACGTCGACAATGAAAGCACCGCCTTCCATGGCGAGTGTCTGCAGTGCCTCCGTCACCAGGGAAGAGAGCGCACGGGCATCGTTGCTGCGACACTTGCTGAGATCCCGGGCAACCTCGAGATAGTGTTCCAGTGAAGTATCGCGCCTGCTTTCGAGTCCTTCGATGGCGTTCTCGGGATCATCGAACGTATCGAGCTCGTCGCGCAGACCTTGTTCTACATCCGGCAGTTGCGCCGCGTCGGCGCGATGCTTCTTGGCCAGTCCGTGCAGCTGCCCGAGTTTCGTGTTCAACCAGGCAAGGCGTGTCTCGTCGTGCTCGAGCGCGCTGACGGATGTGCGCAGCAGGCTGGTTGCTTCGATGATCTGTATGTCGGCGGATTCGAGCAGATCGAGCGCTTCACGCAGTCGTTCATCGATCGCGACAAGTTCGCCGAGTGGCTTCAGGGCGCGTGCGTGTTCGCTCGCATCCAGCGCGTCGAGGGCGTCGTTGCCGAGCGTGCGCAAGCGCTCGACGTTGGCGAGCCAGCGATGTTCGGACTCGATATCGTCGACGGACATGACACCGATGTCGAGATCGTCGAATTCCTGCAGCTGAAAGCGCAGCAGATCGATTCTCTGCAGGCGAACGGCTGCGTCGTCACTGGCCCGTCGGCAAGCTTCGTCGGCAGCGCTCCAGGTGGCATGCGCCTCGCTGACCTGTTGCAGCAGATCTCTGGTGACGGACGTATCGCGAGCTCGGGCAGAAGGCTGGTTAGCCTTCGACCGCTTGTCCGCGGTGTCGGAGCTGACTTTCTTGCTGACTTTTTTCTTGCCCTTGCGCGGTGCTGCTGCTGCAGGTCGATTCATGCCAAAGGCGTCGAGCAATCGGCGCTGTTCGCTGGCACGACCGAGCATCTGGTGCGCGTTCTGGCCGTGAATACCGACAAGCAGTGTCCCCAACTCGCCGAGCATGCGAAGCGCTACCGGGGTTCCATTGATTGTTGCCCGGGACTTGCCCGCCGCACTCAAGGTCTTGCGCAAGACGCATTCGTCGTCGTCATCGTCGAGCTCGTGTCGCACGAGCCAGTCTCGGGCGGCGGGTGCATCGTCGAGTCGGAAGCTGGCGGTGATCTCGGCGCGCGTCTGCCCTTGCTGCACGCTCAGACTATCGGCGCGACCCCCGAGTACCTGGCCGAGTGCGCCCAGCAGAATGGACTTTCCGGCCCCGGTCTCGCCCGTCAGCGCCGTCATGCCGTTACCGATCTCGAGCTCGCTGTCGTCGATGATCGCGAAATGGCGGATGTGCAAGTGGCTCAGCATGTGCGGTCCACGAGTCGATGGACAACGGGTGGTGCGTCAAATTCGGGTTGGCGCGCTACTAGCCCCAATTCAGTTTCTCGCGCAGGATGCGGTGATAGTCATAGGTTTCCGGATGCAGCAAGCGCACGCGGCGATCTTTCCGGCAGACTTCGATCATGTCACCAAGCGATGCGTCCATGTAGACCTGGCCATCGCAGACCACTTGCGCGCGGACGACGTCGTCATCCCAGAGGTGTACGCGTATCCGGCTGCTGGCATCAACCATCAGCGAGCGACTGGTGAGCGTATGCGGGCAGATCGGCTGCAGCACCACCGCATCGATAGTCGGGCCGACAATCGGCCCGCCGTTGGACAGCGAGTAGGCGGTGGAGCCCGAGGGTGTGGCGATGATGATGCCGTCGGCACGCTGGTGCGTGACCAGTACGTCGTCGATGATGACGTCGAAGTCCATCAGTTGCAGAAGATCGCGAACACGAATGACGCAATCGTTGAACGCATAAGACGAGGCGACGCGCTCGCCGTCTCGCAGGATGCTCGTTTCGAGGAGAGTGCGTTCTTCCGCAAGGTAGCGCCCTTCGATGATGCCGCGGAGTTCCTCAAGCCCGCCGTCCGGCGGCACATCGACAAGGAAGCCCAGCCGGCCTCGGTTGACGCCGACAATCGGCACACCGTCGTCGACGAGGGAGCGTGCAGCGTTCAAGAGGGTGCCGTCTCCACCAACGACAACCGCGACATCACAGGATGAGGCGAGTTCCGCGCGAGACAATAGATCCGTCCTGTCGACCAGCCCACGCGTGCTTTCGTCGAGCACAGGCTCGACACCGTAGGATTCGAGACAGCCGATGACCTCGGCGAGCGTGGAAGCGACGCTATCGTCTTCGAACTTGACGATTAGCCCCGCACGGGTGAATTCTGTCATCAGACTAAAGTATCACGCGCATCCGGGGCCAGAACATTCGTGGATCGCAGAACGTTCAAGTTCTCGTCGAGGCCAGTTCGATCAGTTCATACAGGTGTGACAGGGCGTCACGAGGTGTCAATGCGTCCGGATCGAGGCCCTCCAGGTAGTTCACGAGGTGTTGCTCGTCAGCGAACAGCTCGAGCTGAGGGGGCTGTGATGGGGTCTGAGTCGCGTTTCGCGCCGCACCGGGGGCGGTGCCGGATGCTGGTTCAGCAGCAACCTCATCGCCGGGCGGCGTCGGATCCGCGCCCGTCGGGGCACAGGCCGCACTTTCGCCCTCTTCGAGCTGCGCGAGTCTTTCGCGAGCACTGTCGAGCGCGGCTTGCGGTAATCCGGCAAGCTCGGCCACTTGCAGGCCGTAGCTCCGATTGGTTGCCCCGGTCTTGATGGCATGCATGAAGACGATCCGGCCACCGTGTTCCACCGCATCGAGGTGAACGTTGGCGACGCCTGCATACCGGTCCGCCATGGCGGTGAGCTCGAAGTAGTGCGTGGCGAACAGGCACATGGCCTTGTTGCGGATGGCAAGGTGTTCGGCGCAGGCCCACGCCAATGCAAGTCCGTCCCACGTGCTGGTGCCGCGGCCGACCTCGTCCATGAGCACCAGGCTCGAAGGCGTTGCGTTACGCAGAATGTTTGCCGATTCGGTCATCTCCACCATGAACGTGGACTGGCCGCGAGCGAGATCATCGGCGGCGCCGATTCGCGTGAAGATGCGATCGACCGGGCCTATCGTCGCGCTGTCTGCCGGGACCGGGCAGCCGGTATAGGCGAGCAATGCGATCAGTGCGCACTGACGCATGAAGGTGGACTTGCCGCCCATGTTCGGGCCGGTCACGAGCAACATCCGTTGCTGCTCATCGAGGTGCAAGGGATTGGCAACGAAGGGGTCGTCGAGCAGTGACTCGACCACCGGGTGACGTCCGCCCTCGATGGTCATGCCGATCGTGCCGGCGAGCGTCGGGCGGCACCATCCCGGCGTCATCGCCCGCAACGCGAAACTGTTCATGACATCGAGTTCAGCCACCGCGTCGGCAAGCGTTCGCAGATCCGGCAGCAGGGGCAGGAGGGACGCCAGCAGATCGCTGTAGAGCTGGCGTTCTCGTGCAAGAGATTTTTCCCGCGCGCCGAGTACCTTGTCCTCATGCTCCTTCAGCTCGGGAGTGATATACCGCTCGGAACTCTTCAGTGTCTGGCGTCTGATCCAGTGTGGGGGGGCGTCGTGACGACGTGAGGTCTCGATGTAGAAACCGTGCACGCGGTTGTAACCGACCTTCAGCGAGGCGATGCCACTGCTTTCGCGCTCGCGGCTCTCGAGTTCGGTCAAAAAAGCGCTGGCGTCGCCTGAAAGCGAACGCAGTTCGTCGAGTATTTCGTCGTGACCATCGGCGATGACGCCACCGTCGCGCAACACGGTCGGCGGATTTTCCCGAATGGCGTGGACCAGAGGATCGATTGCCGGTGAAGGTTCGTGAAGTGCCGTGGCAAGGTCGTCCAGTGCCGGATTCGTTGCCTCGGCAGCAAGAACAAGCTCTGCAATGGATGGCAGTACCTCAAGGCTCAGTCGCAGTCTTTCCAGTTCACGCGGTTGCACGCTGCCTAGCTGTACACGCGTCAGAATGCGCTCGATATCATGGACACGTGACAACCCGGTCTGTAGCTCCTCGGCCAGGGCCTTGTCGAGAATGGCTGCAACTCGAGCCTGGCGGGTGGCAATGACCTCGCGATCCCTGACAGGTCTCTGCAGCCATGCCCGCAAGCGACGTGCGCCCATAGGACAGGCGGTTCGGTCGATGACGCCGAGCAGCGTGTGGCCGCGCTCGCCGCTGGCACTCTCGACGATCTCGAGATGACGACGGGTGCCAGGATCGAGCTGGATGGCCTCGTCGGAGCGTTCCACCCGGAGGCTCGCGACCTGCTGCATGCGATTGACCTGGGTCTCACGCGCATAGCCGAGCGCGACTGCCGCCGCGGCGACGGCGAGTGGCAGGGCATCACAACCGAAGGCCTCGAGATGGCGCACGCCGAAATGCTCGAGCAAGAGCTCGCGCGTGGCGTCAGGATCGAACAGCCAGGCCGGACGCTCGCGCGTGGCAATGTTCGGGAAGAAGCGCACCAGAATGCTGCCTTCCACCAGCAGCAACTCGGCAGGTGCCAGTCTCGCTATCTCCGCTTCCAGCGCTTCGCGGCTATCGACCTCGTTGACGATGAGCTCGCCGGCAGCAACGTCAAGCGCCGCGATGCCGAACCCGGTGGTCGATTCGCTGACCGCCACGAGTCGTGCGACATCGCTCGCCGCAAGCAGGGATTCGTCAGTCAGGGTGCCGGCCGTGACCACCCGGACGACTTCGCGCTTGACCGGACCCTTGCTACCATCGACGGTGCCGGTCTGCTCGCAGATCGCTACCGGGACGCCCTTGCCGACCAGGCGCGCCAGATGCGACTCTAGCGCATGGTACGGTACGCCCGCCATGGGTATCGGATCGCCGCCACTCTTGCCCCGTGCGGTCAATGTGATGTCGAGTAGTTCCGCGGCCCGTTTCGCATCGTCGTAGAAGAGTTCGTAGAAGTCACCCATCCGATACAGGAGCAGGGTGTCCGGATGCTCGGCCTTGATGCCGAGGTACTGCTGCATCATCGGGGTGTGGGTGGTGCTCGCCATGGGCGCGAGTGTACCGGGGCCAGGAGAGGAAGAACTGCATGGATACGCTTGAGGGGTCGGGTGAGCGGCGAATGGGCAAGAGCCCGACGGGTGCCTCGCAGGAAGAGCTTCCTGCCACGACAGACACTTGCATGCAGCTGGCAGGCTCCCTGGTCGCGCGGCTGGCCGAGCTTGGCAAGGTCGTCAGCACGGCAGAATCCTGCACTGGCGGTCTCGTCGCGGCGGCCATCACCTCTATTTCGGGCAGTTCGAACGCTTTCCACTCAGGTTTCGTGACCTACTCGAACGAGAGCAAGCAGCGTCTGCTCGGGGTCGACGCAGAAACGCTGGCGCGCCACGGCGCGGTCAGTGAAGCCGTGGTTCGTGAGATGGCCAACGGTGTCTGCGCAAGCAGTGATGCGGATGTCGGCATCGCCGTCAGCGGGGTTGCCGGGCCCGATGGCGGTAGCCCGGAGAAACCGGTAGGCACGGTATGGCTGGCATGGGCATTGCCTCACGGGGCTACGACAACGGCCTGCCATCTTTTTTCCGGTAATCGAGAGGCGGTCCGCACGCAAGCGGTCGTCGAAGCTTTGCGTGGTACCGTTTCCGCGCTTGTGAATCAGCCATGAGAACTGCCTTGAACGCACTTTTCTCCCGAATCCAGTTGGCCTCGTCGTCGATGCAAGATGCAGCGTCCGGGTCTCCACGGCCACGCTCCTGTCGAGTTTCGAAGGCTCATCTTGTTGTCGCGCCACTGCTGCTCCTGTCGCTGGGGCATGCCGGCAGCCTGCAGGCGCAGAGCGAAGGTGCCGGTACGGACGCCGACGTCCTCGAAAGCGTCGAGGCGATGGAGGGTGCCACACAGAACATGTCGCTCGAGGAGCTGGAGGCGTTCGTCGAAGCGCAGAAGGAGGCTCTCGACAAAGTCCGTTCGAGTCGGGACGTCACCGCCGAGAAGGCAGAAAAAGCCCGTGAAGCGAAGGTCGAGGAGGACGCACGTCGTGCCGAGGCAAAAGCCGAAGTCGAGAAACTCTGTGAAGAACTCGAGGCTCTCGAGCCGGGTTCGCTCGACGAGTGCATGAAGACCGTCGAGGACGACTGATAGGGTCAATGTCGATGCAGGTTGCCGGTACACCTGCATGCAAGATCGAACTGCGTCACCGGCTGATATTAATTACAGTATTTTTACGGTTGTTCGTCCGATTTTCCTGATCCTTGTGTGATAATCCGTTGTGCCGTCGGAGCCCCGTCAGGAGGATGCCGGCACCGCGGTATGCCTGTCATCGAGAGGGCGCACACTCAGCCGGCCAACGGGCCAGCGAAATCTCAGTCAGGGAGAAAATGCGTGGACGACAATCGTAAGAAGGCGCTTGCTGCGGCACTCGGGCAAATCGAGAAGCAGTTCGGCAAGGGCGCGATCATGCGCATGGGCGATTCCACGGCCGTGGATATCGACGTCATCTCGAGTGGCTGTCTCGGGCTCGATATCGCACTCGGTATCGGTGGGCTGCCGCGCGGGCGCGTTTGTGAAATCTACGGGCCGGAATCTTCCGGCAAGACCACGATGATGTTGCAGGTTATTGCCGAGTGCCAGAAGGGCGGCGGCACGGCGGCCTTCGTCGATGCCGAGCACGCGCTCGATCCGGTGTATGCGGCGAAACTCGGGGTCGATGTCGACAACCTCCTGATCTCCCAGCCAGATACCGGTGATCAGGCACTCGAGATCGTCGACATGCTGGTGCGCTCCAGCGCCGTCGACGTCATCGTCGTCGATTCTGTGGCGGCACTGACGCCCAAGGCAGAGATCGAGGGTGACATGGGTGACTCGCACGTCGGCCTGCATGCGCGGCTCATGTCACAGGCGCTTCGAAAACTCACCGGCAACATCAAGCGCACCAACACACTGGTGGTGTTCATCAATCAGATTCGCATGAAGATCGGCGTCATGTTCGGCAGCCCCGAAACGACGACCGGTGGCAATGCCCTGAAGTTCTATTCATCCGTCCGGCTCGATATCCGCCGCATCGGGGCTATCAAGCGGGGTGACGAGATCATCGGTAACGAAACCCGGGTCAAGGTCGTCAAGAACAAGATGGCACCGCCTTTCCGTCAGACCGAATTCGAGATCCTGTATGGCGAAGGCAGTTCACGCGAAGGAGAATTGATCGATCTCGGGGTACAGCATGATCTTGTCGACAAGTCCGGTGCCTGGTACAGCTACAACGGCGATCGTATCGGCCAGGGCAAGGACAACGTGCGCAACTGGTTGAAGGAAAATCCCGACGTTGCGGACGAGATCGATGATGCCTTGCGGGCCAAATTGCTGGTCAAGACCAAGCCAAGTGCTGAAGCGGAAGCCGATGATGAGCGGGTCGAGGATGTTGCCGAGGCATGATGGGCGTGGCCAGGCCCGATACTCACGCCTGATATCGACTTCTTACCGTGACCGGATTCTCATCTCCTGACCCGCAGGCGGAGGCTAACCGAGCCTACGCAGCGGCAATCCGTCTTCTCGGCAACCGTGATCACTCCTCGGCGGAACTGACGCGAAAGCTCGGCCAGCGGGGGTTCGACGAGGAGGTTATCGACGCTACCCTTGGCACTTTGTGCGATGCCAACCATGTCGACGATCGGCGCTATGCCTGCACGCTTGCAGAGCAGATGGCCGGCAAGCGGCATGGGCCATTGGCCATTCGCGCGAAGTTGCGGGAGCGGGGTATCGACGGTGAAGCTGCCGAGGCGGCCCTTGCCGCGCTCGATGTGGACTGGGTCGAGCGGGCGGCCAGTGCACTCAGAACCCGATTCGATTTCGGGTCGATCTCGGAAAGTGACCAAAAGATGCGCGCGAAGGTCGCAAGGTTTCTGCAGGGGAGAGGGTTCTCGTCGAGCGATTCGCTCAAGGCGCTGCAATCGGTGACTCGTGATGCAGTCGATTGATTGCATGTTGCCGGCTTCGTCGTCCACGACTCGCCCTTCGGTAGCCTGCCCAGCAGGTTTTTGACGCTGGATTGAGGCAGAATGCGATCGGAAGGATTCGATTTCGGGTGGTCTGGTTAGTGCCCGAAGCTGCCTGTCAGGCTTGCGTGTTCATACTTACATGTTCACACTATCGCCATGGGCACAATACGAAAGACAATCTCACTCCCTGAACAAATCGCCAAGCGACTTGACAAGGAGGCTAAGCGCCGGAAGACGTCTGTATCAGCGATCGTGACTGAGCTGGTACAGCAGCAGCGACCTGCGAGACTACCGTATGCAGGTTTGATTGATGACGATGAGAATATGTCACAAAATATCGAACAGATTCTTGCACGTTTGAGCAGTTGATCATCTGTGACACTGGACCGATCGTATCGGCCATTAACAAAGGTGAGAAACGCAGGCACTTTTTTGCGGCTGAGCTATTGGCGCGACTGGGGAGAAAAATCATAGTCCCCTGGCCAGTGCTCGTCGAAACCGATTTGTTACTCAGATCACGCGGATATCCATCAGCAGCAATCGTGTTCGGCGAAGGCTTGGCAACAGGCGTTCATCGTCTCGAATCCCCGACCGCAGCGGATCTTGAATTGGCCTTGAAGCTCGGAAAGCGTTATATGAATAGTGGGGCGGACCTTCCCGATTTGATAGTCATGGCAATGGCACATCACCGCAAGGCGCAAATCCTGACTTGGGACTTCAGACATTTTCGATCAGTTGTTCTCAAACGAGGGCATCATTGGCCGTTGCTCATATCGGAGACCGAGATGCCACTACCATGATTCGAACGCTTAATAGGCCCCAGCGTTGCAATGCGAGGCCGGATTCTGGCGTCGGTCAGCTGATCTGCTCGAGTTTTTCCAACGCGGTTTCAATATCGGTCCTGATCGCATCGTTCGCGCTCATCGACAGCGTAAGCCGCCCCTGCGGACGGCTTAGCCGCCCGGCTCGCTGAAGCAAATTACGCCGCACGGTGGCGATGCGCGGGAATACCCAGAGTGCCGCGCGTTTGTCGGTACGACCCCGACTCGGCGCACTCGTGACCATCGTCAGCTCGCGAGAGAGATTGTGTGCCAGTGTCATGGCGGCCATGTAGGCGCGGTTGCCCAACCAGGTCTTCGTCGGCACGTAGGCGAGCGCATTCTCGCTCTTCATCTCGGCGAACAGGCCCTCCTGACTACCGCGCCCCTCGTGGCAGAGCACCAACTCGTCGAGCTCTGCACGCGAGTTCGTCACGATCACCTTGTGCTCGAAGTGGTAACTCCTCGGTTCGAACAGATCGAGCTGCAACGGCGCTTTGCCCTGCTTTGCGGTGAAGGTGCGCACGAAGATGAAGCGGCGTGGCGCACTCCACGCCGCCGGTTGCCAGCGGCGCTCGAACGCGTCGCGCCACTCGTCGATGTCCCGCCACTCGATCCGCTGCTCGATCTCGCTCTTCATTGCCGGGAAGCGCTCGAACGGCACGCTGACGGTGTATCGCACGCCGAGCGCCTCGAGCTCGGTCAGGATCTCGTCGGAGTAGAAGGCGCTGTCCATGCGCACCTCGATGGCGCGCTTGCCTGGGCGCACGGCGCGGACCCGCTCGACGCAGGCGCGGATGAAATCACGGGCGCCGTTGGAATCGTGCACGTTGCCCGAGCGGTGCAGTACGTCGAGCACTTGACCGGTCTGGGCGACCGTGCATTTCAGCGGATAGTAGCTGCGCTGGCCTTTCTTTTTCTTGTTGAACCCAACCGCCACGCCTTCGGCGCGGCGCCGGGTGCCGATGACCGAACCATCAAAGTCGAGGGTGATGCACCCGACGGGTAGATCGCTGAGGCGTTCGACGACCAGGTCGGTGCGCAGCGCCTCGAGCCGCTCCACGCTCAGCGCGTCGAGACTCGACAGGTGGCGAGAGATCGTCGAGACATCAGGAAGCCGGCGCAGCCCGAGCACCCTCAGGACGAGCGGGTCGTCGGCGTAATAGCGACACTCGCGCAGGCATCGGAAACCGAGGAGTACGTGCACAACGAGCAGCAGCACGATCTTGTGCAGCGGGAAGATCGTGACCGCGTTGCGGTGCCGAAAGCAGCGCGCCATCCGCTGCGAGAGTCGCAGACGGGCGAAGAGTGCCTGAAAGATGACCAGCCCGGCGAAGGATGTCAGATCCTGTTGTTCGAAGCGAAGCGTCGGGCGCAGAAAGGTGGAAGCGAGAGCGTCGGTTTTGCTAATCTTCATGGCGGCGGATGTGTTGTCAGATGAAATGTTGGGTCGCACTTGCATTTTACCCGAACGGCGCATCCGCCACTACGTTTGTGGTGCTGAGATAATCAAAACAGCCGGTTGCTCGATCGCACCGCCGGTGGAATCGACAAACAAACAAAGAACGAAGCATCGGCGCTGCTATACAAGCGTCAGACGGCCTGCGAAGGCGTCACCCAATGCAACGACAGGGTAGTCACTTCTTTAGTCTTCTTCCATGGGAATTTCAAATGTATCGACAAACTTAAAACGCGACACCGGCCAATATCCGAACTGATCTCCTACAGAATATCTCAGCGAAGCAAGCGAACCACGACTATGCTTTGTCCAAGGTATTTTAATATTATATGAAATTTCAGATAAACGTCAGCTCTCTCCTCCATTGCTGTCATTGCCAACGTTTCAAGTTGGTGATTTCGAGTATGTATATGTAATGCGGTAGCGTTCCCAAACCGGCTATTCCAGGATAGGTCGGAAGTAAATAAACTAAGACATCAAATCGAAGTCGCCCAAACGCTGCTTGTTCCTAAACGCCGGAGCGCCGTTTAAGTTTCAAGTATCGTTTCAAAGCCACCGAAGATCAATCGTTTGCCGTCGAAAGGCATCGGGTTTTCCTCCATGGCTGGGTCGGTCATCACGCCTTGCATCCCTGTATCGCGCGCCTCTTTGGACGCCCATGATATCCACGAAAATACGACTGTCTCGTCTGGTTTGCACTGAACCGCTTTGGGCAACGAGGTAACCTCGCCTTCGGGGATATCGTCGCCCCAGTGCTCCACCAGTTTTAATGCCCCGTGTTTCTTAAAGATGTCGCCCGCCAGCTTGGCATGGTCGATATACGCCTGTTTGTTGGCCGTCGGAACAGCGGCAATCATGCAGTCAACGTAAGTCATCTCGTTTCTCATATTCAATAGCCTTTGTGGCGGTTTATTATAGCGATTAACGGTTGAAAGCAGAACGCTCTTATAGTCCGCTCTGTGCTAATGGCAGAACTACAAATTTTGACCGGTATTGTTGTTTAGTGCAAATTCCGACGGGCCGCTTCTAGGCGGACACCGAACCCTACGGTTCCGAAGTAAGAAGCATGGTCGCACAGTTGGCAGTTGCAATATCAGATTGGAGGCGACCGAGTATAGAGAAACACCCGTGAGTACAATGTGGAATGTCGGAAATGAGTTACCGACTGGTGCACGCATGTTTCGACATCGATCCGAACATTCCGTGGCTTGCGGCAAGCCGTGAGATTGCCGTGCTCATGCAGAAGCTGCAGGTCATGACGTCACAGGAATAGGGAGAAGGTTCGCGTGCACATGATCCTCGGTCTTATGACCACAATCGTCACCTTCCTGATCCTGTTGAATCGGCTCGCCGAAGCCGGCATTTGACTCGGCGGGTTGAACCCGTTCCTCTGGCATCGACGACGCGCGTAGTAACAGCAGTTGACCGGCAATCCGATCTTTCATATCGATGGGCCGATGGACACGAGGGGCAAGTGGAATTGACAAGGTAAGCGATCGATCAGCTTACTGATGTACCCCGGACTGCAGCGACACTCGCCGCAGCACTTCGGCGAAGCGTCGGCCTTGTTCGCGGTAGGCCTTTGCTCCGAAGTGTACGCACGAGCTCTGTCCACACGGGTAGGTCGGCGGCACGAGATCATCATTGTCGACGAAACCCGCGTGCGGCACGAGGCTCTCGATCGAACGATGGACAGCGTCGACGAGCTGCTTGTTCGCACTGAAGTTCGAGAAGTCGCCTCGCTCGTCCGATCCCATCGATTGGGTGGCGACAATGAACGGGATCGGTGCTTCCTCACCGCGCGCTGCCGGACCGCGGATATCGACCCGTGCCTCGCTCCGCAACCGACGGACCAGCTGCACGAGATTGCTCTCGTGGGTCTCTGCACAGCGCGGGTCGTTCGAGTCCGCCCCGCCCTGATGCCAGAGGATGCCGCGCAGTACGCCACCCGTCTCCCGAAGCGTCATGTTCAACCGGAGCAAAGCCCGTTCGACAAGCCAGGTTCCGCCAAGTCCCGGTGCTGAGGGAGCGCTCGCGTTCCAGGCAACGTCACCCATCGAATTCGCGCAGAATCCGGTTGCTCCCCATGCGGCCGGTACGAGGAAAATCGTCCGCGTGGTGTGGGCGAGCGCGCTCTTCGCGAAGGTCAGACCGGGACCGATGAAGGTGCCGGATTTCCGCTCGAGCCCCGGCCAACGCTGATCGTGGAGCGGGTCCTCGGCCGTGATGAATCGCGGTGTGGCAAAGTTCGTTGCCTCGTCGGTGAAGTGTTCGAGGGTGCTGAAGATCGCCGGATTGTTCGCGCGCACATTCGGTTGCTTGACGCGTTCGATCGGTTCGTCCATCTGCCCGGCTCCTGCCTGCTTTACGTCGTGTTCGCTGAAGCCTTCCATGTTGCTCTGCCCGATCAGCAGGTAGACGTCGTCCGCCGCCGTCGGCTCGATGTCGATGGCGAACGAGGTCTCGCCGATCGTCTGCCCATCGTCGATGCGGACACGGAAGCGACGTTCGTGCGGCAGGCGAGCAGCCATGCTGATGGGCAAACGCAGCGTCAGCGTCGCCGCCGACACGTCGGCCTCGAGAACGGACGGCTCGATGGCGTGGATCAGCCCGGCCTGATCATCGGGCGATTCGGGGAGCAGAACGAGGGTCGCCGGTCGCGACGCTGAAGTGTCGCGCTGGATCTCGAGCGCGATGTCGATGCCATCAGGGGATCCCTCGAGCAGAGACGTGCTCGCCGGCGTCGCCACGATCGACAAGCTGCCCGACGGTGTCCCGTCTCCCTCGAGAACGAAGCGCGCAGGCTCGCTGCGGTTGTCATCGGCGTCGACGGCCACGATCTCGTACTCGTACGAGCGGCCGGGTACAAGCTCCGGTTCGAACTGGCTACGTCCCTTGTGAAAGGCGATGCGCTCGCCGTCTCGACGTATCTCATAGCCCGCGAGCCGGATGTGATCGGGCGAGACTGTCCAGAAGATCTCGGCCACCCCGGGCGAATGGAACTCGCCGCGCACGCTAGCCGGTGGACCGGGTTGCTCGCTGCCGCCGGGCGGCAATGTTGTCTCGCCAACCACGCCCGCATCGAGCGTGATTTGTGCTGGCGCGCTCTCCTCGCCGTCGTTGTCGATAGCGACGACGGCGTAAAGGTAGGTTCGATCAGGTTCCAGCATGGGCTCGAAGTGACTCCGACCGTCGCCCTCCATGACCTCCGTGCCATCGCGCTCGAGTCGGTAGGCGACGACCCTTCCGTCGTCGGATGCGGGATCCCAGAAAACTTCGGCGACACCGGGCGAATAGACGGTCCCGCGAAACCCTGGCGGCGGCGTCGGTGGACCTGACGCGAGGCGGCGCGAAGCCGCCGCTCGCGCTGTTGCCGCCGGAGGGACCGTGAAAGTAACGCTGCAGACGCTGTGGCGCGTGACGTCGGCCGCGGTCACGAAGGCGACGACGCAATAGTCGCCCGAGGCGCCATCGACATCGAAGTTCGAAGCACCGTCCGGCAGCGTGACGCTCTCGAGGAGCATGCCCTCGCGGTAGACGTCGTAACCCGAAGCGGGTGCGGTGTCCTCCGCGAGCGTGACGCGAACGCGACCTTCGTCCGTACGCACGATCTCGACCTGCGGTGGATCGACGGCAAGTGAGGGAGTCGACACGGCAAGGAAAAATGGCAACAGGAAAGTCAGCGGTCGCATGGTGTTCTCCGTTTCACCATCGACATGTCGTTGGCGCGTTCGAGAGCGCGGTTGCGCGTTCCTGGTTCAGAGTGCCCACGTGACCCTTCGAACACAACCGCGCCAACCCTGTACTTACGTCGCATGGGAGACCCGGCGCCGGCGCAGGGCGCGTCGCGGCGAGGTGGGTATCGCTTACGGCTACAATCTCTTCGCGACGCTGATAGCGCGAAGGCCGATCTGAAAAGGCGCGGGACTGGCTTGCGGGATGTGGACGAACAAAGAGGAGCCTGGGCAATGGAGAGAGGGTATGGCAAAGAAAAGTAGCGCTGAGCAGTTCGCTGCGCTGCACGCCGAGCGTTCTGCGTTTGTCATGGGCAACGCCTGGGACGCGGGCACCGCAGCCGTGCTCGAGGCGGCCGGCATCCGGGCGATCGGTACAACCAGTGCCGGGATTGCATACAGTCGAGCGTTACCAGACTACGAGGGTGCGTTGAGTTTTGATGAAGCTCTGGAGGCCACTCGGCGCATTGTCAACGCGGTGTCAGTGCCGGTCAGCATGGATTCAGAGAACGCATATGCACACGATGCAACCGGAGTGCATGACAATATGCGGCGCATTGCCGAGACGGGAGTCGCAGGTGCGAGCATCGAAGACTACACGGGCGACGCGGCGAACCCACATTATGAGATCAGCCATGCAGCGGATCGCGTTTGTGCAGCCAGGGACGCGGTGTCCGGCAACGCGGGTTTTATGCTTACGGCGCGCTCGGAATGCGTGTTGACCGGTCAGCCCAATGGACTAAGGCAGGCGATCGATCGCGTCAACGCCTATGCTGAAGCTGGCGCAAATTGTGTGTTTGTACCGGGTATCCGCGACATACCGGCGTTAACGAATTTATTGGCTGATGTCGATGTACCCGTGAGTGTACTGATAGGATTGAAAGGCGAAGCCTTGACGGTCTCGGTGCTGCAGGAACTGGGCGTCTCGCGCATCAGTATAGGTGGCTCGCTTGCGCGTGCCGCTTTGGGTCTCGTGCGCAGCGCAGCGCGCGAGATGTTGGATCGGGGCACTTTCTCTTTTGCAAGTGACCAGATTTCCGACGAAGAACTGTGCGCCTTTTTCTCACCTATGGCGCGTCGCTGAATCGAAGTACAAAACATCAAGGTGAAGGAGAGCCGGACGGATTGCTATCGATCAGGATAGCGCTCGTTCTCAACACCTCCGATACGCCGGCAGAGCGCACAACTTGTTCCTTGACGAGCCCTGAGCGTCGGCAATGCGTCTGCTCGGCAGTCGTGATCACTCCTCGGCGGAGCTGACGCGAAAACTCACGGAACGGGGGTTCGACGAGGGGGTCATCATCGAAACCCTCGGTTCTCTTTGCGATGCCAACTATGTCGATGATCGGCGCTATGCCGGCACGCTTGCAGAGCAGATGGCTGGCAAACTTCGAGGGCCAATCGCCATTCGTGCGAAGCTACGGGAGCGGGGTAAGGGAGAGGGTTCTTGTCGAGCGATTCGCTCAAGGCACTGCGGTCGGAGTAGTAGTAGCAACAGGATCAACAGCATCTGTGCACTCGCTGCACCTCTACCACTTCGTCTTGAGCCTTCATCAGACGTCGCCGCTGCCGTGGTCGAACCGGCTGCTCCATCAGCCGTGCCGGCGTTGGGATCTGCCGGATCAATCACACGCCAGGTAAACGAGGATTCGGCCAGGCTCTGTCCGTCGTCCACGCGAAGGGTCACCGCGTAGTCGCCGGCGGAATCGAAGCTTCCGGCAAGCACACCGGTCGGGCTGAGGCTCAGGCCGTCGGGCAAGTCGATGGCTTCGAACCAGAGGTTGTCACTGTCAGCATCGCTGGCTTGAAATTGTTCGCTCGCGAGAGTCTCGCCCAGCGTGCCCGTACGTGCGACGGGCGGGACGAGCGAAGGGGGCGAATTGGTCGTCTCGGCCGTCCCCGGCGTACGTGCATGCAGGCCGACGGGCTCCATGACAAACCCGTCCCAATGGGCATGCATATGCCGTTGATCCTCGTTGCGCGGCACGTGATGGAAGCCGACACGATGCCAGAACACGATGTCCTCGTTGGCCAGTGACTCCGCATTGGCAAACTCGAGCACGTCGTTCGGGCACTCGGGATTGAAGCGAGCGTTCTGGCTGGCAAAGCGTTCGCAGTCGCGAGCGCGGGTCACGAAGATATCGAACGCGGTATACGGTTCAATTTCAGTGCGTTCGAAATGATGGCCGTTGCGAAGTGGCTCGATGCGATAGCCAAGCGTCGATCCTGCCTCTTCGGTGATAAGCCACGATTGCAGTAAAGCAGGCTCTATCAAGCGTGCGGCTTCGGTCTCGAACGATTCGAGTTCCGGTGTTCGTCGCCCGTTCGTGGCCTGAGGAAATCGGGTTTCGATCACGACGTCATCGTTCGCGAATCGACCGATGTCGAAGTCCAGACGCCAGTAGTAGTTATGCGTGTGGGACAACCAGAGGTTTTCTGTGTCGCCCGCCAGTACCCGGCCAAATGGTTGTGTCGTGTCGGCGCTTGCTCGTTGCAAGGCGCCGGTAGCACCGATGCCCGGTTCGATCGCGCCGTCGTCGTGAAACGCCCAGCTCTGTATGTAGGCGTAGGCTCCGATCTGCGATACGGAAAAGAGGTTCAGGCTTTCGGTTTCGACCGCTCGGGTGGCGCTCCGATAGCCTTCACCGCCAGCACGACGCCAACGACAGAGGGTCGGCATGCCCTGCATATCCACAATCGTTCCATAGGGACAATCCGATTCATCGAGTTGAATCAGAGAGCCCCCGCCGAGGCCGTACTCGGTGACGTCGTTGTAGGTTATGTCACTGTCATCGTAGGCCACATGGAGTTGCGCCAGGCTCGCCGAGGCGAGTACGGGCACAGCGTTGCCAGCCGGTGTGATGTAGGTGACATGCTTGAGCACGAGATTCTCGAGTCCCCGGGATTCAAGACACATTTCCCAACGTGCGCCGTTACTGAATGACTCGATTATCCGTGACGTCATCGCGCAGTCGGCCTCGGGCGCGGCGATGCTCGCCATAGGCGAAACGGCTGCGCCGGAAGCGTCGGATGCCACAGATGCCTCAGATGCCACGAGTCCCCCTGGCGTCACCGTGGCGCTGTCTTCGGCCGAGCCTGCCGATGCAGGCAGCATGAAAAAGGGTAGCGCCAGTGCGAAGAAGAGTACCGGGCCTGCGGTCGATGGCTTCACGGTGCGCCCTCGAACGGAGAAGATGTTGTCCAGTCGAACGGCAACAGCTCCATCCCGATCCGTACGCTGGAAATGAATGGCCGGTCTTCCGGGCGAGGTAGCCAGTTGCGTGTTCTCGAGAACCAGATGACCTCTGGCGCATCGTTCAGGGATTCGCCATTCACGAATTCATCAAGGCTGGTCCCACAACCGTCGGCGGCGGTATCGGTATCGGTCGCGTCGATCGTGCCGGCTGCACCGGACGCATCGGTCGCACCAGTCGTCATATCGTGCGAGTGACCCGGAGAGGTGAGGGTGCCCGGGTTGGCATCGGCAAGTCGCTCGCAGGCGTTGGCTCGGGTGAGCGCAAGGTCGAACCGGGACCAGTCGCGAGTTCGATCGGTCCAGGACTGGGCGCTGTCGAGCGGGTCGAGGTAGTAGCCTGCGCCAGACGAAACATCACTGATGCGCCAGCCTCGAAAGCGCTCCCGGTTCACCTGACGAAAGCTCTCGACGAGCAGGGGTCTTGCGCTCATCGGGCGGCGGTTGCCGAGGGTCTCGTCCAGCCTGAATTCGAATTCCTCGAGCCTGTCGTCGGCGTCTCCGTCAAGCGCGAATGCCATCCGCCACGTCGCCAGTAGCGTCGCGCCCGCTTCGCGTTCGTTGTGACCGGACAGCTCGATCGACGGCTCGAGCCTGCCGTCCTCGCCGAAACTCATCCCGAGTCGCCAGGTGAGCAGTCCCTGGCGTGCGACGGCAAACACGTCCCAGGCTTCGCCCTGTATTGCCGGTCGTCCGACATGCCGTGCGAGGAGGCCGATCGGCCTTTCGCGAGTGCAGACAAAGCTGTTCGCTGCGGTATCGTCTGCAGAAGCGGCTGATGTACTGTCTGAACTACCGGCCGGTGTCCAGACTGACGTCAGGGTGCCGTTGCAGGTGTCGTCCGTCAACGCGACGGCGGCGGAACCACCGAGTCCGCGTGTCGTGTCGGTTTGCCCCCCGATGCGCAGCTCGGGAAGGTTCTCGTCATGCCAGTGCATCAACAGTTGACCAAGCCCGATGGACGTCAGCACGGAGCGCTCACGGTCGCCCGGCGCTCGATAGCGAACGTCGCGGAGGACCAGTCCGGCGAGCGGTTCGATGTGCGCACAGGCCGACCAGCTCGCGCCGGAGTCGAACGTGTGTGCAAGCGATCCGGAGGAGCCGCACTCTGTGTCGGCCGGTTGAGCTCGCGGTGCCGCCATGAAGAGCACAAGGCTTGCGAACGCCAACAGTCGGAGGTTAGCGATCACCGGCAAGCTCCACCGGCGTCCCTTCATCCAGCGCCCCGAGTGTACTGACCTTGCCGCTCGCGTAGCGGACGACGGGCTCCAGTGCGAAGGCAGTCCGACTGGCGTCGAAGAGTGCCAGCAAAGCGCAACGCTCCCGTGCACAAGGATGGGTCGGATCTGCGGGCAAGAAGACGCTGGCCTTGAGGTCGAGTTCGTCCAGCGACTTGAATGCAGGTCGTCCAAGACGCTGTTGTTCGGCGCGCATGCGCGCGAGGAGCCGGGGAGCGGCAGCGAGCCTCGACAGGGCCCAGCGGCGTTCCAAGTCGTTCAAGGGCAGATGATGCCCTTGCACAGGCACACTGTCGAGAGGCCTGCCTGTGATCAGATCAACACGGACGCGACGAGCGATTCTGCGACGGTGGTCGTATTGATACACTCGCGCAAGGCGTAGCCCGGCGACTGCACCCTTGCGCGACTCCTGTTCGATCACCACGCTCTGCACACCGAGTTCGCGTGGCTGGGCCGAACGCCGGTCAAGCGATACGTCCCACGGCAGGGTGCGGGCCAGGGAATCGGCGCGACTTGCTTCGAGCACGTCGAGCGGTGGCGCCGGCAGGGCGGACGGCGAGAGCTGGAGTCCGGTCAGCAGCAGGGCAAGGACGGACAGACGACGAGCGACGGGTGTGGTATCGGGGCGCAACATGACTGACGCGAGCTTCCAGGCTGGCACGGACGCTGCGACTATACGGGGGCGACCCGCGCAGGTGTGCGAGCCAGGCTCGAAAGTCGCCAGGACAAGGCGCGTACCGGTCACGTTTCCTCCTTGGAAGCGCACCGGGTCCAGAGCGAACAGCGAGTAGCAGTGAACGAACACACGATCGTCTATTTTGGCTACGGATCTCTGGTCAACCGTGACACACGGCCGCCCGATGAGCCTGCTGCGCGCGCCCGTCTGCGTGGCTGGCACCGCATCTGGGAACACCGGGTGTCTGCCAGCGCTTCGCGCCAACCGAGCTGCTCATTGTCGATCGCGCCTGACTGGATCAGGACGGAAGTGGACGTCCCGGCGGGGTGCGAGCCAGGGCTGCACGATGGCACGAGCAGAGGTATCGACGGCGTGGTCGTGCCGTTGCCGATCGAGGCCTTGGCGGTGCTCGATGCGCGCGAGGAGGGCTACGAACGATTGACACTGCCGGCAACGGAATTCGACTTGCCTGCCGGGCTCGATGTCGAGGAAATCCATGTCTACCGATCACTTTTGGAAAATCGCGTGAGCGCGACCGACGAGCACCCGATCCTGCAGACCTATGTAGATTGCTGCATGGCGGGCTTCCTGAACGTCTACGGCGAGTGCGGGCTCGACAACTTTCTGCACGCCACCCGTGGCTGGGGAGGCCAGATCGAGAACGATCGGACGCAGCCGCGCTACCCCCGGGCTGTCGCTATCCCCGGTGATATGCTGGCACGCTTCGATCGACTCGTGAACGCACGTCGAGAAGGCTGTCTTTTAAACCAGTAGTCTGATGGCTCTGGCGGGGAATGAGCGTGGAACTGCGGGTGACGTGCGGCGAGGTATCTGCGACCATCGTGCACCTGATCACGAGTCATTCTCGATGGACGTTAACGACTTCTGCACATTGACGCCTGCCTCGGTTCGCTTCGAGGAAGCCGGTGCGAGCGCATTTGCCAAAGGCGTCGCCGGGGATTTCAACCCGATTCACGATCCCGGCAGCAAGCGCTTCTGCGTACCGGGAGACCTGTTGTTCAGTGTGCTGCTGAATCGCTACGGCGTGCATGCCGATACCGGCGTGCGGTTTGCCGGCATGCTCGACGCCGGCGTCGAACTCGAACTGCCACCAACGCTCGATGAGAGCCTGCACCTTGCCGATGCGCGGGAACGCGAGGTATTGACCTTCTTCGGTAGCGGCCCCTGTCACGACGAGCCCGAGTTCGTGGCGGGCTTGTCGCGTGCTTATGTGCAGTTCTCAGGCGCCACGTTTCCCGACATTCTGGTCGAATTGATGCGCGCAGCGGGGGTCATGATCAATCCGGCCAGACCTTTGGTCATCTACAAGGACATGGCGCTGCGTGTTGCCCAGGCTGTCACGGCCGGGCAAGCGAGTGAACAGCGCCTGACGCTCACCGAAAGCGAGCTCAGCGTCACGGGCAAGAAAGGCGTAGCGCGGCTCGGATTTCGTATCGATGCCGGCGATGTCCACGTCGGAGATGGCGAGAAGAATCTGGTCCTGAGCGGTCTGCGCCCCTTTGACGAGGAGGCCATGGCCACGCTGGTCGAGGACTATGAAGCGCTACGACAGCACTACGGTTCCGAACCCTACATCGTTTCGGTAGCAAGCTGATGCGCTGTGACGAACAGCTCGGTGTCGTCATCACCGGAGGGGCATCCGGTCTCGGCGCCGGGGCGGCACGAACCTTGGCAGGGCTCGGTTGTCGGGTCTCGATCATCGACCGCGCGAACCCCGACAAGAGCGTTGGCGGTGTGTATGCCTTGTCGTGCGACATTACCGACTCGAGTGCCGTCGAGAACGCCGTCGATCAGTTGGTCGAAGAGCGAGGCACCCCGCGTGTTGTCGTCAATTGTGCGGGAATCGCACCGGCTGCACGCACGGTGTCGCGGAGCGGCGCGCATGACGCGTCGCTGTTCGAGCAAGTGATTGCCGTCAACCTGACCGGATCCTTCGTGGTTGCCAGTCGTTTTGCTGCCCGCATGGCGGCGCTCGACCCGCTCGAGGACGGCGAGCGCGGCCTCATTGTCAACACGGCGTCGGTCGCGGCCTATGACGGTCAAGTGGGGCAATGCGCCTATGCAGCATCCAAGGCAGGCGTTGTCGGGCTGACCCTGCCAATGGCCCGTGATCTCGCGTCCCTCGGTATTCGCGTCTGTGCCATCGCACCCGGCATCTTCGAGACACCCATGGTCACGAGCATGCCGGCGGACGTGCAGGAGAGTCTCGCTGCGCAGGTGCCATTCCCCAAGCGCCTGGGACGACCTTCAGACTTCGCTGCTCTGGTTCGTCAGATGATCGAGAATCCGATGCTGAACGGTGAGGTCGTGCGACTCGACGGTGCGATACGCATGGGTGCACGATGAGCGCGGCACTCGAACTCTTGCAATCGATCTATGGCTACGACTGCTTTCGCGGTCAGCAAGCCGACATCGTGGACAGGGTCGTCGCGGGTGACGATGCACTGGTGCTGATGCCGACCGGTGGTGGCAAGAGCCTGTGCTACCAGATTCCGTCGCTGGTCCGCGACGGCACTGGCATCATCGTCTCACCACTCATCGCGCTGATGCAGGATCAGGTGGACGCGCTGCGCGCCCTTGACCTGAAGGCGGCCTATATCAATTCATCGCTGGATGCGCGCGAGATCGAACGCACTGAGCAGGCACTGCTCGAAGGCGAACTCGACATGCTCTATGTGGCTCCCGAGCGCCTGCTGATGCCGGGTATGCTGGCCTTGCTGGATCGTTCGCGCATTGCGCTTTTCGCGATTGACGAGGCCCATTGCGTGTCGCAGTGGGGACATGATTTTCGCAAGGAATACCTCGGTCTTTCGCTGCTGACCGAGCGCTATCCCGAGGTACCGAGAATCGCCCTGACGGCGACGGCAGACGCCCGGACGCGTGAGGAGATTGCCGCCAACCTCGGGCTCACCGACGCACGCCGGTTCGTCGCCGGTTTCGACCGCCCGAATATCCGCTATGCCATTTCCGATCCCGAAAACGGCCGCGAATCGCTGCTTCGCTTTCTCGATACGCACCATCGAGGTGACGCTGGCATCGTCTATTGCCTGTCGCGAAAGAAGGTCGATCAGACGGCCGAATGGCTTGTGAAACAAGGCTTCACGGCCCTGCCATACCACGCGGGGCTCGAGGCCTCCGTGCGTCAGCACAATCAGAGTCGTTTCCTGCGTGAGGACGGGCTGATCATTGTCGCCACGATCGCTTTCGGCATGGGCATCGACAAGCCCGATGTGCGCTTTGTCGCACACCTGAACCTGCCCAAGAGCGTTGAGGCCTATTACCAGGAAACGGGTCGGGCGGGCCGTGATGGCCTGGCGTCGAACGCCTGGATGGCCTATGGACTGCAGGACGTCGTCAACCTCAGATCGATGATGGCCAAGTCAGAGGCGAACGAATCGCACAAGCGGCTGGAACACCAGAAGCTCGAAGGGATGCTCGGACTCGCCGAGTTGACGGGTTGCCGACGCCAGGCCTTGCTGAGTTACTTCGGCGACGTGTTGCCCGCGCCGTGCGGGAATTGTGACAATTGCATCAAGCCGCCTGTCACCTGGGATGCAACCGAAGCATCGCGCAAGGCCATATCCTGTGCCTATCGCACCGGGCAGAGATTCGGTGTCAACTATCTGGTCGACGTGTTGCTTGGCAAGCTCAACGATCGCGTGCAGCGCTTCGCGCACGATGAACTGCCGGTCTTCGGGGTCGGCAAGGAACACACTGCAGACGAGTGGCGTAGTCTCTTCCGCCAGTTGATTGCGCGAGGCGTGCTCGCGGTGGACGTCGACGGGCACGGGTCGGTCATGTTGACGGAGGCCGCTCGGCCGGTGTTGCGAAACGAACAGCGCCTGGCATTGCGCCCGGCGCCGACCCGGCTTGGCCGAACATCGCGGCGCGGTGGTGGTGGGCGCAAGGCCGCTATCGAGGTCGACGAGGCTGACCGACCCTTGTGGGAGGCGTTACGTGCGCTCCGCAAACATCTCAGCGAGGTGGCTGGCGTGCCGGCCTACGTGGTCTTCAATGACAGCACCCTGGCAGACATGATCACGCTGAAGCCGCGGACCTCGAACGAAATGGCTCAGGTATCGGGTGTCGGCGCACACAAGCTGGAGCAGTACGGTGATGCATTTCTCGACGTCGTTCGCGAGCACGCATCGGTCACAGTCTGAGGTTTCAGCTGTCCGGGTGCAGTCAGTGCAGACCCGCCTTGCCCGATTTTGTCGAATAGCGCACCTCGCGGTCGAGCAAGCGTCCTTCCAGCGACCAGCGCTCCCAACCGAACTGAAAACGCGCAGGCATCAGTGAGAGTTGTCTTGTCCAGGTGCGATAGCGAGCCACGAGCTTTCCGCCGGCATCGCGCTCATCCAGCCAACGGGTCTGGTTTGGCTCGTCGTCATGGTGCACGCTGGCGTGACGTGAGGCATGCAGTGTGTGAGTCGAGTGGACGCCGAAAAGCGCCTTGTAGTCGGCAATGTCCAGGGTGCGCCAACCTCAGGCACGACGTTCGCGAGCCGTCAGCGTGTCTTCCTCAGGTCTTTTAAAGCGCTCCAGTCTCTCTATCCTCAGCAACCAGTTGTCGATGACGACATGAACCACGATGCTCGCGATGATGCAGACCACGAGTGATATTGCCACGAAGCTCCACGCCGCCACGGGACCTTCACCAAGCAGCGGCGGGAGGATCACACGCAGGACGCCGAGGACAAAGAGGTGGCAGAGGTAGAGCGAGTAGGAAGCGTCGCCAAGCAGCACACCCAGGCGGTTTTCGGGAAGCTTGATGTAGAGCGCACCGGTAACCACCATCAACGCCGGCAAGCCGAACGCCAGGGCACGCAGGGTGGGTAGTCGCACCAGCAGGAGCGCCATGCCGACGACCACCAGCGCGATGGCGAGTCCGGGGGGTATCCTGAACCCGCGTCGCCACGCCACGGCCAGTGCCATGCCGAACACGAATTCGAAGACGACGTCGTGTCCGTAGAAGAGCGCGACCGCCGAGTCCGATGCGGAAGCCTTGGCGATCACGACGATGACGATCAGCAGGCCGATGACGATGGGCACCCGAAGACGCGGTGCGAAGAACAGCGACAGCGCGAACAGCACGTAGAAATACATCTCGTAGTTCAACGACCAGCCTGGCGCCACGATGGGCCACAGTTGTCCCGGGTAGGCAATGCTCTCGTACGGAATGAAGGCGAGCGACAGGGCGAAGGCCTGCCAATCGAATACCGATCGCTTGAACAGCATCGGCAGGAATAGAAGGATGCACGCCATTGCCAGCGTGAAGAACCAGTACAAGGGCACGACCCGCCGCACGCGGTTGATGATAAAGGCGCGCGGCGTATCGGTGGGCTTCGAGATGAAGACCATGATGAAGCCGGAGATCACGAAGAAGATGTCCACACCGAAGCCACCGAATTCGAGCAGCAGCGGGGCGTAGCTCTCTACCTGAATGACGGTGTGGCTGTAGACCACAGCCAGGGCCGCAACAGCGCGCAGGTACTGCAGTGCGTGCAGTCTCATCGACTGACGGCGATGCCTGTCTCGTTGGACGAATCGTTCGTCATCAAGGGTATCGCGTCATCCGTGAAACTTCCTGTCGTTTGTTACATGGTCGTCTACATCGCCGCTTACATGACTCGGACGTGGCGGGTACAGCGAGTCATGCAAGCTTTTTTCATGGCAAGGAATGCGCCCGCCGTGCCCGATCGTGTCACAAAGTCGGCGAAGTTGCTGTAACCGGGACGAGAATGGTCGTTGCGCCGACAGACGTGTCGAGCCTGGCCGCCGTCAGCGAACCTTGCAGAGCCCGATAGTAGCGCTGGCCCATTTCGCGCAGCGCCTCGGGACCGAAGTGAATACAGTCGCCATTGCCGCAGGGATAGCCATTAGCGGGCGTCAGATCATCATGAATTGAGACGCCCGAATGAGGAATACGCGTCGAAACGGTGCGGTGAACCTGGTCGATGAGGGCCTTGGCAGAATTGAAATCCGAGTAGTCGCCGCGCTCGTCGACGCCACGTGACATCGTGCCGACGATGAACGGTATGGGGGCATCGGGTCCGCGCATTTCGGGGCCACGGAGGTCCGGATCGATGCGACTTCTCAATTCGCTCGCCAGCAGCGCCAGATTTTCGCCGTAGACGGTTGCACAGGGCGTGTTGCCGTCAGATTCACCCTGGTGCCACAGGATACCGCGCAGGATGCCGCCGGATTCCGCCAGTGCCTGATTCGCTCTCAGCAACGCACGATCGAACAGGAGGGTATTTCCAAGTACAGGGTTACTTGTCGGTTGGGCGTTCCATTGGCCTCGCGGACCGTTGTCATTGTCGCAAAATGCGCTACCGGACCACGCGGCAGGTACCAGCAAGACTGATCTGGAGGTTGCGTCAAGCGCCGACTTGCCGAAGGTCAGGCCGGGGCCGATGTAGTCGTAGCCAGGTCCGTAGTAGTCATTCGGGTTCGGTTCGATGTGCAAGGGGTCGGTTGCGGTGACAATCGCCGGTGACAGGAAGTTGACCTCCGGAGAGCTGAAGGCGGCATCGCTGTCGAAGATCTCGAATCCGTCGTTCTTCACGATGTTCAATTTCTGCACACGCGGGTCCGCCACATCCGGTTCGCCCGCACCGCGCAAGCGGGTGTTGTTGCCGCTGGAACCGACCATGTTGCTTTGCCCCAGCAACAGGTACACATCGGGTGCGTCAACAGGCTCTACATCAATGCGTAGCTCGGTTCGACTGGTCGTCGTGCCATCGGTCGCGACGACGATGAAGTCACGTGTCTGCGGCGGGATCGACTGATTGGAGATTTCCAGACGAAGGGTGGCCTGGGCGCGGTCGGTGTCCGGGCCGAGCACGAGCCGCTCGAAGCTGTTGGTGACGAAAGCGACATCAGCCTGGGTGCGACCCTCGAGACGCAGGGTGACCGGTGCCGTATGACCGTTGCGGCGTTCCAGCGCGAACGGGATATTCAGACCCCGGGAATCGCCCTCGACAAGGACCAGATTCGGCCTCGTGCTTCTGAGCGTGAAGTCGCCCGATGCCGGCTCGCCGCTGGACCCCGCGCCGGGCTCGCCTGCGGGTTCACCGGCGGGCTCTCCGGAAGGCTCTCCAGCAGTCTGCTCGTTGCTCGAGTCGGGTGCCGCGTCAGTTGTGCATCCGCTGATCAGTGCGACAGCAGACGCGCATCCGATGGAAAGCAGAAGCGTCAGGTGGCGGGCCGGGCGGAGCAAGGAGTCGAGGAGCATCGAGGGATATCTTCTACAAGCCAGGGGTGGTGAGACGGGTAAGGAGTGCCTGTTCAAGCGCACGAATGAAGGTTGACAGCTGGGCGAGGTGTTCGCATTGACGGAAGTCGCAACTCTGTGCAAGTTATGGTCGAAATCGTCAATTCCAGTCCGTTCTCCGGCAAAGGACTGTTGTCGGCTGCATGGGTACCCGGCGTGACTCATCCGGTTCATGACCTTCGCTCTCTGTGAACCCCGAACGTGCAAACGGTTCCAGAAACGACTCGGGCGAAATCCGGTTCAGCTCCCCGAGAACAGATTGACCATTCGCTCGTGGTAGCGCGTGCCCAGTTCCCTGAGTGCCTCCGCACCAAAATGTATGCAGAAACCCTGGCCACAGGGGTAGTCATTGGAGGGGACCAGATCGTCAGCATTAACGAAACTCGACAGGGGTATGTTTTCTGCGATGTTCCGGTGGGCGGCATCGACAATGAGCTTCGCTTCACCAAACGGTGCCAGAGGCTCGGCGCGTTCGTCAGTACCCTTGGACATGGTGCCCGCGATGAACGGGATGTCGGCGGTCGGTCCGCGTGCCGATGCGCCGCGCGCATCGATCGTGATATTGGTCCTGAACGACGCGACCATAGCCGCCAGGTTGTCGGCGTACGCGTTGGCACAGGCGAGCACGTCGGAGTCAGCTTCACCCTGGTGCCAGAGAATACCTCGCAGTATCCCCCCGGTTTCAGAAAGGGTGAGGTTGGTGCGTGCGATCGCCCGATCGTGCAGCAGTGTGCCTGCGAAAAGCGGGGAGTCCGGAGCCTCGCCAAACCAGCCCATGCCTTCGTAGCGGTTCGATTCACGGGTGCAGAATCCCGTGTCGGACCACGCCGCCGGCACCAGCACGATGTTTGCGGTCGTTCTTTGCAGCGCTGCTTTCGCGAACGACAGGCCCAGCCCGATAGTCGTTCCGCTCTTGCCATTCTCACCACGATCGTACGTGTCGTGCAGTGGATCGAGTGCGGTGACAATCCGGTTATCGGGCACGGCTATGCGTTCGATATCGGTAAACGCCTCAGGGGAGGGAAATCGTATCCGGTCGTTGATCGTGACGTCGAGCTGGAAGATGCGCCCGACCGGTGCATCCGGTTGGCCTGCGTCCGCCTCTCGGGCGTCCTCGCCGCTCGAGCCTGTCATGTTGCTCTGCCCGGCGAGCAGATAGACATCAGGGCGGTTCGTGGGCTCGAACGGGATCTCGATCGTGCCACTCTGTTGCCCTTGTGCCGACGTGTCGGTGGCGACGATCGGCAGGCTCCGGCTTCCTGACAGGCGCGGCTGCGAGGCGATGGGCAGACTGACCGTCAGTACCGTCTCGCTCTCGCCGGCATCGAGCACTGAATCGGCAAACGAGAATTCCAGACCGTCGTCGCTTGATCCGGTCGCATCGACCGCGAGCGTCACCGGCAAGGCATGCGACCCGGTGCGCTCAATGCTGATGTCGATCTCTATCGACTCGCCTCCTTCCATCAGCGTCGGAGCGCTGGCGGGCAATTGCAGGGCGTAGTTGCCACCGTTGCCGCTGGTGGGTGGGTTCCCGGCGGAGTCGCTTCCGGTCGTGCCACCGTCACCGGTGGCTGTCCCGGTCCCGGCGTCGGTCGTGCCACCCCCGTCGCTGCCTCCAGCGTCGCTGCTGCCGACGTCGGCGCCTGTACTGTTCGAGGTGTCGATCTTGTCAGGATCGCATGCGCTTGCCAGGAGTGTCGAAACCAGGCAAAGCACCAAGGCACCCGTGCGTCCACTCGAGCGGTGCCCACCCGGGTAGCCACCCGAGAGTGTCGGCCGACGTGTCATCTGTAGTGCCGTGTTTACCTTGGACAGGACCATCACCTTGTGTATCGACTTTTCGAGAGCAGCCAGCGGGCGTCGGACCAACCTGCTTCTGGCGCGCGAGTCTAGCAGAGCATGTTGGAATAACCGGTGTGACGGCTCGGTTAACACCGACCGGTATGCTAGGTTCCTGTGATGAGTTCGAGAATCCGAATTGTAGTCACCATGACGCTCCTCTGGCTGGGCCTATCCGGCTTGTTCGGCGCCCAGTTCATCGTGCTGGGCCTCCTGTCGGTCTGGCTGGTTGTCTGGTTCGCGGAACGCATGCGGGTACTCGAACACCGTGGTCAACCGATCTACTTCCGTTTTCTGCATATCCTCGGGTATTGGGGATGGCTCCTGCGGGAGATTTTCCATTCCAACATCGATGTCGTACGACGTGTGCTGACGCCTGGACCAATGCCGATCCGACCGACCTTGCGGCGTGTCGAGGCAACTCCGGACACAGATCTCGGCTGCGTCATCTATGCCAACTCGATCACTCTCACGCCCGGCACCACGGCAATCAACTTCACACCCGATGGCGGCATTCTCGTGCATGCCCTGCACGAGGACAGCCTCATCGAACTCGAGGATGGCGAGATGGCAGCACATATAAGATCAGTCGAACCACACCTCGCACGACCCGAACACCGGGCCGGGCCTACCGCAGCCGGCGAACGATGATGTTCGCCGCGGTTCTCGTCGCCTTGCTGGTGACGATGCTGCTCACGCTGGTGCGCGCCCTTCTCGGACCGACCTTGTTCGATCGTCTGCTGGCCATCAACTCGATCGGCACGAAGACCGTCCTGCTGATCTCGGTTCATGGCTTCTACACCGGACGGCCCGAGTTTCTCGATATCGCGCTCGCCTACGCATTGATCAACTTCATCGGCACCATCGCCGTTCTCAAGCTTTTTGAGGTCGACGATCTCGGTAGCGGAAGCTACCAGGAGGATGACTACTGATGGTCGAGTCCATCATCAACCTCATCTGCCTGCCGCTGCTGGCGGTCGCTTGTCTGTTCATCGTCGGCGGCGCGGTCGGACTGCTGCGACTTCCCGATTTCTACACTCGGCTGCACGCGACCAGCGTGACCGACACTGGCGGCGCCATCTTCGTCTCGATAGCCTTGTTCATCCAGGCAGTCTTTGTCTATGGCGATGTCATGATCACGATCAAGGTCGTGCTGATTCTCTTCTTTACCCTGTTCACCGCGCCAACGGCATCGCATGCGCTCGCCAAGACCGCTTTGCTCAGCGGACATGTGCCGCTCGGTGCCGATGGCAAGCCGCTGCTCGCGACCAGGGGAGAGGCCGCTCGTCTTGCCCGCTCGCGTCCGGTCAGCGACGACGATCCGCAGCTGGGGGTGGATGGCTCCATTCAGGATGGTGACGGAGGCGAGCAGCGTTGATGGACCACTTCATCATCATCTGCCTGTTGAGTTTTCTCGTCGCCATTGCCGTCGGCATCGTAGTACTGCGCGATCTGCTGGCAGGCGTGCTGCTGTCCGGCCTCTACAGTTTCGTGGCGGCAGCGGCATTCGTCGTGATGGACGCGGTTGACGTCGCATTCACCGAGGCTGCGGTTGGCGCCGGGATATCGACGATACTGTTTCTGGGTGCCCTGACGTTCACCCGACACGATCAGAAGCGACGGGGCCACGATAGTCTTCCCGCACTGGTCTTCGTGGTCGTCACCGGCGGATTGCTGATCTACGGCACGCTCGACATGCCGTACTACGGTAGCGCAACGTCGCCCGCCCAGACCCACCCCGAGCTCGCCGTCCGGTTCATCGAACAATCGGCCGGCGAGGTCGGGCCACCAAATATCGTGACATCGGTATTGGCGAGCTACAGAGGGTACGACACCCTTGGCGAAGTCGTCGTGGTGTTCGCGGCCGGCATCGCCGTTCTGAGCCTGTTGGGCCTGCGTCGGCGCACACCTGTCGTCGAGGCGCCGGATGACGCCCCTGGAGATGTGCCCGGGAATGCAAACGGAAATGCAAACGGGGATTCGCCTGAACGGCCGACCGACAATGGTTCCGGAACGCGCACATGAAGATATATCCTCGCCAGCGTCATCGCGTACTCCAGGTCATCGCCAAGCTGCTGGTGCCCTTCGTCCTGATGTTCGCCTTGTATGTGCAGTTCCACGGTGACTTCGGCCCGGGCGGTGGATTCCAGGCGGGTGTCATCTTCGCCGCCGCCATCATCCTGCACGGCTTGATATTCGGCTTGCAGCGGACTCGGCGGGTGGTGACGCCCGGGGCCGTGCGGGTTCTGGTTTCCGGGGGAGTGCTGATCTATGCAGGCACTGGTGTGCTCTGCATGCTGATGGGTGGAAACCTGCTCGACTACGACGTTCTCGCGCATGACCCCCTGCATGGCCAGCACTGGGGGATCTTCTTTGTCGAACTCGGCGTCGGCGTGACCGTGACAGGCGTGATGATCAGTCTGTTCTACTGTTTCGCGAGTCGCCGCACGGACGACGCCCGCCGATGAATCAAGTGGTGGGGCTGTTCAACTACTGGGCGGTCATCGTGCTCATGATGACGGGTCTCTATATTCTCATCGCCCGCTACAACCTGATCAAGAAGCTGATCGGTCTCGGTGTCTTCCAGACCTCGATCTTCTACCTGTACATCACGATGGGAAGAGTCGATGGAGGTACCGCCCCCATCCTGCTCGGCGGACATGGCGGACATGGCGGACATGGTGGGCACGGTGAGGAGGTGCACGAGGCGGAGACCGTAGCCTCAGCCGCAACCACGAACGCGGTCGGCGCGGCGGCCGAGGTCATCTACTCGAATCCGGTGCCGCATGTCCTGATCCTGACCGCGATCGTCGTCGGCGTGGCAACCACCGCCGTAGGGCTCGCACTCGCGGTCCGCATTCACGAGACTTTCGGAACAATAGAAGAAGACGAGATCAAGGCGATCGAGGCTGCGGAGCCTGATTCATGATGACCGAGCAGCTCCCGGCGCTGCAGATCATCGTGACCATGATGGCGGCACCGGTGTGCATACTTGTCAGAAATGCAAGGGCGGCCTGGATCATTGCTGCAGTCGCCAATGTGTTCGCTGCCATTGTCGCCTGGAATCTGCTCTGGCAAGTGCTCGACAGCGGCACCATCCGGTATGCGATCGGTGGCTGGGCGGCGCCGAGCGGTATCGAGTACTACATCGACACCCTCAATGCGATGGTGCTCGTACTGGTCGCAAGCATCAGCGCCATCGTGGTCTTCTACGCTCGGGCGAGTATCGACAAGACGGTCGAGACCGAGAAGCACTATCTGTTCTATGCGGCCTGGTTGCTTTGTGTGACCGGTTTGCTCGGCATCGCGATCACGGGGGACGCGTTCAACGTCTTCGTGTTCCTCGAAATCTCCTCGCTTGCCACCTACATGCTGCTGGCATTCGGCAGCGACAAACGCGCATTGACGGCGAGTTTCCGCTACCTCGTGCTGGGCAGTGTCGGCGCGAGTTTCATTCTCATCGGCATCGGTTTCCTGTACGGGGCGACCGGTACGCTCAACATGCAGGACCTCGCCCAGCGCATCCCGGAAAGCGAATCTAAGCGAGCTGTCCTCGTGGCGTTCAGCTTCCTGACGATCGGCTTGATGATCAAGGCTGCGGTCTTTCCCCTGCATGCCTGGCTCGTCAATGCCTATCACTTTGCACCGATTCCGGTGACCGCATTCCTTGCCGGTACGGCAACCAAGGTATCGCTGTACGTGCTGCTCAGGTTCTTCTTCAGCATCTTTGGCGAGAATTACAGCTTCGGTCAGTTGTTTCTCAGCGGTGTGCTGCTACCCGCGGCCATTGCGGCCTTTGTCCTGATGTCGCTCGTCGCTGTCTTCCAGACCGATCTGCGACGCATGCTGGCGTTCTCCAGTGTGGCGCAGATTGGCTATATCGTCGCTGGAATAAGCCTTGCCAGCGAGGCAGGCCTGACGGCGGCCATCGTGCATATCGTCAATCACGGCGTCATCAAGACCGCGCTGTTCATGGCGGTCGGGTGCATCCTGTTTCGCGTCGGTCATGCGCATACGCCCAGTCTCGATCAGCTGTTCCGGCAGATGCCTCTGACCTGTTTCGCTTTCATTCTCTCCGGACTTGCCTTGGTCGGCGTACCGTTGACCGCCGGGTTCGTGACCAAGTTCTCCTTGATCGGTGCGTTTCTCGAGCGTGGCTGGTGGCCGGTTGCGGGGCTTGTCCTGATGAGTTCGCTGATCGCTGTCCTCTACATCGGTCGGGTCGCCGAGGTCATGATATTCCGGCGCTCGAGGGAGTCGGCCCCGGCACCCGGCGGCATGCGTGAAGCACCCCTCTCTATGCTCGTGCCGTTGTACCTGATTCTTGCCGTTGAGATCTGGCTGGGTCTGTCCGGCGGTTTGACACTTGAAGTCAGCGGCGCGGCTGCACGCGGCCTGCTCGAGGGTCTTCGATGAGCCTGCTGATTGCGCTGGTGCCGCCGCTGGCGGTCATTCCGTTCATCTTGCTCTTCGGTGAGCGACGCCGAAATTTCCGCGAAGGTTCGATCATCGCGGCGGGTCTGCTGCTGTTGGCAGTCAACAGCAAGATCTACAGCGAAGTCGTTGCCGGACGTGTCGTCGAGAGTAGCGAATTTCCTTTGCTGGGTGTCTTCGGACTGAAGCTGTCGGCGGAACCGATGGGCGTGACCTTTGCCTTGCTCGCCAGTTTTCTCTGGGTCGTCACGACCGTTTACAGCATCGGCTACATGCGCGGGCACGACGAGAAGAATCAGACTCGCTTCTACGTATGCTTCGCGATCGCCATTGCGGCGGTCATGGCCGCGGCCTATGCCGACAACCTGTTGACCTTGTTCGTAGCCTACGAAGTGCTGTCCCTGTCGACCGTGCCGCTGGTTGCGCATGCCGGCAACGACGCATCGAGACGTGCAGCAAGGGTCTACGTCGGCATACTGATCGGCAGCTCGATAGGCCTCTTCCTGCCGGCCGTCATCTGGACCGCGAGCGCAGCGGGTTCGCTGGATTTCGTCCCGGGCGGCGTGTTGGGTGATGCAGGTCTCAGTCAGGGAGCGCTGGGTGTTCTACTTGCATTGTTCGTGTTCGGTATCGGCAAGGCAGCCGTCATGCCGCTGCACCGCTGGTTGCCGGCGGCGATGGTCGCGCCGACACCGGTCAGTGCCCTGCTGCACGCCGTGGCCGTGGTCAAGACCGGTGTGTTCAGCATCCTGAAGATCGTCACCTATACCTTCGGCATCGATACCGTGTCGGCCAGTGGCGCGGCTGACTTCCTGCTCCCGTTCGCGGCCTTTACCGTCATCGCGGCATCGCTTGTCGCCTTCACGAAGGACAACCTCAAGGCGCGGCTGGCCTATTCGACCATCGGACAGCTGTCCTACATCGTGCTCGCGGCCCTGCTCGCGACCTCCATGTCGATCACCGGTGGCGCCTTGCATATCGTCATGCACGCCTTCGGCAAGATCACGCTGTTCTTCTGCGCGGGTGCGCTGCTGGTCGCAGCCCACAAGACGCTGATCAGTGAGCTCGATGGCATCGGTCGGCGCATGCCGATCACCATGGGGGCGTTCTTCATCGGCGCGCTCGGCATCATCGGACTGCCGCCTGCGGGTGGCGTATGGAGCAAGCTGCTGATTGCCGGTGGTTCACTCGATACCGGTACAGCGTTCTGGGCAATCGTCCTGCTCATCAGCACGCTGCTCAACATCGCCTACCTCTTGCCCATACCGATGCGGGCCTTCCTGCGCGCCGATCCGGGTGTACCCCCGGGAGCGCCATCACCGTGGGAGGAAGCGCCATTCGCGAGCTTGTGGGCGATCGTGCTGACGGCGCTCGCGACGGTACTCCTTTTCCTGAACCCGGAGCCTCTGATCGAGCTGCTGGGTCTGATTCAATGGCGGACCGAATCATGAGCAACGACGAGGACGATGTGGTTGCGCCGCTGGCGAGGCATCTGCTTTGGCTTGAAACTCCCCTGAATCTGCAGAAACTTATCCGCGGGTTGATGTACCTCTGCGGATTCCTGTTCCTGTTCGACATCTTCTGGCATCGCCACGCCTATGTCCCCGGAGAGGGCTTGTGGGGCTTTCATGCCATTGCCGGTTTCGTGGCCTTCACCTTGATCGTGCTCGGTGCCAAGAAACTGCGCACCTTCATCAAACGCGACGAGACTTACTACGCACCCTATGGCGTCGATGCCGAAGACTACCCGGACGCGGGGCTGGAACGACGAGAGGCCGTTCCGGAAGACTATGAAGCCGCCGGTACGAGGAAGCGCCCATGAGCCTTCTGCTGATGACACCGATTCTCTACCTGCTGGCCGCACTGGTCTGTCCGCTGCTGTCCTCGCGGAACCGGGCAATCCTGCTCCTGGGCGTGCCGATTGCCGGGCTCGTTTCCTTGCTGAGCACGGCGCACGGCTTGCACGGTATCGTCAATGTGGTCGGCTTCGAACTGGTCTTCGTGCGAGTCGACAAGCTGTCGTTGATCTTCGGCATCATCTTTTCGATCGCCGCATTCCTGTCCGGTATCTACGCTTGGCACGTGCGCGATACGGTGCAACAGGTGGCAACACTCGGCTACGCGGGGTCTGCCATCGGTGGTGTGCTGGCAGGCGATCTGATCACGCTCTTCCTGTGGTGGGAGGGCACTGCCGTAGCCTCGGTCTTCCTGATCTGGGCGCGGCGGACACCCGCCGCCTACGCCACCGGCATGCGCTACCTGATCGTGCAGGTGCTCTCCGGCATGCTGTTGCTCGTCGGCCTGCTGATGCACTATCACGATACCGGGTCGATCGCCTTCGACCACCTCGGTATCGTCAGCGCGGGAACACTGCTCATCTTCCTGGCCTTCGGGATCAAGTGTGCGTTCCCGCTCATGCACAACTGGCTTCAGGACAGTTATCCCGCCGCGACCGTTACCGGCACCGTCGTGTTGTCGGCCTTCACGACCAAGATGGCTGTCTACACACTGGCGCGTGGTTACGCGGGCACAGAGATCCTCATCTACATCGGGGCGGTCATGACCCTGTTCCCGATCTTCTTCGCCGAGATCGAGAACGATCTCAGGCGCGTGCTCGCCTACAGCCTGAACAACCAGCTCGGTTTCATGGTCGTCGGTGTCGGCATCGGCACGGAACTGGCGCTGAACGGCACGGCCGCCCATGCCTTCTGCCACATCCTCTACAAGGCGCTGCTGTTCATGAGCGTCGGTGCGGTGCTCTATCGAACGGGAACCTCGAAGGCGTCGGAACTCGGCGGACTCTACAAGACCATGCCGGTGACGATGATCTGTTGCCTGGTGGGTGCAGCCTCGATCTCCGCATTTCCGCTGTTCAGCGGATTTGTCTCGAAATCGCTGATCCTGTCAGCCTCGGCGGAAAACGGTTACTACATCGTCTGGGGTGCCTTGCTCGTCGCCTCGGCGGGCGTACTGAGCCACTCCGGCATCAAGATTCCGTATTTCACCTTCTTCGCCCACGATAGTGGCAAGCGGCCGGCGGAGGCGCCGTTGCACATGCGCATTGCCATGATCGCCACCGCCGCAGGTTGCGTCATCATCGGTGTGTTTCCGGGTCTGCTCTACAGCCTCCTGCCGTATGACGTCGAATACCACCCCTACACCGTCGATCATGTGCTGGTGCAGATGCAGCTCCTCTGCTTTGCCTTGTTGGCATTCGTGTTCCTGATGAAGACCGGGCGTCATCCGCCCGAGGTTCGTGCCACCAACATCGACAGTGACGTGGTCTACAGGAAGTTCGTTCCTTCCGTGCTGCCAGCTGTCGTTGCGGGCATTGCAGAAATCGACAGGGCCTTCCGCCGCGGACTGTTGGCGTCGCTGGGCGGTGTCTGGACGGGTGTTTCCAGACTGTCGCGACCGGGGGCCGTTCTCGCCAGAGGCTGGAGCGTCAACAGCATGATGTTGGTCGTCATCGTGATCATGCTGGTTGTGCTGGTGCTGAATCTGATTTGAGCGGTAGGGCGTGCGTCACGCCTTTCGGTGTGACATTTCCACGCAGATGTGGATGGGCTTGCGTCACTTCTCGATGGAGGTCATGCCACTTCGACAATACGATCTTTCGGGTTTCCGACAGCCTCGGAGCCGCATCGGGTCGACGGCAGCTCGGGCACGCTGATGTGCGGTAGTGGCTTCGTGAACGATAATCCGCCGTTCAACAGCGAGTGGAACAAGGACAGTGTGCAGAACCCGCTGTTCGTCTTTGCCCTCAAGTTCATGAGCGCGGCGCCGGATTGACAGAACGACGCAGACTGCGGGGCTTGCTCCTAGTGAAGCGACTTCCGTCAGGCCTTTTCGATAGGCAGCATCCCTCAGGCGTCTTCCAGCACGACATCCACCATCAGCCCTGCGGACACTCTCTGCAGGGCGTCGTCTACCGCATCGATGCTGACTCCGTCGGGCAACGCAAGGGTGGCCTTGGCGATGAACAGCATCTCGCCGGACATCGATCCGCTGCTGCGTTCCGTCTCGAGCTCATCGACACTGATATCGAGTTCGGCCAGTACTCGCCCGATATCGCGCACGATGCCCGGATGATCGAGACCGGTCAGTTCCAGCGACAAGGTCTTGCCGGGGGCCTTGGTTGAAGGTGAGACGTCGGCTGCGCCATCGCTCTGGCCGTCGATCCGGGCATCCGTGATGGTGATGACGAGTGAATCGTCGCCGATGGTTTCGAGAGCGGTGACGAGCGCATCGTGGGATTCGGCTGGCACCTCGACCTGCACGATACCGGCGAACTGGCCGGCGAGGTTGGCCATGTGACTTTCCAGCCAGTCGGCCTCGTGGTTCGCCACCACCTCGGCGAGCTTGCTGACGATGCCCGGGCGATCGGGTCCGACGATGCTGATGACGAGTGCCTGGTGCATGGCTTGCTGTTTGCGGCGTCGAGAAGACGAGTATAGCGTCGATCACCCCTTCGACACGTTGGGTCCTGTCCGACGCTTCACGGGTGTGTCCTGTACGTTTTGCACATCTCTGGAACCTCCTGGTGAAGGCTGTTGTCAGGTGAGCAAAGCGGTATTGAAAAAGGCGCGGAGACCTGACCATGGACGCACTGCTGTTCGGCTCGATCGGCACGTTGGCCGATACGTCCCTGCTTCAGCTGGAGGGCTTCAACACGGCGTTCCGGGAAGCGGGACTTGACTGGCACTGGGACGTCGAGGCGTACCGGCGCATGCTTCGGCGACCGGGCGGGAAGGCGCGCATTCGTTGCTATGCGGAAGCCTATGGCATGCCCGAAATAGATGAGGATCTGGTCGACGTACTGCATGCTCGCAAGACCGCAATCTTCATCGAGGCAATTGCTGGCGGCCGGGCGCGGTTTCGCCCGGGCGTCATCAGGCTCATTCAGGAGGCCCGCGCCGCCCGGCCGTGTGTGCTCATCGGGCTGGTCACCAGTACCGAACGGTCGACAATCGACAATCTGCTCTCGATGTCTGACGGATTGCTCGGTAGACGCGACTTCGACGTCATCATCGATCGTAGCCAGGTCGATGAAGACAAGCCTGCGCCGAGTGTCTACGAACTCGCGCTCGAGCGACTGGCCGTTCGGGCTGAGGCCTGTCTTGCCATCGAAGATACTCCGGCCTGTGCCGGTGCAGCCCTGGATGCCGGCATTGCCTTCCTGGCCACGCCGAACTCGTTTCATGAGGACGGTGACTTCTCTTCAGCACTTGCAAAGGTTTCCGGTCTCGGCGACATCGATCATGAAGCACGGCAGCTGTCGGGAAGACCGGTCACATCGCACGGCCTTGTAACACTGCAAAAGCTGGCAGAACAGCTTCGTGAACACGTGGAAGGTAGCGTGGTCAGTGTCGAATGATCAGCGGCTTGTCGCTTGTGTACGAACAGCGACGACAGACTGGCGTCAACCGCTACAATGATGGGCTTCGTTCCGATGCCGTGCCCGAACACACGCCCCATGGTTACCACTTCCGAGATCCGCGAGCAGTTCCTGTCCTATTTTGCCGAACAGGGGCACACGCGTGTGCCGTCCGGCTCGCTCGTGCCCGACAACGACAAGACGCTCCTGTTCACCAACGCCGGCATGGTCCAGTTCAAGGATCTGTTCACCGGTGAGGAGAGCCGTGACTATGTCCGGGCGACGAGTTCCCAGCGCTGCGTTCGGGCGGGCGGCAAGCACAACGATCTCGATAACGTCGGTTATACCGCCCGGCATCACACGTTCTTCGAAATGCTCGGCAATTTCAGCTTTGGCGACTACTTCAAGGCCGAGGCAATCGCCTTTGCCTGGGAGTTCCTGACCGATCGGCTGGCGCTTCCGAAGGACAAGCTCTGGGTCACCGTGTTCGAGGAAGATGACGAGGCCGAGCGTATCTGGGTGGAAGATATCGGCGTGCCGAAGGAGCGCGTCATCCGTATCGGTGCCAAGGATAATTTCTGGGCGATGGGCGACACCGGTCCCTGCGGACCGTGTTCGGAGATATTCTACGATCACGGCCCGGAGGTCGAGGGCGGACCCCCGGGCTCACCGGATGAGGATGGCGATCGCTATATCGAGATCTGGAACCTCGTCTTCATGCAGTTCGAACGCTCGGCCGACGGTGTATTGAACCCGCTGCCGGCGCCCTGTGTCGACACGGGCATGGGGCTGGAGCGCATCGCCGCTGTGCTTCAGCACGTGCACAGCAATTACGAGATCGATCTGTTCTCGCGTCTGATCAGTGATGTGGCGAAGGCGGTTGGCGTGGTCGACACCACGTCGCCGTCACTTCGCGTCATTGCCGATCACATCCGCTCGTGCGCCTTCCTTGTCGTCGACGGCGTGCAGCCAGGCAATGAAGGGCCTGGCTATGTGCTTCGGCGAATCATTCGACGGGCCGCACGGCACGGCAACAAGCTCGGTGCGAACGGCGCGTTCTTCCATACGCTCGTCAAGCCGCTGGTGCGCGAGATGGGCGAGGCCTTTCCCGAACTCGCCAAGGCCGAAGAGCGGGTCGCCGATGTGCTTCGCCTCGAGGAGGGGCGTTTTGCGCTGACCTTGTCCTCCGGGATGAAGATTCTCGAAGAGGAAGTCAGCAAGCTCGACGGTACGGTGATTCCGGGGGAGCTCGTGTTTCGTCTCTATGACACCTACGGCTTCCCGGCCGATCTGACGGCCGACATCGCGCGCGAGCGGCAGCTCGACATCGACATGGCGGGATTCGACACGGCCATGGAGCGACAACGGGCCAGGGCCCGTGCGGCCAGTCACTTCGGTGCGGCTGTCGCGACGCTCCGGAGTGATGCCGTCACCGAATTCGTCGGTTATGCCACGACGATGAGCGGGGCGAGAATCGTCGAGCTCTATGTCGGTGGCAAGCCGGTCGATGCCATCGAGTCCGGGCAGGACGCAATGCTCGTGCTCGATCGCACACCATTCTATGCAGAGTCAGGCGGGCAGGTGGGTGATACCGGTCGCCTGACGCGTGGCACGACTGTTGGCTCGACGGGTGGCTCGACGGGTCGCCCGGCGGGTGGCCCGGCACATTTCGATGTGCACGACACGCGCAAGGCGAAACAAGCCTTCGTGCATGCGGGCACCTTGTCGTCCGGGCGACTCGCGACAGGTGATGTCGTGATGGCCGAGGTGGATGCCGACAGGCGCCATGCCATTCGCAGTCACCACTCGGCAACGCACTTGCTGCATGGCGCGTTGCGCGCGGTGCTCGGTGATCACGTCGAACAGCGCGGTTCACTCGTCAATGACGAACACCTGCGGTTCGATTTTTCCCACGAAGGCGCAATCAGCGCTGAGGAGCAACGTGCGGTCGAACGCTGGATCGACCGCGAGGTCCGCGCCAATCACCCGTGCGAGACGATAGTGACGGACATGGATACAGCTCGCGGCATGGGCGCGATGGCGCTGTTCGGCGAGAAGTACGGCAACGAGGTGCGCGTCGTGAAGCTCGGCGACAACTCGGTCGAACTCTGCGGCGGCACGCACGTGACCTCCACCGGTGATATCGGTGCGGTGAGGCTGACCAGCGAGGGTAGCGTGTCGTCAGGCGTTCGCCGGGTCGAAGCGGTCAGTGGGTCGGCCGCACTCGCCCATGCGCAGACGAGCGACAGCACGCTGCAGGAAGTGGCTGAGCTCTTGAAAGTACCACCCACCGATGTCGTAGCCAAGGTGCGGCAGTTGCAGGAACGCGCCCGCGATCTCGGTCGCGAACTCGAGCAAGCGCAGGCGCGACTGTCGAGCAGTGCTGGCCGTGACCTGGCTGGCAATGCCGAGAACATCGGCGACGTATCGGTGCTGTTGCAGACCGTAGCCGACGGCGATGCGAAATCGCTCCGCGGACTGGTCGATCGGTTACGCGTGGAAATGCCGGGTGGCATTGTCGTGCTGGTTGGCGCGAAAGGTGGCAAGGCAGCCTTGCTCGCAAGCGTAGACAAGTCGCTCCACGATCGGGTAACGGCTGGTGAGCTGCTCGGCGAAGTGGCCCGTGCCCTCGGTGGTCGCGGCGGCGGTCGGCCGGATCTTGCGCAGGGCGGTGCACCCTCGCTCGACGGTATCGACAGTGCTTTCGGGGCGGCGCGTGACTGGCTTGCCGCCGCATTGAAGGACGGCTGAGATGGCGCTGATCGTCAAGAAGTTCGGCGGTACTTCAGTCGGTTCGAGTGAACGTATACAAGCGGTTGCGGTCTCCCTGAAGCAGGCACGTGATGCTGGCGATGACATTGTCGTGGTTGTCTCGGCGATGTCGGGCGAAACCAATCGACTCGTTGCACTCGCTCGCGAAATGAACCCGGCAGTGGTCGACGTACGCGAGTACGACGTGCTCCTGGCGACAGGCGAACAGGTCACGATCGCGCTTCTGTCCATGGCGCTCAAAGCACTCGGCTGCGAAGCGCGGAGCTATACAGGCTCGCAGGTCAGGATCGTGACGGACGACAGTCACAGCAAGGCCCGCATCATCGATATCGACACGAAACGGCTGCGGCGCGATCTCGACGCCGGCATGATTGCGGTCGTCGCGGGGTTTCAGGGTGTCGATCAAGATGGCGACATCACCACGCTCGGGCGCGGCGGCTCGGATACATCCGCCGTTGCACTGGCAGCTGCATTGCAGGCCGATGAATGCCAGATCTTCACGGATGTCGATGGTGTCTACACGACAGACCCGCGCGTGGAGCCCGAGGCGCGACGACTGGAACGCATCACCTTCGAGGAGATGATGGAGATGGCCAGTCTGGGTTCGAAGGTCTTGCAGATCAGGGCTGTCGAGCTTGCCGGGAAGTACAACGTGCCACTGCGCGTCCTGTCGAGCTTCGAGCCCGGTCCGGGAACATTGATCACGTACGACGACGAGGATGACACGATGGAACAGGCGCTGGTTTCCGGTATCGCTTTCAATCGCGATGAGGCGCAGATCACCATCACCGGCGTTGCCGACAAGCCGGGCACGGCTTACGCCATCCTCGGCCCGATCTCCGACCTGAACATCGAGGTCGACATGATCATTCAGAACATCGGTGCCGACGACACCACCGACTTCACATTCACGGTGCATCGTGACGAATATGCGCGCGTGATCGATTTCCTGAAATCGCGTGGCGAGGAACTCGGCGCACGCTCGGTCACGGGTAACGACCGGATCGTCAAACTCTCGATCGTCGGTGTCGGCATGCGCTCGCACGCTGGCATCGCCAGCCGCATGTTCAAGGCGCTATCCGACAATGGCATCAATCTGCGACTCATCACGACGTCGGAAATCAAGATCTCCGTGGTCATCGACGAGAAGTACCTGGAGCTCGGTGTTCGCGCCTTGCATGAAGAATTCGAGCTCGCCGAGAGCGAAATTCTAGATGACAAAATGGTGAGCTAGATTCCGTGCTTCTGGCACGCTAGACGCGTGCTGTCTGATGATTGACGGCGCGACTCTGGAAAACTTGCGTCGTAGGCTGAGCGTGTCAAAGAATTTGCACCTGCTCACTGTTTTCGATATTTCCAGACTCATTCATAGAAACTGGAGTCAGTTAGCTGACGGGATGTCAGGTACTGTAAAATACCTGTGTCGTACATCACAAAACGTCGTTCGACGTCCATTCCCTGCCATACTTTTTTGCATGTCGACGGTGGACATTCGGCCAGCGTTCATGACATGGCATCAGGGAGAACAAATTCAGTGCTGATCTTGACAAGAAGGGTAGGTGAGACGTTGATGATCGGTGACGAAGTCACCGTGACCGTTCTTGGCGTCAAAGGTAATCAGGTTCGTATCGGTGTCAACGCGCCGAAGAGTGTCGCTGTTCATCGTGAGGAGATCTACGAACGCATCAAGCGTGAGAAGGCCAACGAACGAAAGGCAGAAGTGAACACGGTCGAGGAGGAACTCGAGGACGAGCCTCTGGCTGAAACCGGTACCGCCTGAGAGGGCTCCTGGTCAGGACGCTGTTCGCGTTGGAGAAGGATCAACAACGCGAGTCTTGCGTCCCTCCGCCGGTATTTCAAGTGCTGGCCAATTGAATCAGAACGCGGTTGACGCAACCGGGTACACCGACCATAATCCGCGCACGTTGACATTGCTGCGCCCGTAGCTCAGTTGGATAGAGTACCTGGCTACGAACCAGGTGGTCGGAGGTTCGAATCCTTCCGGGCGCGCCATTTGTCGACTTTGCGTCGAATTTACGCCGAATTTACGATTGGGCGGCGCAAGTGTTCACTAACCCGGGTTCTCTTGAACTTGTGCGCAGAGAACACATATCGAGGCTGTACGCGCTGGGAGAGGTGGCCGAGTGGCTGAAGGCGCTCCCCTGCTAAGGGAGTATACGTTTTATCGCGTATCGAGGGTTCGAATCCCTCTCTCTCCGCCATCGCGTCGGCCCGGAATTCTCCCTACCGAAGTAAAGCCCCGATCAGGCGCGGTGAGTGACTGCTACAGTCTCGGCTGCCCAACCGGGCAAGCAATGAAGTGGCGGAGAGGGAGGGATTCGAACCCTCGATACGGGAGACCCGTATACCGGATTTCGAATCCGGCGCATTCGACCACTCTGCCACCTCTCCACGTGATCGGCGACCGCGCTACGGCACCTTTCAGGCGCGCGAATTATAGCGGACAATGATGGCCCGCGCGTACGAATGGCGAACCCTACCCAATGACCGACAAGATTTGCCAATCTGCTCGCCTCGTGGGTGATATCGGCGGTACCAATGCGCGCTTCGCTGTACTCGATGAGCACGACGTACCCGTACAGCCCTCGAGCTTGCGCGTTGACGCATTCGAAACCCTGTCGGCGGCGATCGATGCCTACAGAGCAGAGACCGGCATCGAATCACTGGCAAGTGCAGCCATCGCGGTCGCCACGCCGGTAACGGGCGATGTCGTCTCGATGACCAACAGCCACTGGTCATTCTCGATCAGCGAGACACGCGCACTTCACGAGCTCGATGACTTTCACGTCGTCAACGACTTCACGGCGCTCGCCTTGTCGGTGCCGCGTTTGCCGGCTGAGCAGTCGCTGCAGATCGGCGTCGGCGAGAAGCGTGACGGTCACACCATCGGCGTGATCGGGCCCGGTACCGGACTCGGTGTGTCGGGCCTCGTGCCCTGCGGCGATGGCTGGACGGCTCTGCAAGGTGAGGGTGGGCATGTCACCGTGGGCGTGACGACCGATCGAGAACGCGCGGTGCGTGATCTTCTCGCAAAGCGATATCAGCATGTGTCGGCCGAACGATTCCTGTCAGGCCCTGGGCTTGTGAACATCGCGACATCGCTTCGGCAACTCGACGGGCTGGATCCCCTGGACCTTACGCCGGCCGATATCACTCGACTCGGGCCCACCGGTGAGGACTCGGTCTGTGAAGAGACTCTTGCCATCTTCTGCCGTCTACTGGGTTCCTGTGCCGGAAACCTCGCGCTGACACTCGGCGCGACAGGCGGCATGTATATCGGGGGTGGGATTGCGCCGCGTCTGGGTGTCTATCTCGAGAACTCGGATTTTCGACAGGCCTTCGAGGCCAAAGGACGCATGCAGGCCTACTTGTCCAAGGTACCGACCATCGTCATCCACTCGCCCTATCCGGCCCTCTTCGGTGTAGCGTCCCTGTTGAGCTGACGCGCCTTCTGGCGACAGCGCTCGGAGCAATACACGATGCTTTCCCACTGGCCACGCGACTGCCATTTGCGACGATTGCTGAAAGGCTTCTCGCACACCGGGCAGATTTTCGTCGCCCCGATGGCGCTGGCCTTGCCTTGTGGCGCTCCGATACTCAAAGACCCACGCTTGGACTGACCTGTTTCCAGAATCGCGTGAAGCTCGGAAAGGGCTTTTCGGGATCGGGAAGAAGCCAGGAGCGCGCCTCGACTCCACCGGGCCAGGCGTCGCAGGCGGGATAGTCCTGTCGCACGAAAGGAGTCGTCTTCGCCGTTTCGCGAAGCTCGTCGAGTGTGCCGTACAGCAAGCTCGCACCAGAGCGATTGCTCCAGTGTTCGATGAACTGCCAGCGGATATCGGCGAGGGGCCATGCAGCAAGCCAGTCGGTGTCGACGAACACGATGTGCTCGTCGATATCGGGTTGCCAGCGTGGGTCGAGATTCCAGATCGAGCGAAGCGCCACGGTTTCCGTTGACACCGATCGGGAGGTCAGCGGTTCACCGCGAAGCGTGACCGGTATCACCGCATCTGCACGGGGAATCAGCTTCTCGGGCAGGGCAAAGTCGTCGAAGGCCTCGTAGGGCACATCGAGCCAGCTCCCTTCCTGGGTCGTTCCGGAGAATCGATTGATGTTCGTCTGGTTGGCGACGTAGCGCTTGCTCGAGAAGGTACCCGCTACCCATTGCCAGCTGAGCGTGTTGCTCGCGAGATCGCCGTCGAGAAGCTGATAATGAAACCAGCGTGCAGCCGGGCGCCAGTCGGTCTGTCCGAAGTTGCAGACAATGGCCGCGGTCCACAGGCGCGCGTGATTGTGCATGACACCCTGCCCGAGAAGATGTGCAAGCGCTGCGTCGATCACCTCGATACCGGTGTCGGCGTCCAGCACGGCCTGTGGCAGGCGTGCGTTCCGCTGACGTGTCGTTGGTGCGGTCGGTGGTGCCCGCAGATCGTCGAAGATCTCCTCGCCCTGCCGTTCCCAGGTGCGATGGAAAAATTCACGCCAGGCCAGTTCGAAGAACAGTCGATAGCAGACATCTATCGCGTGCTTCCGGCGCACCCGGCTTGCCACTTCGGCAGTCGTCGTGATGCCATGTGCGAGAAATGGGCCCAGCCAGGTCGCCGCGCCATCGAGATCGTTACGGGTTCGCGCATAGGCGTCGGGCTCGATGGCGTCGATTCGCTCGATGACGGTATCCGTCTCGCACAGGAAATACTGACTTGTCGGCCCGAGAGCGGGCGCAGTTTCGATAGCGGTTGCGCTGATAGCCGGTGTGCGCTTGCCGTGAGCACCGATACCGTGCGCACCGATGCCGGGTTTGCTGTGCGGGCGAGTGTTCGGATCAACGCTCCGCGGTGGCTGGTCTGCTTTCATCCGGGAAGCGTAGCCGACAACGTCATACCGGGAAATTCCAGTTTGCAAGACGAGTCCACGTGATGAGGTTTCATGACAAAGTTTCTTGGCAAGTCCACATGACGAGTCCACACCCGCATGAGTAGTGTCGCATCGGCTGCATTCATCTTTCCACACCAACTGTTCGCCCGGCACCCGGCGCTCGACTCGTCGCCTGCGCGTGTCCTGCTGATCGAGGACAGCCTGTTCTTCGGTGACAAGGCGTATCCCCTCATGTTTCACAAACAGAAGCTTGCTTACCATCGGGCCACCATGAGCGCTTATGTCGAACGGCTTCGCGCTGACGGCACCGAGGTGCGATACGTTGCATACCAGGATGGCCACTCAGCCTTGCATCGCGTTTGCAGGGAGCTCTCGGAGGAGGGCATCGACCGTATCGTCGTGGCCGATGTGCACGACTTCGAACTCGCCAGAAGAGTGCGTTCCGCCACTGAACGGCAGGGCTTGAGCCTGAGCGTCTGCCGTACGCCTGCATTCATCAACGACCCGGCCGAGAACCGTGACTGGCGTGCGGGGCGCAAGCGCTGGTTCATGGCGGACTATTACTCGTGGCAGCGCAAGCGTCTTGATCTGCTCATGGACGGTGATGAACCGCTTGGCGGGCAGTGGAGTCACGATCAGGAAAATCGGCGCAAGGTGCCGAAGTCCCGGTTGGCGTCGCTACCTGCCATACCCATCGTCGCGCGCGACTCGCACATCGAGGATGCCATGGCCAGCGTTGAGCGCGACTTTCCGGACAACCCCGGTCTACTCGACGCTGCTTACTACCCAGTCAACCATGATGACGCAGAGGCCTGGCTCGATAATTTTCTCGAAGAGCGCTTCGCCGATTTCGGACCCTATGAGGATGCCATCGTCCGCGGTGAGCCCTGGTTGTATCACGCTGTACTGACGCCCATGTTGAATGTCGGCCTGCTGACACCGGCTCATGTCGTCGAACGCGCGGTCGACGTGGGCCTGTCGAATGACGTGCCCGTCAGTAGTCTCGAGGGCTTCGTTCGGCAGATAGTCGGTTGGCGGGAATTCATGCGCGCGACCTACGACGACCTGTCCGTGCCGATGCGAACCACCAATCACTGGCGGCACACGCGCCCGTTACCGACGTCTTTCTGGGAGGGAAATACCGGCATTGATCCGCTCGACGATGTGATCCAGCGGGTACTGCAAACCGGGTACTGCCATCACATCGAACGGCTCATGATCGTCGGTGGATTCATGTTCCTGTGCGAGATAGACCCTGATGATGTCTATGTCTGGTTCATGGAGATGTTCATCGATAGTTATGACTGGGTGATGGTCCCGAACGCCTATGCCATGAGTCAGCATGCGGATGGCGGAGCGATCACGACGAAGCCGTATTTCTCAGGCTCGAACTACATCCGGAAGATGAGCAACTGGGGCACCGGCGAGTGGAGTGTCATCTGGGATGCGCTGTTCTGGCGCTGGATCAATGCACACAAAGAGGCGTTGGCGGGCAATCCTCGGTGGTCGATGATGGTTGCAAATCTGCGACGCATGGAGCCGGACAAGCTGGCCGAGCACTTGCGTGTGGCCGAGCAGTACCTCGATTCACTCGGTAAGGCTGATTGACCCGAGTGCAGACTTCTGCCTACGGGCCGGCGACTCCCATCAGAATTCCGACTGCAAGAGCTCCATGCGATCAGCTACCTCCACCATGCGGTTTTCGCAATCCGCATCCAGCGTGGTCACGTCGCCTGATCCTGCGCCGATGGTGCAGCTGAATCGTCCCCTGAGGGCATCTTCGTCGCTCATGATACGCAAGACATTCTCTTCAATCCGGTACTCGATCTCGACTCCCGTACCCGGTAGAGGCTGGGGGCGAGCCGGCGGGGTGGGCTCGTTGAAGTCGTTCCGAATGGACACCGCGGCGAGACGCACGATGCAATTGTCGATGCGCTCCTCGGCGATGCTCGATCGACACGCATTCGTCGAATTGAACGCCCCTTTAGCGACATAGATCCGGACGCCACCGGTCGCGAGTGCGCGGACGCAGTCGACTGCCAGCAGCGATTCGCCAAAGGCCGGATCGAAGGTGCCGAGACAATCGTTCTGTTGCGGCGTCAGTTCAATGCCGCTTGAAAGGCGACGATTGAGATCAACTACAGTATTGCCGACGACGGCGGTCAGGCTGTTGAAGACGCGTGCGGCATTCGAATCCGACGGGAAATCCGGCCGCTGCGCCTCATCGCTGTCGGCAGACCCGTCACCGGTATCGTCGCCTGTTACGGGTGCATCACCGTCACCGGTATCTTCACCTGCTACGGGTGCATCAACGTCGGCGGTGTCTTCGACGCCGGCATCATTGTCGCCTGCCGGCTCATCGCCGTTTGCTTCGTCAGTACCGTCGGTACCGGTAGCTCCATCGGTTTCATCGATCGCGCCGGGGCCTTCCTCGTCGCCTGTCGGATCGTTCAGCACACCTGCATCCGAGGCGCTGTCATCGTCCGAACTTCCGCCGCATGCACTCAGCGTCAGCAGAACCGTGCAACCAACGGCAACAAGGTGTCGGCTTATGCGTGTCATATCCGCGTGCCGCTCTGTTCCCCTTCGCCGAGGGGTATGACGGCTTCAGTCATCCACATGCCATCGAATTCGCCGCCACGTTGCCGACCCAGCTGGAACGCATACCCCACCTCAGTGCCTGAGGAGGACATGAGCCAGACGGCCTGGAGTGCAGTATCGCCTTCGATCTCGATCGGGTCGGAGCGGCTGCTGACGTGCTCGAGCATGTCATTGAAGCCGACCTTTATCATTCGAGCAAAGCGCTCTATCGGTCCGGTCTGTGCACGGTTTGCCGGCGAGGCAAACCTGAAGACCGTCGCGATTCCGTCGTCATTGTCGCTCTGGTCGTTGTCGCGTAGTGATTCGATGACAATGTCGATGACTTGCTCGGGCGTGAAGTCGGCCGAAGGTACTGGCTCAGCATCTGCACGTGCAAGCTGCAGCGGCAACGTGAAAGCCAGCAAAAGCGCGACAAAGGACACAATTCGGGCCTTGTGTGGAGAAGGCATGGTCTGGCACCTCTTCAATTCCGTCATGTCGTACAGACACCCTACGCTGTCGGCTTGCCGTTGTGCCACATGCAATCGTGAAAAACGACGTTACGCTGGCTTTCATGAGGCTGTTTCATTCATGAGGTTTCTCCAGCAGGCGCTGATTCGCGTGAGACCGGTTTTCACGAGAAGGTCGGCGAGCGCCATGGTGCTGTCTGTCGGTCTGCTTTGCAGCGTGTTCGCGACAGATCGCGCCGCGGCCGATGACGAACGCCCGATGAACGCGTCCGAACGGCGTCATCTGTTAATGCGCACCGGCATCGGCGCCGCGCCTGGCGATCTGATGGCGCTCGCTGGCTTGACGCGCGAAGAGGGCGTTGCCTTCATCGTCGATAATCTGAGCACGGAGCCGGTCGGGCCGATGCCCGCCTGGTCTCGTATGCCGCCACCTCACTATCACGCGCGCAGGGACATGAGTACCGATGAAAAGCAGCGATTCGATCGTGATCGCGATCGTGAGCTCAGCGAGCTGCGGCAATGGTGGATTCACGAGATGCTCAGTACCGATTCGCCACAGACCGAGCGTCTGGTTCTGTTCTGGCACGATATTTTCGCAACCAACGTACAGGGCACCGATCGTCGTACCTTGGCCATGGCGCTGCAGAACGAGACGTTCAGGTCACTCGGTAGCGGTTCCTGGGCGCGATTGCTCAAGGCCATGATCCGCGACTCGGCCTTGCTGGATTACCTGGACAACGGCAGCAATCGAGCGGAATCGCCGAACGAGAACCTGGCGCGCGAGTTGATGGAGTTATTCACGCTCGGGGAGGGAAACTACCAGCAGAATGACGTGCGAGAAGCTGCGCGGGCGCTGACCGGTTACGGTAGCAGTGAAGTGACGGGGCTTGCATTTCGACTGCGAACCGGCATGCACGACAAGGGCAACAAGACGCTGTTCGGCCGGAGTGGCGTAAGAGACGGCGATGATCTGATCGATCGCATACTGGAACAACCCGCCGCCGCACGGTGCCTCGCCGGACGTTTCTGGCAAGCGTTCATTGCTGACGGCAAGCCGGACCCGGCCTGGCTCCATACGGTATCGACGGTGTTTCGTGATGCAGACCACGACCTCGTAACGCTCTACCGGGAAACGCTCCGAAGTGCTGCATTCTGGGCACCCGAGCATCGCGGCGCCATCGTGCGATCACCACTGGATCTGATGGTCGGTACGGCGCGTTCGCTGGACTACCCGAAACATCAATGGCAGGAGCTCGCCGGCTTTCAGGCCGAGCTCGGCCTGGATCTGTTCGCGCCACCGGATGTTGCCGGCTGGCGCGAGGGCGATGCCTGGATCGCCAGCGGCGCATTGCTCGATCGTCGCCGATTGCTTGCGCGAATCATTTCGCCGGCGTACACGGCTGCGACGTCCATGGAGCAACCGATGGTCGGCGACGCGGAAATGACCATGGAGATGGTCAGAAACGCGCCCGGCAACGGGCTCCTCATTCGTGTTGCAGCCGAAGACTATCGCGGCGCTGCTGAATGGCGGGTGTCACTGCTGAAGGAGGGGAAACCCGTCTGGGAGGATCAGCCACGTAGTCTCGCCAACGGGCACGATACCGAACGGAGTGGTCGGCTTCCGCCGGGCTCCGACAAGCCCTGGCAGACAGTCAGCATCGATGCGCCGCTCGACATGCTGGCAAAGGCCGATGCGGTGGCGGTGGCCTACTTGAACGATGCGGCCGGTAGCGGAGGCGATCGTAATTTTTACGTAGATGGTGTTTTCTGGCAGGGTGCCTGGCGGGCAGGCGCAGGCTTCGCCGGATGAATCCTTGCCGGAGTATCGGGTAGCGGCGGCACACGTTGGTTGGTCGAAGAGCGAGCCCGAGAAAGCGCGCCATAGCTTGCGCCTCGTACTCGATGATGTGCAGACGCCAGCGGCTGCTTTTCACCACCTGCAATTCGCCGTGCACGCCATCGGAGACCGACCGCTCGAATTCCGGGTGAACTCCTTCGACTGCGTGCCCGATTGCGTGCCGACATGGCCTGCCTGTGCATCGGTGGACGAAGGCTTTACGGCCTTGCGGACCGTGAGCATCCCGCTCGACCCTGATAGCGATGCGCCGCGTGTTCCCTGTCACGTCGAAAGTCTGCCGCCCGCGTACTGGCAACTTTACAGAACGCTTGGCAAGAACTTGCCGTCCTTGCTTGGTCATGTGTCCCGCCTGCCCAGTGCCGAAGGACGTGAGGACTCATTGACGTACTTCATCGATGGCTGCAGCGGGACGTGCGCAGTCAAGGCGCTTCAGGAAATTTCGGCGTTTTCGCTGTTGATTCGCGCTTTGCCAAAGCGCCGCTTGCCCCCGTCATCTTCGAGCCGCCCGAGGTAATTGCCGACTCTCCGGCAGTACTGGTCCAGGCACTCGATGCGGGCGGTCTGTCTCTCATCGATGTCTTGCTCGCAGGCTTTGATGACAATGACCTCGAGCCACTTGCGGCACGCGACGACGAAGCTCCTCTCGACTCCATTCGGCGGCTGGTCGAGCATCCGGCGTTTCAGGTTCGATGAGCAAGCGCGCGATCAGCCCCTATTCGATGAGAACCGGCCGAGCAATCCGATCCGGGGTGCATAGCGGAGACAACCATGCGACGACGTGACCTCCTCGGGCTTTTGGCTGCGAGCTGCAGCGCGCCGGGTCAGGTGTTGGCAGCGGCGCGTGATGCCGTGGCGTCCGGCCAGGCTGATGGCCGGCGCCTCATACTGGTCGAGTTGGCAGGCGCCAATGATGGCTTGAACACGCTGGTACCCTGGCGAAACGATGACTATCGGCGCTTGCGCCCGACGCTTGCGCTCGGCGCTGACGACACCATTCCCTGGCACGATGATCTGGCACTTCACAATGGATTGGCTCCCCTCATGGCCGCCTCGGAAGCCGGTGAACTGGCCATGGTCCAGGGGTTGGGGTATCCGCGTCCCAATCGCTCGCACTTCCAGTCGATAGCCTTGTGGGAGCGAGCCGGTGATGGACACCGGGTGCAGCGACGAACAGGCTGGATGACGCATGCCATCGAACACGAGCTGGGCCAGCGTCGTCCGGATGTCGACGGGATGAGTCTCGCCGGCGGGATGTCTTTGTTCGCCAGCGAAAGCGGTCGCTGGCTATCTGCAGAATCGGTTGCTCAGTTACTTGACGGGACCGAGAGTCTCGCCGTGACTCAGAAGATAGACAATACAATCGTGTCCCGATTCGCCGCGCGTTACGCGAGCCTCGATCGAACGCTTGCCGGGCTGCATGCCAAGCTGCTCAAGGCACCTGAAGTTGACGCCTTCGATACCGGTGCACTCGGTGACCAGCTGCGGCGTGTCACTCGCTTCATCGGCGCCGGGCTCGATGTGCCGGTCTATCGGGTTCGACTGGCGGGTTTCGATACGCATGCGAACCAGCGCAGCCGTCATGCCCGGTTGCTGCGTGAACTCTCGACGTCGCTTGCCACGTTCCGCTCCCGGCTCATTGCCATGGGTGAATGGCGATCGACGGTGATCGTGACCTACTCGGAATTCGGCAGGCGTGCCGCCGAAAACGCGTCGGCCGGCACCGATCACGGCACAGCGGCACCTCATCTGGTGCTTGGCGGTCGCATTAATGGTGGACTGTACGGGGATGCACCGGACCTTGCCGAGTCGTCCCTGGTCGATGGCGATCCGATACATACCCTCGATTACCGGGCACTCTATTCCCGATTGCTTGCTGGTGCGCTTGGAGCCAATGACGCGTTTCTGGCGAGCCACGCTGATCGGCGGCTTGACCGTCTCGTCGGCTTGGCCTGAGGCCATCCCGGCACTGAGGCCAACTCAGCCCTGAGACCCGTGCGCTGGCAATTTACTTGCCGGGAGGCGTTCTTTACACTCCGCACATGAGGCAAAACACAGTCTGGCTACCGTGAGTGTCGAACCGGATCGTTCGATACCCGAGGCGGTGGCCGTTCAGGATCTGCACAAGCGTTTCGGCGATCTCGAAGTTCTGTGCGGCGTGGGGCTGTCGGCGGCCGAGGGCGATGTCGTCTCGATCATCGGTGCCAGTGGATCGGGCAAGAGCACGTTCCTGCGCTGCATCAACCTGCTCGAGTTGCCGAGCGCGGGCGACATCCGGATTGGTGGGGAGTCGGTGCTGTTTCGTGAACGGCGCGGACAGCGGGAACCCGCCGACATGCGGCAGGTTGCGCGGCTGCGCACCCGCCTCGGGATGGTCTTCCAGAGTTTTAACCTTTGGTCACACATGACCGTTCTGCAGAACGTCGTCGAAGCGCCAGTACACGTGCTCGGCATCCCGAAGGCTGAAGCGCGCGAGCGCGGTGAGCGCTATCTGCAGCGAGTCGGTCTTTGGGAAAAGCGCAACCAGTATCCCGCGTTTCTTTCCGGTGGCCAGCAGCAGCGCGCAGCCATTGCGCGGGCGCTCGCTATCGAACCCCGTGTCATGCTGTTCGACGAGCCGACCTCGGCGCTCGATCCGGAACTCGTCGGCGAGGTCTTGCGGGTGATCCGCGATCTTGCCGACGAAGGCCGCACGATGATACTCGTGACGCATGAAATGAAGTTTGCCCGCGATGTCTCGTCAGAGGTTCTGTTTCTGCATCAAGGGCTGGTCGAAGAGGCCGGCACTCCTCACCAGGTGTTCAATGAGACGCAAAGCGAGCGCTGTCGCGCCTTCGTTTCGTCCATTCACTGATCATTCCAACCCGAACCATCAAGGAGAGAAACCAACATGCCTGACCCATCAGCGACGAAAGTTCACATCGCAAACGGCCTGGTCGCAGCGGCTGCTCTAGTCGCCATCACGACCCCGCTTGCCGCGACAGCCGAGCTGCGACTCGGACTCGATTCGGCACCCTACCCGCCGTTCTACGAGGCGAACCCGTCTGGCGAGTTCGAAGGTTGGGAGATCGATGTCGGCAATGCCCTGTGCGCGGCGATGAACGAGGAATGCGAATGGGTAGGAGTTGCCTGGGACGGCATCATTCCGGCGTTGGTCGCCAACAAGATCGACGCGATCGTCGGTTCGATGTCGATCACCGAAGAACGCCTGCAGACGATCGATTTCTCGGAGAAGTACTACAACACGCCGGCCGCCGTCGTCGCAGCGAAGTCGAGTGACATCGACAATGATCCGGCGAGCCTTGCCGGCAAGATCGTTGGCGTGCAGGTATCAACCACGCATCAGAACTATGTCGAGGCCAACTTCGAGAGCGTCGCCGATCAGGTGAAGACCTATCAGAACTTCGATGAACACAACCAGGATCTGGTCTCGGGTCGGGTTGACGCGGTCGTTGGTGACTCGTTGGCCTTTCAGAGCTTTCTCGAGAGCCCGGAGGGCAGTGAGTTCGAAGTCAAGGGCAATCTGAGTGACGACACGATCTTCGGCCCGGGTGTCGGTGTGGGCATCCGCAAGGGTGAAAGCGAGCTGGTCGAGAAGTTCAATGCGGCCATCGCAGAAATCCGTGCGAACGGCACCTACGAAGAAATCTCCAACCGCTACTTCGATTTCGACATCTACGGCGGTAGTTGAGAGCGATCGCCGGGGACGGCAGCGGCGGCGCAGGCCGAGCGTGACAGGCAGCGAGTGTCGAGTGTGGATGAAAAGCATCCGATGATTCGGCGAACCGCTTGAACGACTTCGTCCAGAGTCTCGGCTACCTGTCGTTCAGCGATGGCTGGGGCCTTAACCTGCTCAAAGGACTGGCAAGCACACTGCAGATAGCGCTCGGCGCCTTCGCACTGGGCTTGTTGATAGGTCTCGGCGGAGCGCTCGGCAAGCTGCACGGCAGCACGCCGCTGCGCTGGCTTCTGGAAATCTATACCACGCTCATCCGCGCCGTCCCCGAGCTTGTATTGATTCTCCTGCTGTACTACGCGGGTACGCAGTTGATCAATGAAGTGCTTGAGAGCGCAGGCTTACAGCCTGTCGACATCAGCGGTCTGGTGGCAGGCATTGCGGTGCTCGGCATCGTCCAGGGCGCTTATGCCACGGAGGTCATTCGTGGCGCCATGCGTGCAGTACCACGGGGCCAGCTCGAAGCGGCGGCCGCATTCGGCATGCGTCCCGTACAAGTGCTCCGTCGCATCACCATTCCGGCAATGGTGCCGTTTGCATTGCCCGGGCTTTCCAACCTCTGGCTCATCGTGCTGAAAGACACGGCGCTGCTGGCCGTGGTCGGTTTCTCGGAACTGGCCTTGACGACACGACAGGCTGCCGGCTCGACGCGCGCCTACTTCCTGTTCTTTCTGGTGGCAGCAGGCTTGTACCTTTGTCTCACGCTGGTCTCGAACGTGTTCTTCCGACATCTCGAGAAGCGCTCACGTCGCGGTCAGCCGGAGCTCGTCTGATGCGCTGGGACTGGATAATCGAATATCTGCCGCGCTTTTTCGACGGCTTGCTGCTCACGCTGGAACTACTGCTTCTGTCGATCACATTCGGCATGGCGCTGGCGATCCCCATCGGGCTGGTGCAGGTCACCGGCCCACGCTGGCTTGCGGTAATCGCACGCGGCTTCTGCACGGCGATACGAGGCACGCCACTGCTCATTCAGCTCTGGCTGCTCTATTACGGTCTCGGCTCCCTCTTTCCAATGATGCCGGGCATTCGCGATTCCTTCCTCTGGCCGATTCTGCGCGATGCGTTTCCGTATGCGGTGCTGGCGTTCACCCTGAGCGTTGCAGGTTATGAGGGCGAAGTCATGCGGGGGGCCTTCAAGGGGGTGCCCAAGGGGGAACTCGAGGCGGCCCGTGCATTCGGGATGCGACCCTTCACGCTCTTGCGGCGCATCTGGTTGCCGCGTGCGCTGCAGAACGTGTTGCCGACGCTCGCCGGTGAGTTCGTGCTGACGCTCAAGTCGACACCCTTGGCTGCAACCATCACCGTGTTCGAAGTCTATGGCGTCGGTACCATCGTTCGCCAGGAAACGTATCGTGTCTACGAACCGCTACTGTTTGTCGCAGCCATTTACATTTGCCTGACCGGAGTCATAGTGGTGTTCTTTCGCTGGCTCGAAGGGCGTGTCCCGCGACCCGCCTGATGTGACCCGCCTGATGAGTCCCGTCTGACGCGACCCGCCCGCGACGTGGCTCGGCAGCTTCAGCCCTTGGCTTCGTAGTCCACAGGATAGCGGCAGCCGCGATTCAGGAACTGAGCGACCCCCGCCGTATAGAAGCCCTTGGGTTCGTCGCCAGCGAGTTCGCCCTCGAGGATGACGGTGATGCGACCGTCACTGATCTGCGAGTCCGAGCCGCCACCTGCGCGCGCCTTCGCATCAAGCGGTAATTCAAGCCGGAATCGGCCGTCCTCGTCGACGTAGCTTCTCTCGGTGAGCTTCTGGTTGTCTGCCTGGTTGGCAAACTGCACCAGCCCATTCTTGATGATGATATCGAACGCGAAATCCTGCGCAGCGCAGTTGAATTGCCAGCGCTCGATGTTCTGGCGACCACCGGGCGATTTCACGCTCGTCGTCCACAAGCCGTCGTAGCGGCCGCTGGTGTCGCGACTCGACTCGGGAATCACACTACCAACAGTGCCGGCGCAACCACTCAGAACCCAGGTCGCCAATACGGCCATGAGAACGGTTGCACGCGGTCGACGGGGAATCCGGTTCACGGTGGAACTCTCCTTCATCAGCTTCGCTTGATGGTAGCGCTATCGGCGAACAAACTGGGCGATTGAGTTTCGAATTCCGCCATGCGACGTAAATGCGACGGGGTAAGCCGCGGTCACGATGCCGGTGAGTGCTCAGCAAGGCATCGGCGGACGGCATGACAGGCCCGCTCGAGCCGGTCGCCGTCGACACACAGGCCGATCCGGACGAGAGTTTCGCCGCCGGGTCCGAATCCAATACAGGGGAGTACGGCCACACCGTGACCATCAAGCAGTGCCAGGGCGAAATCGCGTGCGTCGATACCGAGCGGGGCGACATCAAGCAGGATGAACATGCCACGGCCACTGTCCAGCAATCTGGCCGGGGATACGTCATGGAGCGCACGCAAAGCGCGCTTGCGTCGCTCCTGAATGGCAGCCCTGACGATCGCGGGCGTGTCAGCGGCTGCCTCGATGGCGTGCGTGGCCGCCTGCATGACGAACGGGGGTAGCCCGTAGTGCATGCACATCGAGAGATTGGCAAAATGGCGAGCAAGTGCAGGAGGGCCTGCAGCCCAACCGATTCGCCAGCCGCTCATGCGGTGAGACTTTGAAAGACTGCCAATCGTGACCAGAATCTCATCAGCGCCAGGCAGATCGTGCGGCAAGGGCACATTCTCGCTCGACACGATATCGAGGTAGACCGTGTCGAGTACCAGCCAGACCCGGTGCTCGATACATAACGCGACGATCTCTGCGAGGGTTTCCGGAGTCGGGCATCGACCGACCGGATTTCCCGGCACATTGAGCACAAGCACTCGAGTGCGCGGCGTGATGGCGTCGGCTATCGCCCTGGCGTCGAGCTGATGCGCGGTCTCGGCAGTTGTCTCGACGCTCACAATCCTTGCGCCGCTGGCGGTGAAAGTGGCGGGGTAAGTCGTGTACCACGGTGCAATGAGAATCACTTCGTCACCCGCTTCGAGCAGCACCTGGGCGCAGGAAAAGAGCGCATTCTGTGCGCCGGCAAACACGGTTACCCGTTCTGCACCCAGCCGTTGTCGCGTCAATTGCTCGTGGTAGCGGGCAATGGCGGCGCGCAGCCGCGGCATCCCGGATACGTCGGAATAGTGATGCTCGCCCGCGCGCAGGCTCTCGATCGCTGCATCGACGATGGCCACTGGAGTTCGATGATCTGCTTCCTGGCCAATACTGAGCAGCGTGATGTCCTCACCCGCCGCGATTCGCTCCAGCGCACGAAAGTGAACTTCCCACGGATCCGGCGCGTCGCCGAGTGCGTCATCGGCGATCCGGTTCGTCAAGGAGGAGAAGCTCATGGAGGAGAGGCGCATGGAGGAGAAGCGCATGGCGTTGTTGAGGGGAACCGCTACGGATCATCGTTGGACCGACCCTAGCATGGTCATGCCGGTGCAACGATCAACCGAGCACTTGCCACAAAGCGCAGGGTGCCGCCAGGCGGTACGGCGGTGAAGGGGAAGCAGGTGATCAGCACGAGTCCCGGTCGATCGGTCGCGATAGCCTGTGCGCCCGTGGCGATGTCGACCACATCTGTGGCGAAGAGCCTGTAGCGATGGATGACGCCTGCTCTGTCCTCGAGTTGTAATACAGTGCCGATGGAAAGATGCTGCAGGACGGCGAAATGGCTGTCGCGATGGCCCCCGAGAACGACAGTGGCGTGCATCGCCTGTTCGGGTACGCCAGCCACCGGGCCCGGGCCGAAGGCCAGCGCTTCGCCCGAGGTGTCCTGCAAGACCAGTCGCGACAAGCCCGTATTCTCGATCGACAGACGTGCCACCGGGGTGATGTCGGCCCAGGGCCAGGGGCGCGGTGAAGCAGGGTGATCCCGTGCGTCAGACCAGGCGCGCTCGAGCAACCACTGCGCTGCTTGTGCCTTGCCGGCCATCCAGCCTGCCTGGACGATCGCCACTCCCGCCAGCCCGATCATGATCACGCCGATGACAAGGCAGACGCGAGCGCATGCGGAGACGCGAGCACAGGCGATCCGGGAAGTCATCGTGCCGAGCTCAGTCGCGAGCGACGGCCGAGCCCCATGGAAAAACGCGCCGAGAAGGCCGGTGAGCGCGCCGAGCCACGCCAGGGTGTGAATGCCTGCCGCACCCTGTGGCATCGCGATGGCAAGCATCTTGTTGCCCGCAGGCATCACGTTGGGAACCGCAACCGCGTGAGCCGCTGCCCTATCGCGCGTTACCCGGTTTTCCACCGCAACGAAGCTCGTGTACGGCGTGACCAGACCGACGTCGAGTGCAAGGGTCGTGATCGTATGTTCGTGACGATGGTCGACGTCCCCGCTCATGCGTTGTTCGTCGAGAAGTGAACTGATCTTTTGACGCGCCCAGTACATGCCGAGTGTCGGCGTGACGGCGGGCTCGTTCAATGGCGAGGCCACCTAGCGGCGAAACGGCTTGTCGCCTTGTTGACCGGTGATGATCATGGTGTCGGCCCGGGTATCGTCGTCGTCTGGCAGTCGGGCCACGATCATCAGCGGCGAGTCGGCGTACAGGTCGGGGATACGTGTCGGATAAGCTTCGCTCCCGTCGGGAAAATGTACCCGAATATCGCTCAACGCCGGCTCGGCGAGTCGCCCGAACAGCTCGCTGACGGTGTCGCGAACCGCATCGACGTCGCGCACGGTCAGTGCCGTACCGCCGCCGATGGACGCGGCCTTGTGCAGGAACCAGGCGTTCGGTGCCTGGCCGATTCCCACCGTGAAGAGTCTCTTCGTGCCGATGTCGCGAGATATCTTCTGCAGGAGCGCGCGCTCGTCGGTGATGCTGCCGTCAGTAAGGAAGACTACCTGGCGCATGGTGGTGGCGGCCGTGTCGTCGCCCTCGTGGATCAGGGCGCGGGCGAGGGCGGCTGCCATCTCGGTGCCGCCATCAGCTTCGAGCCGCTGAATGAAGCGCCTGGCGACACGGAGGTTCCTTTCGTCTGCCTCCGCTGGCGAACCGAACAGCGAACGCGTGCGCTCATCGAATTCGATCACCTCGAAACGAACGCCCGGCTGCAGGCCATCGAGAGCGTTCAGTGCCGCTTCCCGTGCGGCATCGATCGCATCCCCCGCCATCGATCTGGACGTATCGATGACGAGAACCAGTTCACGGGATGGGTGCAGGTCATCGGGTCTTGTCGCAGGTGCAGGCGGCGCCATGAACACTTGCGTGTCGGAGACGCCCTGGTAGGTCGCGACGACGACCGCGTCGGCAATGCCGCCTTTCATGACCGCAGTCGGAAACGGCCACATGAGCACCACATCCCGGTCCATCGTCACACCGTTCAGTGAGATCGTGCCGTCGATGACCGCGAGTTGATGGGATGGGCTGCTGATCTCGTCCGTGTCGAGCCCGGGGCCGATCACGGCCTTCAGGTTCAGGCGAGGTCCGCGGATGGACTCCTTCGGCAGTATGGGTGCCGCGGTGATTTCGGGTGCTGGCCGAGCGGCATTCGCGTAGTGCGGTGTCAGTGTGGTCGGCAAGGTCAATGACAGTTTCCGGTCATCGACGTGGACTGGCAGCAGAATACTCAGCCGAACCTGCAAGGCAGCCCCGGGCGGATAGCTCGCTACTTGTGCGGTGACCAGGTTGGGGCGCTACTGTTCGATCAGCCCGGCAACTTTCCCCAACGCCCTGACCCGATCGAATTCGGCCTCGGCCGCTGCACGCTTCATGACGCGGCCGGAGACAAGGCGCTCGCCGGCGCGTAGCGCAAGTCCGCGCACCGACGCTTGCTCAGGCAGCGGGAAGAGGTTACGGCCATCGAGCCAGTAATCAGTGGTGTTGCGAAACGTCTGCACCAGCGTCAGCTCGGCCAGTAGCCCGTGGACATCAAGCTTGAAATCAGTGTTGAGCAGCAGGGCGTCGAAGCTGGAATCGCTGTCATGCAGTTCGAGAAATCCGCTGCCGGGTGTCTCGCTCGATGGATCGACGGCCGGGCGCGTTTCATCGGGTCGCGCCGTGGACGATCCGAACAGCAGCAGGATGGTCAGCGCCAGAGCTGCCGATGTCAGGGTCGCAGATATCAGGGTCGCAGATATCAGGGCCGCCGATGTCGGGGCCGCCGATGTCGGGGCCGCCGATGTCGGGGCCGCCGATGTCGGGGCCGCCGATGTCGGGTCAGCCGAAGTCGCGCCTGGGTGCGATGTGCAGTCAGGAGCGATGAGATCAGTATCATGCATGGCAGAGCGCCGGTTCGTAGAGGTCTGCGCTCATCTCACTCCCCCGGCGGGACACCCGGCCGATACAAGCTGCAGGCATTACGAGCAATTCTGATCAATCATGACCGACGAGACGGACAGTCGACGTCGCATCCTGCTCGTCGAGGACGAGCCCGATCTCAGCGACAACTACACTTTGGCCCTTGGGCGTGCCGGCTTCGACGTCGAGGCACAGGCCTCGGTTGCGGATTGCCTGGCTGCGGTAGCTGTCCGTGTACCGGATGTCGTCCTTCTCGATATCGGGCAGGGTGCTCACGGTGAAGCCGGTTTCGATCTGTGCAGATCACTCAGGCAGGACCATCCGAAGTTGCCGATTATCTTTCTCAGTGCGCGTGAAAGTGACCTCGACGTGGTCTCGGGCCTCAGGCTCGGGGCCGATGACTACCTCACCAAGAGCGTCAGCCTCGCGCACATCAAGCGCATCAGGGCTAAATTCACGGCCATCTACGCAAGCTTCAGCGGTATCCAGACTGTCTATGGGCTCGGCTATCGGTGGCTCGAGCGGTTGGAATACTAGTGCCGCCGAAGCCTGCTTTGGAACGGTTGCCGGCACGGGCGCTGAAATTGGTGTCGGACGCTCGGCGCACGGATCCGTGAGACTCCGTACGCAAACCTTGCTGGTCGGCCTGTTGTCGCTCGGCGTACCCATCATTGGCTGGCAGAGCATCAAGCAGTTGCACAGCTCGCTGCAGCAGACGCGCGTGGATGCTCAGACGCTGAGGGCAGTGAACCTCGGCAATACGCTGCGCGAGGCTCAGGCTGTTTCCCGTTGGCTGGCTATCGGCGACGACAATCCGGGCAACGACGCGTGGTATGCAGAGACGGCGCGCTGGCCCTTGTTTGTCGATGGCTATGCCGATGACTGGCAGGAATTGAGAGGGTCGGCCGCGAATCACGAGGCGAGCGGCGATCCGCCGATTTCCCTTTCTTTCCTGACGGCGCGGCGTGGGCCGAGCCTGTATCTTTTCGTCAAAGTGCAGGATGCCGACGTCGCCCATCACCTCCCGCCGCTACTCGATCCTGACGCCGGCGAGAACGAGTCCCCCGACCCGCATTTGTTGCTAGCCAATGGCGACACGATCGAACTGTTCGTGCAGCAACCTGATGGCGTATCCGTGCACGCGCTGTTCAGTGTCATCGCACCGGGTCCTGTCGACGTCGTTCACGCGTCCGATACCAAAGGTATCGAGGCCGGCAGCGCGATCAGCGGCTGGCGTGCCGCATGGATGGACGTGCCGGATGGCTACCAGCTGGAGATAGAACTGCCGCTGCCGGCACCCGGCTCGCGCATCGGCATAGTGGCGATCGACTCTGCTCGAAGCGACGGCCCGCCCGACGACAGTGTCGAAGGGGCGCCGTATGGCAGGGTTGAGTGGATGCGGCGTCACTGGGTCGGAACACTTTCGCCGGATCGGATGCGCAAACTCATGACGTCGGACGCTGCCGAGACTGCTGCCGAAACAGCCGGGATTCTTCACTACGAAAGCAACGCCTTGCGACACTTGCTTGAGCCGTGGGTCGTGCCTGGAACGCGCGCCCGCCTCTTCGACGAGGAAGGTCGACTGCTGGCGGATGCGAACGATCTCTACTCGCCCTTGCCACAGAATGAATCGACTGCCGGGTCGGTCACGGCGAACTTGCTCGATGCGGTTCTCTTGAGGCTGTTCGCCTGGTTCGCGGCGGGCGATCTGCCGCTGTACCCTGAAACGGAGAAGAGCCGTCAACCCTTGCACCTCGAAGATGATCGACGCCTTGGTGTCGATGAGCTTCTGCCGACCACTCGCTACGTCACCGTCGATAACGACCGCTTGCTCGGCACGCTGATCGCGCTTGATGAGCAAGGTGTCGATCGCCTGCGGGGCTACCTTCTCTACGAATCGAACGAGGAACATGCGTCGGCTGTCGCCAGCAGCCCTTTGGCCCGGCTCTTTGTCTTGTTGGTACTGGCGACGCTCATGATCGGCTCCTTGCTGTTTGCCTGGGCCACCCGCTTGTCGTTGCGTATTCGACGACTGTCGCTGCGCGCGTCGCAAGCTGTCGATCGTGACGGGCGCGTCGCAACCCTCGTCGGCAGTGGCGCGAATGACGAGATCGGCGATCTGTCGAGAAACCTGGCGGCACTGCTCGCCCGCTCGGCGGCCTATACGCGTTACCTCGAGTCCCTCTCGAAACATCTGTCGCATGAGCTCGGTACACCGTTGTCGATTGTCAGGACGTCAATCGAGAACGTCGATCGGCAGAAGCTGGATGGCGAGACCCGACGCTTGCTCGATCGCGCGAGCGGCGGTGCTGACAGACTCGGTGGCATCGTTCGCGCCTTGCTCGAGTCGGCGCGGCTCGAACAGAGTGTCCAGCATGCCGAGTTCGTCGACATACCGCTGCTCGACTGGCTGCGTGAGGCCGCAGTCGAATACGCGCAGGTTCACCCCGACCACCGATTTCGGGTTGCCCTGTCGTTACGCGAGCTGGACGAGCCGGGCAGCGTGACAACTCCGGCCTTGCCGGACTCTCGTGCGCGAGTTGCGCCAGCCCTGCTCAGGCAGGCTCTCGACAAGCTGGTCGACAATGCCTGTGACTTCGCAACCGCCAGCGACATCGTCCTGCTGCTGACGCCGGGCACTCCGCTGGGCCTCGCGGTGGCCAACCGCGGTGCGCGTCTGACAGCGGCGGAGATCGGTCTGTTGTTCTCGCCGACCCCGGATGTGACAGCTTCGCGTCGTGTGGGCGAGCCCGTATTACAGGACGCTGTGCACAGCGGCTCCGGTCTCTACCTTGTCAGACTGATTGCAGAGGCTCACGATGGCAATCCCATCGCGTTTTCACAGGCAACGGGTGTCGCAGCTGACCATTGGCTGGTCATCGGATTGTCACTCCCGTCGCGCTGATCGCCCAGTCGCGATGATGCCCGTCGCTCTGATCCCCGAAGCTCTGATCCCCGAAGCTCTAATCCCCGAAGCTCTAATCCCCGAAGCTCTAATCCACTGTGGGACAATGTCCCATGACTGAACAATCAGACAGTGCAGACCAGCAGGCTTCGATCGTTTCGATCCGTGGGCTGACGAAGGTCTATGCGGGCGGGCATCAGGCCCTGAAGGGGATCGATCTCGACATCAGGCAAGGTGAGATCCTGGCGTTGCTTGGGCCGAACGGTGCGGGCAAGACTACTTTGATCTCCACCATCTGTGGTCTCGTCACACCGAGTAGCGGCACCGTGACGGTCGATGGGCATGACATCATCAAGGACTACCGGAAGACGCGCTCGTTAATCGGGTTGGTGCCACAGGAGTTGACACTCGGCGCGTTCGACATCGTCGGTGACACAGTGCGCTTCAGTCGAGGGCTGTTCGGCAAGCAGCCGGACAATGCCTACATCGACTCGTTGTTGACAAGCCTGACACTCGCCGACAAGGCGTCGTCTCCGGTGCAGAGCCTGTCCGGTGGCATGAAGCGTCGAGTGTTGATCGCCAAGGCACTGGCTCACCAGCCGCGTATCCTGTTTCTGGATGAGCCATCGGCCGGTGTCGATGTCGAGTTACGCAAGGACATGTGGTTACTGGTCGAGAAACTGCGCGCCGAGGGCGTCACCATCATCCTCACTACCCACTACATCGAGGAAGCCGAGGAGATTGCCGACCGGGTCGGCATCATCAGCAATGGCGAACTCATCGCTATCGATGACAAGGCTCATCTGATGCAATCCTTCGGTGCCAAGAAACTCGTCATCGAGCTGCGCAAGGGGGTGGATGCGATACCGGAAGCTCTGACAGGCTATGAGCTCGAGCTAACGGATGGTGGCACGCGCCTGACCTATACCTACGACACCCATCGGGAGCGCACCGGCATCACACAGCTGCTGCAGGACATGAATGCGGCCGGGCTGCAGCTGAAGGATCTGGAAACGAAACAGAGCTCGCTCGAAGACATCTTCGTCGACATGGTGCACCAACCAAGATGAGTACCAGGAAGATGAGCGCCGACAAGTTGAGTACCGACAAGTTGAGTACCGACAACCGGAGTGCGTGCGCATGAATCTGCCCGCGATAAGGGAGATCTACATCAACGAGATGCGACGCACGCGCCGCTCGCTGGCGCAGAGCATCGCCTCGCCGGTCATCTCTACCGCGCTTTACTTCGTGGTTTTCGGCTCGGCCATCGGTTCGCGGATCCAGTCCATCGAGGGCGTCGACTACGGCGCCTTCATCGTACCGGGCCTGCTGATGCTCTCCTTGCTGACGCAAAGCATTTCGAACGCATCCTTCGGCATCTTCTTCCCGAAGTTCACCGGAACGATTTACGAGATCATGAGCGCGCCGATATCATTCTTCGAGATCGTCCTCGGATTCGTCGGCGCGGCGGCCACCAAGTCGCTGATCATCGGCACCATCATCCTGATCACTGCCACCTTCTTCGTCGATCTTCGTATAGCTCATCCAGTCTGGATGCTGACCTTCTTCGTCATGACCTGTATCTCCTTCAGCCTGTTCGGGTTCATCATCGGTCTGTGGGCAGACAACTTCGAGAAACTTCAGCTCATTCCTCTGCTGGTGATCACGCCGCTGGTGTTTCTGGGTGGCAGTTTCTATTCGGTCAGCATGTTGCCGCCGTTCTGGCAGAAGGTCACGCTGCTGAACCCGGTGCTCTACCTCATCAGCGGGTTTCGCTGGAGCTTCTTCGACGTGGCTGATGTGAGCGTCGGACTGAGCATCACGATGATCACGGGCTTTCTCATCGCCTGTCTTGCCCTTGTGTGGTGGATGTTCAAGACGGGGTACAAGCTCAGGCAGTAGCAAGGACAGTGGCGAGGGCAAGGCGAGTCAAGGGGCACTTGCGGCGAGCCGTACACGACGTTACACAGGTGTGAGAGCGCTCAGGCATGCTTCCTCGAAAAGTTGTTCTGGCGTCGTGAGAGTGATTTCGTGAAGAAAATACATGTCATTCAGAGAGTGGCTGTTCCGAGCGTAATCCTGTGCGGATGGCTGGCAGCCGCCGACCTGCAGGCCCAGTCGCGTCCGGACGAGTCTGATGAGCCCGTCGTGCTCGAGGAAATACTCGTGGAGCCTGAAGGCGAACCCGCGCCTCGCCGACCGCTGGGCATCGGTGTCAGCGGCGAAACCCTCCGCACTACACCCGGCTCGGCTGGCGACCCGCTGAGGAGCCTGCAAGCCTTTCCGGGGATGACCTACACCGATGACCAGAGTGCCCTTCCGGCAGTTCGCGGTTCGCGTCCGGAGGACAACTTCTTCGTCGCCGACACGGTACCTGTGGGCTACCTCTTTCATGCGGGAGGTGTGGTGAGCGTGTTCAACAGTGACCTGATCGAATCGTTCGAGATCTACCCTTCGGCGTATGGCCCGGCGTACGCCGGAGGCAACGGCGCCGTCTTCGATGTCCGCCTGCGCGATCCGGCGAGCGACGAGTTCAATGCCGTGGTCGATGTCAGTGTGCTACAGGCGGGCGCTCTGGTCGAAGGGCCGATCAACGCAACTTCATCGTTCTACCTCGCCGGGCGCTTCAGCTATCTGGACTTGCTCGTCGCCGATCAACTCGAGGAGGACGATGGCATCAGTTTCATTCAGTTTCCGCGTTACACGGATTATCAGGGCAAGTATGTCTGGCGGCCTGACGACGATACAACGGTGCGCGTACAGGCAGTCGGAGCCACAGATGAGCAGGAGCTGGATATTGCGCCAGACTCCGGTGAAATCGAGCAGGAGCCGATCTTTGCCGGTCGCCATTTCGACACGTCGCGGTTCGATGAACGGTCGCTCGTCTGGGAGCAAGCCTTCGGTGAGCGACTCCGCGCCACCTCGACAGTGTCACACGCCAACGGCTCGAGCCGGTTTCAGGCTGGGGGTGCCGGGCGTGGCGACGTGAGCGAATCAAGCTATCTATTGAAGAGCGATCTGCATGCGACCCTGAACGAGCGGCATGACATTGCGTTTGGCGGATCGGTCACGCGTATCAACGCCGATCTCGGCCTTGCCCTGCACGATCCTGCCTGCACCGAGTTCGAAGCCGAGTGTCAGATCAGCGGTGCCGAGCGGCGCGAGATCGAACGCAATCTGACGTTTACCTCCTTTCATGGCCATGTGCAGGACAGCTGGTACGCGAACGATCGGCTGACACTGATGCCAGGCTTGTCGTTTCGTGCCGACGACGTGCTCTACGGTCGCTTTGTCGAGCCTCGCCTGGCGCTCGAATACGATCTTGGCAATGACACGGTGCTGAGCGCGGCGGTCGGTCAATACCATCAGTTGCCGGGCTACCTCGAGATCGACCGGGAATTCGGCAATCCGGATCTCGACTACATCGAGTCGCGGCAAGCCGTCATTGGCATTCAACGGGTGTTCGCGAACGGACTCGATATCAAGACCGAGCTCTTCCACAAGCAACTCGATCAGCTGGTCAGCGGCAGTGAGAGTACGCGATACGACAACGACGGAGAAGGCACCGCCTACGGACTCGACACACTCATACGAGGCACCGTCAATGACAGGCTTTCCGGCTGGGTGGCCCTGTCTTTCTCGCAGGCTGAACGCAACAACCGACGAACCTCGGAGCGCTTCGACTTCAGCTATGACCAGCCTTTCAATGTCAGTGTCGTTGCCGACTACCGAATCACCGACGAGTGGCGGCTGGGCGCCAAGCTCTGGGTGCACTCGGGCGCGACCTATACGCCGATCACCGGAGCAGAACCCGACGATGAGATAGAGGGGTATTACAACCCGCGGTACGGCCGTCTGAACAGCGAGCGGTTTCCGACCTACCATCGCCTCGACCTGCGCATAGACAAGACGCTGACTCGCCGAAGCGGTAACATTACTGAACTGTATGCTGAAGTGTTCAACGTTCTCGACACGAAGAACGTGAGCTACTACGACTATTCCGCCGACTACAGTGAACGTGCAGAGGTGAGTCAACTGCCGAGAATTGCCGGTGTCGGCATCAAGATGACTTACTGATGGATACGCTTGGCCGCTACCTCGATCCAGCCGTCTTCTCGGTTCTGGGCATGATGAGTTTCATCGCGCTTGCGGCCGTGATCGAGCGCTGCTTGCATTATCGCCAGCTCGACCCGAGGTGTTTCGAGAATCTGGAGAGCCTGCGAATAGATGTGAACAGGGGTCTGACGACGATCGCAACCATCGCATATAACGCACCGTATGTCGGTCTGCTCGGAACTGTGCTCGGCATCATGCTGACCTTTCACGAGATGAGTCGCAGCGGAGTCGTCGAAACCGGCGCCGTGATGCTTAGACTCTCGCTGGCCCTGAAGGCGACCGCACTCGGTCTCATGGTCGCCATTCCGTCGATGATGGCCTATAACGGCCTGGTCGCGCGCGCGGAGACGCTGCTTTCTTCCTGGCAGATCGCACAGCAGTCCGGGCGCACGAGGTCATGAAGAAGTACGACAGCATCAATGTCATTCCCTTCATCGACGTCATGCTCGTCCTGTTGGCCATGGTGCTGACCACCGCATCTTTCATCGACGATAGTCAGCTGGACATTCGTCTGCCTGAAGCGAGAGCCGGCGCTCCGCTTGCGCGTGGCGAACGCATCGAGATCGCCATGGACGAACATGAGCAGTTCTATGTGGACGGGCAGCAGACCCGATGGGCGGCACTCGAAAATTTTCTTGACGGCGTTGAAAAGGAAACCTCTATCGTGCTGATCATCGATGAGGCTGCCCCGTTCAAACCGTTCGTCAATGTCATCGACGAGCTCCAGTCCCGCAGGCTGGACAAGCTCTCACTGCAGACGCGGACAGTCGATTGAGCCCCAGGGTAGTCGGGTTTGCCCTTTCCGCCGCATTTCATGCCGGGTTCCTTGGTGGCCTGTGGTGGATATCTCTCGCGCTCCCAGAGGTCGAGACGACGCGCGTAGCCAGCTCGACAACCTTGCAAGTCGAAATGTTCGCGCCCAAGCCTGAGCCCGAGCCTGAGCCTGAGCCTGAGCCTGAGCCTGAGCCTGAGCCTGAGCCTGAGCCTGAGCCTGAGCCTGAGCCTGAGCCCGAGCCCGAGCCTGAGCCTGAGCCTGAGCCTGAGCCCGAGCCTGAGCCTGAGCCTGAGCCTGAGCCTGAGCCTGAGCCTGCTGACGTTCCAGATAGCTCTGTCGAGACGTCGGCGGAGCCTGAGGTCGAGCAGCTCGCTAGCGAGGGTGTCGATTCAACCTATGAAAGCGAAGTGCGGCAGGCAATTCAGGCGAAGCGAAGTTATCCACGGCAAGCGCGACGTCGGCAACACGAGGGAACGGTTGTCATCGGCTTCCGAATTCATGCCGATGGGCGCTACGATCAACTGAGGATAGTTGAATCTTCCGGCAAGGAGGCACTCGACAAGGCGGCGCTCGACGCGGTGGCCAGGGTCGGGCGGTTCGCGCCGTTTCCCGAGTCGCTGGATGCTGTTCATCTGGATTTTTCAGCACCGGTGACCTTTTCGTTATCCGGAACGGGTGGTTGATGCGCCAATCGATCGATGTTGGCATGGAGCGAAGGGCGACGTCGAACTCGAACACACGGGAGATTGCCATCCATGCTCCCGCATGGAAGAGCTGCTTGGTCCGGGTGGTTACAATGCTGTACGAGGCCATGGAAATATCACGGCCACCGAGTGGTTGGCTCGGGTCGGATTGCACTCCACGATGTCGTCAGGATGAGCCGTGAGGTTGACTGATGCCTTCCAGCAATTCTGCGACACCGCCTGCGGCTACGACGTCCTCCTTCATGACGAGCCTGACGTCGAGCTGAACCAGGCGGGCACAAATTGATTCCTCAGGCATGGCAGACGTCGCAAGAATGGCGAGGGCTGAGCCTCGCCGGTTGTCTTTGGCGAGCGTCTCAAGGAAGTCGAGGCCATTCATTGGCTTCATGTGCAGATCCACCAATAGAAGTCGAACTCGGGCCTCATTCAGATAATCGAGTGCCGCATCCCCGGATTCGCAGGTTTTCAGGGTCAGTCCTGAATCCCGAAGACGGCGCTCGACAAGCATCAGGATGAGTGGATCGTCGTCGACGAGCAATACGTCGTGACTCAGGTTCGTCGTCATGATGCGGGTGACCGCCCCGTTTGCAATCCGTCAGTTCGCCAGCGCCTCCGCGTCCGATGCTGTAACGCGCGGCAGCGTGAACGAGAAGGTGCTACCTCGGCCGGGTGCTGAATGGAGTAAAATGGCCCCGCCCACCCGATCAAGCAATCTCTTGACTGTCGCAAGCCCGATGCCCGTGCCTTCGGCGCCGTCACGAGCGACGCTATCGCCGGTATCGAATAGTCCGAAAATCGACTCGTGGCGTTCGACAGCTATGCCGGGTCCGTCGTCAACGACTTTGAATCGATAGCCGGAAGTATCTTCCTCGAAACAAACTTCTACCTGCGTGTGCGATCCCGTTCCATACTTGATCGCATTGGCTATCAGATTCAACAGAATCTGCTGAAGAACAGCCTTGTGCGTCTGAATTTCGTCATTCACATCAGGAAAGACAAGCGTTGTTCGAGCGTCTCGTACGATCATCTGATCGAGCGAGACAAACAGTTGTTCAAGGTGGAATCTCTCTGCTGGATGACTTGCCGTATCGTCGCTCGTGTAGTGCGCAAGAAGCCCGTCGACATAGGTTCGCAGAGCGATCGACGAACCTTTCAAATGATTCAGGTAGGCTTTAACTTCACCGCTGAGCGAGTCGACGGAGTCCTCTTCGATCAGATCAGCGAGCGCCACGATGTTGGTAATCGGTGAACGTATATCGTGAGTCACAGCGCCGGCGAATCGTTTGAGTTCGTCGTTGCGAGCGGTGAGTTCGCGGCCGGCCTTCTCGAGACGGCGCTCGTTCTGATGGCGTTCGAGCAGGTACATCACCTGACGTGCCATGTTTTGCAGAGCGCTCTTCTGCGAACTCTTGAGAATCATCGGCTCATGTGAAAACACGCACAGCGCACCGAGCGCGAATCCATCAGCGTCGACTAGCGATACGCCAGCATATCCAATCACGTTGTAAGCCGTGACCACGGGGTTGTCTGCGAAGCGCGAATCTGTCCGGGCATCCTCGACCGTGAAGATTGGCTCGTTGGATGCAATCGTGTGACCACAGAATGAAAGGTTGCGCGGTGACTCTTCCAGTTCGATACCGTGGTGTGACTTGAGCCAGTGGCGATCCCGGTCGATCAATCCGACAAGCGAAATAGGCGCAGCGCAGACATCAGCCATCAGCGCGGTGATATCGTCGTAGCTTCGCTCGGGAAGTGAGTCGAGAATACCGATTCGTTCAACTGCGGCTTGCCTTTCTGCCTCGTTCTCGGGCGTGCGCGGTTCGATCATCGGACTCTCCAGACTATCAAGTGCCGGATCAGCGTCGGCTTTGTCTCAGCCGATACATGATCGTACTTTCATGATGATGCTCTGCAACAATTGTTCCGATAATGCGGACCGTTGCGGTGCCAGCCACGGAAGGGCAGTGGCAATCGTGGACGTAGCGGTAGCAATGGCCGTATCCGTCACACGCCACCGTGAGTTCTGACGAACTCGACGATCTCATTGACGCCGCCGCCGGAACTCAAGTCGCTGAACACCGTCGTGCGATTGCCACGGGCACGCCCGGCATCGTCACGCATGGTTGCGAGATCCGCTCCGACGTGAGGCGCCAGGTCAGTCTTGTTGATGATGAGTAGGTCAGATCGCGTGATGGCCGGGCCACCCTTCCTCGGAATGTCGTCGCCCTGGCAGACCGAGATCACGTAGATCGTCAGGTCTGCCAGTTCCGGTGAAAACGTCGCAGCGAGGTTGTCGCCTCCCGATTCAATGAAGATGACGTCGAGATCTGTTACCTGCGCGCGCAATGATTCGATGGCGCGTAGATTGATGGATGCGTCTTCCCGAATGGCCGTGTGCGGGCAACCGCCTGTCTCGACACCGAGGACTCGATCCGCGCTGAGTGCCTGCAATCGGACCAGTGCATCGGCATCCTCTCGGGTATAGATATCGTTGGTGACGACGCCGATGGATAGTTCATCACGCAGGGCAACGCAGAGCTTGGCGACCAGCGTTGTCTTGCCCGTTCCGACAGGGCCACCGATGCCCACCCGAAGTGGCATTCTCGGCGGTGGCATTCTCATGTCAGACATACTCGTGAATGTTGTCGTTCGTGGCGGAGCGAGGCGATATCGATAAGGACTGAACAGCTGCCGAGATCGTCCAGGGTTGCATGCAGGGAGCGTTCTGCACAACCGGCCGAGAGCGACTCGAATCGGCAGAGCATGCCTAGCGTGCTCAATTGTCCGAGTGGCACCAGTCGGGTAGCTATCCACGCCAGGTTGTTCATGCTCGACTGAGCTGCCATCGCGATCACTGACCGGAGAGGTAACCGGTGTGCTGCCGTCAGCGCGCCTACGACCACGGGGAGCGCCCAGTCGTCGTCTGTCGTACTTGTATCGATACAGTTGTCATCGTCAGCTTTCGGCAAAGGCCATGCGCTGCACGCTCGCCGAAACGAGCGGCCAAGTTCCACGGTTTCCCGCCGTCGTTCAGCGCCTGACGACAGTGCGAGGGCAAGATCGTTGATTCCGACAAGATCGCAAGCCCTGTCGGCAAGCACAGCCGCGTGAGCAAGACTTATGAAGATCGAATCATTGCGAATGCTGCCGTGTTCGGCAATGTCGCTGATCCAGTCCGATACCGCGTCGGCGTCATTGATCCATCCTGCCTGGATCGCCGCCTCGATTCCATGGCTGTATGAGTAGGCACCTATCGGAAACGCAGCAGACATCCAGTTCTGTAGCCGAAGCTGTGCAGCGAGTTCGCCGGCGACGGACTCACTCATGCGAGTGATGACCATGGGGCCCGTGCGAATGTCCAGCGTGATCGTCTGGCTCTCCATCGTAGGCGCCAGTTTCCGGATCGAAGCCGGCGTCGATGTCCGAGACGGTGGCGCCGAGACCTTCGAGCATGTCCTTGATGACAGGATCACGTCGAATCCGCAATCGATCCTGCATCACCTGCGTTGGCAGATGGCGATTACCCACATGCCAGGAAAGGCGGAGCAGGTGGTTCGCGTCCTTGCCGCACACTTCGTACAAGGCTTCGGGTGTCGAGTGGACGCGAATCTGCCGTCCGTCGTCGAGCACGAGGTGATCGCCATCGCGTAGCAGGGTCGCTCGTTCCAGCTCGAGCAGAAACCGGATTCCGCCATCGCTGGTCATCGCGAACCGACGACGGTGTCGATCGGTCTCGTCGAGTGTGATGGTATCGTTGGCCGGGAGCGTCGCGTTCCCGGATGCCGCGGAGTGGACAAGTCGACACACGACAAGTTCTTCCTGTAGCGCCATGCCTGTGGTCTCTGCACTATTCGTTTTCATCAGAAAAGATCATTTTCATCAGAAAAGGAAGTAACGTTGCGCCAGTGCCAGCTCGGCTGCCGGCTCGCAAACGAGCAGTTCACCGTCCGCCCGAACATCGTAGGTCTCCGGATCGACGTCGATCGTCGGCAGGGCATTGTTGAGCTGCATATCTGCCTTGCCGATTTCTCGTGTGCGGTGGACAGCAACCATCGTCTTGTTGACGCCGAGCGCATCGGCCAGTCCGGCATCAATGGCACTTTGCGAGACGAAGGTCACTGCACTGTTGGTGAGTGATTTACCGAGTGCGCCGAACATCGGTCGGTAGTGAACCGGTTGCGGGGTGGGGATCGATGCGTTCGGATCACCCATCGGCGCGGCTACGATCGAACCGCCGAGCAGCACCATGTCCGGCTTGACACCAAAGAACGCCGGATGCCAAAGGCAAAGGTCGGCTCGCTTGCCGACTTCGATAGAGCCGATCTCTTCACCCATTCCATGCGCGATGGCGGGATTGATCGTTATCTTCGCGATGTAGCGACGTACACGAAAATTGTCGTTGTTGCCGGTTTCCTCTGGAAGTGAACCACGTTGTCGCTTCATCTTGTCGGCCGTCTGCCAGGTGCGGATGGCAACTTCACCCACTCGTCCCATGGCCTGACTATCGGAGGCAATGATCGAGAATGCGCCGAGATCGTGAAGGATGTCTTCCGCCGCGATCGTCTCCTTGCGGATACGACTTTCAGCGAAAGCGATGTCCTCGGGAATGTTCGGATCGAGGTGATGACAGACCATCAGCATGTCGAGATGCTCGTCGATGGTATTGACGGTGTAGGGACGAGTCGGATTGGTGGAAGAGGGCAGGAAGTTCGGTAGCGCACAGACCCGAATGATGTCCGGTGCATGGCCGCCACCGGCACCCTCGGTGTGAAACGCGTGAATGGTCCGTTCAGCAACCGCGTCGATGGTCGATTCGACGAAGCCTGACTCGTTCAGCGTGTCGGTGTGAATCATGACCTGCACGTCGAGCGCGTCGGCAACTTTCAGACAGCAGTCGATGGCCGCGGGTGTCGTGCCCCAGTCTTCATGGAGCTTCAACGCCGCCGCACCACCGAGCACCATTTCCTCGAGCGCAGCAGGGCGGGAGGCATTGCCCTTGCCTGCGAATGCGAGGTTCATCGGCAAGCCGTCGGCTGCCTGGATCATGCGCGCCAGATGCCAGGGGCCGGGCGTGCAGGTCGTCGCGAGTGTGCCGTGTGCCGGGCCGGTGCCGCCGCCGAGCATGGTGGTGACGCCAGACATCAGAGCGTCGTCAATCTGCTGCGGGCAGATGAAATGAATGTGCGCGTCAAAGGTGCCCGCCGTGAGAATCCTTCCTTCGCCGGCAATTGCTTCCGTACCCGGACCGACCACGATGTCGACACCGGGTTGGGTGTCCGGATTACCGGCCTTGCCGATGGCGGTTATCCGCCCGTCACGAAGACCGACATCAGCCTTGTATATGCCGGTGTGATCGACGATCAGTGCGTTGGTTATGACGGTGTCGACAGCGCCTTCGGCGCGACTCGCCTGCGACTGTCCCATGCCGTCGCGAATGACCTTGCCTCCACCGAACTTGACCTCCTCGCCGTAGGTGGTCAGGTCGTGCTCCACCTCGATGAACAGCTCGGTGTCGGCGAGCCGCACACGGTCGCCCGTGGTCGGGCCGTACATGTCGGTATAGCTTGCCCTATTGATCGTTGTCGGCATGACTCAGAGCGGCCCCATGACAGCTTGTCGGAAGCCGATGACTTGTCTTGATCCAGCGTAGGGGATGAGGCGCACATCGCGCGACTGCCCCGGTTCGAAGCGGACCGCTGTGCCGGCAGCAATGTCGAGCCGACAACCGCGCGCGGCGTCGCGATCGAAGTCGAGTGCTGGATTGACCTCCGCGAAGTGATAGTGGCTACCGACCTGCACCGGGCGATCGCCGGTATTGGCAACATGCACGACGAAGGCTTCTCGGTCAGCGTTCAGCACGATGTCGCCGTCAGCGACAATGATTTCACCGGGTGTCATGGCGTCGGGTTTCGTTTTCGCTTGTGGCAGACGCTACGCAGGCAGCCTCGTTCATCGGATGGGCTGGTGCACGGTAACCAGCTTGGTACCGTCAGGAAAAGTTGCCTCGACTTGTATTTCGGGAATCATCGAGGCGATACCGTCCATAACCTGAGAAGCGTCGATGACGGTTGCTCCTGCCGTCATCAGATCGGCGACGCTTCTCCCGTCGCGAGCACCTTCGACGACGAAGTCGCTGATCAACGCGATCGCTTCGGGGTGATTGAGTTTCACTCCGCGCGCCAGCCGGCGTCGTGCGACATCGGCGGCCATCGCGACCAACAGCTTGTCTTTCTCTCTTGGTGTCAGATGCATGGGTAGGTCAGACGCATGGCCAAGTCAGATGCATTGCTAATGCTTGTCGAGTGTTCAGACGTACCAGACGCGAGGCAGGGACACGTCGCCTTGCAGCATTTCAAGGCAGGGTAGCAAGATTTCGCGAAGCTCATGACCGCTTCGCGCGATGAGACGGATCACCAGGCGACCCTCGAGTACACTCGCCGCGCCGGTTGACCAGGCTTCATCCTGGCCTGCCGAATCACCTGAGTTATTTGAACGCGACGAAAAGGTACTCAGTCGATCGTTCTGGATCTTGTCATCGATCATTCCATTGATGGTCGCTGCCAGTCCAGCCAATGATTCCGCGGATGCAGGAGTACACAGAAGCACCGTGGCCATTGCACCGGCGCCATGCAGCGTGCCCCGATGTCGTGCGACAGCTCCGCCCTGTTGGTCATCGTCATTCTCTTGTAATCGAAACGCTTCAGCATGCAGGAGGCGATCACCACGGTAGATGCGCCATTTATCTTGCACCTCTATGGTGCGGAGCGATTCGCCAGACGCCTGTCGTCCGAATGCGATCGCTTCAACCATGAGCAGCGTCGCGTCACTGGCAAGTCTCGCTTCGAGCGTGCGTTCAAGCCGTGCGCCATCGAAGAGAATAGTCTCCTGCGGAAGCCAGTCGAGTCGGGCATCGGAACCGACTTCAAGGAACGTGTGCTGTCTGGCAGCAGGCCCGTGTGTGCGATAGATCTTCTCGCTCGCCGCGGTTGCAAGCGTCAGTCGAGAGCCCGCTTCTGCACCCGCATGCCAGTGAATCCGGTCGTCGCCTGTCAAGCCACCCGCCGTGTTGAGCAGTACCGCTGACAACGCACCTGGTTCACTTCTCGGCAGCCGTATCTTGGCACCGCCGGATTGTTCCAGCGTGCGTAACCCCGTGGTGTTGCCCAGCCCGCCACTGCCCAGGCCGCCACTGCCCAGGCCGCTGGTAATCGAGCCTGATGCGTTCAGACGTTGGCGTCGATTGCCGGGATCAGGGGTATGTGGAGCTATTTTCAGCGGGCTACTTACTGTCAAGCATGGTCTGGTTTGCATCGCCAGCTACTGCAGGATCCTTGAAGGATCGAACTGCAGCTCTCTCAGTCTGTCAATCGTCTGGACAACTGCTACGTTACTGCCGTGCTTCGCAGCCGCAGCCACGTGCTCGGTGACGACAGGTGCGAGCTCCGTGTGAATTCTCCACATCAATTCGAACAGGTGTCGGGTCGGAGGAGGTGCCGGCATGCCACCCGGCGGATGCTTCAGCGTGCCATCCTTCCAGCTACTTTGCCGCTCGGCCGCCAACGCGAAGTGCAACCAGATCGGCAGGTCGACATGGATGATGTGAGTCGAGCGTGCCAATCTCGGTTGCAGCGTTTCGGGAAGCCCGAAGCCATCGATTATCCACTGATCCTTGCCAATCATCTCGGCATGATCAGCCTGAAACTTCTCGGCTGGCACACTCTGCCAATTTCCCCCCCAGAGATAGGCATCCAGCTCGAAGAGCGGTACACCCGCACGCTTCGACAGTGCCCGCGCGAGAATGGACTTCCCGCCGCCAGCGTTGCCGATGATCGAACAGCGGATTGTGTCCACTCTCTATTTTCTCTCTATCTTCAGACAGACAGCGCACCTCAGACCGGCAGCGCGTGCGTGTGAACCTCTACATCATCGGGGTAGCCAACACCTGCGCACGCTGAATGCGTCCAGATGTGCTTGTCGATCCTGAACCAGGTCGGATCATCGTAGGCGCCGCCTGCGACGCCACGTACTCCCGGTCTCATCTCGAGCGTCCAGCTGACCGTTGTTCCACAACGCGCGCAGAATTCATTGCAAATCCACCGATCCGACGTGTCCGATCTGAATTCGAAGCTTTCCGGTTTACCTGCGATGAACTCGACATCCGAGTCCTCGAAATAGGCGCCGACACCGAAAGCCGCACCCGTACGCTTCTTGCACGTGGCGCAATGGCAGGCCATGACGCGTATCGGGCTTTGCGTCGATCGGAAGCGTATGTCTCCACAGAGGCATCCGCCTGTTTGCGTGGCGGCGTCGCTGTTTGGCCCATCGATACTTGCTGGAGTCATCGGTTTCGCCTGCTGCGTGCGTGAAGCGGGATTCGCTCGACACCATGTGGAACGGTCGAGGGAAGCCGTGGCCGGGGTTTGATCTGATGTGACCTGACCTGACCTGATTTGACTTGACTTGACTTAACTTGACTTGATGCGGAGATTCTCTCGCGCGTCTCGCGCATTGTACGGCAGCACGCTCGTAGACGAAAAGCAGCAGGTTCTGGAGACCGCTGGCGTCTTTCCGAAGGACTTCCGACGGATTTTTGAAGGACCACGGAAGGACCACGGAAGAATTGAGGTTGTGATAAAATATACAGTATCAAGGAGGATTGATACTTTGACTCGATGCAGGCCTGGTTCGGTTGTTGAGAGTCACCAGAGGAGGGTTAAATCTTGAAGCACAGTATGCCGAAGCTCTTGCGTAGCTACGCCTTGTTGCAGGCCAGGCCCACGGATCTTGTTGCCGAGAATCCCGCAGAGTACGAGGTGCAACCCTCGCACCCTGGCAAGGCAGACAAGCCCAGCGAAACAAGTTGCCTCCCGCACGGTCTTGTCCGCCGCGGACAGACTTTGAGACTCGCGACGGCGCTGATCGAAGGTGCAAGCATGGCATCGGCCGATCGACAGGCGAATGCTGATCGGCTGCGCGTGTTTTCCCGTGTGGCGGCTGGCTCGGGTGTTGTGCCCGAGTCGAATGAGGAGTCGAACGAGGAGCTTATCGACAGGCTGGGTCGACTCGTTCGGTCGAGTGATCGGAATATGGCCGAGCAACTGAAGTTGCTGGCGCGAATCGACGAACTGCAACTCTGGAAGGGCCCTGGCCAGGGAGGCGGCGGCTGTCGCGATTGCGCCCAGTGGATGGATCGCACGCTCGGTATCAGTCGCATCACCGCGCTCGAGAGGCTGCGCGTGGCACGGGCGCTAGAGTCCTTGACCGTCATCGAGTCCTTGTTTGCGCTCGGCAAGCTGAGCTGGTCCAAGGTTCGTGAGCTGACGCGCGTTGCCGATCCCGCCTGCGAACAGGAACTGGTTGCCGCGGCCCTCGAGCTATCAGCGTCGGAAACGGTCGTGCTGTGCCAGCGCTGGCATCATTCCGACACCGACACAGAAGACCCTGACGATACAGAGGCGGCACGCGCCCTGCAGGCCTTTCACAAGCGCTCGCTGACCTCGCGAAGGCGCGACGCCTGCACCACACGGATTACATTGGACCTGCCGCACGATCGAGCAGCCGAATTCCTGAAGGCGTTAGAGGCTCAGGTGGATGTGCTCAGGGCTGATCAGATTGTGGCGGAGGGGCCCGACGACGAGCTGTCCGAACATGAGTCCTCTGCACCGCCAATAGCAGCCCGGCAACGCCGCGCCGACGCGGCGGTGTTGATGTCGGCCCGAGCACTCGCTCACCTCGGAGAGCCGGTTGCGAGCGCGGATCGCTACCGCGTCTTTGTCAATATCGACGCGCGGGTGCTGGCGGATGATCCGATGCTGGATGCGGGTGTCCGGAGCACCACGCCGCCGGGCGAACTTCCGCCTGAGCGACCGTGCATTGCAGGCTACGGGCCTATCGCCGCTGCGACGGCGCGTCGCCTCGCCAGTCAGGCTCGTCTCACGGTTGTCTCGACTGATGATGAAGGCGACGTGGTGGCCACGGGTAGTGATACGCGATTGTTCTCGCCATCTGCCATCCGCGCGATCACGGCACGCGACCGGTGTTGTCAGATGCCTGGCTGCACCCGAACCCGCTGGTTGCAGGCACATCACGTGATTCCCTGGTCTGAAGGTGGCGAGACGGCCGTTGCCAACGGTTGCCTCATCTGCGCCAGCTGTCATCTGCAGTTGCATGAGGGGAATCTGCGACTTGAGCGTGTCACCCGGGAATCGATTGCACTGCCGGAACATGAGCAATTGACGATGACCGCCGACGAACAGTTGCGGGCGAGGGCAGCGATCTCCGCCGTGCAGCGCTTCCGTCTGGTGCGACGCGGCGGTCGATATGTTGCGGGGCCAAGGCGTCATGCAGACTTCCGACGGGGGTCAACTTCAAATCTATGTGGAAATGAGCATAGTGCTGGAAGCTATAGAAGTGACACTGGCCGCGGTACTGTTGATCGAACTGACAGCAAGGAAATCGACGATTTATCGCTGGCCTTGAGTTGTGACAGGCTGGAGCAATATCGGGTTGCATGATTGTGCTGGTTGGTCCTTGGATAGCGGCGTTACAGCGGCTTCACCCTGATCGAGACGCCAGCGGGTTGACGAAAACTGTCCGACCCAGAACCTAGACCGACAGGAACGCCTTCTGTATCCCGGGGTCGCTATCGAGTTCTTCGAAGGTGCCGTCGAATCGTTTCTGACCGCTTTCGATGATGATGGCGCGGTCGGCGACGAGGCGGGCAAAGTGCAGGTTCTGTTCGGAGAGGAGCACCGTGAGTCCTTGCTTCTTGATTTGCAGCAGGGTTGTTGCCATCTGTTCGACGATGACGGGAGCGATGCCTTCAGAGGCTTCATCCAAGAGCAGGCAACGCGGGTTGCCCATCAAGGTGCGCGCAATGGTGAGCATCTGTTGTTCGCCGCCGGAGAGTGCCTTGCCGCGGTTGCTGCGGCGCTCGGCAAGGTTCGGAAAGAGCGTGAAGAGCACATCGGTTGTCCATGTCGGTGTGTCGTCACGCGGTGGCTGCCGGCCCACTTCGAGATTTTCGAGGATGGTCAGATCGGTGAATATTCGTCGTTCCTCCGGTACATAGCCAAGGCCCTGGCGGGCGACGCGGTGTGCGGGCAGGCCGACGAGTTCCTGCCCGTCGAACTTGACGGAACCGCTTTCCGGGCGCAGCAACTGCATGACGGATTTCAGGGTGGTGGTCTTGCCGGCACCGTTCCGGCCGAGCAGAGCGACGACCTCACCACGACCGATGGCGAACGACACATCGGTCAGGATGCGCGCGCGGCCGTAGTAGCTGGACATGCTGGTGACTTCGATCAAGAGGTCTGCCCCGTGTTGGCGAACAAGCTGCCGCCGAGGTAGACCTCCTGTACGACCGGGTTGTCTCGAATGGCCTGTACCGTCCCTTCGGCAATGAGTTCGCCACGATTGAGTACCATTATGCGATGCGCATGGCTGAAGACGACATCCATGTCGTGCTCGGTGAAGAGCACGCTGATCTGTTTCTCGTCGACGATATCCGCAGTGAGTTGCATCAGGCGTTCACGCTCGTTCGGTGCCATGCCGGCTGTCGGTTCGTCCATCAACAGTAGTGTGGGTTCGTGGCAAAGCGCGATGGCGAGTTCCAGTCGCTTCAGGTCGCCATAGGCGAGGATTGCGCAATGGCGTTCAGCCTGTTCGTCGAGGCCAACGCGTTGCAGTAAGGCCAGAGCCTCATGCTTGTATTGTCGATGTGCGTAGGAAAACACATCGAAGACCTTGTGATGATGCGAGAGCAGCGCCATCTGCACGTTTTCCACGACGGTCATCGACGCATAGGTCGAGGTGATCTGGAAGGTCCGGCCAACGCCTATGCGCCAGATCGCGCGCGTGGGTTTTCCGATGAGGCTCTCGCCCTGAAACCGGACATCACCGCTGGTCGGCTTGAGCTGTCCCATCAGCATGTTGAAACACGTGCTCTTGCCGGCGCCGTTCGGGCCGATGAGTGCCAGGAGTTCACCCGTATGGACGTCGAAGCTGACGTCGTCGACTGCCTTCAGACCGTCGAATGACTTGCTCAGACCGCGGACGCTCAGCACGACGCTCATGTGCGCGCCCCGAACAGATGGCGTAGCCCGCTTCGCTCGGCAAGCTTGCGCAACGTACCGACGATACCTTCGGGCGCGAGGATGACAACGACGATGATGAGTATGCCGAGTGCCAGACGCCAGTATTCGAATCGGGTCAGGTAGTCCTTCGCGAACTCGAGCGCAGCCCCGCCGACGACAGCACCCGAGAGCGTCTTCACGCCGCCGAGGAACAGCACGATCAGTGCATCGAACGAGCGTGCGATCTCCAGCTCGTTCGGGAATATGCTGCCCTTCGAGAACACGAATAGCGCACCCGCTAGCCCCGCCATGGCGCCTGCGAACGTGAAGGCGGCCCATTGAACCCGTTTCGTGTGAATGCCGGTTGCCTCTGCCTGGCGTACCGAGTCGCGGGCGGCTCGCAGGGCATAGCCGAACGGTGAATGGGCAGCGTGCCTGAGCAGGATGATGCCGCCGACGCCGAACAACAGCGTGAAGTAGTAGTAGGCGGTTGTGTCATTGAGCCAGGCTGACGGCCAGATATCGACCAGGCCGTCATCACCGCCGGTGAAATCGCTCCATTGATGGACGAGAGACCAGAGCAGCTGTGCGAACGCGAGCGTCAGCATCGCAAAGTAGACGCCGGTCAGGCGCATGCACAACCAGCCGATGATGAAAGCGCCGAAGGCCGCGCCGAGCGGGGCGAGCAGGAACGCGAGTTCCATCGGCGCATTGGCTGAACTCACCAGCAAGGCGGCTACATACGCACCGCCACCGAAGAAGGCGGCGTGGCCGAAGGACACGAGCCCGCCGAGGCCAAGTATGAAATGCAGACTGGCCGCAAACAGGCAGAATATGACGATGTCGGTCAGCAATATTTGCGCGAAGTTCGATCCGAACAGGGGGACGAGGGCGAGCAGGATGAGGAGTGCGACAACCACGCAGCGGGCACGGATACCGGCCGGCTTGATAGGCCGCTCCGGTGCGCCGACCTGACCGTGTTCACCGGCGACTTCCTCTCGCCCGAAAAGACCGTAGGGCTTGACCAGCAGCACGATGGCCATGACGACGTACATCAGCACCAGGGTGCTTTGCGGCAGGTAGGAGACACCGAAGACGTTCAGCACGGAAATCAGTACCGCGGCCACATAGGCGCCCGGCAGGGAACCCATCCCGCCGATGACGACGACCACAAAGATGGAGGCGAGAATGTTGAAGTCCATCAGGAGATCCGCACCACCTTTCGGCAACTGGATGGCACCGCCCAGGCCGGCGAGCGCAGCGCCTAGAAAGAACACGCCAGTGAAAAGCCAGGCCTGGTTTACGCCGAGGGCGCCGACCATCTCGCGATCCTGTGTGGCGGCCCGCACGAGGATGCCGATGCGAGTGCGGGCGATCAGATACCAGAGCGCGGCGAGAAAGAACGGCGTGATGGCAATGATCGCCAGGTCGTACTTTGGCACCGGTTCGCCGAGGATGCGCACAACGCCCGTGAGGCCCGGTGCGCGTGGACCCAGAAAATCGTCAGCCCCCCAGGTCAGCAGGGCAAGATCCTGGATGACCAGGATCACGCCGAAGGTCGCCACCAGCTGGAAGAGTTCGGGCGCCTTGTAGACCGGCCGCAATACACAGATCTCGACGATGACACCGATGATGCCGACGGCGATTCCCGCCAGCACCACCGAGCTCCAGAAGCCGATACCGCCAGGCAGGACCTGCATCAGCGTATAGCCGATGTACGCGCCGAGCATGTAGAACGAGCCGTGCGCGAAATTGACGATCCGGGTGACGCCGAAGATCAGCGAAAGCCCGGACGCAACCAGGAACAGGGTCGCCGCATTGGCGAGTCCGGTGAGGAGCTGCGCGATGAACAATCCCATGTCTTGCAGATTCGCTCAGGAAGACTCGCGACTGACCGCCGTTCCTGTCGAGCGCTATTCCGAAGCGGGTCGCAGTTTCGCGACCTCCTCATCAGTGGGCAGATAGTCGGCGCCGTCACGGTAGGTCCAGTCGACCATGACGCCTGAGTCGTCTACCAACGCCGTCTTGCCGACGAAGGCGCCCATCGTGGCCTGATGGTCCTGCTCCCTGAACACGATGTTGCCGACCGGCGTGTCGACGTTCAATCCCTTGAAGGCAGCGACGAGGTCATCCGTCTCGGTAGAGCCTGCGGCAGTGATGGCGGCGGCAATGGACTGTGCGGTCATGTAGCCGACCAGCGAGCCGATCTTGGGAGTTTCGTCGAACTCGGCAATGTAGGCATCGACGAAGACCTTGTTGGCACCGTCGGTGAAGTCGTACCAGGGATATCCGGTGACGGTCCAGCCTGCGGGTGCTTCGTCGGCCAGCGGTTCGAGATATTCCGGCTCACCGGTCAGCAGGCCGTAGACTTCACGGCCGTCGAACAGGCCTCGGGTCGTGCCTTCACGTACGAACTTGGCAAGGTCTCCGCCAAACGTCACGTTGTAGATTGCGTCGGGTTTGGCTCTCTCGATCGCTTGAACCTCGGCACCAGCGTCGATCTTGAACAGTGCGGGCCACTGCTCGGTGACGAATTCGACCTCGGGCTTGAGGGCCGTCAGTGCTGCCTTGAAGGCGGCGACTGCGTCCTTTCCGTAGGCGTAGTTCGGTGCGATCGTCGCGTACTTGAGCGCGTCGGTCTTGGCCGCTTCCTCGGCCAGCATCGCCGCCTGCATGTAAGTCGATGCGCGCAAGCGGAAGGTATAGTCATTGCCCTTGGCCCAGACCAGGGCATCGGCCAGCGGTTCAGCGGCAAGGTACACGTACTTTTTCTCGGCAGCCAGCGATGAGAGTGCAAGGCCGACGTTGCTGAGAATCGTGCCGGTCAGCATGACTGTGCCTTCTCGCGTCATCAGTTCCTCGGCAATCTTGATTGCTTCACCGGGCTCCCCTTGATCATCCCGGTAGATGAATTCCAAAGGTCGATCAAGGACACCACCTGCAGCATTGATCTCGCCGAGCGCGAGTTCGATGCCGTTCTTGTAAGGACCAGCGAAGGCCGCCATCCGTTTGTAGTGATTGATCTCGCCGATCTTGATCGGATCGGCGGCAATCGCGCCCGACGAGGCAGCGCCCAGTAGGGTGAATGCGGTTCCCGCCAGAACCGCGAGGGTCATCTTGCGAATGGTCATGTCACTTCTCCCTTGGATCTGTGGCTTGGATCTGATGGCTTGAATCTGCGCCCGAGTCGGCGCTTGTTCCTGTTGCATCCTAGCGCGTGGAGCGCAGATCTGCGGTACAGGGATAGTCGGCGCTTGGCGGCATCACGACAAAGACCGGTGCCTCGGCGCTCGCCACGGTGTCCGTGAAGGAAGCCCCGGTGGCGGCGACCGGGGCCACGACGGTGGCCGGAGCCGGAGTGTGATGATCCGGATCGAAACGCGCGAGTCGGCGGGACTCAGCCACGTTGGCGTTGACCGGCACATCCTCATAGCTTCGTCCACCCGGATCACCAACGTGGTAGGAGCAGCCGCCGAGGCTGCGATTCTTCCAGATATCGACGACGTCGAATACCAGCGGTACATCGACCGGCAGATCGGGATGCAGGCTGAACGGCGGTGCCCAGGCACGATAACGCACGCCCACGACGTATTCACCGCGGGTGCCGGTCGAACGCAAGGGCAGGGCCTTGCCATTGCAGGTGACGCGGTAGCGTGAGTCGGTCAGTCCGGTCACCTTCAACTGGATGCGCTCGACGGAGGAGTCGACGTAGCGAGCCATGCCGCTCGCGGCCGCTTCCTCACCGAGGACGTGCCAGGGTTCGATGCCGGCGCGGAGTTCCAGCGTGATATCGCCCACCTGACGAACGCCGTAGACCGGGAATCTGAATTCCCAGAAGGCCTCGAGCCAGTCCGGGTCGAAAGGCATGCCGTGGGCAGCAATGTCTTCGATGACATCGTTGATGTCCGCCCACAGGTAGTGTGGCAGCATGAATCTATCATGCAACTCTGTCCCCCAGCGTATCAATTCACCCTGATAGGGGTTGTCCCAGAAACGGCTGATGAGGCAGCGCATCAACAGGCTCTGGGCGATCGCCATGCGCGCATGTGGCGGCATCTCGAAAGCTCTGAGCTCGACGATCCCGAGACGACCGGTCGGTCCACCCGGCGAATAGAGCTTGTCTATGCAGATCTCGGCACGATGGGTATTGCCGGTGACGTCGATAAGCAGATTGCGCAGCAGTCGGTCGACGAGCCAGGGTTGATCCGATTCGCCATCGGGTAGTCGGGACAAGGCCATGTCGAGCTCATAGAGCGTCTCGGTGCGCGCCTCGTCGACACGCGGCGCCTGACTCGTCGGGCCGACGAACATGCCGGAGAAGAGATAAGACAGGCTTGGGTGGTGCTGCCAGTAGCGAATCAGGCTGCCGAGCACATGCGGGCGCCTGAGGAAAGGGCTGTCGGCCGGGGTGCGTCCACCGAAGGTGATGTGGTTGCCACCACCGGTGCCGGTGTGGCGGCCGTCGACCATGAACTTCTCAGCCATCAGTCGACTCGCCCGGGCCGCTTCGAACAGCGACTCGGTGCGCTCGACGATTTCGCTGAAGCTTGTTGCCGGGTGCACGTTGACCTCGATGACGCCAGGATCGGGCGTCAATCGGAAGGACTGCAGGCGCGCGTCATGCGGTGGTTCGTAGCCTTCGATGACGGGTCGCACGCCCGATGCAACTGCGGCATCCTCGATGATTGCCATGAGTTCTACCCAGGCAGCCGCGCTTCGCAAGGGCGGCAGGAACACGTAGACGGCACCGTCACGGTGCTCGACGCAAAGGGCGGTGCGCACCAGGTGCTCGGCTTCCTCGGCTCGCGCAGGTTCTGCCACGGCGTTGCCTTCGGTTTTCTCCGAACGGCCTGCATCTTCAGCGCCAGCATCCAGGCTACCCGCATCCGAACGGAACTGCGGCAGCGGCGTATCCGCATCGAAGTTGTCTGCTGCCATTGTCCGCGCTTCGGCGTCGACTGCCTCTTCCTCTGGGAGTGAGTCGAGGGGCAGGCGGAGCCCGGCAGGGGAATCCCCGGGCGCAAGGAATATCTCCTTGCGACGTATCGGCCATTCGCTTGTCTTCCAGCGCCCGGCATCGTGCTCGAGTGGCATGAGCCACGCGGCCGGCTTGTCCAGTCCTGCCGCCAGTTGCTCGACCAGTCGAGTGCGTGATCGGCTATCGGAAAGATCGAGGTCCGCCAGTGACTTCGATGGCGGTAGCAGAGACTCGAGATGGAGGTGATGCAGGGGGTCCTCATGCAAGGGCCGAAAGCGGCTTTCGTCGAAGCCCATGCGGTTGCCAATTGCCTTTGCCAGCCGTTCGGCATCCGGCGCGGTGTAGTCGGTTTCACCGGGCAAGGCCAGATTCTTCGGATTGTCGAGGACGGCCTCGCCATCGCTGCGCCAGTGGCAGATCAGCGCCCATCTTGGCGTCGGTTCGCCGGGGTACCACTTGCCTTGTGCAAATGCCGGTACACCGTTAGGCGCCCAGGCGGTACGCAGTCGTCCGAGCAGATCGACGGCCCGCTCGAGCTTGTGTTCGCCAAGCGCCGCGTTGTTCCACTCGGCACTCTCGCGATCATCGGCAGAGACGAAGGTCGGCTCACCGCCCATGGTCAGACGGACGTCTTGCGCTTCGAGCCGCTTGTCGACCGCTTGTCCCAGCTCGAGGATTTGCTGCCAGGTATGGTCGGTATAGGGCAGGGTGACGCGGGGTCGTTCGTCTATCCGGGTTACCCGGTTGTGGAAATGGAAGTCGCTGGCGGCACTGCTTGCCATGCCTGAAATCGGCGCTGCACTCATCGGCTGAGGTGTGCAGGCAAGCGGAATATGGCCTTCGCCGGCAAACAGTCCCGAGGTCGGGTCGAGGCCTACCCAACCTGCGCCGGGCAGGTAGACCTCGGTCCAGGCGTGCAGGTCGGTAAAGTCGGTTTCCGGACCGGATGCGCCGTCGAGCGACTTGATGTCGGCCGTCAACTGCACCAGGTAGCCGGACACGAACCGCGCCGCTAGCCCGTAGTGACGCAGAATCTCGACCAGCAGCCAGCCGCTGTCCCGGCAGGAGCCACTCGCGATGCCGAGCGTCTGCTCCGATGGCTGCACACCCGGCTCCATGCGGACTCGATAGGCGACATTCTGTTGAACCGCGTGGTTGATCTCCACCAGAGCATCGATGATAGGCGTGCCCTTTGCCGGACGATTGGCTTCGAGCCAAGGGCCGAGGAGCGGACCCGCAGTGCCCACCTCGAGATAGGGTGCAAGCTCGCGACGGTTAAGGTCGTCATAGGCGAAAGGAAAGTGTTCGGCGGATTCCTCGACGAAGAAATCAAACGGATTGATGACTGTCAGTTCGGCAATCAGGTCGACAGTGATAGAGAGTTCGCGAGCCTTCTCGGGAAACACCAGCCGGGCGAGGTAATTGCCGAACGGGTCCTGTTGCCAGTTGATGAAATGCTCAGCCGGTGAAACCTTCAGGCTGTAACTCTCGATGGTTGTTCGACAGTGTGCAGCCGGCCTGAGTCTCACGACATGCGGGCTCAGTGTGACCGGTTCATCGTAGCGGTAGATCGTGGTGTGATCGAGCGCGACGCGGATGCTCATGTACTCGTCTCGATGTTTGTGTCCTCTTCTTCTTCTTCAACTTCTTCTCGTGGCGGGAAATATGCGTCGGCTATGGCGTCGGCGGCATCGGCAAGCCCACCCTGGAGGGAATCGATGAATTCGTGCAATGCGACGGCGTCGCGCGCGAGCGTGGTGAGTTGCGCATCGGTCAGCTGACGCTGCAGTCGGCCGAGGGCATCCAGTGCTTCACGATTATTCGCGCCGAGCTGTTCGATACAGGTACCGAGATGATCGAGGCAGAAGCGATAGGCTCTCGGCAGATCCGCATCGAGCATCAGGAACGCGAGTACGTCGGGCCCGTTGATCGGACGACGCATGTGCAGACGGAACATCTGGTAGGCCGAGAGCGAGCGCAGCACGGACATCCATTCGCGCTCATCGGACGCGATGGGTTCGTCCGACATCGGCCGCGAGGGCAGTGACGATGCACGCACGTCAAGGACGCGTGAAGTCATGTCGGCGCGCTCGAGCAGCCCGCCCATGCGGACCATCAGGTAGCCGATGTCGTGACTGAGGCTGCCTTCGATCGTACCGGTGATGGCGAGCAGGCGATGTTCGACTTCGCTCAGGAAATGCTGTCGCTTGCTCGTGCTGATATCGGAATCGATATGCCGCCGGATATAGCCGCACAAGCCGTTGATACGCTCGTACAGGACTTGCGGTAACGTATCGCGCGAGCTTCGCAGGTTGACACGGATAGCGTTCGCCGCATTGATCAGCGAGCCCGGGTTCTTTGGGTCGGCGAGCAGGAACCGGGTGACGCTCTCTTCGTCGGCCTCGTGGGCGAGCGAGGAGAAGGCCGTGTCCATCCCGGCGATCGAGACCAGTGATTGCCAGCCGGCCTGACGCTCCTCGCCGGACAGGTCCATCAACATCTTGTCCTGTGTATTGACGAGCCGTGCGGTACCTTCCGCGCGTTCCAGGTAGCGACTCAGCCAGAAGACGTTCTCGGCGACACGTGAAAGCATGCTCAGCGAGTTCCTTGTCGTTGCGATTGTCGCTGGCCTTGCGACTGGCCCTGCGACTGCGACTGCGACTGGGAGGCTCCGCCCTCGTGGTTGATATCGACGATCCAGGTGTCCTTGCTGCCGCCACCTTGAGAGGAGTTCACGATCAATGACCCCTCGACCAGGGCAACGCGTGTCAGCCCGCCGGTAGTGACGGTGATCGATTCGCCCTGCAAGACGAAGGGTCTGAGGTCGACATGACGCGCGGCGAAACCCGCATCGGTCAGGGTTGGTGTCGTCGAGATGTCGAGCGTTGGTTGCCCGATATAGTTTCTCGGGTCGGCCTTGACACGGCGCGCGCAATCCTCACGCTCCGCTGCCGTGCTATGGGGTCCGATCAACATGCCATAGCCTCCTGACTCGTTTGCCGGCTTGACGACCAGTGACTCGAGATTGGCCAGCACGTGCTCGCGTTCGTCCTTGCGCTCACAGCGCCAGGTGGGGACATTCGCGATCAATGGCTCGCTGTCAAGGTAGTAGCGGATGATGTCCGGCACATAGGAGTAGATGACCTTGTCGTCGGCGACGCCCGCACCGGGCGCATTGGCGATCGCCACCTTGCCGGAGGTCCAGGCTTGCATCAGTCCACGTACACCCAGGGTCGAGTCTTCCCGGAACACGTCGGGATCGATGAAGGCATCGTCCACCCGGCGGTAGATGACGTCGATGCGTCGCGGCCCGTGCACCATGCGTGCGTTCACGTAGCCGTCGTCATCGATGAACAGATCACGCCCCTCGACCAGTTCTGCGCCGATCTGCTGGGCGAGAAAGGCATGTTCGAAATAGGCGGAGTTGTAGACGCCGGGGGTCAGCACGCACAGCACCGGATCGGCACGCGGGCTGAGCGATGCGAGAGTCCTTGCCAGGTTGCCGGTGTAATCGTCGACCGGTTGTATGCGACATTCGCGAAACAGTTCCGGCAGCGTGCGCTTCATGATCTCGCGGTTCTCGAGCATGTAGGACACGCCGGAAGGTACACGCAGATTGTCTTCGAGCACGTACAGGGTGCCGTCGGCGTCGCGCACCAGATCCGAACCACAGATGTGTGCCCAGACCCCGTGGGGCGGATGCACGCCGACGCATTCAGGTCGGAAGTTGACTGATGAGTCCAGAAGGTCTTTCGGGAGTGTGCCGTCCTTGACGATGCGCTGGTCGTTGTACAGATCGTCGATGAACAGGTTCAGTGCCTCGAGACGCTGCTTCAGGCCGGCCTCGACAATTCGCCATTCATTGCCGTCGATGACTCGCGGCACGATGTCGAAGGGCCACTCCCGGTCGATATTCTCGCCGTCCATGTAGACCGTGAAGGTAATGCCCATCTGGCTGATGATCTGGTTGGCCGCGTCCCGCCGCGCTTCCAGTTCTGTATCGTCGAGTCGATCGAGGTAGGTCGCGACTGCCGCTGCCGCCGGCCGCGGCTTTCCATCCGACGCGATGAGCTCATCGTGGCCCGGGCTCGTGTAACGCTTCCAGCGATCGTGCATGGACACTCCGGGATCAGTTGTTCGTGACGAGGGTGGGCACGCGATCGACATCGACCTCGACACGCAAGCGGTGCTTGCCGCCACCATAGACTATGCCCTTGAGTGGCGCGACGTCGCCATAGTCTCGACCTCTGGCTGTCACCACGTACTGACAGTCCGGTCGCTTGCCGTTGGTCGGGTCGAAGTCGCGCCAGCCGAGTGTGGCGTCATAGACCGCAAACCAGGCATGCGATGCGTCGGCACCGCGCAGCTTCTCTTGTCCGGGCGGCGGCAGGGTCTCGAGGTAACCACTGACGTAACGTGCCGGAATGCCTGCGCGACGAAGCGTCGCAATGGCGAGATGCGCGAAGTCCTGACAGACGCCGCGACGCGCGTCGAGGACGTCGCTGAGGGGTGTGACGATTGTCGAGAATTTCGCATCGTACTTGAAGGTCGTATAGATGTGGTGCATCAGCTTCTCGGCGTAGCTGTAGACGCTGTGTTCATCCGGGGAGCATTCGGCAAGCAGGGCATCGACAGTCCGTTCGGCGGGAATGTGTGGCGAGGGCAACAGGCAATCGTGCGCCATGAGCGACGCCGGATCGCCACCCGTCTGCATATGTCGTCGGTTCTCGAGGATGCCGATCGACATCGGCAAGGGTGGCAATTCATCACGTGTGTCGATGAGTGAAGTGACGGTGATGGTGCAGCGTTGATGTGGCTCGTGAATGCCGAAACGGGCGACGGCATTACCGTAGTGATCCTCACCACGATCGATGATCTGAGGTTCGGGTTCTATGACGAGCTCTGTCGACAGTTGTCGCTGATGGCCACAACTTCGCGGCAGCAGGCACAACTGGTTCACCGACTGGCTGACCGGTGATGAATAGTCATAGCGAGTCTGGTGCCGAACCCTGAGCCTCAAGGCCGAGGCTCCAGCTCGTCCGGCTCGAGAGCGTGAGCATCGGCAGCGCCGACCTTGCGCTGTGCCTCGGTATGCGTGAAGTAGTGATGGGTAAGCAGTGAATTCAGCTCCCCTGTCAGGGCTTCCAGAATATCGAGGAACTTCGAGAGACTCTGGCGATTGCCGGGGCCCGCCGATAGCAACGCGCTGGCATCGGCCAGGCGCACCCGGCTCAGACCCGCGACCGCGACACGTGACAGCGGATCGGACATCGAGGAAAGGCGCCGACCGGGAAGGTGTTTCATGATCTGATCGATTTCGGCGAACTGGAAAGCGACGGAGCGTGGGTTACTTTCGTCGAGAGCGACAAGGTGCAGGACCCGCCGCGCGTCGAGGCGAGTCCGGTAGCGACTTCGATAAGTCATGATGCTGTCGAGCAATTGCAAGAGATCCTCGAGTACGCGTTCATCGTCGCGCTCCCGGTCGAGCATCGTGCGAATGATTGCCGCGGTCTGTCGGGCACGTTCGATGCGCCGGCCGAGCATCATGAAGCGCCAACCGTCGCTGTGTGTGAAGTTCTCGTGAGCGAGCCCTGCGAACGCCGACAGGCCGCCCACCAGTTCGTCGAGTCCGAGAATGGTGGCATTCAGAGCATGCGGATCGTCCGCCAGGCGGCGCCCGACGGGCTGCCGGCGGAGCCCCGCTTCGCCATCCTCGATGACGTTGAGGACCCGCATCATCTCTGGTGACATGCGGTCACGAACAGCAGCAGAACTCTTTCTGAAGCGAACCAGGGCATCGCTGATCGAGCCCTGGCGGGCCGGATCGCGGAGCAGCGAAAGCAGCTCGCGATCCGGTTTGGTGCGACGTCGCAGCCCGCCCTTGCCGACGAACCCCGGCCAGCTACCGGTGACCGTCGTGGCCGTGCGCAGCAGGGCGTGCATCGGTTCCGCCTCGTCCACTGGCAGCACGAACTCACCCGACTCGTTCTCGGCCGGTGCGTCATCGATCTGCAGCGCCTGGCAGACGGCGCGCAGCACACGAAGCGTCATCTCGCTGCGTTCCGCGTTGCGCCCGAGCCAGTAAAGGTTCTCGGCGACACGGCTCGGCAATTCACCTTCCAGCATGGCGTAGTCGACGTCGGACTCGTTGCTGCGTACCAGCGAATCCGGCTTGACCTGCTCATCGGAAAGCACCCAGACATCCTTGCTGCCGATAAGCGATTCAAAGGACGGACGGCGGCCACCGGAGGCGCTGTCGAGCAGGCACAGTCCGCCGTTCATGATCGAATAGCCATCGACATCATCAACCACGAAGGTTCGTACGGTGACCTGATGGCTGACCTTTTCGTCTTCGTCGAAGGCGGGTGCCAGCGAACGGTCGATGCGCTCCTGGGCAACGAAGCGTTCGGGTACGAGGGCAATGTCCTGCTCGAGCGCCGCGCGTTCATCACCGCTCATCAGCAGTGGATCGGTCAGCCGGCCGATCGAGTCGATGTCACGAAACAGGAGTTCGTCGAAACGCGACAGGACATGCGCTCGTTTCTCCTCGTCGCCTAACCAGTAGGTGGGCGCGCTGAGCAGCTTCAACTCCTCACCGAGCAGGTGCCGACAGACATTCTTCATGCAGGCGTTCAGGGCGGGATTGTCGAGTACACCGCTACCGAGTGGATTGATGACCTCGACTTCGCCGGCGCGAACCGCTTGCAGAAGCCCGGCGACGCCCTGTCCGGTGGGGTTGTCGACTGACAGCGGATCGGCAGCCGTATCGTCGACGAAGCGCAGGATCACATCGACGCGCTGCAGGCCGGCAACGGTCTTCAGGAAGACCCGCTCGGCGCGCACGGTCAGGTCGCCTAGCTCCACCAGCGTGTAGCCGAGATACTTGGCAAGCCAGGCGAATTCGAAATAGTGGCGGTGGCCTGCGTCGTAGCCGAGCAGGACGCAGCGCGCATCACGATCGATCGCGTCGATCACCCGCTGCTGGAGCGCCCGGAAATAGCTTGCAACGCGGAGGACCCGGCAATCCCGGAACAGCTGCGGCAGGACGCGCGAGAGCACCAGCCGATTCTCGAGGGCATAGCCGACGCCGGCGGGATACTGGCAAATGTCGTCGACGACGTACCAGTCTCCCGATGGCGAGCGTGAAACGTCGATGCTCTGCACGGGCAACGAGCCACTGCCAGGCAGGTGCCGTGCATCCCGCAGGTAGCCGCGATGCGCATAGACCATCGCTGGTGGCACGATGCCTCTGCTCAATAGCGATTGCTCACCGTAGATATCGGCGAGCAGTGCCTGTTTGAGCCGGGCACGTTGCAGAATACCGTCACGAAGTTGCTGCCAGTCCGCGCTCTCGATCACCATCGGCACGAGATCGAGTCGCCATGGGCGCGTGGTTGCCTCGCCGCCGACGAACGGACTGTAGGCTGCACCATTGGCGCGCAGGAGGTGGTCTATCTCTCGTTGGCGAGCCTGCCGTTCGGTCTCGGGAAACGCGTCTACCCGGGCGAGTACCTGTCGCCAGCCCGGGAGCGGCACACCCAGGCGGGAGCGCGTTTCATCGTGGCGACGGGTGCGTGCTGTCGGCTTGGGGACGCTGGACATCTATCGGGTCGGGAAGAACGGGGGCGAAGCATAACTGCCAACGGACTTCGCCGCAGTAACGCATAATAACCGGTCGTGACTCGGCGAACCGGGTCTTCAACCTGAATTTTCTTCCGGAGCGTCAATGAACAATTTCTTCGGCGGCAAGCTGGCCGACATGGACCCTGCCATCCAGGGCGCGATCGATGCTGAACTCGGGCGTCAGCAACACGAGATCGAACTGATTGCATCTGAGAACATCGTATCTGCCGCGGTGATGACCGCCCAGGGTTCGGTGATGACCAACAAGTATGCCGAAGGCTACCCGGGCAAGCGCTATTACGGCGGCTGTCAGCACGTCGATACAGCAGAGTCGCTGGCCATCGAGCGGGCCTGTTCGCTGTTCGATTGTCCGTGGGTCAATGTGCAGCCGCACTCCGGCGCACAAGCGAATCAGGCCGTGTTTCTCGCCTTGTTGAAGCCGGGCGACACGTTCATGGGCATGGACCTGGCCGCAGGCGGGCACCTCACCCATGGCTCGCCGGTCAACCAGTCAGGAAAATGGTTCAATGCCGTGACCTATGGCGTCGACGAAAAGACCCACCTGATCGACTATGACGCCCTCGAGGCCAAGGCGCACGAATGCAAGCCTGCGCTCATCATCGCTGGAGGATCGGCCTATCCCCGGGTCATCGACTTCGCGCGTTTTCGCAGCATCGCCGATGCGGTGGGTGCGAAATTCATGGTGGACATGGCGCACTTCGCTGGCCTGGTCGCCGCCGGTCACCATCCCAATCCACTCGACCATGCGGACGTTGCCACCACCACCACGCACAAGACGCTGCGGGGGCCGCGCGGCGGCATGATCCTGTCGCGCGATCCGGCACTCGGCAAGAAATTCGATTCCGCCGTGTTCCCCGGCTTGCAGGGAGGCCCGCTCATGCACGTCATCGCGGCCAAGGCGGTGGCCTTCGGCGAAGCCCTCACGCCGGCATTCAAGGTCTATGCGAAGCAGGTCATGGAGAACGCCGAAGCCCTGGCGAGCACACTGAGCGCGGGCGGTGTCGATCTCGTTTCCGGGGGCACCGATACTCATGTCGTGCTGGTCGATCTGCAGGCCAAGGGTGTGACAGGCAAGGCCGTCGAAGCGTCGCTCGGACGTGCCGCCATCACCTGTAACAAGAATGCGGTGCCGTTCGATCCCGCGTCACCCTTCGTGACCTCGGGCGTGCGCCTCGGCACGCCAGCAGCGACGACCCGTGGCTTCGGTGTCGACGAATTCCGGCAGGTCGGCGAGCTGATACTGCGCGTCGTCGATGGCCTTGCGGCCAACGGCGAGGAGCAGAATGCAGACGTCGAGAAGGCGATTGCCGAAGAAGTACGCACCATGACGGATCGTTTCCCGATCTATTCTGCCTCGCCGTCTTGACGGATGGCAGGCTGAACGACGGCGGGCTCACTGGGTCCGGTTCGCCCGGTCACGGGATGAGTCAAGCATGACGCTGGCTCTCGTGACGGGTGGGCAACGCGGTATCGGTCTGGCGATAGCGCGTTCGTTCGCGATCGCGGGGCATGACGTGGCGATCGCCGACCTGACCGTCGATCAGGTCGGCGAATCGGTGCGCGCATCGTGGGACGCGTCGTGTGACGCATCAGCTAGCGTGACCGGGCGCGTGCAGTGTTTCGAGGCAGACGTCGGCGACGCTTCAGCCGTAGAGGCCTTGTACGAGAACGTCCAGGGGGCGTTCGGACAACCCGTCGACGTCCTCGTCAACAATGCTGCTGTGCAGTTCTGGGCGTCGTTGCTTGAACTGTCAGTCGCGGATTGGGAACAGACGCTGCGCGTCAATCTCACCGGCGCTTTTCTGATGACGCAGCAATTTGCCCGGCGGCGCATCGCCCTTGAACGTGACGACCCGAAGGCCAGGCCTGGTGGCGTGATCATCAATATCGGATCGGGCTGCAATCGCCGGGCCTTTCCCAGACTGGTCAGCTACACGGCGTCCAAGGGCGGGCTCGAGATGCTGACCAAGGTATCGGCACTCGAACTGGGTGAATTCGGTATCCGTGTCAATGGTATTGCACCGGGCGCGATCGAGACCGAACGCACGGCTTTGGAAACGGCGGGCTACGCCGAAAAGTGGGCGGCCTTGACGCCACTTGCGCGGATCGGTCAGGTAGCCGATGTCGCAGATGCGGTGCTGGCCCTGGCCAGCACGGACTTTCGATTCGTTTCCGGAGAAACGCTTGCCGTCGATGGAGGCCTCTTCAGTGCGGCCAGGTGGCCGGGCGACTATTGATCGACAGGCCGTTGAGGGTAACGAGGCGAGGTGCGTCACATGTTTGCTGTCGCAACCAATGGGACTCGGCCCGTGTCGATCGCCGCAGGCCGTGCGCCTTTCAAATCGCGCGATCGATCGATGGTGCGTGTCAACAGAATGACCGGTGCAAGTCCGACAACCACGATCAGCAAGGCGCCCAGCGAGGCCTCGGCAATCAACTCGTCTGATGCGTATTGATAGACGTGGGTGGCGAGCGTATCGAAGTTGAACGGGCGCAGCACCAGTGTCGCTGGAAGCTCCTTCATGCAGTCGACAAAGACCACCAGGGCCGCTGTCAGGACGCCGCTTTGCATCAGCGGCAGATGCACGCGGCGCAGGATCGTCGTCGAGCGATGGCCAAGCGAACGTGCCGCATCATCCATGTGCGGGCTGATCTTGCGCATGCTCGCATCGATGGAGCCAAACGCGACCGCCAGAAAACGCACCGTATAGGCGAACACCAGAGCGAATACCGTTCCGCTCAGGAGGAGTCCTGTCGATATGCCGAAAACGTCGCGCGCGAGGCTATCGACCGCATTGTCGAAGGCGGCAAAGGGAATGATGACGCCGATGGCAAGGACTGCTCCAGGGACCGCATAGCCAATACTTGCGATGCCAACACCGGTTGACAGTGCGCGTGTCGGCGACAAGCGTCGAGCGTACGCGAGGAGTATGCCGATGCAGACGGCCGCCAACGCGGCAGTTGTCGAGAGCGCAATGGAATTGAAGGCGATCTCACGGAATTCCGCGGTCCAGCTTTCGTCGAAACGCGCCACCGCGTAGCGAGTCAGCACGACGCCGGGCACCATGAAGCCAAGCAGGACAGGCAGGGAGCACAGCGTTGTGGCCGCGAGAGCATGCGCACCGTCCAGGCGACGTCGCGTAAAGGCACGGCAGCGCGTCCCCGCTGGCTGGAAATGCTCACGGCGTCGCCGGCTGATGCGTTCCAGCGCGATGAGCACCATGACGAAGCCCAACAACAAGGTCGCGATCTGTGCGCCGCCACCGAGATTGTTCATGCGCAGCCAGACGTCGTAGAGACCAGCAGTCAAGGTTCGCACGGCAAAGTAGTCCACTGTGCCGTAGTCATTGAGGGTTTCCATCATCGCCATGGCAATGCCGACGACGATGGCCGGGCGTGCCATTGGCAACGCGACATGCAGAAAACGGGTCGAGCGCCTGCCACCTAGCGCTCGGGCCGCCTCCAGAACAGATGCTGACTGTTCCAGGAACGCCGCACGAGCCAGCAGGTAGACATAAGGGTAGAGCACCAGCACCAGCATGAGCGTCGCGCCGGGCAACGAGCGGATCGCCGGAAAGTGGTAGTCGCTCGCCAGCTGCCATCCGAAGAAGTTGCGCAACAGGGTTTGTACCGGGCCTGCAAAATCGAGCAGGTCGGTATACACATAGGCGATGACGTAGGCTGGCACGGCGAACGGCAGCAAGAGGGCCCAGTTGAGCAGTCGTCGGCCCGGGAACTCATAGTGCGTGACCAGCCAGGCGCAGCTCACACCGATGAGGGTGGTGCCGATCGCAACGCCGCTCATCAGTGCAAGGGTATTGATGATGTAGCTGCCGAGTACAGTCGATACCAGGTGTGGCCAGATGTTCTCCTTCGGATTGAAGGCCATCCAGAGCACGGCGAGCATCGGCATCGAGACCATCAAGGCCGTGGCGTAGGCCGTAACGACCCATCCGCGGTGAGCGGTCTTTGCGCGGACGACGGGCCGCTCTTGCATTGCCGCGGTAGCGCCTTTCACCGCCGCCGCACGGTGAATGACGCCGACGTCCACGCCTGCGACGACACCGTGTACCACCCGGTTGACGAGCGGTTCGCGGACCGGGCCGTAGTGGGTCACTGACCCGTCGGGAAGCGTCACCCGCGTACCCCGGAACGGGGTTCGCATGGTGTCCATCGTGCCACCGCCCAACACCCGGCCGGTCATTGCGCGGCTGCGATCGGGGGCGCGGCTGCCACCGGGAACGCGGCTGCGATCAGGGGCGCGGCGGTGATCAGGAGGCACGGGAGGGTACGCAGGCTGCGAACGAAGTAAGCAGAACCGTAATACGAATGGTTCGCGTTATCAACCACGCGCGAATCAGGGTTATTTCCTGTCCGTGCTATTCCCTGTCTGTCGCCCTGACTCGTCGGCGCCGCAGAATGCCGCTTCTGGGAGCGAACAGGAACACTGCGATGAAAACCAGACTCAGCAGCACGACAATGGTCGGTGCCGGCGCGCTGTCGAGATGATAGCTCGCGCCGACGCCGATGATTGTCGCGCCCAGGGCAATGCCGATGGCCCAGCAGAGCATGGAGTCGAAACGGTCGGTCAACAGGAACGCGATGGCGCCTGGCGCGATCAGCACGGCGATGACGAGGATGATGCCGACGGCCTTGATCGATGCGACGATGACGAGCGAAAGCAGTGAGAGCAGCCCATAGTGGAGGAGTCTGGTATTGAGGCCGATGACGCCGGCGTGTTGTGGGTCAAAGGCAAAGACCAGCAAGTCCTTTCGCTTGAGAATCACCAGCGCCAGGGCAGGCAGGGTAAGACTGCCGGTCAGGAGCACGTCCCGCCACGACACGCCAAGCATGTCACCGAAGAGCACGTGGTCGAGGTGCAAGGATGTCTCGATGCTGGTGAACAGCAATACACCAGCGGCGAACAAACCGCTGAACACGATACCCATCACAGCGTCTTCCTTGAGCCGACTGTTGGCCGAGATATAGCCGGTGGAGACGGCGCACAGCATACCCGTTGCAAACGCGCCGACCAATACGGGAACGCCGGCAAGCCAGGCCAGGACGATGCCCGGCAACACGGCGTGCGAGACGGCATCGCCCATCAACGACCAGCCTTTCAACACAAGGAGACAGGAAAGCGCGGCGGCTGCCGCGGCGACCAGCAGGCCGATCGCCAGGGCCTGTTGCATGAAATCGAACGAGAACGGCTCGATGAAGACATTCATGTGCTGTTCATGGGCATGCGCTGATCATGCGCCGATCATGAGCTGGGCGTCGAGACCGGTGCCGCATGGCGGCGTGCCAGCGAATTTGCCCTGAGACGCTTGTTCGAGCGCCGCCGTGTGGCGATACGTCCGTGCTTTGGCGCAAACACGAACGCAAGCAGGAAGATGAGCGTCTGCAAGACGACGATGAGAGCGCCCGTAGCACCGTTCAGGAAGAAGCTCAGATACGCACCGCTTGCGCTGGTCACGGTGCCGAGCGCGACGCTCAAGATGATCAGTCGATCGAAGCGATCGGTCAGCAAGTAGGCCGTCGCCCCGGGAGTGACGACCATCGCGATGACGAGAAACGCACCGACGGTCTGCAGGGCGGCAACGGTGGACGCGCTCAGTAGCGTGAAGAAGAGAACCTTGAGGAAGTTGACCTTGAGGCCGATCGAACGTGCGTGCGACTCGTCGAAGAACATCACCATCAGGTCCTTCCAGTAGACGAGCAGACAGGCGAGCGTTATGGCGGCAATGACGACGAGTTGCATCGCATCGAACGAGGTGATAGCGAGAATGTTGCCGAACACGATGGTCTGGATGTTCACGGAGGTAGGCGAGATCGATGCCATGAACAAGCCGAGGCCGAAGAAGCCGGTGAAGATCAGCCCGATGATCGCGTCGACACGCAAGTTTGAACGCTGGCTGATGAACAACATGGCGGCAGCCGCCAGAGCACCCGAGAAGAAAGCGCCGAGCGAGTAGGGGAGTCCGAGCATGTAGGCACCGGCAACGCCCGGTACGACCGAATGCGAGAGGGCGTCGCCGATCAGTGACCAGCCCTTGAGCATCAGATAGGCGCTCAGGAACGCGCAGATACCGCCAACCAGCGCGCTGACCCAGATCGCGTTGACCATGTAGCCGTAGGCGAAGGGCTCCAGCAGGGCGCTCACGGCGGTGATTCGTCGGATCGCGACGGTGCGCTCTTGGCGGGGTTGCTCTCGTAGGGTGCGCCCTTGGCAGGGGCGCTGGCGCTGGCTTCTTCATCGCCGTACAGGACGAAGGGTCGCTCATCGTCAGAGATGACCGTGACCTGACGTGCGTCGTCGTCGTCGTGCAGTTCCTGTCCACCAAGCACGTGGAATCGCAATGTGCCGCCGAAGGCTTGCTCGAGGTTTGCCTGCGTGAACACCTTCTCGGTTTCGCCGACGTCGAGGATGCGGTGGTTGACGAGGATGACCTGGTCGCAGAACTGCGGCACGCTGCCGAGATTGTGAGTGGAGACGAGGATCACGCACCCTTCGTCACGCAGCTCTCTGAGTAACGCGATGATGGCATCTTCAGTCGTCACATCAACGCCGGTAAACGGCTCGTCGAGGAGGATGATGCGCCCCTCCTGGGCGAGTGCACGAGCCAGGAAGACCCGCTTCTTCTGACCCCCCGAGAGTTCTCCTATCTGACGTTTGCGGAAGTCGCTCATGTCGACCCGGTCGAGTGCGGCATCGACCTGTTGCCGGTCGATCGCCGAGGGTCGGCGAAACAGGCCCATGTGGCCATAGCGCCCCATCATGACGACGTCCTCGACCAATACCGGGAAGTTCCAGTCGACTTCTTCGCTTTGTGGAACATAGGCGATGGTGTTGCGCTCGAGTAGCGATCGATCCTTCTCACCGAGAATCTCGACGCGACCTCGGGCCAGTGGCACGAACCCCATCAGCGCTTTGAAGAGCGTTGACTTGCCCGAGCCATTGATGCCGACCAGTGCGCAGATGGTGGCTTCGGGAATGCGAAAACTCGCGCCATCGAGGGCGATATTGCCGTTCCGGTAGACGACCGTGACGTCATCCGCGACGATGCCGCCGCCGCTGCGTGCCGTAGCCAGGCGCGTCTGTCTTTCGCGAACACGACGACGATCCGAGACGCTGTCAATACCCATGCTCTCGGCACTCTGGGCGTTTGAGCCGTGGTCGCTTGTCTCTTGTGCGTCATCGACGAGCACTAGCCGGCTCCTTTGCCGACTACTTCCGGGCCGATCAATTCGCGGGCAATGCGTTCCGTGGTGACCCGCAGCAGGTCGAGGTAGGTCGGAACTTCACCGGACGCCTTGCTCAAGGAGTCAACATAGAGAATGCCGCCGTAGCGGATGCCAGTCTCGCGCGCGATCTGACGAGCTGGCTTGTCGGAGACGGTGCTTTCGCTGAACACCACCTCAATATCGTTTTCTCGCACCGCATCGATGACTTTCCTTACCTGCTGCGGCGTTCCCTGTGCGTCGGCGTTGATCGGCCAGAGAAAGAGCTCTTTCAGTTCGAGATCGCGAGCCAGGTAGCTGAACGCACCTTCGCTCGTGACCAGCCAGCGACGTTCTTCAGGTACACCTGCGAGAGCCTCGCGGAGCGGATCGATGGTCGCCTTGACCTGATTCGCATAAGCTTCGGCGTTCGCTTTGTAGATGGCCGCATTGTCCGCATCAATGCCGATCAGTGCGTCTCGAATGTTGTCGATGTAGATCAGTGCCGCTGTCGGGCTCATCCAGGCATGCGGATTGGGCATGCCGTCGTAGGGGCCCGACGTTATGCCCATGGGCTCCACGCCGTCGGAGACAACGACGCTCGGCACACCGTCGAGGCGGGCGAGAAATTTCTCGAACCACAGTTCGAGGTTCAGACCGTTCCACAGGATGAGATCAGCCCCACGGGTACGACCGATGTCCTTCGGAGTGGGTTGATAGTCATGAATCTCGGCGCCCGGTTTGGTGACCGAGACCACATCGGCGGCGTCACCTGCGACGTTGCTGGCCATGTCGGCCAGTACCGTGAAGGTGGTGACGACAAGTGGCTTGTCGGCGCCGGCCACCTGTCCTGACAGTCCAAAGGCCAGGAGAAGCGCTGGCAAGACCATGGGAAGGCTGGACAACGGACGTCTTGGCGAGAATTTCATGGCGGTCGAGGAGGTATCGAGGTTTAACCGAGGCTTAGTTTATACACCTTCGACCTAAATGCAAGAACATGCCATAATTCAGGCGGCTTTCCCGCTGAGCCGTCACCACACCGTCACCCAACCCTCGCTCGCCGTTATTCACCGTCACTCACCGTTACTACGCCGTCGCATGAAGTCGCAAACGACAGAACGCCCGCTCGAGGATCCCGACGCACAGGCCGAAGTGTTCGAGCACTTGCGGCGAGCCCACTCGATGGAATCCACCGAAGACTATGTGGAATTGATCGGGGACCTGATCGATACTCGAGGCGAAGCCAGGTTGGTCGAGATCGCGGAGCGTCTCGGCATCTCTCAACCGAGCGCCGGCAAGACCATTGCGCGGCTGCAGCGTGATGGTTTCGTGACCAGTGAGCCCTACCGCTCAATCTTTCTCACCGACAAGGGGCGTGCGCTTGCCGAACACAGCCGCGCCCGGCACGATATTGTCTATCGTTTCCTGCTTGCGATCGGTGTCGGCGAGGAGGCGGCGAGGCGTGATTCCGAAGGGGTGGAGCATCACGTTTCGGACGAGACCCTGAATGCTTTCGAGCGCATCATCGACGAGCGACGTTGAGCACACTGAAGTTGAACACACTGACGCTGACCTGCCCTGACGACTGGCATCTGCACTTGCGCGATGGCGACATGCTCAACGCTGTCGCGCCGGCAAGCGTACGGCACTTTGCGCGTGCGCTGATCATGCCGAACCTGATACCTCCGGTCGTCACCGGCAAAGACGCGAGAGCGTATCGACACAGAATCCTGGCGGCACTCGGCAGTGACGGCGAAGGCTTTCAGCCACTCATGACGTTGTACCTTACCGATACCACTGATCCTGCCGACGTGGTCGCCGCCGCTGCCGACGGGACTATTCTCGCGGTAAAGCTCTATCCCGCCGGGGCCACCACCAATTCGGACTCTGGCGTCACGCATGTCGATCGCGTCATGCCGGTGCTGGAGGCGATGGCGCAGCACGGTATCGCCTTGTGCGTGCACGGTGAGGTCACGGCGCCCGATGTCGATATCTTCGATCGCGAGGCCCGCTTCATCGAACGTGTGCTTTTGCCGTTGCGGGCACGTCTCCCCGAGTTACGCATCACGCTCGAGCATGTCACTACGGAGGACGGCGTCAACGCCGTGCAGGCGTCTGACACGAACCTGGCGGCGTCCATCACGCCGCACCACCTCATGATCAATCGCAATGACATGCTCGTTGGCGGCATCCGACCGCACTATTACTGTCTGCCGATCGTCAAGCGCGAGCGGCATCGACAGTCCCTCGTCGCCGCAGCCACAAACGGCGACCCGCGCTTCTTCCTCGGTACCGACAGCGCACCCCACGTGCGCGGGGCCAAGGAGAGCGATTGCGGTTGTGCGGGCGTCTTCAATGCCGGGAACACGCTGTCTTGCCTGGCCACGGTGTTCGAGGAAGCTGGCGCGCTAGGGCATCTGGAAGCGTTCACTTCACTGCATGGCCCCGCCTGGTATGGCCTTGCGCCAAATCCGGCATCGATGACACTCGTGAAGCAGTCGGAACCGATAGCGGCGGAGCCTGTGCTCGTCGTTGGCGATGACACGGTCGTGCCATTTGATCCGGGCCGACCGCTTCACTGGCGCGTGAGCAACTCCGCACAAGCTGCAAGCGCAGCAGCCGCTACCGTACAGTCCCCGGACGTATAGCCCGCAATCGGATGACCCATGCAGACAAGTGCCTACGCCGACCGCGACGAGATCGCCATGCTCGCCGCGCGCATGCTGCTCGAGATCAAGGCTGTGCACTTCCGTGCGGATGAGCCCTACATCCTGACGTCGGGTCTGGCCAGCCCTGTCTATATCGATTGCCGCAAGCTGATTTCCTACCCGCGCATTCGTTCCACACTGATGGACTTTGCCATCACCACGCTGACCCGCGACGTTGGCTTTGAAGCGTTCGATGCGGTTGCCGGTGGTGAGACGGCCGGCATTCCGTTCGCGGCCTGGATTGCCGACCGCATGGCGTTGCCGATGCAGTACGTCAGGAAGAAGCCGAAGGGCTTCGGGCGTGATGCGCGTATCGAGGGCGACATCCGGGTTGGCCAGCGCGTGCTGCTGGTCGAGGATCTGACCACCGATGGCGGCTCCAAGGTCGGCTTCGCAGACGCTATTCGGGAAGCCGGGGCGGAGGTTGCTCACACCTTTGTCGTGTTTTACTACGATGTCTTCCCGAACGCCGCTGCAACGCTCGACAAGGCAGGGCTGACCTTGCATCACCTGACCACCTGGCGACACGTGCTGGCAGCGAGTCGGGCGGCGGGGCACTTCGACGAGGCAACCCATGCGGCCGTCCAGTCTTTTCTGGACGACCCGATGGCGTGGTCGACCGCGCAGGGCGGAAACTACCGAGGCTCGGCGTGAGCCGTCTGCCGGGAACGTGCGCCCGGCTGGCTAGTGGCGCCATCATGTTGATGTTGCTGGGAGGATGCACCGTGGCGGCCAATACCGTCGAGCAGACTGAGCAGCTGGCTGCCGTCACGGCCGTCTCGCAGACCGACGAGTCGATTGTGCTCGAGGTGGTATCGACCGGTTGCACGACGATCGATAGTATCGAGGCGCGGGTCGAGCAGATCGATGACGATAAGGCGACGCTCACGTTCCTTCAGGTTGTGCCAGACCACTGCCGACGCATGCCCTTCAGCGTCCAGCTCGAATACAGCCGGGTGTCACTGGGTATCGAAGGCAAGGGTTTCGTGCTGCTCAACCCGATCGTGTCGTTACCCGGGCGACGCTGAACGACACGAACAGTCCTGTGCAGCTCGGTTGGCCCTGATAGTGACTCAGTCGAACCAGGCGACGCTGTCGTCCAGCTTCCAGCAGAGTGCCTGTAGCGCTGAAAGTGCGCTGGCACCGCCGCGCTCGACATAGTCCGAGAGTTCGATATCGTCGAAGGCGCGTTCGCTCCAGGGTGCTCTGTCGGCGCCGTGACCGGCGGCGGCCAGACCCATGGCGGCCAGCACGACCCAGAACAACATCTTCAGGCTGTTCTGCACGATGCGCATGATCGCGAAGAACGCGATCAATCCGCCAATGACGATCAGTATCTCGTCGGAATACTGCAAGCCGCGAAATTCGTTCCAGTAGTTCAGTAGTTGATTCATTGTCGCGCTCCTTCTCCCTTTCCTTGCCTTTCTGCTTGTAGCGTAGCTCCGTGACGGGCTTGTCTTGCCACTTCGACAATCGTATCGAAGGCTATGTTCACATCATTTTCTTGCAGGTCGAACTGACCCGCCTGAAAGCGTATGACGATCTTTCCCGCATGGGTTGTCTGCGTCAGGTAGATACGACCATCGTCATTGATGCGGTTGATCAGGTCGATGTTGTGCGCATCGAGATCGTCGACGCCCGGAGGTACGTCCCGGAATGCGAACAACGAGAGGATAGGCTCGGTAACGATCTCCATGTCGGGTTCTGCTCGCAGCCGCCCGGCGAGTGATACGGCCCAGTCGACATGATTCCGAATCATTGATCGCAAGCCCTCCAGACCGTGGGCGCGAAGCAGGAACCATACTTTCAGGGCACGAAAACGTCGACCGAGTTGCACCGACCATTCACTGAAGTTCACGACGCCGTCTGCGCCATGGGTCTTCAGGTATTCAGGCTGAATGGCCAGTGTTCGCACCAGGGTGTCGGGATCGCGGACGAAGTGAGCCGAGCACTCCATGGATGTGCCGAGCCACTTGTGCGGATTCAGGACGATACTGTCAGCTGCGTCGACGCCTGCCCAGAGGTACCGGAATTCGGGGCAGATCATGGCTGAACCCGCCCACGCTGCGTCGACGTGCGTATACAGATTGTGTTGCCGCGCGATCGCCATGATTTCGGCAACGTTGTCGGTCGCCCCGATCGATGTGCCACCGACGCAGATGACGATGCCTGCCGGCACGCGGCCGGCTTCCCGGTCATCGCGAATGGCGCGTCGCAGTGCCTCTGGCTGCATGGGAAACAATGGGGAGGTGTCATCAGTCGGGATCTTGACCAGGTTGTCCTGACCCAGGCCTGCTACCCACATGGCCTTGTCGATCGATGTGTGGGTGCGCGAGGAGGCATAGACGCGCAGGACAGGGAGGCCGGAAAGGCCGCTTTGGTTGCCCTGCCAGTCCAGTGCCTTCTCGCGCATCGTCAGAATGGCGCAGAGCGTGGCGCTCGACGCGGTGTCCTGGAATACGCCACGGAAGTCCTTCGACAGGCCGACCGCCTGACGGAGCCAGTCGACCATGCCGATTTCCAGCTCGGTAGCAGCGGGTGACGTCTGCCATAGCATGCATTGCGCTGCAAGGGTTGCGGCGAGTTGCTCTGCAATGATGGCGGCGGGCGAGGCGTTTGAGGGAAAGTAGGCAAAGAAGCGCGGGTGCTGCCAGTGTGTCATGCCGTCCGGGATCAGGCGCTCGAAATCCGCCATGATCGCCTCCATGCCTTCTCCCGTCTCGGGTGGCTCGCTCGGCAGTGCGGACAGTATCGACCCTGGCGCAAGCTGTGCACGCACCGGTCGCGTGGTCAGTTCGTCGCGGTAGCGCGTTGACCAGTCTGCGGCCGCGTGTGACCATCGGCGGAATTCGTTGTTGTCCAAGAGTGCCCTTGTTCTCCGGCCGGCTGCCCTTTGCCAGCGCCGTACCTGAATACCTCAATGCTATTAAGGGTAGTCGATCAACCCGGAGTCAGATACATGCATGCGACCGATCGTCTCGACAATCTCTTGCCGGAAATAACGGACTGGAGGCGCGAACTGCACAGGCGTCCGGAGCTCGAATACGACATCCCGCGCACGGCGGGTTTCGTAGCGGACAAGCTGCGTGCCTTCGGTTGCGACGAGGTCGTCGAGGGTATCGGGCAGAGTGGGGTCGTCGCTCTCGTCAGCGGCCGCACGCGAACGTCCGAACGAGTCGTCGGCTTGCGGGCAGACATGGATGCCCTGCCGATCACTGAAGCGACGGGTGCTGAATGGGCGTCACTCGAGAGCGGCCGGATGCATGCCTGCGGCCATGACGGACACACCGCCATGCTGCTCGGCGCTGCGCGGGCATTGTGCGACTCGCGTGATTTCGATGGAACGGTCGTGCTGATCTTCCAGCCGGCCGAGGAGGGCGGGGCCGGTGCCCTGGCGATGATTGAAGACGGGCTGATGGAGCGCTTCGGCATCCAGCGCGTCTTCGGCATGCACAACCTGCCCGGTTTACCGGTTGGCGAGTTCGCCATTCGACCGGGGCCGCTGATGGCCTGTGCAGACCAGTTTGATCTGGTCGTCAACGGACGGGGTGGACACGCCGCCATGCCGCACATGTGTGTGGATGCGATGCTCGTCGCCAGCGAGATCGTTCTTGCCTTGCAGAGCATTGCCTCGCGAAACGTGCGTCCGGTGGAGCCGGTCGTGGTGAGCGTCACGACGATGAGTGTCGACGGAGATGCCTACAATGTCATTCCCGACAAGGTTCACATGCGGGGTACGGTGCGCGCCTTTGACGAGGAGGTGCGTCTGCTTGCGAAGCGCCGCGTCGGCGAGATTGCCGACGGCATTGCCAGTGCCCATGGCGGGGGCGCGACACTTCGCTACGAAGACGGCTATCCGCCGACGATCAACGATGACGCGGAAACGGCATTCGTCGCCGATGTTGCGCGCGCGGTGGCGGGCGCCACCCGGGTTGATACCGACAAGCCACCCGTGATGGGCGCAGAAGATTTTTCCTACATGCTGAATGCGCGTCCCGGTGCCTTCATATTCTGTGGCAACGGCGATTCAGCCTCCTTGCATCATCCCGAATACGACTTTGACGATGACGCCCTTCGACACGGCTGCGCCTACTGGCTCGAACTGGTGCAGCGCGCTTTGCCGATGACGGTCTGACCGATGACGGCCTGAGCGCTGCCGGTTCAGCCGGAGCCAAGCCACCATTCGAGCATGGGTGAATCCGTTCTGACGAGATCCTCGATGACGTCGAAGTGGTGTCGCCCCGTTTCGACATGCGTCGCCACACGCACTCCCAGCCCGTTCCAGATGTTACCGAGAAGGGCATTCTGGCGGATGAATTCCGGCCGTTCGTTTGACCCTACCCATGCACAGGCACGAACGCCAGGCCGTGGCAGATGGCGTGCCGGGCTGCCGGCAAGGGCGTCGGCCAGGTCCAGTCTCAGGGTGTCATTCATGCTCGTGGCCAACAGTGGCACCAGATCGTGAATGCCGCTTATCGAGAGCGTCCGCTCGAGGCGCGTCTCGAGCGCACCCGGCAGGACGGTGTCGCTGCAGAGCAATCGGGTGACAAGATGGCCACCTGCTGAATGACCGGCGAGCCGCACGGGTCCGTCAGCAAGCTCGGACGCGGCGATGACGGCGCGCCGGATGCAATCGCTGATCGTGTCGATCGATACACCCGGACACAAAGGATAGCCGGGCAGCACGACAACCCATCCCCGGGCGACGGCGCCAGCGGCGAGGTGCGAGAAATCTTCCGGCGAGAAACGCATCCAGTAGCCACCGTGCACGAAAACTGCTACCCCGCAGCCGTGGCCCTCCGGATAGAAGATGTCGGCACGTTCACCCGGCCCCTCGCCATAGCGTCTGCCAGCGTGGAACCTGCCTTCAGCATCGAGACGATCCCGGAACGCCTGCGCACGCATGGGCCAACGCGCGACGATCGCGTCTGCTGCGGCAATATGGGGTGCGTTGGCATACGCGTCGTCAGGGTCGGTCAGGGCCGGCGGCTCGACTACGCTCTTCAAAGTCATTTACGGGCGAGATTGATGTGGAACCGCTGATCATCGTACTGGCTTTCGCGACCGGGCTCGCGTTCAAGCAATTCGGCTATCCGCCTTTGCTTGGCTATCTGCTCGCGGGATTCGCTGCGCATGCGCTGGGGCTGGGATCACGTGAGGCGCTGGCACCACTTGCCGATGCCGGCATCCTGTTGCTGCTCTTCACCATTGGCCTGAAGCTGAACCCGCGTGACCTCACGCCGCGATATGTCTGGGGTTCGGCGATCGCGCACATGGTCATTGCCGTGCCGCTGACAGCTGCCGTGATACTCGCCGTCGGCCTGATCTATGCGCCGCTCGAATTCGACAATCCCTGGGCGCCGTGGGTGTTGGCGTTCGCGCTGTCGTTCTCTAGTACCGTGCTCGCCATCAAGCTGTTCGACGAGCGTGGCGAAAGCACGTCTTTCTATGCGACCAACGCGATCGGTATCCTCGTCGTCCAGGATGTCCTCGCGGTCATCTTTCTGGTGATGTCGGCCGACTACTGGCCGTCGCCCTGGGCGCTGGCCCTGTTTGCATTGCCGCTGTTGCGCCCCCTCATCGCCAAGGTGCTCGAAAATGCCGGGCACGGTGAATTGCTGTTGCTCGCCGGAGTACTGCTGACCTTCGGTGCGGCGGCGGTTTTCGAATCGGTCGCATTGAAGAGCGGGCTTGGCGCGCTGGTCGTCGGCATGCTTGTCGCGCAGTCGAGCCCCGCCAAGTCGAAAGAATTGTATGAGCGCCTGTCAGGTCTTCGCGATCTCCTGTTGATCGGCTTCTTTCTCGAGATCGGTTTCTACGGATTTCCGTCGATACCCTTGATGATCGTCGCCGTCGTGCTGTCCTTCCTGGTGGTACTTCGTCCCATCATCTACTTTGCCCTGCTGACGCGCTTCGGCTTGCGCGCGCGGACGGGTCTGTTGACCGGCCTGTCGCTGTTCAGCTACAGCGAATTCGGTTTGATCGTCGCGGCGATCGCGGTCGACAAGGGCACCTTGCCGGCGGGCTGGATTACCACTCTGGCGCTGGCGATGTCGCTCTCCTTCTTCCTCGCGACGCCGGTCAATCGAAAAGCACATGCCCTCTACCGGCAGCATGCCGAGAGGCTCAAGGCACATGAACGCGAGACCCGACTGCCAGAAGAAGTCATCGGTTCGCTCGGTGATGCGACCACGGTTGTACTGGGCATGGGGCGCGTCGGCAGGGGGGCCTTCGATGCGTTGCGCGAGGCCGGACATGACAGGATCATCGGTGTCGAGGAGAACTACCTGCGAACAGGACAGCTCAATGAGTCTGGCTACCCCTGTATTCACGGCGATGCGTCAGATCGCGATTTCTGGGAACGCACGGGGCTTGCCAATCGTTCCATGATTCTCGTCAGTCTGACGAATCACCGCGAGAACCTGCGGGTCGTCAGGCTGGCCCGTGAGCTCGGCTACGCGAATCTGCTGGCGGTTTCAGTGCGCTATCCAGATGAACGTGCCGAGCTCGAGGAGCTAGGCTGTGCGGCCTACTACCTCTACGAAGACACCGGCAGGGACTTCGCCAATTTCGCATTGGCGCAGGCTGCCGACAAGGGTTGACTCACCGCGCCCTACTTAACCTCGGCCGATGAATGGCATGCTGCTCGCCATGATCGTCATGAACTGCACATTGGCGGCGAGTGGCAGGCTTGCCATGTTGACGACGGCATCGGCCACATGGCGCGTGTCCATCGTCGGTTCGGGCTTGATGCTGCCGTCGGCTTGCGGCACACCCTTGCCCATCTGCTCGGTCATGTCCGATGCGGTATTGCCGATGTCGATCTGACCACAGGCGATGTCGAACGGTCGACCGTCGAGCGACAGCGTTCGGGTCAGGCCGGTGATAGCGTGTTTCGAAACCGTGTATGGCACGGAGCCTGGTCGCGGTACATAGGCCGAGATCGAACCGTTGTTGATGATACGGCCGCCTTGGGGTGACTGACGGCGCATGAGGGCGAAGGCGGCGCGCGCCACCAGGAAAGCACCGTGAAGGTTCACGTTGATGACCGTGTTCCAGTCGGCAACCGATATCTCGTCGATCGGTGCGGCACCGACGTTGGTACCCGCGTTGTTGAACAGGACGTCCAGTCGGGAATGCCGTTCCTCGATGCTGTCGAAGAGCGCGTCGACGGATCGTGAGTCGGTGACGTCGGCGGCAAAGGCGGTCACGCGTTCCGGGTTTTCTGCGCGCTTGATGGTGTTCGCAAGTGCCGCTTCGCGGCGACCGGTGACGACGACGTGGAAGCCTGCCGCGGCCAACGCGAGCGCACTTTGCTGTCCGATGCCCGAGCCACCACCTGTTACCAACGCAACGCCTGTCATGATCCGCCCTCGCTTGTCTTGTTCTTGTCTGTCTTGTCTATGCCCGATTTGCCTTTGCCCGGGGGGCCTTCGCCGCGCAGCTCGGCCAGACGCTCGCCCAGGTAGCTTTCCGCCGTGTAGCGGCTCGAGAGAATCACCTCGGGCCGCGGATGCAGGAACAGTGGCAGACTGATGCGCGCCTTGCGGGCATCGCTGCCCTCAGGGTTGATGACGCGATGAGTGGTGGAAGGAAAGTAGCCCCCCGATGCTTCCTGCAGCATGTCGCCGATGTTGATGATCAAGTTGCCGAAGTCGCAAGGCACATCGATCCAGCTGCCATCGCGCGACTTGACCTGCAGGCCGGGTTCGTTCGCTGCCGGCAGCACAGTCAGCAAGTTGATGTCCTCGTGCGCGCCGGCCCGTATCGCATCGGGTTCGACGCCATCGGGGATAGGCGGATAGTGAAGAATGCGCAGCAGTGACTGCGCACTGCCGTCGATCATGCCCGAGAGTGGCTCATGGAAGCGTTTCGCGACCTCAGCGGGCGTGTGCTTCTCGACCCAGCCGAGAAGCGTCGCGGCGAAGGCGACGGTGTCGTCGTAATACGCCGATACTTCGGCCTTCAGGTCGGCGGGACAACGGCCCCAAGGGTAGTAGTGAAAGTACTCCTTCATATCGCGGACATTTCTTCCCTTGGCCGTTTCGGCAAGCGCCTGCGGAAAGTAACCGTCGTATTTTTCCGGGTCGAAGATGAAATCGTTCTTGGCCTCGCCCGTGAAGAACCCGCTCCAGTGCGCATAGATAGCGCGCAGGCGGACTTCGCTCACCGGATGGTTGGTGAGTACGCCGAATCCGGTTTCGCGAAGCGATTCGACGAATCGCTCTTCGGCGTCGTCGGCGCGGCAATCGACGGCTGAGAGGCTGACCATGGACGCTCCGGCTGAATGTGACAGACAAGACCCTCGATGGTAGCAGCCTGTCAGGGAAGCAGGCACGCGGCAGGGGTCACGCGACCGTCGGGTCGCGCGGTATCATCCGGGTCATGGAAGCGTCGCCCGGAACTGTGGCCATTCTCTTTGCCGATATCGGCGGCAGCGTTGCGCTGTACGAGGCTGTCGGCGATGTCGAGGCGCATCGCCGTGTCGCCGAGAGCCTGGCCTTCATGAAGGCTGCCATCGAGCGGCACGGTGGCACCCTCCTGCGCACCGTCGGCGACTCGTCACTGGCGAGTTTTCCGAGTAGCGACGACGCTTGTCTGGCGGCGTGTTCGATGCAGGAACTGCATGCCCGCGGGCCGCTATCGGTGCGGGTCGGCTTTCATGTCGGCCCGGTCATACATGATGGTGGGGACGTCTATGGCAATGCCGTCAACATCGCTGCCCGAGTGGCTTCGTTCGCACGCACCGACGAGATTGCCGCCAGCGAAGACGCGGTCGCACGACTATCACCCGGACACCAGGCGCGAACGACGCTGCTTGCGCGGCGAGAGGTCAAGGGATTGTCGACGCCGCTCGGTATCCATCGGTTCGAGTGGCAGGGGCGCGATGCTGCCGTGACGGTCGTCTCGGCATCGTCCGGCAACATGACATCAATCGCTCCGGGACGACTGGACATCGTTCGCGGTGGGCGCATTCTGACCGTTGACGAAGCGTTGCCATCGATCGTCATCGGGCGTTCAGCCGACTGCGATCTGCCGGTTGACGATGCCTGCGCCAGCCGTCACCACGTCCGCATCGAGATGCGGCACGGGCAGTTCCTGTTGATCGACGAAAGCACCAATGGCACCTGGCTGGTTCGTGACGGCAGACCCGACGTACTGTTGCAGCGCGACACGATCGTACTGGATGGCGATGGGCGTCTGGGACTCGGTGCCAGTCCTGCTGAAAGTGAGTCTCCACCGCTCGCCTACCGGGTGATTCAGGTCAATGAGTGACGTTGTGTCGTGCTGACGCCCGGTCCACCAGCGTGCTCAGGCAAGCAGAACGCCGGCAGAACGCAGTGCCTCGCGGGCTGCCGTCACCGATCCGTCCATGTCGATACCGCGGCAGGCTGATTCGATGACCAGCACGTCGAATCCTTCCTGACGAGCATCCTCGGCGCTGAAGCGCACGCAGAAATCGAGTGCGAGACCGACACAGACGACGCGGGTCGTGCCGATCTCCCGGAGGTAGCCCGCGAGACCCGTTGCCGTCTGTCGGTCATTCTCGCGAAACGCCGAGTAGGAATCGATGTCTGTGCGGAAGCCCTTGCGAATGGCGAGCCGAGCCGGGTCAAGCGACAGGTCGCTCCGCAAGCGAGCACCGTCGCTCCCCTGTACACAATGGTCTGGCCAGAGTGTCTGCGGGCCATAGGCCATCTCGACGTTGTCGAACGGCGCCTGTCCCGGATGAACACTCGCAAACGACGAATGAGCGGCCGGGTGCCAGTCCTGGGTCAGCACGACTTGCTGGTAATGGCGCATGAGTGCGTTGATCGGCTCGACTACGGCGGCACCGTCTGGAACCGCCAGGGCTCCACCCTCGCAGAAGTCGTTCTGTACATCGATGACGAGCAGACAGTCGGTCGGGCGCGGGGTGAGGTCGGCCATGATGATCGGGTCCGGCTATGGCGTCAGTGGTCGTCAACATTAGCGCATTCGGCCGGCATCGCCTTTGCGCCGTGCTCGAGCTGTGCTCGTGCGGTACCGGGGGAGCTTGACCGTGTAGCGCCCGCGCCCGCATCATCCGTGGAGCGCAGTCTCTGGACCGATCGATGCCCGTTCCCCGAATTCGTTCTACCCACCTGGTGGTCGAGGAGATTCATCACGACGGTGGGCCGCCGGTCGAGCCGCCTCGGCGCCGAGCGGCAGCGCTCGCCGTCATCGAGAATCCGTTTGCCAGCGGCTACGTCGACGATGTCGCCGCCTTCATGGACGACCTCAAGCCACTGGGACTCGCGCTCTCGACGCGTCTGGTAGACGCGCTTGGCGGTGTGGCCAACATTGAAAGCTATGGCAAGGGCGCTATTGTCGGTACCGCGGGTGAGCTCGAGCATGGCGCGCTGTGGCACGTACCCGGTGGCTATGGCATGCGCGAAGTTCTCGGTGGTGCCAAGGCCATCGTGCCGTCCGCGAAGAAACTCGGTGGTACGGGAACCCGACTCGATGTGCCGATCCACCATATCGACGCCGCTTACGTGCGCAGTCATTTCGACGCGATGGAAGTCGGCATTCCCGATGCGCCACGTCCGGCCGAGCTGGTATTTGCCCTGGTCATGACGACGGGCGCCAGGGTACATGCACGCATGGGTGGACTCGCCGCCGCCGATATCGTTGGTGAGGATGGGCTGCGCTGACTTGCCACTTTGGGAGCGAATGAGTGATGGCTGCCGCTGGCACGCGCGTCACGGCCCGATCGATCTGATCCTGGATGTCGAGGGTGATGATGACGCGGTGCACGAGGCACTGGCGGCTGCTCGCCGCCGCTTTCATGGACTGCTCGACGAGCTGGTACGGGAGCTGCCTGAACTCCGTCGTGTACTGGATGCGCGGCCACACAGACTGAATGGTGATGTTGCGCGGGCCATGCTGGTCGCAGTCGAACCCTATCGTGAGCAATGTGTGACCCCGATGGCCGCGGTGGCCGGGGCGGTCGCTGACCGGCTGCTGGATGCCCTTTGTGCGGCAGCACCACTGCGCCGGGCCTCGGTCAACAATGGCGGCGACGTGGCGCTGTTCCTGGCCCCGGGCGAGTCGTACACCTTTGGACTGTGTGGTGATATTGCCAAGCGGCGGGAGTCGGCCCGAATTTCGATCGGTGCAGACAGCGGTATCGGTGGTGTCGCCACCAGCGGCTGGCGAGGGCGCAGTCATTCGCTCGGAATCGCCGATGCGGTCACGGTACTTGCACCGTCGGCGGCGGCCGCCGATGCGGCGGCCACGTTGATCGCCAATGCGGTCGACCTGCCGGATTCGACCACCGTCCGGCGGCAAGCTGCCTCGACACTTTCACCCGACAGCGATCTGGGTGAACGTGCGGTCACCGTCGGTGTCGATATCTTGCGAGCAGAGGAGCGGGAACTTGCACTCGCCCGGGGTGAGCGTGTGGCTCTGAATGCGGTCGCCACCGGGTCTGTGCTGGCTGTTCTACTGGAGTTGCAGGCGAGTTTGCGATTCGTGTCTACCCGCCAGCTGGCCGATATCGCCGGCACCGCGCGGGGATCGACTTTGAGCGAACAGATTGCGCGGGGACAGACATGGAATATGTGAGAAACGCCTGGTACGTTGCAGGTTGGGCTTCCGAATTCCTTGTTGACGATTCTCCGCGACGCGTGACGCTGCTCGAAGAACATCTGGTCATGTACCGGACATCGACAGGGTCGGTCGTGGCGCTCGAGGATCGCTGTCCGCATCGCTGGCTACCGCTCTCGGCGGGCAAGCGTCTCGGTGACGATATCCAGTGTGGTTATCACGGCATGACCTTCGATTGCAGCGGCCGATGTGTTCGTGTGCCGGGGCAGGACAATATTCCGCCATCGGCCTGGGTGACTGCGTACCCGGTGCATGAGCGCCATGGCATCGTCTTTGTCTGGATGGGCGATGCCGACAAGGCGGATACCGACACGGTCTTCGATCTGCCGCAACTGCATGACGAGGCCTGGCATGCCCATCAGGGTGATCAGCTACATCTCGGCGCGCACTACCTGAACGTAGCCGAGAACCTGGTCGACCCGGCCCACGTCAGCTTCGTTCACCCGACGACGCTTGGCAGCGCCGCCAGCGAAAACGTGCCGGTGCACGTCGACGCCAGTGGTGATCCGATCGTTGCCTGGCGCTGGATAAGAGATGCACCACCGGTCGGTTTCTTCGAGAAGTTCGGTGGTTTCAGCGGCAACGTGGATCGCTGGCACTACTACTATCTGCACTTTCCTTGTACCGCTGTCATCGATTTCGGCAGTGCTGCCGTCGAAGCCGGACTTTCCGAGGGCGAACGTGACCGGGGTGTGCGAATCTTCGCCTTGCACTTCCTGACACCGGTCGGGCCCGATCACACGATCGATCGCTGGATGCATGTCCGCAATGCCGCTGTCGGTGATGACGAGGCGTCGGCGCGCATGGATGCGATGTTCCGGGTAGCGTTTGCCGAAGACAAGGCCATCCTCGAAGCCGTTCAGGCACAGGAAGCTTTGCCACAGAAGCGCAAGCCCATCCGCCTGGCGATCGACAAGGGCCCGACCGTCTATCGACGTCGTGTTCGTGAACAACTTGCCGCGGAAGCGACAGACGAGGCGATCGACGCGCGCGGTGCGACCTTCATTCATCACGGACCCGAATGACAGTCGTACCCGGCATGTTGCGCCTCATGCTGAGCTTGCTCATCGTCTTCCCGGTGGCGTTGTCGCACGCCGCGACCTCCGGGGTTTCCGTCGTTCGGGATGCTGAGCGGTACCGTTTGCTTGTCGACGGCGAAGCCTTCGAGATTCGGGGGGCAGGGCTCGAAGGGAGTGATGCAGCCGCCATCGATGAGCTTGCACGACAGCTCGCCCGCGCCGGTGGTAACGCTTTCCGGACCTGGGGTACCCGAAATATAGACGCAGAGATCGCGGCGGCGGAGCGTCACGGCTTGCGGGTTCTGGTCGGCCTCGATGTCGCCCAGCAACTGTCCGGCTTCGACTACGACGATGCCGAGGCCGTCAGGCAGCAGCACGAGGAGGCTGTGCGCATCATCGATCGCTATGGCGCGCATCCGCGGTTACTCGGCTGGGTGGTCGGGAACGAGCCGAATCTGCTCGTTGCCGAGGATGGGCGCTTGCTTGCGGCCAATCCGCGTGTCTACGACGCCATCGATGAACTGGTCAGGTACATTCAAGCGCAACCGTCCGCTCGACTGACCACGGTCGCGTTCGCTTTCACGCCGTCGCTCGATCAAGATGTGCGCACGGCGCTTGCACGTATTCCGACGCTCGATGTCGTGTCGTTTCAGGGGTACGGGGCACTGCCGGCCATTCCCGCTGTCGTCGAACGACTCGAACTCGATCACCCCTTCATGGTTACCGAATACGGTGCACTCGGTCACTGGGAGATGCCGGTCACAGCCTGGGGACGCGAGATAGAAGAACCGAGTGGCGTGAAAGCAGCGGGCGTCGTGGCGCGCATGCAAGGCAGTATCCTCGATGACCGCACGGGTCGCCTGCTCGGCGGCTTCGTGTTTCTCTGGGGCGAGAAGCAGGAACGGACGCCGACCTGGTATGGCTTGTTTGCGAACGATGGCGAACGCACCGCGATGGTCGACGAGTTGCAAAAGGCCTGGACGGGTGAATGGCCATCGAATCGAGCTCCGGCTGCGCAGCGGATTGATCTTGACGGTCGTGTCGCCACCGACAGCATCGTGCTCGACGAGAACGTCGAGGTTGTCGCTCGCGTCAGTGTCCTCGATCCGGAATCTGATCCACTGACGACGCGGTGGGAATTGCGTGCAGAGGTCGTCGAACGCAGTGATGGGGGTCACGCAGAGAAGGCCGCGGCCATCGTGCCACTTGTCGAGCCGGTACCCGGTGTGTCCGGTGACGGTGCGCAGTTGCGTTTCAGAACGCCTGGCACCGAAGGTGAATTCCGATTGTTTTCTTGGTCGAGCGATGGCCAGGGTGGCGTCGCGACCGCCAATATCCCGTTTCGGATCAAGCGTGCCCGACAATGAACTCGGGATGAACCTGAAATGAACCTGGAAACGGCCCTTGCCCGACTTGCGGAACCCGGTACGTCCGTGCTCGCCGGCGGTACTGACTGGTACCCCGCACTCGGTGATCGGGCGCCGCCCGCGCGCGTCCTCGACATCAACTTCATCGAGGGCCTCGACACGCTTTCGCACAAATCGAGCGGTACCCGAATCGGCGCCGGGGTGACCTGGTCCGCGCTGATCGCGGCATCCTTGCCGCCGGCGTTCGACGCGCTGAAAGCGGCTGCCCGGGAACTTGGGTCGGTGCAGATACAGAACACCGCGACACTGGTCGGCAATCTGTGTAACGCCTCGCCTGCCGCAGACGGCGTTCCACCCCTGTTGGCTCTGGATGCGAGCATAGAGCTGGCCTCGTTGACGTCATCGGGTGATGTAACGATGCGCCTGGTTCCGCTGGCAGACTTCATCAAGGGAGTACGCGCCACGGTTCGACGTGATGATGAAATCGTCACCGCGATAGATGTGCCCCCGCATGCCCTGCACACCGTTTCATACTTCGCCAAGCTGGGCGCACGGCGCTATCTGGTGATCTCCATCGCCATGCTCGCTGTCGTCATCGAAGCGGACGAGGGCGGCGCGATCGTCACGGCGCGCATTGCGGTGGGCTCGTGCTCGCCCGTCGCGCGTCGCTTGACCGTCCTCGAGCGACGACTCATCGGACGCCGCCTCGATGACAAGACGCTCGCCGATTGCGTGACGCCGGATTGTCTGGCGGTGCTGTCGCCGATCGATGATGTACGTGCCAGCGCTCGCTATCGACGTGAGGCTGTCCTCGAGATGCTTCGGCGGGTGTTGACCCGCGGTGGTGCAGACTCAGCCGGGCCAGTTGCCTGACATGGCAACTCCCGACGGGGCGACTGATGACAAGACAACTGCTGGCAGTGCATCGGCAAACCAGGCGACTACAACACATGCGGTACCGGCACGACTGGACGTGACATCGAACAAGGCATCGATCGCCTTCGATCTGAACGGGAAACCGGCCCGGGTGAGCGTTGCTGCGAACGCGCGCCTGTCCGCTCTACTTCGCGCCGAACTCGACTGTCGCGATGTCAAGATCGGTTGCAACGCGGGCGACTGCGGTGCGTGTACGGTGCTTCTCGATGGTGAACTCGTCTGCGCCTGTCTGACCTCGGTCTCACGAGCAGCATCGCGGCGCGTCGAGACACTCGCTGGCCTGGCGCATGACGAGCCCCTCATGAAGCCGTTGCAAGCGGCATTTCTCACAACCGGCGCCGCCCAGTGCGGAATCTGTACCCCGGGCATGCTGGTATCGGCCATCGCCTTGCTGCGACGTGGCGGCCTGCCGACACGCACCGTGATAGCGGACGCGCTTGGCGGCGTATTGTGCCGATGCACCGGTTACCGGAAGATCATCGAGGCCGTGGAGCTCGCCTCGTCGGCAGCGCTGCAGCCGCGAATCGAGAACGGTGCGACGAAACACGCGACAGCCGGGTTTGGCTTGAAGCACGTCGGATTGCCCTTGGTGAGACTCGATGGCGATGCGCGGGTCGATGGCAGCGAGCGCTTCGGCGACGACGTGGCCCCGGTTGACGCGCTGGTCTTGCGTCTGATTCGCTCGCCGGTACATCACGCGACCTTCATCTTTGGCGATCTGCAAGCCTGGTGCCGAACGACGCCCGGTGTCACCGCCGTGTTCACGGCCGCCGATGTGCCTGGTCTGAACCGCTTCGGTGTGATTCCGGGTTTCATCGATCAGCCGGTCTTCGCCGAGAGCCGAGCGCGTTTTCGAGGTGAGGCAGTTGCCGCCGTCGTTGGAGAAGGCGAAGCCATGGCGCAACTCGACCTCGATACGTTTCCAGTCAGGTTCACGGAACAGGATGCGTACCTGACACCCGAGCAATCCGCGACGCCGGACGCGAAGCTATTGCACGCGGCGCATGTTGACAACGTCATGTGCGAGGGCTTTGTCGAGAAAGGTGATGCCGGGACGGCACTGGCCGATGCAGCCTTCACAGCCACAGGTCATTTCAGTACCGGCTTCATCGAGCACGCTTACCTCGAACCGGAAGCCGGCTTCGCGGTACGCGTTGACGATCGAATCGAGATCAGCGGTTGTACTCAGGCGCCCTACATGAATCGAGACGCGCTGGCAGCGATTCTCTCGATACCGGCAACGTCGGTGCGCATCGTTCCGACCGCTGTTGGCGGGGGATTTGGTGCCAAGCTCGATCTGTCCTGGCAACCGTTTGTCGCACTGGCCGCCTGGTCGCTCCGTCGATCGGTTCGGATCACCTACAGTCGTCGTGAATCGATGCAATCGACTACCAAGCGGCACCCGTCCAGACTGGCTGTGTCGATCGGAGTTCATGCTGACGGGCGCCTGGCCGGCATGACCTTCGACGGGGTGTTCAACACGGGTGCCTGTTCGTCCTGGGGGCCAACCGTCGCCAACCGCGTTCCCGTGCATGCTTCGGGACCCTATCGCATGCCGCACTATCGGGCTTGTGCCAAAGGTGTGTTCACCCACACCGCACCTGCCGGTGCCTTCCGGGGTTTTGGCGTACCGCAATCGGCCATCGCTCAAGAGTCGCTGTTCGACGACCTGGCGGCAGGCATCGGCATGGATCGACTGGCCTTCCGACAGCTGAATGCACTCGACAATGGTGAGGCGACGGTCACCGGCCAGGTTTTTCCGGAAGGTGTCGGTATTGGCGAATGTCTGGATGCCTTGACGGCACCGTGGCAGACAGCGCTGACAGACGCGGCTCGATTCAACGTCCGCGCGGAGCGAGACCCGTCGCCGTGGCGACGCGGCGTCGGCGTCGCCTCGGGATGGTACGGCTGCGGCAATACTTCGCTGCCCAATCCGTCGACCTTTCTGGCGGGCGTACGGGCCGACGGCACCGTCTGTCTGCATCAGGGGGCGGTCGACATCGGACAGGGATCGAATACCGTGATAGCGCAGATTTTCGCAGACGCTCTCGAGGTGCCGATCTCCCGGATCTCGCTGATCGGCGCCGATACCGACCGGACGCCTGACGCTGGCAAGACGTCGGCCTCTCGTCAGACTTTCGTGTCGGGTAATGCTGCACTTGAAGCCGGCCTTGCACTCAAGGCGGCCATTCGTCGCGTGACGAACCGACCACCGGCGGAGCTGCCGGTTGCCACCGAGATTGAGGACAGTGCCCTGGGTGCTTTGACGGCGGACGATGACGGTTATGTCCTGCGTGCCGAAGGCCGCTATGATCCGCCGACCGAGGCGCTTGATGCCAACGGGCAGGGCAGGCCCTATGCTCAGTACGGTTACGCCGCACAGATGGCGATCGTCGATGTCGACCGGCTGCTCGGTTCGGTCAGGCTGGTACGTTTCGTAGCCGCCCACGATGTCGGTCGAGCAATCAATCCCGTACTCGTCGAGGGGCAGATTCACGGCGGTATAGCACAAGGTATCGGGCTTGCGTTGATGGAGGAATTCCTGCCGGGCAGAACCGAGAACCTGCACGACTATCTCATTCCGACGAGCGGTGATGTCCCGCCGATCGACACGATCATTATCGAGGTGCCTGATCCGAATGGCCCCTACGGCGCGAAGGGGCTTGGTGAGCATGCGCTGATTCCGACAGCGCCGGCTGTGCTGAACGCGATCAGGCATGCGTCCGGCGCTGTCGTCAGGGATCTCCCGGCGACACCGGAAAGGGTGCTTGATGCCATTCGACTGGCCGGGAGGGGCTGAGGCATGGTTCGTCAACGCAAGCCGGTCGACGACAAGGGCAAGATTCGCTGCGATGCCTGTCCGGTCCTCTGTTACATCCGTGAGGGCAGGGCGGGAGCCTGTGATCGATATGCCAACGACAACGGCGAACTGGTGCGTGTCGATCCCTTCACCGTGATCGAGCAGCTTCGTCGTGATGGTGGGGACCTGATCGCCTTCGTCGGGTCGACGGAGTCTGCCGACGATAGTTCGGGGGCGCGAGTCGGTCATGGGGGGCAAGACGGTCGGGACACGCAGAGTGACAACGTCGTGGATGACGAACGCTGGGACGGTCGTGTGCTCGGTCATGAGCGAGTCGCGATCACTGCGATCGGCGCCGGTACCACGTATCCGGATTACAAGCCCGCCCCTTTTATCGTCAGTCAGCGGGAGGCGGGTGTCGATTCGGTCACCGTGGTGACCGAGGGCATCTTCAGCTACTGCGGAGTCAAGGTAAAGATCGATACCGACCGTCATCTCGGTCGCGAACAATCCACCGTGCGCGCCGACGGTGAAGCGATCGGGCATGTCACGACAGGCGAGTACGGTTCGCAGATGCTGTCGCTCGGCGGCGTCACGCATCTGACTGGAGGTAGCAAGAAGGAAGGGCGTGTGACCTGCGAGTCCTTGCTGGCCCTGTGCAATCGTGAAGCCGTACAGGTCAGCATAGATGACGGTGCCGATGTCGTGCTCCAGGCGGGCAAAGCGCCGATCGTCGACGGCCAGCGTGAGCGACTGATGCGCGTGGGCTGCGGTTCGGCGACGATCGGCATGTTCGCCCAACAGTGGGCACCACACGTCGATGAGGTGGTTGTCGTGGATGATCACATCACGGGCGTCTTGTCAGAGCACCAGGCCGGGAAGATGCTCGACATGAAGCCGACGGGTATTCGCATCCGCGGCAGTCGTTCGACGCCGGGTCGGTACTTTCGCGTGGCAGAACCCGGCAGTGGCTGGGGCGGCACAGACATCATGGACCCGCTGACGATCATCGACGAGTTTCGCCCGAAGGACGCCTATCCGGGGCTGCGCCTGTTGATGGTCTCGACGACCGGCGAACAATGGCGCTATTACGAACTTGATGAAGCCTTGCAACCGGTCGTGACGCCACTGCCCGACGCACTACGCTTGTCGGTCGATCGCATTGCCGAAAATTGCGAGCCGTCGCTGTGTACCGTTCTCTTCATGGGTGGCGCAGGGGGCTCACTGCGGGCAGGTGTCACTGAAAATCCGATCGGTCTGACCCGATCGGTCAAGGATGCGCTGACGCGTGTCAGTTGCGGCGGTGCAGAAGCTTATGTCTGGCCCGGGGGCGGCATAACGGTAATGGTCGATGTGCTGGAGCTGCCCGCCAGGACATTCGGGTACGTGCCCACGCCGGCACTCGTCGCACCGATAGAGTTCTCGCTGAGTCTTGTCGACTATCTCGAATTGGGTGGCCATGCAGAGGCGGTACGAAGCATCGAGGAAGTCGAGGCGACGATCGAACGTCGCCTGGTACGCGATGCCCGCGAGCGCGAGTGGCGTCAGCGATAAAGTCTGTTGATCGACTGTCGTCAATCAGGGCGTCCCTGCTAGACTGCGCCGTCGTCACCGACATCGCAACCGAGGAGATCGGCAGTGCTGATAGGCGTACCGAAGGAAATCTATCCTGGCGAGCAACGCGTCGCGTTGACCCCCGCGACGGCGCGAGACATTGCCAGGCTCGGCCATACGCTGATACTCGAAAGCGGCGCTGGCGACGCGGCCGATTTCAGCGATGATGCCTATCGAGAGGCAGATGTGGAGGTCGTCCCCGATGCCGAGGCGCTCTATGCAAAGGCCGAATTTGTCCTGAAGGTACGAGCGCCGACACGCTCGGACGGCGGGCCCGACGAAGTGGCGCGTTTGCGTGAAGGTCAGATCATCGCGAGCTTTTTCTGGCCAGCACAGAACGAGACCTTGCTGGCAGACCTGGCCGCGAAGAAAGTCACGGTCATCGCGATGGATTCGGTACCCCGTATTTCGCGTGCCCAGAAACTCGACGCGCTTTCTTCGATGGCCAACATCGGCGGCTATCGCGCCATCGTCGAAGCGGCCAATCAGTTCGGTCGGTTCTTTACCGGTCAGGTCACAGCTGCCGGCAAGGTACCGCCAGCGAAGGTCCTCGTTATCGGCGCTGGCGTAGCGGGGCTCGCGGCCATCGGTGCGGCGCGCGGCATGGGCGCGATTGTCCGCGCCTTCGATACCCGTCCGGAAGTCGCCGAACAGGTCGAGAGCATGGGTGCAGACTTCCTCATGCTTGAATTCGCTGACGATGACAGCGACTCCGCATCGACCGGCGGTTACGCCAAGGTGATGAGCGACGAATTCATCGCAGCCGAGATGGCGCTGTTCCGGGAGCAGGCGAAAGAGGTCGATATCGTCATCACGACCGCGCTGATACCCGGCCGGCCCGCGCCCGAGCTCTGGACCACCGACATGGTCGAATCGATGAAGCCGGGCAGTGTCATCGTCGATCTGGCAGCTGAACAGGGTGGCAATTGCAAGCTGACGCGTGCCAACGAAGTCGTCGAGCATCACGGTGTACGTATCGTCGGGTACACCGATCTGCCCAGTCGCATGGCGGCCCAGTCGAGTCAGCTGTACGGGACCAACCTCAGGCACTTGCTGACCGATCTGACGCCGGCGAAGGATGGTGTCGTGGACGTCAACATGGAAGACGAGGTCATTCGCGGTGCAACCGTCACGAAGGATGGTGACGTGACCTGGCCGCCACCCACGCCGAAGCTGTCGGCACAACCGAAAAAACCACCGAAGAAGGTAGAGGTGGAAGATCCTGTCGCGGCAGCAGCCAAGGCCGCCGCCGAAGCTAAGTCGGCAGGTAGTCGACTGCTGACGGGTGCAATTGTCGCGGCGGTAGCACTGTTGCTGGTCGGCAGCGTCGCGCCAGCCGATTTCATGAGCCACTTCACGGTCTTCGTGCTGGCCTGCTTTGTCGGCTATCAGGTCGTCTGGAGCGTCACGCCGGCACTGCATACGCCGCTCATGTCAGTCACCAACGCCATCAGCGGCATCATCGTGGTGGGGGCGTTGTTGCAGATGTCGTCTGCTTCCGGCTTCGTGGTCTTCCTGGCGGCCATCGCCACACTGATCGCCAGCATCAATATCGCCGGCGGGTTCCTGGTAACCGAGCGCATGCTCAAGATGTTCCGCAAGGATTGAGGACGACGCGCACATGAATCACGGAATGGTCACTGCGGCGTACATCATCGCCGCCATCCTCTTCATACTGAGTCTGGCGGGTCTGAGCCGCCAGGAAACCGCCCGGCGTGGCAATCGCTTCGGTATCGCCGGCATGGGGATCGCGGTACTCGCGACGATCTTCGGCGGTGGCGTCAGCAGCTACTTCTGGCTGATCGTCATGTGTGCGATCGGTGGCACCATCGGTGCCACACTTGCACGGCGTGTCGAGATGACGGGCATGCCCGAGCTGGTTGCCATCCTGCACAGCTTTGTCGGCATGGCCGCTGTACTGGTCGGTTTCGCCAGCTACCTCGCTCCCGAGTCGATGTACGTCGGAACCGAGCGGACGATTCACGACGTCGAGATCTACCTGGGCGTCCTGATCGGTGCGCTGACCTTCACGGGGTCGGTGATAGCGTGGGGCAAGCTGTCGGGCAAGATCGGCTCGAAGCCGCTCATCCTCGGTTACCGGCACAAGCTGAACATCGGTATCGGTGTCGCCTGCGTGATCCTGCTGTTCATGTTCATCGGCGCTGCGCCCGATGTCGACCCCGCGCAGGCAACGGCTCAGGTGGACGAGTCGCGCAGTTGGGGCTTCTTCCTGCTGATCGTGATGTCGCTGCTGGCGTTTGCCTTCGGAGTGCACATGGTCATGGCCATCGGCGGGGCCGACATGCCCGTCGTCATCTCCATGCTCAACAGCTATTCGGGTTGGGCGGCCGCTGCGACCGGTTTCATGCTCTCCAACGATCTCCTGATCATCGTTGGTGCCCTGGTCGGTAGTTCAGGAGCGATATTGTCCTACATCATGTGTCGAGCCATGAACCGCAAGTTCCTGTCGGTGATCATGGGCGGCTGGGGCGACGCGGTGGCCGTGTCGTCGTCAGCAGGCGACGGCGATGAGGAGCAGGGCGAGGCGGTACCGATTCAGGCCGATGCCGTGGCCGAACTCTGCCGCGACGCTGATTCGGTCGTTATCGTGCCAGGATATGGCATGGCGGTCGCTCACGCACAGCACCCGGTAGCCGAACTCACCAAGCAGTTGAAAGGCAAGGGCGTCGATGTGCGTTTCGCGATTCACCCGGTTGCCGGGCGCATGCCGGGACACATGAACGTACTGCTCGCCGAGGCGAACGTACCTTACGATCTCGTGCTCGAGATGGACGAGATCAATGACGATCTTGCCGACACCGATGTGGTCATCGTCATCGGCGCCAATGACATCGTCAATCCGTCAGCGGCCGAGGACCCGACCAGCCCCATAGCGGGAATGCCCGTGCTCGAAGTCTGGAAGGCGAAGAATGTCATCGTCTCGAAGCGAAGCATGGCCACGGGTTACGCAGGTGTCGAGAATCCGCTCTTCTTCCGGGACAACACGCGCATGCTGTTCGGCGATGCCAAGGACAGCGTGTCGGCTATTCTTTCGAGCCTCTGAAGAACTCCACGAGAGAACTCACCGCAATCTCTTCAGGCCGCACGCGCGTCGGCCTGAGGAGAAGTTCTTTCGTGGATCGCGCCGATGGTCGCGGGCAGTTCGTCGATGCAGACCGGCTTCGCATAGTAGTAGCCCTGAATCAGGTCACAGCCGAGTGCGACGATCTTGTCGAGCTGCTCGGTTGTCTCGACGCCTTCGGCGATGGTCTCGAGACCGAGGCCCTGGGCCAGCAGCAGGATGGTGTTGACGAGCGAGTGTTGTCCGGCTTCTTCCTGCAGGCGAATGACAAAGGCTCGATCGATCTTCAACACATCGAGCGGCAAGTCCTGCAGGCAGCTCAATGACGAGTAGCCGGTGCCGAAGTCGTCGATGGCAATGCGAATACCCGTCGTGCGCAACGCGTCGAGGCGTTGCACGACGATGTCGATGTCGTTCATGACCACGCTTTCGGTCACCTCCAGTTCGAGCTTCTCGGGATTTGCCTCATGTCGCTTGACGGTGTCGAGCACCTTGTCGGCGAAATTCACCTGCAGGAACTGAGGTGCGCTGATATTGATCGACATGCGGAGGTCGGCATGGGGTGTGTCCTTCCAGGCAGCAAGCTGCGCGACGCCTTCGTTGAGAACCCAGCTACCTATCGCCTTGATCAGGCCGGTTTCCTCCGCTACCGGGATGAAGTGGAAGGGCGAAAGGAGACCTCGCTTCGGATGTTGCCAGCGAACCAGTGCTTCAACGCCGACAACGCGGCCATCGGTAGCGCTGACCTGGGGCTGATAGTGCAGGCAGAATTCGTTGTTGGTGATCGCGTAGCCGAGCTCGAGTTCAAGTCGTGCACGATTCTGCGAACGCGTGGCAAGCGTCGAGTCGAAGCAGCGAATGGCCCCCTTGCCATCTTTCTTCGCCTGGTACATGGCGATGTCGGCGTTACGTAGAAGCTCGCTGCCGCTCTGGCCGTCATGGGGGAAGAAGCTCAGGCCGACGCTGGTATCCATCTTCAATCTGACACCGTCGATGTTGAACGGTGCGGCCATCGCTCCGCGCAGCCGTTCGGCAACGCCGATCGCATCGGCAGGTTTGTGGATCGATTTGAGCAGCACGGCGAATTCATCGCCGCCCATGCGTGCGAAGACATCGTGCATCTTGAGCCTTCCAGAGAGACGCCGTGCGACGTGCTTCAAGAGCTCATCGCCGACGCTGTGCCCCAGTGTGTCGTTGACGGTCTTGAAACCGTCGAGATCCAGGAACAGGACAGCATGCATGTCCTCGCTCTGGCTGCCCATGTCGGCATCGGCGAGGCTTTCCTGCAGGCTGGCCTCGAAGCGTCGACGGTTGGGGAGTAACGTCAGGCTGTCATGGAAGGCCTGGTAATGAAGAGCCGTTGCCAGTTCCTGTCGTTGGAGCATGGCACAAAGCTGTCGGACAATCGTGAGAAACACGTTGACTTCACTCTCGCTGAAATCGCGCCGCGAGCGGGAACGGGCCACGATCAGCGCACCGATGGACTTGTCCTTGTAGGCCAGAGGCATGCAGGCGACGCTACCGACGTCGGCTGATCGATGGAATGCGTGCACTTCCGGCGACTCGCGCGAATTGTCTTCGCTGCGCCGGACAACAGCCGGTTCGCGCATCCGCACACACCATCCGGCAATGGAATCACCGGCATCTATGGGCAGCAAGGGTGTTCGTTCAGGTCCGTCTTTTCCCGTCAACCATGAAAGATGTGGGTTCAGTACGTTGTTCCCGTCGACGAGCAGGCAGCTGGCGCGATCAGCATCGAGTACCTCGAGCAGTGTTCGGCAAACCGAGTCATAGGCCTCTGTTGCGTCGGCAAAACCCGGCGCCTCTTCGGCCAGGCGGCTCAATGCCCGTGTCCGGCTCAACTCGGTTGCCGCCGCTTCGGACGACTGAGCGTTGTCCACGGCAATGGACGCGAGATTCGCCAGTTTCTCGAGCGGCGGAATGTCGGGTTGCAGATCCGGACTCTGAGGACTGGAGGCGGCAAGCAGGATACCGGTGACGCCTCCGCCCGAGCACAGCGGCACGGCGCAAAGCTGCGTGCCCGAAGGCCAGCGCGCTTGCAGCATCCCTGGCGCCACGTCGGTGTCGGCAATGAACACGGTCTGGTTGCTGCCCCAGGCCTTGCTCGCCATGCTGTCGTTCGGATAGCGACGTTGACCGAGAAGCGCTTCGTGCTCCGGGCCGACGCCGGTGACGAACTCGAGGTAGTCCGCCGTCTCATGCACCATCAGGACATATGCAGCATCGGCGTTGGTACAGACGACCGTCGCTCTGGCGATGTGCTCGAGCAGAGGACCGACCTCGCGTCCCGCCATCATACCGGCCATGATGGCGTCGAAGACCGAAAGCTGACCGTCGCGAGCGGCGATTGTCGCGCGATTCTGTAGCAGATCGCGTTCGAGCTCCTCGATTTGCGATACGTCGCGAGAACGCACGAGGAGTCCGACGATGTCTCCGTGGACGTCTCTGAGCGGCGTGCGCACGGTGTCCGCCGAGTGCGGTACATCACCCGACCGATAGACGGTTCCTGATTCACGCGAGCGCAGGGAGGCCCCGGACGCCAGAGCCAACTCGTCCAGTTCGCGAAAGCCGCCGATACCCTTGGCGGAATCGCCGAAGACCGCCGCCGAGGGTATGCCGACGTCGAGGTCTGACTTGCCGATGATGTCGTCGATGGTCAGTCCCAGCGTGTCGGCGAATCGCTGGTTGACGAGAACGTAGCGGTGCTGCAGATCCTTGATGATGAAGGTGCTGTCGGGTACGTCGGCGATTTGCGTCAACAAATCCTCGATGTCAAAGTGCTCGAACATGAATGCGGGTCGAATCATCTCAACCGCGGTAATCGGCTGTTCGCTTTGGAACCTGAACCCCGCACCCCGCACCCTGCCTACTGCACGCTTGGCCAACGGTCGGGCGCAGCCACGAGTCTTCGATGACAGACACAGCCCCCCTGCCTGAACCCACGCTACCTGACTCCGCGCTTGCAGATTCCACGCCGCCAGATTCCACGCTGCCAGATTCCACACTGCCAGATTCCACACTGAATGACTGGTGGCGTGGTGCGATCATCTATCAGATATACCCGCGCTCCTTTCAGGATACCGATGGGGATGGAATCGGCGATCTGGACGGTATTCGACATCGGCTAGCACATGTTGCAAGCCTCGGTGCCGATGCGGTGTGGATGTCACCTTTCTACCCGTCACCGATGAAGGATTTCGGATACGACGTAACCGATCACATCGACGTGGATCCGATGTTCGGCGATCTGGACGCCTTCGATGCATTGCTCGCACACGCGCACGAACTTGGTTTGCGCGTCATCATCGACCTGGTGTTGTCGCACACCTCCGATCAACATCCCTGGTTCCTGGCATCGGTCGCTGACCCGGAGGGTGAGCGTGGAAACTGGTATGTCTGGGCCGATGCCCAAGCCGATGGCACTGCACCGAACAACTGGCTGTCCTTTTTCGGTGGTGCGGGCTGGACCTGGCATGCCGAGAGGCACCAGTATTTTCAACACAATTTCCTGGCGAGCCAGCCAGACCTGAACTTCCATGAACCGGCTGTGCAGGAAGCCGTGCTCGACATCGCTCGATTCTGGCTCGAGCGAGGCGTCGACGGCTTCAGACTCGACACCGTCAATTTCTATTTCGCCGATGCCGAACTTCGTGACAATCCGCCGTTGCAGAGTCGGCAGGGGACAATCGAGCTGACCTCGAACGCCAACCCCTATGGATTCCAGGATCATCGCTTCGACAAGAACCGGCCGGAGAACCTGGCGTTTCTCGAGCGGTTCCGGACCGTGTGTGACACCTATCCCGGCACGGCGGTGGTGGGTGAGATCGGTGACGCCCAATACGCCCGGTCGCTCCTGTGCGACTACACCGCCGGCGAATCCAGATTGCAGATGTGTTACACCTTCGATCTGCTCACGGGCGAGGCACCGACGGCAGGACGGCTAGCCGAGCTGCTGTCCGGATTCGACGCCGAGGTGGGCGATGCCTGGGTCTGCTGGGCGTTCTCCAACCATGACGTCACCCGGCATGCAACGCGCTGGGCCGTGCAGGGTGCGCCGCGCGTGCGCTACCTCGGTCTGCTGGCGGCGCTTCTGTTGTCTTTGCGAGGTTCGGTCTGTCTCTATCAAGGTGAGGAACTCGGCCTCCCCGAGGCCGATATCGAGCGTGACGAAATCCAGGATCCCTATGGCCTGGCCTTCTGGCCTGCCTACAAGGGTCGAGACGGTTGCAGAACACCGATGGTCTGGACAGAGGCAGACAATGCGGCGGGGTTTTCCACTGCTCGTCCGTGGTTGCCGGTACCTGCATCTCATCGTGTGCTGGCAGTGGACGTTCAGGAAAGAGATCCGCAAGGCTTGCTTGCCAGCTACCGACGGCTGCTTTCGTTTCGCCGGAAAACGCCTGCACTAGTCGTGGGGAGGCTTTCCGCGATATCCACGGATCCGTCCGGGCGGGTGCTGTATTTCCGTCGAGCGCACGACGACCGACAACTCCTTTGCGCGTTCAACCTGAGCGCGGATACCGTCGATGTGTCCGTGGAAAACGCGTCAAAGGGGCGTCTCGTTGGTCCCACTGTCGGCGCGGAGGCGACGGAATCCAGCGCGTTCGGCATGGCAACACTTGTTGGAGATACCTTGCAATTGCCTCCTTGGTGCCCAGCCTGGATTGCGATCGATGATCAGGGCTCAGGGGGCGGAATTGCGTTAAGCTGATCGGGTATGGTGTCGGCGCGCCGCCCGGAACGCTTTGCGTGGTTTCAGGGACTGAGTCAAGCGAGTTCGTGGTCGCTACCATCGGGTTGATCGACGCCTTGCCGGAGGTCGATCTGATTGCGCGACTTCGTGAGTGCGTCCCGAATGAATCGATCGTCGTGCAATCCCTCGATTCAATGGACGCTGTCGACACGGCTCGGCACGAAGCCGTGATCGTCGATTGTCGCCACGATCACGGATCACCCGACGGCTGGCGCTTCGCGATCAAACTTCCTGTCCCAGTTGCCCTGTGTCGTGATCGCCATCGTCGCAGGCGATGACGAGACCCGTTCATCCGGGTCCGACCTTGATAGTGAGGCCGCCGAGCTCGTGGATCTGCTGGCGACACTCGAAGACCTCTGCACCCATCGATTCGCTATCCATCTCGAGCGGGAGGTTCGTCGCCAACGCAAACCCTTCGGACTGTTGCCCCGGTGGCAGCCTGAGCGGCTCGTGCTCGAGGCGATGGCCGACCATTCCACAGACTGGTTCTTCTTGAAAAATCTCGAGCATCGCTTCCTGCTGGCTCCAGAGTCGTTTGCTCGTGCGGTCGGTCGGCCACGCGAGGCGATCATCGGGCGAGACGACCTGGAAATCGGCAGTAGCGAGACGCTCGTGAAGAGTGATCCGGAGAGCGGTTGGCCGGGTTTCTGGGCGCAAGACGACGCGGTAACGCGGTAACGCAGGAAGGCAGAACGACTGTCGAGGAGAACCCCGATTGGCACATGTTCAGTGAATCGCCGCGCCACAAGCGGACCGTCAGGGTGCCCTCGCGGCGGCCACGCATGACTTGCGTCAGCCCTTGCATGCCATGGGCTTGTTCATAGAGTCGCTCGATCTCGATTCTGCGCCTGGAGCAGGCTCGACTTTCAATGTCGGCATACCCTTAGGTGATCCGTCGGGCGTCCGTGTGATGGTCGAAGCTCGACTGCCCGAATTCGCTGCGAATCGTGTCGTGCTGGTCATCGACGATGAAGCCGATATTCGCAACGGCAGGGAAGACATCTTTCGAGCGAACGGCTGCGCCGTGGTGGTAGCAGATGGTATCGAATCTGCTTTCGACGAGCTGGCCGACCGATCGCTCGATCGATCGTTTCCAGGCGTCATTGTCACCGGGGATACCGCATCGGAGCGAATGCGCGAGGCGAGTCGCGCAGGCCTTGCCTTTCTCCACAAGCCGGCCGCACCGGCCGAACTTGTGAGGGTCGTGGCTGATCTGCACGAGTGACCGCGCGTCGTCGTCACGTCAGACCGGGTCGCGCAGACCGGGTCGCGTCAGACCGGGTCGCGTCAGACCGGGTCGCGTCAGACCGACGCTGCAAGCAGCGACGCATTGCCACCCGCCGCGGTGGTGTCGATGCAGACATGGCGTTCCATGACGAAACGGGAGACATCGCCACTCGTGTCGACAACCGGGATGATGGCGCCTTCGCGAGCTGCAAGGGCGCGGCGCATCGCCAGTCTTCGCTGTACGTCTGCCGTGGCGACGGCAACGACCGAAATGCCCGCTACCTGAGCAAGCGCATCCGGCTCGAGCAGCACCGACTCGCAGCGTACACAGGGGTCTCCTTGCCATTCGTCCGCGAGTGCCTCGACCAGCGATCGAGATTCTGACAACACGAGTACCGAACAACCGGCGGCACGCGCGTCAGCCGTCTGTTGCAGGGCCAGTTCAGCATCGTCGCCAAGCAGCAACGCCGTACCGCGCGGATGCACGCTCAAGTGGTTGCTCTCGCCGGTGGGACCCGGCATGATTCGGCCACCGGCGCCGAGTCCATGGCCACGCGCCACGCTGCCTGATGCGGGCAATCCGGCCAGTGCCGCAGCCAGCGTCGGGGCATCCCACTGCACCGCCCCTGACACCGCGTGTCCCCGTGAAGCCGAGTCCACTTGCTCGGCGGCGGGTGACGACGATGCGGGCGAGGCTGCTGCAGACCCTGGGTCCGTCGGCCGTGCGTTGTCCTTCAACCGCAGGAAGCGCCGCAGATAAAGCGGTCCTCCGGCCTTTGGACCGGTGCCTGACAAGCCTTCCCCGCCAAAGGGCTGAGAGCCGACCACCGCACCGATCTGATTGCGATTGACGTAGACGTTGCCGCAACGGATGCGTTCGACGATGCGTTGCACACGATCGTCGATACGGGTATGCAGACCAAAGGTCAGGCCGTAGCCACTGTCGTTGATGGCGTTGACCACATCATCGATGGCATCGGCCTCGAAGGTGGCGACATGCAATACTGGACCGAAGACCTCGCGTTCGAGGGAATGTATCCCGTCGACCTTGATGATCACCGGCGGAACGAAGTGACCCGCACCCGGTGCTCGACCTTCGTGGACGACTCGCCCGGCGCTCTGCTGCGCCTGTATCCAGTCGACAATTCCGGTGCGAGCTTCGGCGTCGATGACTGGCCCGACGTCGGTCGCCAGTTGCCAGGGATCACCGATGTGCAATGCATCGACAGCGCCTTTCAGCATGTCGAGCACCCGCATCTCGGCCTCTTTCTGCACATACAGGACACGCAAGGCGGAACATCGTTGTCCAGCACTCTGGAACGCCGAGACGACCACATCTCTCACGACCTGTTCGGTCAGCGCGGTCGAATCGACGATCATCGCGTTGAGTCCACCGGTTTCCGCGATCAGCATCGGATTGACCGAGCAACCGGCGGCAACGTCTGCCTCGCTTCGCCCGGCGAGCGCACGCTCGATGAGTCGCGCGACGGCGGTCGAGCCTGTGAAGCAGACGCCGTCGATTTGTGGATTGGATGTGAGTGTACGTCCGACCGTCGCGCCATCGCCGGGCAGGAGTTGCAATACCGCCTCGGGAATTCCCGCTATGCGCAACATCTCGACAGCCAGGCCGGCAACGATCGGCGCCTGTTCGGCGGGCTTTGCAAGCACCACGTTACCTGCGGCGAGAGCGCCTGCTATCTGGCCGGTAAAGATTGCGAGAGGAAAGTTCCAGGGACTGATGCAGGCGATGACGCCGTGGGCGCCGAGCAGGCGGGCCGACGTGCCCGCGATGACCGGGCGTTCCGCTTCCACCGCGTAGTAGCGCAGGAAGTCGGCCGCTTCACGGACTTCGGAAATTCCGTCGAGGAGCGTCTTGCCGGCCTCGCGGCAAAGTAGTGCCGTGAATTCGGCGACGTTGTCTTCGTAGAGATCAGCGGCCCGACGCAAGGCATTGCCGCGTTCGGCCGGCGACAGCGACTGCCAGGTGGAAGTGGCGTCGCGCGCGGCGGCGATAGCGGTAGCCACGTCAGCGACGCTCGCATCGATGCATTGACCGATCCTGCGTGCCGGATCGGCGGGCGAAGTGCAGGTGCGTGTGCGCGCTTCCCGCTCGACGGAATCGGCTTCGCCTGCGAGCATCGGCGTTACGTCCCAGGTCGCCTTGGCATGGTTCTGACGAGCGTCGAGAAGCGGCTGTATCGACGCGGGATCATTGAGTCGGAAACCGCGTGAATTGGTCCTGGCCGATCCGTACAACTCGCTCGGGTGGCGAATTCCGGGGTGCACGGCGGTAGGTTCCGCAATGACTGCGGCTACCGGATCACTGGCGACAAGGGCAGCCGGGACGCTTTCGTCGACGATCTGGTTGACGAAGGAGCTGTTGGCGCCGTTCTCAAGCAAGCGCCGCACGAGATAGGCGAGCAGGTCGCGATGCGCGCCGACCGGCGCATAAACCCGGCAGCGCGTTCCATGCTGCTTTCGAACCGTTTCGTGGAGTGACTCGCCCATGCCGTGCAGGCGCTGGAACTCGTAGCTCGAGCGCACGTCGGTGGCGACATCGAGTCCCTGTACCCGCGCTTCTGCCATGTGCCGGATGGCGACGACGGTATGTGCATTGTGAGTCGCGAACTGGGGGTAGATCACGTCGCGGTTCGCGAGTAGACGATGGGCGCAGACGAGGTACGAAAGGTCGGTGTTGGCCTTGCGGGTAAAGACCGGGAAAGAGGCGAGGCCGAGTGCCTGGGCTTCCTTCACTTCCGTATCCCAGTAAGCGCCCTTGACCAGGCGGACCATCAACTTCCGGTTCTCGCGTCTTGCCAGTGCGACCAGCCAGTCGATGACTGGCACGGCGCGGCGGCCATAAGCCTGAACGACAACGCCGAAGCCATCCCAGCCTTCAAGTTCCGGTGTCTGCAGCAACGCTTCGATGACGTCGAGCGACAGGTCCAGTCGATCCGCTTCCTCGGCATCGATGTTGAAGCCGATGCCCGCGTCAGCTGCCGCAATTGCCAGGCTGCGCGCCCGAGGCAGCAGTTCACTCATTACCGTGTCGCGGTGCGTCCACTCGTAGCGCGGGTGGAGCGCCGACAGCTTCACCGAGATGCCGGGTCGACTGCGGACATCCTCGCCAGCGACTCGCGAAAGTCGCTTGATGGCATGGTCATAGGCTGCGTGGTATCGCTTCGCGTCCGCATCGGTTCGTGCCGCTTCGCCGAGCATGTCGTACGAGTAGGTATAGCCGCGCTTCTCCAGACCACGGGCTTCGTCCACGGCCTCCTCGATGGTTCGGCCGAGGACGAACTGCTTGCCCAGGAGTTTCATCGCCTGGGCGACCGCCGTCCGTACGACCGGTTCGCCAGCACGACGGAGGACCGAGCGTAGCGATTTGAGCGGGTCCTCGCCGTCGTCGATAAGGTGGCCGGTGAGCATCAGCGCCCAGGTCGAGGCGTTCACCAGCGGCGAGGAGGACTGGCCGAGGTGCGCCGCCCAATCAGATCCTTCGAGCTTGTCTGCAATCAGTTCGTCGATGGTCTCGGCATCGGGTACGCGGAGGAGCGCTTCGGCGAGGCACATCAGGCCAACTCCCTCACGGGTCGACAGTCCGTACTCGCCCAGGAAGCTCTCCATCATCGTCGGCGCGTTCGCCTGCCGCAGTGTGTTGACAATATCGGCTGCTTCTCGACTGACCGCGACACGCGCGGCTTCGTCAAGCGGGACCTGTTCGAGGATTTCGGCCACCAGCGAAGGCTCGGCGCGGCCATACTGCGCGCGTATGCGTTGTCGTTCCGCGTCCAGTGAGTCGCGTCCGGCATCGGCTCGGGACGCGGGCATCTGCTCCGAACGGATATCGTGCGGCGGGGCCGTCGGTGGTATCGCGTCGTCGATTTCGGTGGAAGTTGCCATGGCCGTTACGTCGCCCTCGGAGGTGGATTCGATGCTGTGCGCAGGGTATCGCGCCAACGAGGCGTGTTGTTGGCGAATCGAGCCGTCACGTCGGGAAGCCGCACGTATCAGGCAGTACCGATCAGGATGCCTGCCGCCAGTACGAGTGAGCCGCCGAGCAGGACCTGAAACATGGAGCGCCCCCAGGGCGTTTCCATGAAACGATGCTGTATCCAGGTAATGGCCCAGAGCTCGACGAAGACAATGGCGATGGCGAGTGTCGTGGCAAGTCGGAAATCGGGTATGAGGTAGGGCAGGGCATGACCGAGGCCGCCGATCGTGGTCATGATGCCGGAGGCGAGTCCACGTTTCAGCGGTGAGCCGCGCCCGCTCAGCACGCCATCATCGTGCGCAGCTTCCGTGAAACCCATCGAGATACCTGCACCGATCGAGGCCGATAGCCCGATCAGGAATGTGTTCCAGGTGTCACCGGTTGCAAACGCTGCGGCAAAGATCGGCGCCAGCGTCGAGATCGAGCCGTCCATCAGTCCGGCGAGGCCGGGTTGCACGTAGGTCAGTAGAAATTGCTTCCGTTCGGTTTCCGCTTCCTCATCGCGGACTTCCTCGGGGGTCAGCTCCCGGCCGAGCGTTATCGCGAGTTCACCGTGATTCGCTTCGGCGTGGGCCAGATCACCGAGCAGCCGACGCGTGTCGGCGTCGGTGCAACGTGCCGCGGCCACCTGGTAGAACCGCTCGGCCTGACGTTCCATGATCTCGGCCATGTCGCGGGTCTTCTCGAGTGACAAGGGACGTACCAGCCAGTCGGGCTTGCGTTCGTAGTAGCCGCGGACATGTTCACGACGTAACAGCGGAATCGTCTCCCCGAACCGGCTCTTGTGCAATTCGATGAGTCGCGTGCGGTGACTGTTCTCCTCATCGGCCATGGCGTCGAACAAGGCGGCCGAGGCGGGAAAGCTCTGCCTCAGTCCATCGGCGTAAGCACGATAGATGCGCAGGTCATCCTCCTCGGAGGAAATGGCCAGGGCGAGAATTTCCTGCTCGTCGAGATCGTCGAACGGGCGACGGAGATTGGGTAGAAGGCGTCTGAACATCACGTGATCTTACGACGCTCGCAACGGCTTGGCGATGTGTGCGTCGATTCGTGTGGCGATGCGTTCGTCGATGCGTCAGTTCGTGCGGTAGGCGTGTGACTCCGCTGACGGCGCTGACGACGGATCTCGCAGAGTGTCCAGCCAGCCGCCCTGGAAGAGTTCAGGCTTTACTCGATAGGCACGCCATCGACTATCGCTCTTGCTGATGGAGTATTCGAGCCTGCCGCTGCCGATACTGGTCACCAGCCTGGCCTGACAGGCGCGCATGCGGCGACTGCCGTTGTGTCCGCGCGTGGCGACCTGTTCGAGGGCGATCAGGCGTGCGTTCTTGCCTTGTAGCGCAGGAATCGCGTCCAGGGCGTCAGCCAGCGCGGTAGCAGTTACGTCGGCCTGACAGGCGGGCAGGGGCGACAGTGCGGACGAGCCGTGCAGGATGAGTGCGAGTGTCGATAGTGCGATGAAAAGACCCGTTCCGCCAGGCACGATGGCGGCTGCCGAGCGCCGAGGGGGATCCGTGGCAAGTGATTCGTCTGCTGACATGACCGACGCCGGTTGTCGCGACATGCGCGATTCCTCGTCTGCTCCGATGGCGTCCTATCGGCCATCCCGTCAGCTGCTGAAACCGGCTGAATCAAGTCTCGCTATCGATCACACCCATCACATGGACAGCTTCCGGGAGCACCTGCACCTGCAAAGCTGCCCCTGGGGTGAGATCGAGATGCTGCAAGCTCTGACGTGGCATTCGGAAGCGCAGACTCTTTGGCACCTTTTCAAGCCACAGGCGTAGTGACAGGTCGTCGCCGAGCGCCAGGCTGTCTCGCACGCGCCCGTCGAGTCGATTTTCCGGTTCCGACAGCTTCGCCGTGTGCGCAGCATGAGCCCTCGCGTCGACGGCGCCCTGCACGTGAATGGCGGAAGGCGGGATCAACAGCGTTACCGGATGGCCTGGCGGCAGCTCGCAAGGTGGGCCGCTCAGTATCGTCTCGCCCACGGCAAAGCGACTCTTATGCGTCGTCGACGCGATCAGCGTTGCCCGGAAGAGGTTCTGGTGACCGAGGAGCCGTGCAGTCAAATGGTCGTCGGGGAACCGCACGACGCTGTCCACCGACCCGTGTTGGCGAGTTCGCCCACGGTGAATGATCGTCAGGCTGTCGGCCAGCTGTTGAACTTCCTGCAAGTCGTGGGTCACGAGAATCATCGGGATGTCGAGGCTCCGCCGCAGGCCCGCGAGCTCGCGATACAGACGTCGACGTGTCTGTTGATCGACGGCGGAAAAAGGTTCGTCCAGTAACAGCACGTCCGGATCACGGGCCAGTGCCCGGGCCAGCGCGACGCGTTGACGCTGGCCTCCGGAGAGCGTCCCGGGCTGCCGATCGCCGAAGCCCTGCATGTTGACGCGAGCCAGGATCGCTTCGGCCCGGGGCATACGGCGATGTCGGGGCAGATGATTCATGGCCAGCATGAGGTTCCGCCGGACGCTCAGGTGCGGGAACAAGGCATAGTCTTGAAATACAAGACCGATACGTCGCCTGTGAGCAGGCGTACAATGCTTGCTTGCGGTGTCGAGCCAGCGTTTACCGCCGCAGTGAATCAGGCCCCGTTCGACCCGCCGCAAACCTGCAATGATGCGTAGCACGCTGCTCTTGCCGCTACCGGAAGGGCCGCAGATGGCGTGCAGTTCGCCACGCTTGCATTGAAGCTCGATATCGAGCGGTATCGGCGACGCTTGTTGCAGCCGGACGAGGAGACCGTCGCAGGCGCTATCGTGCTGCCCGGTGGCTGGCTTCACGGTGCGGACTTGATACTGCGAGCAGTCGCGAAGCGCACCGCGGCCAGTGCGAGCATCGAGAACACCACCAGGGCCAGACTCGATGCACCGGCTGCGCGCATGTCGAACGCCTGCACATCGTCATAGATGGCGATGGAGAGTGTGCGCGTTACCCCTTCGATATTGCCGCCGACCATCAGCACCACGCCAAATTCACCAAGAGTATGGGCGAAGACCAGCGCCGCGGCACCGAATACGCCGCTCCAGCAGAGCGGCAATTCGATCCACCAGAATGTTCGAAGGCGACCGAGTCCGGATACCTGCGCGGCCTCGCGCATGTCCGGCGGCATGGCTGAAAATGCCTGTTGAATGGGTTGCACTGCGAAGGGGATGTTGACGATCAGTGAGGCCACGATCAAGCCTTCGAAACTGAACACCAGAGGCGTCCCGAAGAGCTGCGTCGCCAGAGCGCCGAGCGGCGCTGTGGGCGACAGGGTAACGAGCAGGTAGTAGCCCACCACCGTGGGTGGCAGCACGAGTGGCAAGAGCAAGGCAGCCTCGATCCAGGCGCGACCGCGGAAGCGGCTCATGGCGAGCCAGCGACCGACGTACAGGGCGAACGGCACGAGCAGCGCTGTCGTCCACGCAGCGATCTTCAACGATAACCAGAATTCACTCACGGGCGGTGTCGCCTGATGGCACCGGGCCGAACCCGGCGTCGGTGAATTCTGCCCGGGCCGATGTGTCGGCAAGCCAGACAGCCAATGCACGAGTCGCCGGTGAGGCGCTATCGAGGACGACGAGACGATGTGTCAAGGGTTCATGCAGCGCTGCGTCGACAACGTGGATGGCGATATCGGTCGGCACGCGCTGCACGACCAGTGACAGCGGAACGAGGGCTGCATCGACTGCACCGCTATAGACGAACTGCAGTGTCTGGGCAGCATTCTCGCCCACCACCAGCCGTCCGGGCGCAAGTGGCCAGAGTGCTGCTTGCACAAGGACGTCTCGAGCGGCCTGGCCGTACGGCGCATGCTGCGGATCCGGAATCGCCAAACGCGAGTGCGAGTCATCGCCAAGCTGCTGCGTCAACCGTTCAAGGGCGTCGGCTGTTGCGCTCGATCCGGCGCTACGCTGCACCAGGGCGAGTCTGCCGGTGGCGTAGTCCGCTGGCGCTGTCGAGGTGAGTTCGGTTGCCTGCAACAGCGCGATGGCTTCAGCGTCCGCCGACAGGAGCATCTCGAATGGTGCACCCCTCTGCATCTGTCGCGCGAGCGTGTGGGAAGCGCCGAACGTTGGCCGCACCGTCAAGTCGGGCAGCTCTGCTTGCCAGGCCACCGTGAGCGCCGGCCAGACGGCACGCAGACTCGACGCGACGGCGATGGCAGGGGCAACGTCGAACGCCATGTCCGTGATTGTCGATTCCTCGGCCGGACGGGTGTCGGCGTGCGTGTTGCCTGCTCGAAGAACGGCAACCAGGAACAGCAGCAGCAAGCCCCACGGGAGGGTCCGGTGCGGGTACAGTGGCGCTCCTGCGGGCGCCACTCCGGACCTTCGCAGACACGACCGCCGTGCACCACTGTTCGAAGAACCGACGACGAAGATCACATGCCCAAGAACAAGGGAATCAGGAGAATCATGCTCGCTGGAGTGTACGCCGTCGCAGGTTTTCGTGCGGCGCTGCGCCATGAGGCAGCCTTTCGACAGGAAGCCCTGCTGGCGTTGGTCTTCGTACCGCTGGCCTTCTTCCTCGATGTCAGTGCGCTGGAACGTGTGCTGCTTGTGGCAGTCACCGCACTGGTACTGATCGTGGAGCTCCTGAACAGTGCGATCGAGGCGGTCGTCGATCGTGTCGGCCCCGAACTTCACGAGTTGTCCGGCCGGGCGAAAGACATGGGGTCGGCGGCGGTCCTGGTCACCCTCGTACTCTGGTTGTTCACCTGGGTCACGCTGGTCGTGCTGCCGATAGCACCGTGACGTACCACTAGCCGGGAACGTCGGGTTTAGGTACTGTCCGGGCGTGGCGCGCCCGCGTCGAGACTGGACACCCGCATGGCCGGTGACTTCGGAACACGCTTCCTGCCCGAGATGGCCTTGGCCGAGTTTTCGAACGGCCGCTGGAGCGCGACGAAACGTGTGCCGAGCGATCGGCTAACGCTGCATCCGGGGGCCCATGTCCTGCACTACGCCAGCACCTGCTTCGAAGGCCTCAAGGCCTTTCGTCATGACGACAGTCGGGTCGCGCTCTTTCGGCCAGAGATGAACGTCGAGCGCTTCGCACAGAGTTCGCGCTTGCTCAGCTTGCCGCCGATCGACACGACGCTCGCGCTCGAGACGATCGTCGAGCTCGTCAGGCATTATGCCGACGAGGTGCCGTCACCGCCGGCATCGCTATACATCCGGCCGACGCATATCGGCACGGAAGCGGCCATCGGCAAGGCTGCGGCAGCCACGCTGACGTCGACACAATTCGTCCTGTTGTCGCCGGTAGGTGACTATTTCTCGGGTGGCGAGGCGACGCTCCGCCTGCTGCTCGATACGGTTGGCGGACGCTGCGCTCCAGACCACGGTCGCGTCAAGGGCGGCGGTAACTACGCCAGCGCACTGAAACACATCGAACAGGCGCGTGCAGAGCATCGGGCCGACCAGGTGCTGTTCTGTCCTGGTGGCGATGTTCAGGAAACCGGCGCCGCCAATTTCATCCTGGTCGACGGCGACGAGATCGTGACCAAGGGACTCGACGACTCCTTTCTGCACGGTGTCACGCGGGACTCGTTGCTGACGCTTGCAAGGGATGCCGGCATGCGCGTGAGCGAACGCGATCTCCACGTCGACGAGCTTCTCGAGCGAGCGGCGAAGCCGGATTGCGAGGCAGGTTTGAGTGGGACGGCCGCCGTGCTTGCCGCCGTCGGCACGCTTTTGCACGATGGGCGTGAATACCCGGTCGGTACCGGCCAGCCCGGACCTCGCATCAGAACGTTGCGGGAGCGTCTCAATGCGATTCAATGGGGTCAAGCCGAAGATGTACACGGATGGATGATGCCGTTGTGAGTGGCTTGCTTACAGCACGTCTGCGTGCCAGCAGTCGCGCCATCGTAGTCGTCGCACTGGCCGTGTTGCTCGGTGCTTGTGCGGCTGCCGAGAAAAGAGCCTGCGAAAGTGGTGACTGGGAAGGGCTTGGCTATCAGGACGGTGTGGCGGGGCTGAGTTTCGAGCGCATCAGTCGGTTGGTCGATCGCTGTGGGGACTATGACATCACCGTCGACACCGCGGCCTGGACACGGGGTCACGAGCGCGGCATGGCGCGGTACTGTGAACCTGAACGAGGCTACGACCTGGGTGAATCCGGCGCCGACTACAGCGGTAGTTGTCCGACCACGCTGGAGCCGCGGTTTCTCTCGAGCTATGTTCGTGGCCTCGGCATTCGGCGCGATGAACTGAACCTTGATTTCGACACTCTGCAACGGGATATCGAGAATCTTCGGCGTGAGCGTCGAGAGCTCGATGCCGATGAAGATCCGGACGATCTCGACGATCGACTTGATGAAATGGAGGCCGATCTCGGTGAGAACCTGGCCTCGCGTCGCGATTTGAACCGTCGTATTGGCCGGTGGAGCCGCGATCTCTGATGGCGGGTACGGGGGGTGGCGACCAGGCATTCCGACGAGATGCGCTGCTCGGCCGCGAGGTCGAACCGACCTGGTCGGGTGCGCTGAGCTTCCTGCGACGTTGCTACACGCGCACACTCGATAGTGTCGACGTCGTCGTCAGTGGTATCCCTTTCGATGCCGCCGTGACCTACCGACCGGGCTGCCGACTCGGGCCGCGGGCCATACGTGCCGCGTCGGTGCAGCTGGCGGAACTGTCTGCCTTCCCCTGGGGTTTCGATCCCTTCGATACGCTGGCGGTCGTCGATCACGGCGACCTGGTTCTCGATCCTCATCATCCGTCGAGCATGCCGGAGGCCATCGAGGCGCATGCCCGCCGGATTATCGACAGCGGTGCCCGCATGCTGACTCTGGGGGGAGATCATTTCATCAGCTATCCTCTGCTGCGTGCGCATGCGGCCATGCACGGTCCGCTGGCGCTGATTCAGCTTGATGCGCACTCCGATACCTGGACAGACGATGGCCACGGCGTGGATCACGGCACGATGTTTGCCCGTGCCGTGAACGAGGGCCTTGTCGATGCTGGACGCTCCACCCAGATCGGGCTGCGTACCTACAATCGGGACGATGCCGGTTTCGAGATACTCACGGCGCCGTGGGTGCATCGCAACGGAATCGCTGCCGCACTCGATGTGGCGCGACAGCGTGCGGGGGATGCGCCGGTCTATCTGACCTTCGATATCGATGTGCTCGATCCGGCTTTTGCACCGGGGACAGGGACACCGGTACCGGGCGGTCTGGCAACGTGGCAGGCCCTGGAGTTTGTCCGTGGACTGACGGGGCTTTCGATGATCGGCATGGATATCGTCGAAGTCTCGCCACCGTTCGATCATGCCGAGGTGACCGCGCTGGCGGCGGCGCACGTCGCACACGACTGGTTGTGTGTGCTGGCCGCGGATGCAGGCGCGTCGGCCGTACCTGTGGGGCGACTGTGACAACGACTTCTTTCGACAAGCTGCGCCTGGTGCTACCCGATGGCGTGGCGAACGGTCGCGTGGTCGTTGACGACGGCCTGATAACCGCGGTCGAGCTCCTTGACGCACCGATCAACGAGTGCTCGCCGACAGAGACAGACGCGACCGGCGCTGCTGCCACTCGACTGCTTGATGGTGACTACCTGTTGCCCGGGCTGGTCGAGTTGCACACGGACAATGTCGAGCGGCATCTGTTGCCGCGACCGTCGGCACGTTGGCCGAACCCGTTTGCCGCCGTACTCGCGCATGACGCCGAGGTGGCTGCGGCCGGAATCACGACGGTGTACGACTCCATGCGTATCGGCGAGCATGAAGGTGAGCCGATCTCGCGACGTGAACTTTTTCCGCTCGTCGCCGATGCAGTGAACGCTGCCCGCAAGGCGGGTGTGCTGCGTGTCGACCATCGTTTGCATGCGCGTTGCGAGCTGCCCGACCCCAAGTTGCTCGCGGCCCTCGATCCGCTCCTCGATGACCCGGCCGTGACGCTTCTGTCGCTGATGGACCATACCCCGGGCCAGCGCCAGTGGCGCGATGTCGACGCACTTCGTCGTCATCACGGCAGCGAGAACGAAGCTGCGCGTGAACAGGCCATAGCCGAGCGCATCGCGACCGGTCAGCGTCACGTCGACGAAAATCGTCAGCGTATCGTCGCCCGCGTTCGAGAGCGGGTCGAGGCGGGAACGCTGATGCTCGCCAGCCATGACGACACCACTGCAGACCATGTTGCCGAGGCGGTCCGCGACGCGATCGGAATTGCAGAATTTCCCTGCACCGAAGTAGCCGCACGAGCCGCCATCGAGAGCGGTCTGTTCACGCTGGGCGGTGCGCCGAATGTCGTTCGAGGAGGATCGCACTCGGGTAATGTCGCCATGCGTCAACTGGTTCGCACGGGGCTGCTCACGGGTCTGTCGTCCGACTACGTTCCCGCCAGTACGTTGCAGGCCGTGTTCCTGCTGGCAAGCCAGGGTGAATTGTCCATCGCTGATGCGGTGACCCTGGCGAGCCGGGCGCCTGCCGAGCGAATGGGTATCGACGATCGAGGGCGAATTGCGGTCGGGCTGCGTGCCGATCTGGTGCACGTGTCGGTGGTGAGTGGTACTCCCGTGGTGCGGGCGACGCATGTCGCCGGTCAGCGCGTCGCGTGAGCGCGCAAAGGCAGGCCGCAAGCCCACATACCGGGTCGGGGGCATCCATCTTGCGGAGTGAACCGCGCTACGGGGTTTACTTCGTTCCGGGGGACGATGTGCCGCTGGCACGCTTCGGCTTTGCGGTGCTCGGTCGCGATGCAGAGGGACGCCGCGTCGACGCGTTGAGCGCCTTGCCCGGCATTCCTGCCGACTGGACTGAAACCCCTGCCCGGTATGGGTTTCACGCGACCCTCAAGGCGCCGTTTCGATTGCGCGACGGCCACACCGAAGCCGGGTTTCTCGATGCTGTGGCTGATCTGGCAGCCCGTTTTCCGATCTGCCGGTTGAACGGCCTGGCGCCGCGTGCGCTCGGCCCTGAGGGAGGTTTCACGGCGTTGTCGCTGCCACAGGCGCACGACAGCTGCGTCGATTCGCTTGCCGCCGCCTGTGTGACCGAGCTCGATGGCTTCAGGGCGCCGATGTCGCAGGCTGAGCGACAACGGCGGCAACCGGAACGTCTCGATGCGGCCGGAGTCGAGCGGCTTGATACCTGGGGCTACTCGCATGTGCTCGAGGGTTTCCGATTCCACATGACCTTGTCACGATCGCTCGAAGCGAGCCCGCGCGTGAGCGCTTGGCAGACATCCCTGGCCGACGTCTTCACGAGCATGACAGGCAACACCGCCGTGCTCGACCGGCTGGCGGTATGTCGCGAAGCCACGCCGTCGTCACGTTTCGTCCGCGTGGCGGAATTTCCGCTCGGCGGGGGATAGAATGCGCGCATGAAAATTCCAGGCAGTGCCGGGCAATCGGCGCTCTCCGTTCTCTCGTTCCGTCGACTCTGGCCGTCTGCGCTGGTCATGGCCATCGTTGTGCTCGCCTCGAACGTGCTGGTCAACTATCCGCTAAACGATTGGCTGGTTTGGGGCGCCATTACCTACCCGTTCGCGTTTCTGGTGACCGATGTCGTGAATCGTCACTACGGCGCAGCCATGGCCAGACGGGTGGTCCTGGTCGGGTTTACGCTCGGCGTGCTGTTCTCGCTCTTCATCGATCCGCGCATCGCGATGGCCTCGGGCACGGCATTCCTGGTGGCGCAGCTGCTCGACGTGCAGCTCTTCGATGCGCTGCGCACCCGCGCCTGGTGGATCGCGCCGGTCCTGTCCACCTTCGTCGGTGCCATCGTCGATACAGCGCTCTTCTTCTCACTGGCATTTGCCGGCAGCGGCGCTCCGTGGATGCAATGGGCGGTGGGTGACCTTGGCGTCAAATGGGCCGTCGCGCTGATGTCACTGTTGCCTTACCGATTCATCGTCGGCCAGCTTGCCAGCGCGGCAGACGCAGCTCCGTAGACCCAGCTCCGTAGACCCAACACCGGAGACAAAACACCGGAGACCCAACTCCGGAGACCATGGGCACTCAACAGTCCTCGAACGAGCGAAGCAGTCCGCGTTGCTGTGCCTCGCGTACGCAAGACGTCCGATTGCGAACGCCGAACAACCGGAACAGTTGTGATGTGTGATATTTCACCGTCGCTTCGGTGATGCCGACGATCTGTGATATCTGCTTGTTCGAATTACCGTCGGCCATGAGTTGCAGCACCTGCAATTGCTTTTTGCCGGGTCTTGGTGCGTTCTCGTCGAGCGGTGCTGCGTTGTCGTCGAGCCGCAGAGTGATATTGCCGTCGGCCGAGAAGCGCTGTGGGAAGAACTGCCCGCCGGCAATGATCTTGCGAAGCCCGGAGATGACTTCGGCACCGGGCAAGGTCTTCGGAATGAAGCCGGCGGCACCCTGTTCGATCGCCGCACGAATGAAGCGATCGTCGTCACGCCCGCTGATGACCACGATCGGCATGCGGGAGTGCCGGTTCTGCAAACCGGCGAGCAAGCCGAGTCCGTCGATACCGGGCATGAACAGGTCGGTCAGCACGAGATCGAAGTTCTTGCCGGTGTCGATGATCGACAAGGCATGCTGGGTCGAGTAGCAGGCGGTGATGTCGATATCGGGTTCGATATCCCGCAGCATCAGTTGCATGGCATCCGCAACGAGGCGATGGTCTTCTACGAGCAAGACTTGCATCTTCAGGTTCTCCTTCCAGTAAGTTCACTGATGGCCGCGAAAAGCTCGTCGGGTACGACCGGTTTGTTCAACAGGCGGAAACCACTGGCACTGGCTTCGCGCAGGCGTGTCGGTGAGGTGTCGCCCGTCACGATGAGCGCGGGTATGTCTTCGTTGACTTCCTCGCGCACCTCGACGATCGCCGCCGCACCCGTCTGATCGTCGCGCAGGCGGTAGTCGGCGATGATCAGGTCGGGGATGGTCTCTTCTGCCACGATCGCCGCGCGTGCCTCGCTGGCCGATTCAGCGGTCATTACACGACATGAGTGCTCCTCGAGAAGCAGGTGCATGCCTTCGCGCACGTCCCGGTCGTCATCGATGACCAGCGCCGTCAGGCCGTCGAAGCGAATCGCATCACGACAGCCGGCAGAGGGCTGCACGACGGGAAGTTCGAGCATGCTGCTGCTGCCGCGCGCCAGTCGCAGGTCGAAACGTGTGCCGCCATCGCTGTTCGAGTCGACCGACAGTCCAACGTCGAGAAGTTGCGACAGACGATGCACGATTGACAGGCCGAGGCCCAGACCCGCTGTCCGCGTGCCATCGGGCGTCTCCATCTGATAGTACTCGTCGAAGATGGCCGCCCGTTCGCGTTCAGGTATGCCTGGTCCGGTATCTTTCACCGAGATAACGACCTCTTGCTCATCCGCCGTGGCTGCGAGGGACACACTCCCTTGTCGGGTGTAATGCAGCGCATTGCTGACGAGGTTGGCCAGGATTCGTTCGAGCAGTACCCGATCGCAATGTACAACCAGGTTTGACAAGCTGACGTCGAGCGCCAGACCGCGCTCGTTGGCTTCTGGCGTGAACGTGCGACGCAGCTGTTCGAATATCTCGTCGAGCGAAAGATCACTGCGCTTGACCTCGATGATCGCGGCATCCAGGCGGGACACGTCAAGTACGCTGCTCAGAAGCTGGTTGAGCGCTTCGGTCGAACGACTTGCATTGTCGAGTATGCGGCGCCCCAATGTCGATGGCACATGCCTTCGCAGGGTGGCCAGGTTGAGCCCGAGCGCATGCAGCGGCTGGCGAAGATCATGACTTGCCGTGGCGATGAAGCGATTCTGTTTTCGTCGCTCGATGTCCCCGTCGGTGACTTCTTCAAGTGCAGACGCGAGTTGTCTCTGTGCCGTACTCGATTCACGAAGGAGAGACGACACACGTCGATAGGCGCTTGTCAGCGAGGAAAACAGCGTGATGCCTGCGACGACAAGGCTTGCGCCAAAGAACCAGAAGGCACCGGTCAGCCGGTCCATCCGCTCGGAAATATCGTCGCGGAGCGCGGACTTCGCTTGATACAAGCCGAGTCCGATTTGATAAACCGATGTACCAAGTTCCTTTGCCGTTTTGACCATGTACTCGATATCAGATGCACCAATGCGTGCGTTCGGCTTCATCAGGGGTTCGATATCGATGATGAATTCGCGCGAAGTCGCAATCATTTCCCTGGTTTCCGGAAGCTCACTGAGCGAGCCTGTCCATTGAGCTCTTGGCATGAACAGCATGCTCCACAAGATGTCGTAACGTGTCGTGAAGTCACGTGGCGTATCCGGATCGATGAGTGCTCGCTGTTGCCATTTCATCAATTCAATTGCAAATGAGTCGAAGTTGTGATCGCTCTGTTGAATGAAATTGAACTCGGTGACGCCGTCGGCTTCGAGGGTCAGACGTGTGTTGTTGATCTGGAACATCAGATAGAAGACTAGCGCTGCGCAGATCAATGCCGCGACGCTCGAGATTGCGATGTACAGGCGTTCCATCACAGGCCACCTAGAAGTCCTTTGCTCTGCTGTCGTTCACTTGATCTCCATGGCGACGAGCTGCCACACAGCGGCAGCCATGTAGCTCTGGCTGTAAAACTCGGGCGCGTCGTCGAATGGAAACATGATTCGCAGAGGGCCCAAGGTCCGTAGCGTCAGATCGCTGCCGTTTTGCCGGAAGGCCAGCAGCACGGCGTAGCGTTCCAAGTCGATGTCGCTGAGGCTCGCCCTGTAGTCATCCTTGCCGATGGCGTCGATCAGTGCAGAACGCGCACCGGCAGCCGCGAGTACGTCCTTGAGCAGCACCCCTTCAAACCGCTGGGTACCATCATCCCAGGGCGTCCGGGTCTCGAACCCGTGTTGCGGGAGGGTGGCGAAAAGGACATCGTCGAAGTGGGCTTCATCGCCGACATTCGGCGTGTCGATGGCGCCACGAACGACCAGAAGAACATTGCCGGTCGGCGGCGAGAGCGTCTGCGCTGCGCTCGACGAGGCGATGAGCAGAAACATTGTCGCGATTGCGACGAAATGACGCGCTCCACAGCGATTCGTCGACGAAGCTGCCCGTTCACACAAAGCAGTGCAGCTGAAGTCTGAACTGACGTGGAGCAACGACGTGCGCATCGGGTACCTCTCGAAAGCCTTCACGAGAGTATGCCCCCGGTCACCCGGTCAGATAGCCGCTTGGGACGTTTCCTAGCCCAAAGTACGGTTTTGCACCCGACTACTGCCCGGCGGGTGCGAGCTCCGTCCCTTCCGGCGCGACGACGTCTGCTTCGAGAGGACGTACGTTCGGGTCTGGCGGCAGCGGGGTGACCAGCGGCTGTGCTTCCTCGCTCGGTAACAGACGTCGCCCGAGTTCTGGCAGATAGCTGTCGTCGAACACATCGGTTGCCGTCGGAATCTCGGCAAACTCATGCATCTCCGCGAGCTGCGCGATCGACTTCTCGAGACGGGGTTGCACCACGTCTCCCAGCCCGATCTGGCCGACCTCTTCGGTCGCGATATGATGGCCTATTGCCATGACGAGCCGCTTCAGTTCGACGGCTTCTTCGGCGTCCGGCGTACGTTTCAAGGGATACTGGACGGCCGCAGCCGGGTTTCTGATTGTCTGCTGGAATCCTCGAACGGCCGCCCGCAGGAACGCCTTTACATCCTCTGGACGCTCCGCCGCGAAGCTCGGATTGACGATGATCGCGTTGCCGTACAGATCCAGCCCGAAGTCGCTCATCAGCATCAGCGACAGATCTTCCGGTGGTACGCCACTGGCCTCGAGACTGACCATGGAAGTGAAAGAGAAGCCGGTGATGGCGTCGACCTTGCCGTCGGCGAGCAGAGGTTCGCGGACTGGAAAACCGACGTCCTCGATGGTTACCCGCTCGGCGATGATGCCGTTGGCGCGAACGAACGCTGGCCATTGAGCGAAAGCGCCATCATTCGCCGGTGCGCCCAGAACGTGACCTTCAAGATCGTGCGGGCCGGTTACGCCAAGTGATGGGCGGCCGATGACCGCGAAGGGCGGTGCGTTGTAGATGATATATACGGCTTTGAGATCGACCTCGGGGTTAGCCGCACGCCAGGTGATCAGGGAGTTGATGTCTGCTGATCCCAGATCGTATTCACCGTTCGCCACCTTCGGAATGGCGTCAATCGACCCTGTACCGGGGTCGAGCGTGACGTCGAGATTCTCGTCAGCGAAGTACCCTTCGTCGAGTGCCAGCAACAGCGGCGCTGACTGGCCTTCCCACTTCCAGTCGTTGATGTAGCGGATGGCGCCGTCGGCCGCCTTCACGGTGCTGCTCGAGAAGAGCACTGCTCCCAGGGCGGCCATGAACAGGGCCGTTCGACTTGTGACGCCGCGGCCACACGGCGGGCATTGCCCACGATGTACCGAAGTGGGTTCGAGGTCAGATAGGGTCATGGCGGAAGTGTAGGCCAGGGCACCCTGTTTAGGGGCCTGCAGTCTTATCGTGTCGTTGCAGGGCGGCAGGGGAATGCCCGATCGTTTGGGTTCGCGGTTCAGGCCGAGCTGACGGCGTGCCGCTTCGAATCGCCGTCATTATGGCGCGTGTTCCCGTCAGACGACGCAGCGGGCTGATCATTTGTCAGTTGCGCCAGAACCACTGGAGCGAAGGAGTCGGCTGCGCCGAAGAAGGTCGCGAACGAGACATCGGCAGCATCCCGACCTGCCCCGATTCTCACGAACCCGCTGACAGGAGCCAGCTTGGTGGCATCGAAGAGGTACCAGTCATCACCGAGCCAGGCCTCGCAGAAGCCGTGGAAGTCGGGCGGTTGCAGATCGACCGCGTAACCTGCCACGTAGCGGGCCGGTACACCGAGCGCCCGAAGCAGTGCAATGGTCACGTGCGCGTAATCACGACAGACGCCCGCTCGGCCGACAAGCACGTCGCAGGCGGTGGTGTTCGGGCCGGTGGTTCCGGGCAGGTAGTCGAGATGATCGTGCACCCAGTCGACAATGTGGGCAACCCGGGCATGCCCTGGCACCATTGCGCCGAATTCGTCCCAGGCGAGCTTCAGCAGTCGGTCTGATTCGCAATATCGACTCGGATTGATAAACGGCAAGACATCACCTGGCAATGCCGCATGAGGCGTTTCCTGGAGGGCATCTTCGGGCGTGATCTTCTGATCGAGGATTACTTCGGCCCGATAGCGGATCGTGATCGAGCCCGGCTGTGCGCTCAGGCGGTGAATCTTGTTGCCGAGCAGACCCGCCTGACAGATCTCCAGCGGGATGAAGGGCTCGACGCTGATGGATTCCGACTCGACCGTCTGGTGCTCGGTCGAGGCCACCGCGATCTGGAACAGGAAGCTGCTCGGGGCGTTGACATTGTAGGCAAGGTCGCTTGCGACCGATACGCGTTTGCTCATGGCCCTGACTGTACAACGCTTGCGGGTCGGCTTGGTGATTGTCTGCCCGTCGCGACGAGGCGCAGAAACTGTTGCAAAGGCGCTTGACTTCGCCCCGTGCTCGCCGCCACGCTCCTGAGCACAAGCCGCACGACCGAGTCGAGAGAATTCAGCCATGGCCGCCCACTCCGAACTTGCCACGCCTTCGTCGGCTGATCGCCGGTCAGACGCAGCTGCCGAACTGGTCTGGGACGATCCGCTATTGCTAAGTGAACAATTGAACGAGGAGGAGCGCATGATCAGCGACTCGGCGCGTGCCTTTGCCGTGTCCGAGCTTGCGCCGCGCGTCGAGCAGGCCTACCTCGAGGAACAGACCGATCCGGCGATCTTCAAGGCGATGGGCGATGCCGGATTGCTGGGTATCACCGTAAACGAGAGCTACGGCGGCGCGGGTGCAAGCTACGTCGCCTACGGGCTGGTGGCGCGCGAGATCGAACGGGTCGATTCAGGCTATCGCTCGATGATGAGCGTGCAGTCATCACTGGTCATGTATCCTATCGAGCGTTTTGGCAGTGAGCAACAGAAGGCGCGATATCTGCCAGGTCTCGCCGCCGGGACGTCGATCGGTTGTTTCGGTCTGACCGAGCCCGAAGCCGGATCAGACCCGGCCGGGATGCGCACCAAGGCGCTCAAGACGGCTGCCGGGTACTCACTGAGCGGCGAGAAGACCTGGATATCGAACTCGCCGATCGCGGATGTTTTCGTCGTCTGGGCGAAGTCAGAGGCGCATGACGGGGCCATTCGCGGCTTCGTGCTCGAGAAAGGCATGGCCGGCCTGACGGCGCCGCGCATCGAGGGCAAGCTGTCGCTCAGAGCTTCGATTACCGGCGGAATCGTCATGCAGGATGTCCAGGTCGACGAGACGTCACTGCTACCGGGTGCGAGCGGCCTGAAGGGGCCGTTCAGCTGCCTCAACCGTGCTCGCTACGGCATTTCCTGGGGTGTCATGGGTGCGGCCGAGGACTGCTGGTTCCGCGCGCGTCAGTACGGTCTTGATCGTCAGCAATTCGGCAGACCGCTGGCCGCGACCCAGCTGTTCCAGAAGAAGCTGGCCGACATGCAGACTGACATAACCCTCGGTCTGCACGGCTCACTGCGACTTGGCCGGCTGATGGACGAGGGCCGCGAGGCGCCGGAGATGATCTCGCTGATGAAGCGCAACAACTGTGGCAAGGCACTGGACGTGGCCCGAATGGCGCGTGACATGCACGGCGGCAACGGCATCCAGATCGGCTACGGCGTCATGCGACACGCCCAGAATCTCGAGACGGTGAATACCTACGAGGGCACACACGATGTCCATGCGCTGATTCTCGGACGTGCGCAAACGGGCTTGCAGGCGTTCTTCTGACGCATTCGCCCATGATCAGCGACTCCGCCCGCGCCCCTCATGCTGGTCTGAAAGTGATCGAGCTGGCGCGCATTCTGGCTGGTCCGTGGATTGGTCAGACCCTCGCTGATCTCGGCGCCGACGTAATCAAGATCGAAAGTCCGGCGGGGGATGATACGCGCGGCTGGGGACCCCCTTTCATCGATGGCACGGCGGCCTATTTTCATGCCTGCAACCGTGGCAAGCGATCACTCGTCGCTGACTTCACGAACGAAGACGATCTCGTCGTCGTGCGCCGCCTGGTCGATACGGCCGATGTCGTTGTCGAGAATTTTCGGGTCGGTGGCCTCGAGCGTTTCGGGCTCGACGCCGCGAGTGTCCGGGAACGCAATCCGCGCGTCGTCTATTGCTCGGTCACGGGTTTTGGTCAAACGGGGCCGCGCGCTGCGGAGCCGGGATACGATTTCATGATTCAGGGCCTTGGCGGCATCATGGATCTGACCGGCGAGCCTGCCGGTGAGCCACAGAAGACCGGTGTTGCCTTCGCGGATATCTTTACCGGACTCTATGGTGTGGTCGCCATCCAGGCTGCGCTGGCACGCCGTGAACGGGTCGGGCAGGGCGAACACATCGACATGGCGCTGTTCGATTGCATGAGCGGGGTGCTCGCCAACCAGGCCATGAACTACCTGGCCTCGGGTGTGTCACCACAGCGACTCGGCAACGCGCACCCGAACATCGTGCCCTACCAGACCTTCGCTGTGAGTGACGGCCACGTGATCGTCGCGGTCGGCAACGACGCACAGTTTCAACGATATTGCGGGGCGCTCGGTATCGGCGCTACGGCTACCGACGAGCGGTTTGCCTCCAACGGCGATCGGGTTCGGCATCGGGAAACACTGACGGCGCTGCTTGCGCCGCGGATGGCGACGCGTTCGCGTGATGAACTTCTGGATGCGCTTCGCGAGGCGCGCGTACCGGCCGGGCCGATCAATTCGGTTGCCGATGTATTCGCCGATCCGCAGTTCATTCACCGTGGCATGCAGGTCGATGTGGATGGTGTGCCCGGTCTGCGCACACCAATCCGTTTCGACGATGCGGCGCTGGTACATGAGCGACGCTCACCGGATCTGGGTGCGCATGGTGAGGAGATTCGTGCCGAACTTGCCCAGGCTCAATCTGCAGAAAGCATCTCGTAAGGAGCCGCTCGAGCCAGCGTTCGACGTTCGACGGCACGTTGACCTTCCACTTGCGTGTTGTTCGTGGCACTTGCCTGTCGTCATGAAGGTTCTATCCTGATTCGTTCGCTTGAATCATTGGAACGGCGGGTGACAGCCAGCTCGAGTGCCGGGCGCGTACCCTGAATGACGGTCAAGATGCTGTTTTCTGCCAGCTGCGCGAGCGCCGCCGCGGGCAGCGTCCGGTTCGCCAGTGTCAACGTGATGCGGGTCACGCTACCCAGATCACTGTCATGCTGGAGCGTACCCCGGCGTTCGCTCGGCCACTCGAGCGGACTCGATTGACCAGGCGATTCGAACAGCATTGGCTGACGGGTATCGTCGCTGTCGACAGCGACCCTGATCGCCCGATCCGGTGGAAGGTAGGGGGGCCTGAAGTCCCAGCAGGGGACGGCAAGCGTGCGACCTTCGTCGCCGCCCCGCCAGGCAATGCCGAATGGGCAGCCGCCATCGGTCATCCATCGCGACCGCTCGAGCAGACCGATCCGGCGTATGCCTGTGCTCGCCGCTTCCGTGACGTCATGTATCCAGAGGAGTTCGAGGTAGAAGTTGTCGAAGGCAAAGCAGACGTTGGCAGTGCCCTGGCCAGGGTGTTCGCGCCGGTACTGTTCCGTCAGTCGATGCTCTCTGACCGCTGGTGGCAGGGGGTCACCGTGTTTGCGGAGAACGAACACATGGTCGATAGCGATGTCGGACACTCGATGTTCCTGAGCCTGGCAGGGTGATGATCATGACGACTTTTCTCCGATGACTGCAATCGCCAGAGGCCGTGTCACGTTGATTCGACCAAGGGCGCTGTTGCCTGCAGGTGGAATTAGTGTGGGGTGATGCGAAGTCAGAGTCGACAAGCTACGCTCCTGCAATCTGGCTACCGTTATGCCTGTGCGTTGTCGGGAGATCCTGATGTCGCGCGCGATCTGGTGCATGACGCCTGGTTGTCCTTGTTGTCGCGACATGGCCAGCATCCCGATCGTGCGCTGTTCTTCAGGGCCATCCGGCATAGACATATCGATGACTACCGGCGCCGGCGCCGCTCGGCGGTGGTCGAATTCGACGAGCAGGATGTGGCCACGCATCACGCTTGCGAAGGGACGACCGGTATCGTCGAACCACCTGATCCGGCGCTCGCGAGGGCACTGATCGAATTGCGTGACGTGGAGCGCGAAGCCTTGCTCATGTCGGTGATCGAGGGGTACACCGCGTCGGAGATCGGTGAACTGACAAACCAGCCGCGCAATACCGTCCTGAGTCACTTGCATCGGGCACGCAAGCGATTGAAGGTTCTGCTCGCGTCGCCGGACGAAGACGCGGTTCGGCGGACCGGCACGGCGACGGTGATTCCACTCGAACAACGGGGCGATGCACGATGATCAGACGAGGGTCCGACGCTGACAGAAGCCTCGATGACGGGGGCCTCGACGACAGGGGCCTTGATGACAGATTGCGCTCACACTATGCATCGTTGAGCCTGGGTGATGACTCGGTCAAGGAGTTGCTCGCCGCATCGCGAACCGTCTCCAACCGGCCCTTGCGTCGCCCGATGTTCTGGGTGTCTGTCGCGGCCATGCTGGTGTTATCGAGTCTGGGCGTGCACCACCTGACGTCGGTTTCGGAACGAACCGAACGCACCATACGCGAGGCTGCCATGAATCACGGCACCCGCCTGTCTCTGGATTATGCGTCGAGTGACGTCGCGCAGCTCGATGATGCGATGGCGTTACTCCCGTTCGAGATTCGCCGACCGACACGACTCGATGATAGCTGGACCCTGCGCGGTGGCCGCTATTGCTCACTGGCCGGACACCTGGCTGTGCATATGACCCTGGTGGACGCCAGCGGCGACAATACGAGGAGTCTGTTCGTGACACGAGCGGCTGATGATCTCGATAGTCTCGACGGAGAACGGCAACGCGTCAACGGCGTGGAAGTACAACTCTGGGGTGAACGCGGCCTCTTCTATGCCATGGCAAACGATGCGACATGACTGCTTACCGTTGGGTCTTTCCGATTCTTCTCCTGGCCTTCGGGCAGGTCGCGGCGACGTGGGCCGATCAGCCCGACGTTGCCGGGAATACTGCTGACCCGGCATTGCGCACCGCGCTCCTCGAAGCCCTTGCCGAGCGTGGTCCTGCCCATGAACCACGCACGGAACATCGCTTCGAGGACGGCTCGCCGCGCTTCCTCAACCGGCTGATCAGCGAGCCTTCACCCTACTTGCTGCAGCATGCTCACAATCCCGTCAACTGGTATCCCTGGGGCGATGAAGCGTTTGCGGCGGCACGTGAGCAGGACAAGCCGGTGTTTCTGTCGATCGGCTATGCGACCTGCCACTGGTGTCACGTGATGGAGCGGGAAAGTTTCGAGAATCTCGACATCGCGATGCGCATGAATACGGACTTCATCTCGATCAAGGTCGATCGGGAGCAACTGCCGGATATTGATGCGTTCTACATGACGGGTGTGATGCTGGTCAGTGGGCGCGGTGGTTGGCCGATGTCGAGTTTTACCGATGCCGACGGTCGCCCCTTTCATGGCGGCACTTACTTTCCACCCGCTGAATTCGCGCTATTGCTGGAGCGGGTCGACGCACTCTGGAAATCCGAACGCGAGACCCTGGACGAGCAGGCTGCGAGCCTTGCCGGGGCCATAGCGGAGAGCAACGGCATAGGCCGGGAAGCTCGCGAGGTGGGTGAGGCAACAATCGAACAGGCGCGGCGCGGATTTCTGATCGATGCCGATGATCTCGAAGGTGGATTTGGACACGCACCGAAATTTCCGCGTGAACCTACGCATGCCTTTCTGCTTGACCAGGCTGTACGCAATGATGATCAAGTGGCCCTTGATATCGTCGACGAATCGCTTGAGGCGATGGCTGCAGGAGGAATTCATGATCATGTCGGTGGCGGATTTCATCGCTACGCCGTCGACAGTGGCTGGCAGGTGCCGCACTTCGAGAAGATGCTCTACAACCAGGCAGCCATGGCGAGGTTGTATGCCCAGGCCTGGGAGCTGACCGGCAAACGGGCGCACGCGCGAACGGCACAGCGCACGCTGGACTACGTGCTCCGCGAGATGATGTCCCCCGAAGGTCTGTTCTACTCGGCGACCGACGCTGATTCAGAAGGTGCGGAAGGCCGCTTCTTTGTCTGGATGCCGGAACAGCTCGATGAACTGCTCGGCAAGGAGGACGCCGCGGTCGCCCGATCGATCTGGGGGCTGAGCGACGCTGGCAATTTCGAAGGTCACAACATCCTGCACACTTTTGCACCCATGGCGGAACATGCGCGCGAGCACGGCATGACGAGCGCGGAACTCATGTCGAAGCTCGATGACTGGAGTCAGGTGATGCTAGCCGCGCGTGCAGAGCGCGAACCGCCGTTGCGAGACGAGAAGATCCTGACGGCCTGGAATGCCATGATCGTCACCGCACTTGCTGAAGCATCGGAGCGGCTCGACGTGCCGGCATACGAGGCGGCCGCAGTACGAACGGCCGATGTCTTGTGGACGGAGATGATTGCCGACCCTCAGACCTCCGCGTTGTACCGCACACGTTTTGAAGGACGCTCGTCGGTGGACGGAACCCAGCTTGACTATGCCTACCTGGCCGAGGCGATGCTGGCCTTGTATGACGTCACCGACCAGCCTCACTGGCTGTCACGCGCGGCGGGACTTGCCGATGCCATGGTCGATCGTTTTCACGATCCGATCGACGGCGGGTTCTTCATGGGAGCCGCGACGGTGCAAGGGGCCATGCTTGCGGCGCGCCCCAAGAGCTTGCAGGATAACTCGATCTCCTCTGGGAACTCCGTTGCCATGCGCGTGTTGGCGCGCCTGGCCAGGCGTACCGGCGAGCCGCGCTACACCGACCAGGCGGATGCGCTTATCAACGCGCTGTCCTCATCGCTCGAACAGCATCCGACCAGCTATCCCTACTTTCTCACCGGTGTCAGCGAACATCTGCTCGGCGAATCGGGCGCTCGACGGCATGCCGCCCGCGGCAAGGTTGTCGCCAGTGCCGATACCGATGCTGAAGCCGGGCGCTTGCGTGTGCAGATACGGGTCGCCGAGGGCTGGCATGTCAATGCCCATGCTCCGCTGCAGGACTACCTGATACCGACAACGCTCAGCGGTGCTGACGGCTTCGTCTTGCGTGACGTGCGCTACCCCGAGCCCGAGATCCGGACGCTTGGATTCCAGAGCGAAGCGTTGGCATTGCACGAAGGCACGCTGATGCTGGACGCGACCTACTCGTCTGCCGACGCCGTTGACCGGCGTCTGCTACCGGTCGACCTTCACCTGCAAGCGTGCAGCGAGGAGATCTGCCTGGCGCCCGAGACCGTGCGACTTCAGGTTTCAATACGATGAGAGAAAAGATGAATGCAAGTCGGCGAGAGCTTCTGCAACGGGCAGCGCTAGTCGGTGCGGGTGGATTCGGCAGGCTCGCAGGTGCTGCTGGCGTGACGAGGTCTGGCCTGGCGCTACGATCTGCCGTGGTGGCAGGCGTCGCCAGCAGTGCGCTCGCAGCGGGCGGGCCGGCACGTTCACAAGAAGCACCGACGAGGGGTATTCGCGGTCGTCCGGCGCCCGAGATCGAGCTGGACTACTGGATCGACGGCGCCGGTGAAGCAACACGATTCTCGGTCGCCGACTCACGTGGCAAATGGGTCTTCCTGAAGTGTTTCCAGAACTGGTGCCCGGGTTGCCACAAGAGTGGATTCCCGACGCTGAAAGCCTTTGCGGACGCATTTCACGAGCATCCCGACGTCGCCATCGCGGGTATTCAGACCGTGTTCGAGGGCCATTCGGTCAATACCCGTGAAGCGGTGCGCGAACTGGCCTTGCGCTACGACCTGCCAAATGTGATGGGGCATGATCCGGGTGATCCGAAGACTCACCAGCCGCCGCAGACGATGCAGCGCTATCGCACGGGCGGGACGCCCTGGCTCATTCTCATTGAACCTGGTGGCACGGTGGTCTTCGATGGCTTTCACGTCGACAAGAATCGCCTGATCGACTATGTCGGTGAACAGCTGGCCTGAAAACCGAGCGTCTCAGCAGACAAGACGGCCTGATTGGCAGAAGTCGCGCCTGGTGTTCGAGACCTTGCCTATACTGATGCCGTCCCGCCATTGGAGCGCCTCTTTTGAAGACCTGTCGTATCGCCTCGCTGGAAGTGTCGCCGATAGGCTTCGGCTGCATGAACCTATCGTTCGGGTACGGCCCCGCAGACGATGCCGAGTCTGCCGAACTGCTGGTGTCGGCGCTCGATCTGGGCATCACCTTTCTCGACACGGCCATGATGTACGGCGACGGGCATAACGAGACACTGATCGGCAATTCACTGACGTCGCGTCGCAACGAGTTTGTATTGGCGACGAAGTGTGGTCTCTCCAAGGCTGGAATCGACGGCAATCCGGCGCGCATCGAAGCTGATTGCCATGCGAGCCTCGGGCGATTGAAGACGGATGTCATCGATCTCTACTACCTGCATCGTGTCGATCCAGACGTTCCGGTCGAGGAAACCTTCGGCGCGATGTCACGACTGGTCGAGGCTGGCAAAGTACGAGAGATCGGTCTCTCGGAAGTCGCCACGGAAACCCTTCGACGCGCGCATGCCGTGCATCCGGTTGCCGCAGTGCAATCCGAGTACTCCCTCTGGTCGAGAACGCCCGAGCACGGGTTACTCGACGCTTGTCGTACGCTTGACATCGTGATCGTGCCATTCTCGCCTCTCGGTCGAGGTTTTCTGGCGGGCTCGGCGACGACGGTCGACAATTTACCGCCCGATGACTTACGCGCGACAATCGCGCGACCGCGTTTTGAAGCGGCAGCCTTCGCCGCGAATCAGCGACTGCTCGAGAGCCTGGCAGGGATGGCGCGAGAACGTGGCTGCACCACGGGGCAGTTGGCACTCGCCTGGCTCATGGCTCGTGACACTCCTGTGTCCGTGCCCATTCCCGGTACCCGGAAGCAGTCTCACCTCGCTGAAAACACGGCGGCAGTCGATATCACTCTCGATACCGAGACCAGGGCGACGCTTGGAGCGCTATTTGCCGAAAGCGAGATCCACGGTGAGCGTTACACAGCCGAACGGATGGCCACGGCCGACGCGGAACGCGATCGGCACGCTTGAGGTCCGGTCGTCGCCTCGGCATGACTTGACGCTCTGACTTCAGGCCAGGGAAGGGGCTATGGCGTTAGGCCTTGTTCTCAGTGAAGTGCAAGGGTGTGCTGTCCGGGCGCAAGCCTTTGGAACAGGCGTCTCATGCTGGTCAATGGTGGACAGGAACAACGTCGCGATTCGATGGCTCACCCTGAATACGGTAATCCGAACGGCCGTTGTCGCTGGGTAAGCTAAGCGGGATGGGATATCGTCGTGCCAAAGATGAGGACGGTGCTGGTTGTGGAGGACGACAGCCGGATTGCCAAAGCGCTCGATATTCGTCTCAAGGCTCACGGTTACCGGGTCGTCTCGGCACCGGATGCCGTGAGAGCCATGACGGTGGCAACAGGAGAGGTACCCGACGTTATCGTGCTCGACATCAACTTGCCCGGTGGTAATGGCCTGATGATTGCGGAGCGCTTGTTGAACAACGCCCTGACAACTGACGTACCGGTCATATTCATCACTGCCAGCAAACAGCCAAGGCTGCGTGAACGAGCCGCCGAGCTCAGTGCAGTTGCCTTTCTCGAGAAACCGTTCTCATCGGCCGACCTCCTCGATGCGATCGATGTCGCACGCAGCCGCCAGACGCTGCAAGCCAACTCCCCACGCAGGCGTCCGGCTGCCTCGACATCGAGCTGAATCGATCACGCATTGCTTGCCGCACTTTCGCGAGGCAAGGTGCACAACGCGCGGGCTTGCTCTCAATTCCTGTCGCAGCCTGCCGATTCCGACGGTATCAAGCGGCGAAAGCATCAGGACGGATCTCTGCAATGAGCGATCGATACAGACTTGTCACCCGCAGTGACTTCGACGGACTCGTGTGTGCGGTGCTGCTCCGGCATCTCGATCTGATCGACGACATCGCCTTCGTCCATCCAAAGGACATGCAGGACGGCAAGGTCGAGATCGGCGCACTCGACATCACCACCAACCTGCCGTTCGTTCCCGGCGCTCATCTGGTCTTCGATCATCATGATTCCGAAGTCCGTCGAAACGACACGACGCTCGACAACTACGTGATCGATGCCGACGCGCCGTCCGCCGCGCGCGTTGTCTGGCGATACTATGGTGGCGACGATGCGTTCCCGGCGGCATGGACGTCGATGATGACGGCGGTGGACAAGGCTGACTCAGCCCAGTTCGAGATCGATGAAGTCTTGCACCCTGCAGGTTGGGAGCTGCTGAACCTGCTGATGGATTCGCGCACCGGTCTGGGGCGTTTCCATGAATTCAGGATCTCGAACTATGCCTTGATGATGGAGCTGGTCGAATACTGTCGCACCGCGACCATCGAGGAGATTCTGGCGCTCCCTGATGTCGTTGAACGCATCGAACTGTGGGAATCACACCAGGCCGCTTTCAAGGAACAGCTGAATCGTTGTGCCACCGTACATGGCAAGCTCGTGGTGCTTGATCTGACCAACGAAGAAGTTATCCACCCGGGTAGCCGGTTCATGATCTATGCACAGTTTCCCGACTGTGATATCTCGATCCATCGCATGTGGGGATTTCGCAAGCAGAACATCGTCTTCGCCACCGGCAAGTCGATCTTCGATCGTGGCAACCGTACCCATGTCGGTGAATTGATGTTGCAGCACGGCGGTGGTGGACATGTCGCGGCGGGCACCTGCCAGGTGCCGGTCGACGAGGCCGGTGACGTACTTGCCGACTTGATTCGTCGAATCACTGCCGACGCATCCGCTTCGATGCCACTCGCGCAGGCGAGCTGATCGTCGCCACACGCCGGTAGCCAAGAACGATCTGCATCAACGGCTGGCGTCTTGTCGGCATCAAGCGTGCGGTAATAGTGCCGCTGATGGAGAGCTGACACCTGTCGTAAGCTTGTGGCCTGGTGACTATGCAGCCCGCGGCGACATGGCGAATGATGACGGGCGAAGGAGCCTGTATGCCGACAGCTATATCGACCTGGTGACGATCGATCTCGGGCGCGCCGACTACCTGCTGAGATGTCATTCTCATCGGCAGCCACCTGATGGCGATCACCGGGGATGCGATTGTCCAGTACGACATCAGTGTCAGTCCTGCAACCCGACTCAGTGCCTTGCAGGCGGAAACAGCGACCGCCGCTGACTCGATCGTGATATTACAATAGGGCTTCAAGCTGAGCTAGTCTCTGCGTGCCGCAAATCCATTTTTTCAATGACAGGAAGCAACATCATGAAGACATTCTCGCGAACCACGACGCTTGCCGCCCTCGCGGGTGCCGGACTGGCACTGATGACGACAACAACAACGGTACAGGCACGGGCTCTCGCCGAAATCTACGCGGAATGTGGTCTTGGTGCCATGCTGTTCAATAGCGAAAGCAACTCGTCAGAGAACGGCCGCACTTTCGCGATCATCAGCAACATTCTCACCGACTGGGGTACCACGGCTGTGCTTTCCGATGTGTCGTCGGAAGACAACTGTGCGGGTGAGTCGGTCGCAACCGCCTCGCTCATCATGGAGACATACCCCGCCATCGAACGCGATCTTGCGCATGGTCGCGGCGAGTATCTCAATGCCATGTTCGGTGCCGCCGGCTGTGCAACCGAAGTGCGCGATGCCTTGACGGTCAGCTTGCGTGCCGATCTGGCCGCGTCGAGCCTGGCGGCCTCGAGCGCGACACCTGAAGCACGTGCCGGGCGCATCTACGATGCTCTGGTAGAGCGAGTTGTCGAGGATCATCCCGGTAGCTGCGCTGTCTGAATCTTCCCTGAGTCGCCGGGCGCGCCGGCATGGCGCGACCCGGCCGTCGCGGGGGAGGGCGGGCTGCCAACTTCCTTGCGCTGAGTTGTTTCTTCGCGGCCGGGATCGTGAGTGCAGCGACCGGTCCGGGGCGATCGAGTGCCGATGTGGTGAATTCGGCTGTGTCGCTTGCAGGTGGTGCGAGCGGGCTAGACGAGATCGCCTCGCGACGAACCTGGCGTCGATTGCTTCATGCCGATGTGCATGCCGATGACGCGGTCGCGGGTACCGCCATCATCAACGAAGGCTTCCATCAGCTTCCTCTCGTGCAATTCTCGCCCCGCGCCGAGCTTGTGGCGACACTCGAGGCTTTTTCACGAGCCGCTGCCGAGCCTGTGCCTGTCGGGGCCGACGAGGATCCACGCTGCCGGTATCCGGCCCGCTTTCAATGGCTGGCCTCGGTGTTACCCGAAGCCGCGGGTCAGTGGCCCGCTATCAGTTGCCCGGGATTCGATGCCTGGATCGATCTCGACGAAGTCGCCGGACTGTCTGTGCTGCAGGTCAGCGGCTACTTCGGCAATCCGGCCAGCGCGTTTGGTCATCTTCTCTTGCGAGTCGATTCGCGTGACGCCACCGGCGAACGCGGCCTGCTGGACCTTGGAATCAACTTCGGTGCCGCTGTGCCGCCGGACGAGAATTTCCTGCGCTACACCCTGGTCGGTCTGATCGGCGGATATCAGGCAGGCTTCAGCGAGCAGTCGTTTCACCTTCACGACGCGGTCTACTCAGCGCTCGAAAAACGCGACATGTGGGCCTATCGGCTCGATCTGGATCGTACCCGGCGTGAGCTGATTCTCAGGCACCTGTGGGAGTTGACCCGTGCTCGCTTCGACTACTATTTTCTGAAATACAACTGCGCGTGGTACTTGTCGGGCCTGCTCGAAATGGCGCTCGACGCGAACATCAGGCCGCAAAGAAAGCTCTGGCATCTGCCGCAGTCGGTTTTCGAGAGTCTCGATACCTTGAAGAGCCCCGCTGGCGGGCCACTGGTCAAGAGCGTGACCTTTCTGCCATCCTTGCAGCATGAAGCTGCAGCGTCGTTTCGGGCGTTGTCGGCCGCTGATGCGCGCGCTGCCAATGAGCTTGTAGAGAAGGGCTTGCCGATCGACGATCTGCGCAGTGCTCCGGTGCCGGTACTGGATTTTCTGCTCGAATGGACCGATCTCGAGTTCGCCGGTGCCAGGGGCGATGCTGCGCAGGCATGGGGCGAGCGCAAGCAGCGGGTGTTTGCCGCCAGACTCGCTCGACCTGCCAGCGCGGAGACAGCATCGCGAACCGTCGACTCGCTGCCACCTCCAGCAGGCGGGCCGAGCGCACTCACGGTCGGCATCGGTGCGAGCGCTGCACGAGGGGCAGGAGAGGCGGCTACCTTGCGCTTCGCACCCTATGCGTATGACATTCTGAACCGCAACCGGGGTGGCCTCGTCGACGCAGGTTTCCATGTTTTCGACGGCTCGGTGAGCGTTGACGACGACTCGCTGAACCTGCGCAAACTTGATATTCTCGCGGTGGAGAAGCTCGCACCTCCCGAAGCTCGCATCATCGACTCGATGCGATTCGTCTGGCGTGGCGCCTTGCGTCTGACCGGGCGCGACAGACGTTGCGTCAACTGTTCCGATGTGGCGTTGCACGCCGGTATCGGTGTCGCCAGCCGGCTGGGCCAATGGCGGGGTTTCAGTGGCGTCGGCTACGCCATCGTCGATGCTTCGATCGGCAGTGAGAGCTCAATGGCAGGTCCAGCTGCAGGTATCCTGATCAGAGCGGGGAACCGTCTTGCGCTGCGGTTTGAAAGTCGCTTCCTCGCGGGTTCAGACGGCGAGATAACGCAGGCTAGCAAGATCGAGGGTTACCTTTTACTGGGACGTCAGTACGGCGTGTCGCTGCAGGCGACGCGTGTCAACAAAGTGGAACAGTTGACGGTAGAGGCATCGTTCAGATTTCGGTGAAGTGCTGGTCGACGCGCTGCCGTCGCACCGATGCCCCGTCGCAGTGCGCGTCCGAACCGTTTGCGTCAGCCGCGCGAACTCCCTGTCTCCGACTACAATGGCTGACCCATCGGACGTGCAGGAAAATGGCATCATCGGAGCGAACGATCAACCGGAAGGCCAGGCTTCGATCGGTCGCCGCGACCCTGTCGAACACATCCTTTGGCGGCATCGTGATGATGATACTGGCTACCGGCGTGTTCGCCACTCAGGATGCGATCACCAAGACGCTTTCCCACGAACTGCCGGTCGCTCAGATCGTCTTCGTGCGCTTTCTGGCCTTTCTGCTCTTTGCTGCCTTGTTGGCACACCGGGGGGGTGGGGCGCGACGCGCCTTGCGTTCGAACGTGCCCTTTCGTCAAGTCCTGCGATGCCTGCTCATGTGCAGCGAAATCGCCCTGTTCGCGTACGCATTACGCTTCATCGGGCTCGCTGACATACACGCACTCTTTGCTTGTTTTCCACTGTTCGTCGCCGCGTTGTCCGTACCGTTACTGGGCGAGCATGTCGGCAAACGTCGGTGGCTCGCGGTGCTTGTCGGGCTGATCGGCACACTGATCATTCTCCGTCCGGGATCCGATGTCTTTCGTATCGTGGCCCTGTTGCCACTCGCCTGTGCGTTCATCTATGCGCTCTACAACCTGCTGACACGGCTGGTATCACGACACGATACGTTTCGGACGTCCCTGTTGTATTTCGGTCTGGTCGGCACGTGTGCATCGCTGCCGTTCGCGGTCGTCAGCTGGCAACCCGTCGACGGGCGGCAGGCGATCTATCTCGCCTCACTCTGTGCGACCTCCGTGGTCGGCCACATGACGCTGATCAAGGCGTTGCAGTTGACCGAAGCGGTCGTGCTTCAGCCGTTTCACTACCTCATCCTGCCATGGGCGATGATCATCGGCGTCGTCTTCTTCGGCGAGAGCCTTGATCTCGTCACGGTCAGTGGAGCCTTGATTGTCGTCGGGAGCGGTGTCTATATCGCCGTACGCGAATACCAGACACGAGCCGACTGATTCCCGAGAATTCCGTATCGGTGATCAGGTGTCTCGATAGGTCAGTAACCTTGTGACTCAATGGCAGATCATCGGCACGAACTTCTTCGTCATGCTCGTCACGGTATCGAGCGCGGCAATGCGCTCGATCGCTGGTGAATCTGCTGTCCTGAACGCGATGGCGGCAAGCGACGGAAACTCGTGAACCTCGATGCCGAGAACCCCGTCGAGGTCGAGCGCCGCCTGCTCGACGGCCGCGTAGTCTTCGAGTGCGACGACATAGGTGACGGGCCCGATGTCACCGGTCATGGTCAGGTAACGTTGCTCCGAAGCTTCGAACCAGAGTCGGTTGATGGTTGCGCGGTGCTGCCATGCAAAACCTCCCAGCCAGCCAAGCGCGCTGGCGAAGACGATCAGCAACGTCATGGCCATCAGTTGATCGGTACGCGTTTTCAGGTGCATGGGGGAATGAGGTGGTGTCGCCGAACCCGGCCAGTCTGACACCCTGTCTTGCAGGATTCACGGAGCATGTCCGTTGATGCTCAGATCAACGCCTCACGGCGCGCCACCATTCGCGTGAAGTAGACAAAGCAAGCGGCCAGCAGCGCCCAGACGACGCTCAGCAGGAGTGTGGTGGCGATGTTTCCGAGCGGGAGGGTAACCGCACCGAGTCGGGCCGCGGCAAGGTAGCTCAGTGGCGCTCCGATGGCGGCTGCGGCAATCAGCATCAGCGGTCGATCGACGAACCACGCCAGCGCATGTCGAAGGGTTGCCGTGAAGCCGAGCCACAGGACGATCAGCCAAAAGGGTATCGGCAACCAGCCAGGATCGGGTGTGAAGCGATAGACATCGAAGATGGCGAGCGTCGTATCGACACCGATACCTATCGCGCTGCAGATGAGGATGACGGCCACTTCGCTGCCGCGGCCACGGCACCAGACGAGGTGCAGCGCAAGCAGCGCGAGGGAGGCCGCTATCCAGTCTTCGCGGCCAAGCACGGACAGAAACCAGACACTCTGATACAGCACGGCATTCATCCAGGGACGATAAGGGGGGAGGGACATTCAGGTGTCGTCGTGTGAGGTGATGGGCTGCTTCACATAGTGTACGAGTCGCACGTGCATACCGACTATCATGCTTGGCGTTGCGTTTATCGTCAGGGCGGGGTGAGATGGCAGCGAATGCATTGTTCGAGCCCGACGACCCTTCCCCCAACGTCTGTCCCCATGGAGTCGTTTCATGAAAGCTGTCGGTTTCACACAATACCTGCCCATTGACGACCCGGAGTCCTTCGTCGATGTCGAGCTCGACAAGGCGGTACCGGAAGGGCGGGATCTCTCGGTGGCGGTCAAGGCGATCGCCGTCAATCCGGTCGACACGAAGGTCCGTGCGCCGAAAGCCGAAGCTCGTGACGCCGCCGAGAATCGCGTCGAGGGCGGCCCCCGCGTCATCGGCTACGACGCGAGTGGCATCGTCGACGCGGTCGGTCCCGACGTCTCGCTCTTCAAGCCGGGTGATCCGGTCTACTACGCAGGCGACATCACGCGCCCGGGTACCAACTCTGAATTTCACCTGGTCGACGAGCGCATTGTCGGTCGCAAACCGGCGTCGCTCTCGCATGCCGAGTCGGCGGCCTTGCCATTGACCACGATCACCGCCTGGGAAGCGTTCTTCGATCGGCTCGGAATCGATCCCGACGGCGACGACAAGGGGCAGACTGTGTTGATCATCGGCGCGGGTGGAGGCGTCGGCTCCATCGGCATTCAGCTGGCGAAGCAGGCCGGACTCGTCGTCGTCGCGACCGCCTCTCGACCGGAAACGGAAAGCTGGGTGCGAGAGCTGGGTGCCGACCATGTCGTCGATCATCGCGCGGACATGGTGGCGCAGATCCGGGCACTTGGCCTGCAATACGTCGAACATGTGGCCATCTTCAACGACATGAGCCACTGGGCAGCGGCGGTTGAACTGATTCGTCCGCAAGGTGGCATCGTCACCATCGACAATACCGACTCACCCCTGCCGATGGAGTTGATGAAGACGAAAGCAGCCAGCCTGCACTGGGAATTCATGTTCGCACGCGCAATGCACCAGACACCCGACATGATCGAACAGCACCGCCTGTTGTCGCGCGTTGCGGAGAGTATCGATGCGGGTCACATCCGGACGACGTTGACGCATACCTTGTCGCCCATCGACGCGGCCAACATCAGGAAGGCTCATGCATTGATCGAAAGTGGCAAGGCCCACGGCAAGATCGTCGTCGAAGGATTCTGACGGGCCGCATCTACCGAAACAGGCGATACAGGAGTCGACCATCAACATCACGAGTCTATTTGCCCGTCTGGTCGCGATGATCGGTGCGGGGGCCATACTCATGCGGCGCTGGGGCGCTGACAACGAGGTGCCTGCGCTCGGTACGGCGCCCTCCGTGCCCGTGGCACGTCCGCAGTCGATACCGACACTGAAGATGCCGACGGCGCAAGGCTGGGCGTCCGGACAAAAGCCTACGGCTGCCGCCGGTCTCGTCGTCAATACATTTGCACGTGATCTCGTGCATCCTCGCTGGATCCACGTCCTGCCGAACGGCGATGTGCTGGTAGCCGAAGCCTTGCAGGGAGCTGGTCCCATCAAGTCTGCCTTCGACTTCGCCATCTACAGCACCATGAAACGCGCCGCCGCGATCGGTGTGTCGGCCAACCGCATTACCTTGTTCAGGGATGCCGACCGGGACGGTGTCGGTGAGGTCCGTGACGTCTTTCTCGACAAGCAGAATCAACCGTTCGGAATGGCGTTGATCGGCGACAGATTCTATGTGGGCAACACCGATGGCGTGTCGGCCTTTGACTACAAGGAGGGGGCAACCCGGCTGTCGGGGAGCGGTGAGAAGCTCGTCGATTTCAAGCCTGGCGGTCACTGGACCCGCAGTCTGCTGGCAAGCCCGGATGGAAAGAAACTGTATGCCGGTGTCGGTTCAGACACGAACATTGCCGAAAACGGCATGGCGGCAGAGGAGGGACGGGCTGCCATTCACGAACTCGATCTCGTCAGCGGAGGCTCGCGCATCTTTGCCGATGGTCTGCGTAACCCCGTCGGCATGGCCTGGGAACCGACTCGCGGGAAACTCTGGACAGTGGTCAACGAGCGCGATGGTCTCGGCGACGAGGTACCGCCGGACTACCTCACGTCGGTCAGTGACGGCGGTTTCTACGGCTGGCCTTTTTGCTACTGGGGTCAGACGGTTGATGATCGCGTGCCGCAGGATCCGGCGCGTGTGTCGACGGCCTTGCGACCTGACTATGCACTGGGCGGGCATACCGCATCGCTCGGGCTGTGCTGGATGCCGGCAGGCACCTTGCCCGGCTTCGATGAGGACGGCATGGTCATCGGCCAGCACGGCTCCTGGAATCGAAGCAACCTGAGCGGCTACAAGGTCGTCTTCGTGCCGTTCGCGGATGGTCGACCGATTGGTGAGCCGCGCGACATCCTGAGCGGGTTCCTGTCGCCTGATGAAAAAGCGTCCTACGGCCGGCCGGTCGGTGTCGCGATTGGTCCCGACAGCTCCTTGTTGATGGCGGATGACGTCGGTAATGTGATCTGGCGCGTGACGGGTGCGCCGCCGAGCTGAATCGGGTCATGCCTGAGCAACCCGTCGAGAATGACTTTTCTCTGCTTGCAGCATTCGGATGGAAACCTCTGCACCTGCAGAGTCTGACGCTTGCAGAACTGGATACGCGGGTGATCGGGCGTATCACGCGAGTCGAGCGCGATCGTTACGTGGTGCAGACCGACAAGGGAAGCTGTAACGGCCGGCTATCGACTCGTTCACTGCCGAGCGAAGCTGAGGGCAGTCAGCGTCCGACGGTTGGCGACTGGGTGCTGTTGGAGGATCGCTTTGATGACGGGGACGCGATCATCGACCGCCGACTACCACGCATCAACGTGCTCGAGCGTACGGCGGCTGGCCAGGAAATGCGCGCGAGCGTTTCCCGACAGGTGCTCTGCGCCAATGTCGATACGGCATTGATCGTCGCGTCGCTGGATGGCACGCTGAATCACCGTCGCCTCGAACGCTTCGTGACCCTGGCGCGAGCGGGCGGCGTGCAAGCCGTTGTGGTCTTGAGCAAGGCCGACGAATGCGCAGCGCCTGCGGATGCCTGCCGGCTTTGTGCAGAGCGGCTCGATCTGCCGGACGTGATTGCCGTTGACGCACGCAGTGACGCGGCCCGTGAAGCCTTGTCGCCCTGGCTGGTGGCGGGCGACACGCTGGTGCTGCTGGGTTCGTCGGGCGTGGGGAAATCGACCTTGGCCAACACCTTGGCGGGTACCGAGCAACAGCGTACCGGTGGTGTTCGGACAGGCGATTCGAAAGGGCGACACACCACCTCGAATCGCTCATTGATTCAACTGCCGAGCCAGGCCTGTCTTATTGATACGCCCGGGCTGCGCGAACTGGCGCTGGCTGTCGACGAACAGGCACTCGATCAGAGTTTCGGGGACATTCTTGTCCTTGCAGAGCAATGTCGGTTTTCAGACTGTGGACACGGCAACGAGCCCGGTTGCGCAGTCAGGTCGGCGATCGAGACAGGTGATCTGTCGGGCGAGCGACTCGATGGCTACCTGCAGCTACTGGGAGAAGCGCAGGCGCGGCAACGGCTCGCTGCGAGTGTGCACGAACGGCGACGTCGGGAAAAATCCTTTGGCAAGGTCGTGAAGAACGCGATGCGCGACAAGGGGAAGCGGCGGGGCGACGGGTGAGCAACTTCCGAGCTTGAGCACTTCCTTGCTGGTACGGCTTGCCCCGGCGGTTTTTCTTCTTCTCTGGTCCGGCGGATTCACGGTGGCGAAGATCGGCATCGCCGATGCCGACACGATCACGCTGTTGAGTCTTCGTTATGCCTGCGTGGTGATACTGCTGCTACCTCTGTGTCTGCATTTTCGGCCGGCTCTGCCGAGATCGCTTGCGGAGTGGCTGCACCTGGCGTTCGTCGGCTTTCTGATTCAGGTCGTCTACTTCGGGACCGCGTGGACAGCATTCGAGCTCGGCGGGTCGGCTGGCACCGTGGCCCTCGTCACGTCACTGCAGCCCTTGCTGGTCGCGATTGCCATGCCGATGCTGTCCAGCGAACGTGTTTCTGCACGTCACTGGTGCGGCTTGCTGCTGGGCTTTACGGGCGCTGCAATCGTGATCGTGGGAAATGAGGGTGTTCACGGGGTCAGCGCTCAGGTCATTCTCTTTTCGGTCGCCGCGCTGCTGGCATTTTCGCTGGCGACCGTCTGGGAGAAGCGTTTCGGTGTCGCGCACCATCCCCTGACATCGAACACCGTGCAGTATGTCGTCGGCTTTGCGTTCACACTACCCCTTGCCTGGTTTATCGAGGACATGCACGTGCTGGTAACCGTGCCATTCCTGCTTGCGCTTGCCTATCTGGTGATCGGTAATTCGATACTGGCCATCAGTCTGCTGCTCATGATGATCCGGCAGGGCGAGGCGACGCGCGTCTCGGCCTTGTTCTTTCTCGTGCCTCCGCTGTCGGCCGTCATCGCCTGGTGGGTACTGGATGAGCGCATGATGCCATTGGCCTGGGCCGGTATGGTCATTGCTGCCGTCGGTGTCTGGTTAGTGACAAGACGCGCAACGGTATGAGATGACCATTCTGCGCCCGTTGGCGATGCGCTGAACCAGGGCAGCGAGCAAGTGCTGGCGCCGGTAGCGCCAATAGCCGTCGACTGTCAATGTCAGGGATGCCCAGATGCAAGAACTTCCGCGTAAATATCGTTCATTGACAGTGTCATGCCGATTGACGCGAAGTCGATGTGTTCGCCGCCATTGAAAGTAGCGTAAGTCCAGCCGTCTTCGTCACGGGTGAAGCGTTCGACCAGCGCTTCATCCTGCGAAACGAGCAAGTAGTCGATGAGACTTGGCAGCGACTGATAAGTCAAGCGTTTCTCGCGCTGGTCCGTCGAGGCTGTGGACGGTGAGAGAATCTCGACAATGAGTACCGGAGCTGACTCACTGTACTCGTCGGGTTCGTCCCGCGCGTCTGTGCAACTGACGACGAGATCGGGATAGTAGTAGCGGCGTCCTTCCGCGAGCCTCACCTTCATGTCGGAAGATGAAACCCGGCAGCCGGTTCCACGCAGTCGAGAGCCCAAGGCCACCACGAGGTTCGTTGCGATAAGGTTGTGCGCCCGACTGGCTCCTCCCATCGCGAAAACCACGCCATCGACGTACTCGTGGCGGATGTCGGCGTCACGCTCTGCGGAAAGGTATTCCTTTTCGCTGATGAGCGTCTGTCGCGCTAGAGTTCCCATGCCTCGATCCTAGCGGTTGTCGTTTGAGAATGCGAGACTGCCATCCGCAAGGGACCGCCCCGACCGTCGCATTTCGCCCTTCGCGACTGGGTGAGGATTCCAGTTCAATCTGCCGATAGTATGAGTAGCGGCCGATATTGCTCGATTGACGCTGACACGATGCCGTTCAGCCCGGGGACATCGCCCTGACTGATCGAGAGTAGCCCGTCGATCAACTTCGTCCGGGTGTCTCCGGGAACTGAACGACTCAGCACGAACGGGGGCGCCGGCCAGTTGCATGTCATGCCGACGACGGTCAGCCCGACAAGCAGTTCCGGTTCCACCTGAGTCCAGTAGTGCCAAAGCGAGCTGTCGATCGCCGCTCGATCAGCCTGGCCTGCGGCTACGGCCATGAGAGAGGCGCGATGCGATCCGGTGACTACCGCGACGTCGAAGCGGCGATCCGGTTGGAGCCCGATGCCAATGGTGGCATCTTCGTCTTGGGCGCATCCGGGGGTGAGATTCTTGTCGATACCAGCGATGTGGTGTCGGTAGGCATGATGACCGGACCAGGACTCGCGTTCATTGATGGCGATGGCCAGGGGACGTTCGTCATGGAAATCCTGTCGTCCAACGATCATGGAGCGGTACAGTGGTTGCATTTCACCCGTGAAGACGGGCGCGGCGATGATGTCCGCCTCGGTCTGTCCGGATGCAATGCAGTTGACACTCAGCAGGCCGCAAGCCCAGACCAGGTCGTTGTTCCATACGTGAAGGCTGTCCGAATCGTGCAGTACCTCGTCGTCCGGATACTCAATGCGAAGGTCTGTTCGAGAGCGCAAGACGTCAACGACCGCACGAAGCGGAGCGATAGTATTTTCGGCCAGCAGCGAGGCTGTTGTCAGGATGGTGGTTTGCATGGTGCGGTTTCCGGTGTTTTTCACGCCGCGTCGAGAATACTGATCATCGCGCTGACACACGGCATGCAGCCCGTTCGATTGAAGAGACGCATCGCAGGCATTCCTCGCGGAACCACCGTTCGAATTCACGCACGGCCGCTCGCTCCAGGCTGCTGTCCGCAATGGTCAGACAATAGGGCTGACTCAACGGCAGACCTTGGCTGAACGGCAGGACGAGTTCGCCACGCGCGACCGGTTCTGCCACGAGCAGTCCCTGGCACAGTGCAATGCCCAGTCCGTCGCAAGCAAGATCGAGAGCCACCTTGGACAGGTTGGCCGACAAGCCTCGCCGGGAAAGCGTATTGCCGACGGGTTGCCCCATGGCGGTGAACCAGTGCTGCCAAGAGGGAAATGTCGCTGCCGAAGGGCCCCAATCGGTATGGATGAGCGGTAGCCCGAGAAGCTCGTCGATCGCCTCGAATGGGCCATGTTGCTCGACGAAAGCCGGCGCGCAGACCGGATAGATCGCATCGACCAGCACGTCGGTCGTGGTGTGGCCGCGGTAGTGGAATGCACCGTAGGACATGCGAATGTCGATGCGATCGTTTTCGAACGCGACGGGATCCTCGTCGCTGCGCAGCGAGACATCGAGGGCGGGCGATAGCGCGAGGAAGTGTCCGAGCTGTCGGCCGAGCCAGCCTGAGGCTATCGAAGGCGGTACTGATACCGTCAGCTGGCTCAATGGCAGGCGGCCACTGAGCTGGTGGGATACGGCTTGAAGTTCGGAGAACACGGTACCGAGAATCGGCAGAATCTCACGCCCGGCTTCGCTTGGCACGATGCCTCGATGAACTCGCACGAAGAGCTTGCGACCACACTGGCTTTCCAGTGAGCGGACGAGTTGGCTGACGGCAGCCGGTGTGACCGACAGTTCCTCTGCTGCAGCCACGAAGCTACCTGTTCGAGCGGCGGCCTCGAACGCCTGCAACCCCTTGAGTGACGGCATCACCTTGTTGGTCGTTGGTTGATGTACGACATGACGAAAGAATATCTTTTCTGAAGCGAAGAAGAAATCATCAAGGAAAAGAAAAGCTTGACTGTATTCTGCCGTTAATGACATACATGAAAGTATCGAAACCCGTTTTCAACATCGCCTGGCCGTGGCCCACAGCTGTCCTGCTGAGCGCTTGCTACGCTACGTGGCTGTTGCTGGTCATCAATCACGCTGCGCTGGGATGGTTGTGGCATGTGCCAGCGGCCTTGCTGATCACCTTGCATTCGTCCTTGCAGCATGAACTCCTGCACGGCCATCTGGCGCGTAACCGCCGCACCAACGAACTCCTTGCTCTGCCGGCGCTCGGTTTGTTCATCCCCTATCGACGCTTTCGCGATCTGCATCTTGCCCATCATCGCGACGAGAATCTGACCGATCCCTACGATGATCCGGAGAGCTGGTACCTGAGTGACAAGGCGTGGGCGCAGACTCCGGCTCCGCTGCGGATGCTTCGAAAGATCAATACATGCTTGCTCGGAAGAATCCTGATCGGTCCTGCCCTTGCTCTGTATGGTTTCTGGCGCGCCGATCTGGCAGCGATACGGCGCGGAGATTCACAGGTAGCAAAGGCTTGGCTTGCACACCTGCCAGCCATCATGCTGGTCATCATCATTCTTCAGATGAATGACGTGAGCCTGCTTGACTATGTGTTCCTGGTGGCCCTGCCTGGCATGTCGATGCTGATGATCAGAACCTTTATCGAACATCGTGCGGTTGAGCCTGTCGATGCGCGTACGGCTGTCGTCGAAGCTGGCTGGTTCATGAGCCTGTTGTTTCTCAACAACAATCTGCACGCGGTACATCACCGCTCGCCGGCGACTCCCTGGTATGCCTTGCCAGCGCTGTGGCGCGCGTCGCGTACGCGTGTACTGACGGAAATCGACGGCAATCACTACCCCGATGGCTACGCCGAAGTCTGTCGACGCTGGTTGCTGTCACCACGCGAGCCGATCGTCACGCCCCTTGCATCGAGACGCGACCAATGAGCATCAATAATTGACCTTCACTATAGTATGACTTCAATGAGCGCCGGGCCCGAAGTTGCATTGGCGCGAGAGAAGGCGTTGTCCAGCTCGGTGACCGTCGTGACTTTCGTCGCCGGAACACCCATGCCGGCGGCGAGCGATACCCAGTCCAGTGCCGGCTTGTCGAGATCCATCATGCTCAGGGCGATGGTCCCGCTGCTCGCCTGGACATTCTGAAGCTCGTGCTTGAGAATCTCATAGCTCTGGTTGGCGAGCACCAGCGTGGTGATGTCGAGTGCTTCACGCGCCTGCGTCCACAGGGCCTGTACGGTATACATCGCGCTACCATCGCCCTCGATGCAGATCACCCGACGCTCGGGACAGGCGATAGCCGCGCCGGTAGCAAGCGGGAAGCCTTCACCGATCGAGCCGCCGCAGACTTCCAGCCAGTCATGCGGTGCCGAAGAACGTGTCGCCCCGAGCAAGCCGCGTCCGGCGGTGATCGACTCATCGACGACAATCGCGTTCGCGGGCAATAGTCGAGCGACGACATTGGCGAGCGACTCTGGTGTCAGCGCACCGTCGGCTACTGGCTCAGGCGTTGCCAGTGGTTGCCTCTGGGGCTCGTAGTCGCTCGCTTCGAGCGCAAGCTCGAGCTTCGCCAGGGCGTCCGGTAGATCCTGATCGACAGACGCAAATGCATGCAGCGCCGCCTCTGGTGCGTAGAGTTCGCTCGGTGTGTCGGGATAGGCGAAGAAGGCGACCGGTGGCCGCGCGCCGATCGTGACGATATGCCGAAAAGGGGCGAGGAGGGCAGTGGCATCCTGCACGCGATACGGAATCGCCTGCACCGCCACACGCCCGGCGCCGCGTTGCATCCGGGTCTTGAAGGTTTCGCATAACAGGGTTGCGCCTGTGGCCTGTGCTATCCGGCTGGCGTGCTCTAGCGCATCTTCATGCAGAGCCCGGCCGCCAAGAACGATTGCCACGGAGTCACCATTCCGGAGTACATCGACCGTCCGTGAAACTTGCGCAGCGTCGACGGTGGGAACGTCGTTCAGGCTACTCGCGTGGCCTGTCGTGATGGGCAAAGCAGCATCGTCCGAGAGCGATGCGCTGTCCGCAGCCGCAATGCTCTGTGGCTGTGAATCGTCACCTTTTGCAAGGCTACCCAGCACATTGTCGCCAACCGATTCCCAGGCAGTATTTGCCGGCAGGATCAGCGTCGCGATCTGACCCGGCGTGCAGCGCGCAGCGGCCAGCGCGGCCGAGCCATCGACCGCCAGGTCTGCCGCAGACTTCGCGGTTCTGATCCAGTCGGAAACCGGCCGCGCGAGACCTTCGATGTCCGAAGTCAGCGGGGCGTTGTGGGCAATGTGCCACTGTGCATGTTCGCCGACGATATTGACAATCGGTACGTGCGCCTTGCGTGCGTTGTGCAAGTTGGCAAGGCCGTTGGCGAGCCCTGGGCCCGTGTGCAGGAGCGTCACTCCTGGTTTGCCTGCCATGCGCGCATAGCCATCGGCCGCACCCGTGACCACGCCCTCGAACAGGCCAAGGACACAGCGAATGCCGCCGACCTGATCAAGCGCAGCGACGAAATGCATCTCCGACGTGCCGGGATTGGCGAAGCAGACGTCCACGCCCTCCGCCACCAGTGTTCGGACCAGCTGCTCCGCCCCGTTCAAGGTATAGACTCCGCTCACCGCGGCGGCTGCCGTTTCAGCATGAGCCACCAGGCACCACTGAACGCACGATTGTCCAAATCGGTACACCCACGCAATCGGTTACTGCCCTGTCAGAGGGCTGGATCGTACCGTCAAGCGTACAGCAGTGAGCGACCGTCCTGAAAGAGGTGCACCTTGCCCGCTTCGGCGGTCAGGCGCATGTTCTGGCCGCGGACATCGCGATGGATGCCCTGAAGCTTGGCAATGACGGTACCACCCTCATCGTTGGGCGAACCGAAGTAGACCTGTGTGACCTCACCGAGTGCCTCGGAGATGGCCACTTCGCCATCGAAGGCGTAATCGGTCGTCGATGTCGGGATCATGTCCTCGGGTCGGATGCCGATGTTGACCTTGGCACCGCGCTTGTCGCCTGTCGTCGGTACCGCCGAGGTGATCGTCCCCTCGGCGCCATGAACCTTCACACGAGTCACGTCGCCGGTCTCGACGATCTCACCGGGTAGCAGGTTCATTGCAGGCGAACCGATGAAGGTAGCGACAAACTCGTTCTCGGGACGCTCGTAGAGATCGAGTGGGCTGCCCACCTGGGCAATGCCGCGGTTGGCGAGCACGACGATTCGCGATGCCAGCGTCATGGCCTCGACCTGATCGTGAGTCACGTAGACCATCGTCGACTGCGGCATGCTCTCCTTGAGCTGCGCAATCTCGATGCGTGTGGCAACCCGGAGAGCCGCGTCGAGATTGGAGAGCGGTTCATCGAACAGGTACACCTTCGGATCACGCACGATCGAGCGGCCGATCGCCACACGTTGTCGCTGACCACCCGAAAGCGCTTTCGGCAATCGATCGAGGTAAGGGGCGAGTTGCAGCTGACCCGATACCTTCTCGATGGCCGCGTCGATCTCCGCGGGAGTCTTCTTGGCCAACTTGAGCGCGAACGCCATGTTGTCCCTTACCGTCATGTGCGGATAGAGCGCGTACGACTGGAACACCATGGCGATGCCACGCTGTGCGGGCGGTACGTCGTTCATGCGCTCACCGTCGATGGTGAACTCACCGCTGGTAATGGTCTCGAGCCCGGCGATCATGCGCAACAGAGTCGACTTGCCGCACCCCGATGGCCCGACAAACACGATCAGTTCGCCGGTCGTGATATCGAGATCGATGTGCTCGAGAACCGTGACGGGTCCCGGGTAGGTCTTCTCGACATCGGTGAGTTTGAGATTGCTCATGACAGGCGTTCCCTCTTGAACGAAGACACTTTGCTGTGCGTAGGGGTGCCGCTCGAGGCGATCACTTGACTGACCCCGCCAGGAGTCCGCGCACCAGGTAGCGTTGCATGGCGAAGAACACCGCGAGCGGTACGGCAATGGATACGAAGGCCGAGGTTGCGAGTATTTCCCAATTTCCTCCGCGGGTACCGAGCAACTCGACGATCTGCTTGGTCATGACGGTGGTTTCGCCACTCGAATCGATCAGGAAGACGAGTGCGACGAGCAGATCGTTCCAGGTCCAGAGGAACTGGAAGATGGCGAACGATGCCAGGGCGGGGAAGGACAGCGGCAGGATGATCTTGACAAAGATCTGAAAGTCCGTCGCGCCATCGACCTTGGCATTCTCTATGATGTCCTTGGGAAGGCCGACCATGTAGTTCCGCAACAGATAGATGGCCAAGGGCATGCCGAACCCGGTATGCGCAAGCCAGGCACCGAGGTAGCTCTTGCCGATGCCCACCTCGTTGTGCAGCTTCAGAAGGGGTATGAGCGCCAGTTGAAGCGGTACCACGAGCAGGCCGACGACCAACGCGACCAACAAGGCACGGCCAGGGAAGTCCATCCAGGCAAGTGCGTAGGCGGCAAAAGCCGCTACCAGGATCGGAATGATGGTGGCCGGAATCGTCACGGTCAGCGTGTTGAAGAAGGCCTTGGCCATGCCTTCGCGATTGTTCTCGTCGAACAGCACCTTGTCGTAATTGTCCAGCGTGAATTCGGGTGGGGTCTTTGCGGTCAGGAAGACACGCTCGCCCCGTCTGCCTTCGAAAGCCTCCGAACTCTCCAGGCGATAGTCACCGTTGGCGGTGACGGTCAACGTCGCCGTGCCCTTGTTGACCTCGACCGTGTCGCCCGGTGCGTTCGCACCGATATCGCGTGAGCTCGTGCCCCAGCTTGAAATGTCGGGCTTGTCGGTCGATTCGAAGAGATTCCCCTCGACCACGAAAACACCGTCTATCTCTTGCTGTTCATCGGGTGATGCCGTTCTGAGCGTTTGGCTCTGCTCGGACGCCGTCAACGATTTCCACCACCCGCTGGTGGCGATCTGGTCACCGGTCCGGAAAGACGAAACCAGGAGTCCTGTCGTCGGGAACAGCCACACGATGACAAGCAATGCCAATGAGAGATGAACCGCCCACACCAGGCCTGACTTCTTGCCGACTATGTTGTCCATCAGCGCATCTCCTTGCGGGCGTTGTAGACGTTCCAGACGAGAATCGGTGTGACCAGCAACATGATGATCATCGCGCTCGCCGACCCGACCCCCCAATCGTTGGCACGGAACATCTTGTCGTACATGTAGTTGGCGAGCACCTGCGTTTCCCATTGGCCGTTGGTCATCGCGAAGACGATGTCGAAGACCTTCAGGACCACGATGGTGATAGTCGTCCAGACGACGACGATGGTGCCCATGATCTGCGGCACCTTTATCTTGAAGAAGACCTGGAACGGATTGGCACCATCGACGATGGCCGCTTCGATGGTCTCCTCCGGAATGCCGCGCAAGGCCGCCGACAGGATGACCATCGCGAAGCCCGTCTGAATCCAGACCAGCACGATCATCAGGAAGAAGTTGTTCCAGAACGGGATCGTCAGCCAGCTGGCCGGGTGGTCGCCGCCGAGGAACAGGTAGATCGCGTTCAGCACGCCAATCTGTTCCTGACCGAGCGGACGCGTGTCGTAGACGAGCTTGAAGATGACGGCCGCACCGACGAACGAGATGGCCATCGGCATGAAGATGAGCGACTTGGCGATGTTGCCCCAGCGAACGCGATCGGAAAGCTGCGCCGCGAGCAGGCCGAACACCGTCGAGAGTGCCGGCACCACGATCAGCCAGAGCAGGTTGTTACGCATCGCCTCCCAGAACTTCGCCTCGCTGAACATCTTCTGGTAATTCGCGAGGCCGACAAACTGCGATCGATCACCCGGCAGACGTTCGGTCAGCGAAAGCCTGAGGGTCTCGAAGACGGGATAGGCGAGGTACAGACTCAGCGCGGCAAGCGCTGGAAACAGAAAGAGCCATGGCCGAATCAGGTTGGCACGGGTGATGTTTCGACCGGCATGTGGACCGCGAGGCGGGAACAGCACCTTGTCGAGCAGCTGGTTCGAAAAATAGAAGTAGCCAACGCAGCCGCTGACGCCGATGACGATCGTCAGAATGCCCTGTAAAGCTGGGTGCATGGGTAACCTCCTCTACCTTCGTTGGGTTGCTGATGGGCATGAAGGGTGCGCGGTTGGTTCAGCCGCGCACCCTTGTCGAAGACGCCCGTTGTCGTGATGGCGGGACGTCGCGATATCAACCTCTTCTTCCAGTGCTACTTCCGGCTAGCCGTTCTTCCTACCAGCTCTTCTGGATCTCCGACGCGACGGTCGCTGCATCCTTGCCACCGACGTAATCGACCATGCCTGTCCAGAAGGAACCTGCGCCGACGCCGCCGGGCATGAGATCCGAGCCGTCGAAGCGGAACGTGGTCGCGTCGAGCAGGATCTCGTTCATCGCGGCAAGAGTCGGATCACCGAAGAGATCGCCGCTGACGCCGGTGTGTGGCGTCAGGAAACCTGATTGCGCCATCCAGACTTCGTGAGCGATGGGTGTCTGCAGCCATTCCATGAAGACCTGTGCCGCCGGGCTGTCTTCGGTGATGCTCCACATCGTACCGGCGCCGAGGACAGGCTTGCCCAGATCCTTGTTGGCATACGCCGGGAAATAGAAGAAGTCGACATCGACACCTACCTCGGTGCCTTCCGGGAAGAACGTCGGGATGAATGAAGCCTGACGGTGGAAGTAACATTGCGGCGGCGTCGAGAACAGACCCTTCGGGCTATCGCGGAAGTCGGTTGTGGCAACGGCAGCTGCACCCCCGGCAACGTAATCGTCGTTGCGCGCGAAACTGCCGAATGCCTCGATGGCTTCGAGTACGCGGGGATCGTCGAACGGAATCTCGTTGGCGACCCACTGGTCGTATACCTCAGGTGCTTGCGTGCGCAGCATCATGTCTTCGACCCAGTCGGTGGCGGGCCAGCCCGTGGCCGCGCCCGAGCCGAGACCGATGCACCAGGGGGTTTCGCCTTCGGCGACGATCTCGTCGCTGAGGGCTTTCAAGTCCTCCATGGTTTCTGGAACTTCATAGTCCAGGTCTTCCAGGTTATCCGGGATGTACCAGACAAGGGACTTCAGATCGACCTTGTAGAAGAAGCCGTAGAGCGCCTCTTCACCGTCTTCGCCGGCGAACGTGCCGAGGTCGACCCAGGACTCGCCGGCAGCGTAGTTTTCGCGCAGGAAATCGGCACTGGCTTCCGGCAACGGCGTCAGGAAACCCTGGCTGGCCAGATCGCTCGCGAGGCCCGGCTGCGGGAAGACGGCAATATTGGGAGCTGACCCCGCTTCTGAATCGATACGAATCTGGGTTTCAAAACTGTCCGAGCCGACGTACGCCACATCGGCGCCCGTCGCCTGTTCGAAGTACGCCATCATGTCTTCGGCGATCGTCTGGTCAGGCCCGAGCCAGGGACCGAGTATGGTCAGCGACTGCCCGGCCAGGTCGTGCTTCTCGGCAAAGGCGTTGTAACTGTCCCAGTTGAAATCGCCTTCGCCGACCGGGAATTTCAGATCCTGAGCCTGCGCTGAGGACATCGCCATGCAGCCGGCAGCTACGGCCGCCGCGACCGCCAAGGCGGCAGGCGAGCGGCGTGCAGTCAAGGTCTTGAGCATCGATTTATCTCCTGATTTTTAGGATGCAACGACGAACGCCGTTGCAGAGACTGGACATCAGCCAACTGAAGCGCTTTGGTTAGAAACGAGCGCCGATGATTGGTAAAAACACTTGTGAAGAATAGAGGAGGCTGCCGGGCAGAGTCAATCGCAAAAGGCCTCTAATTCAGTGCGTTTTCGAAGTATCCTGCTTCGTTGCAGGTGCGTGCCATTATTGAAAATTCTTCATGGTTGTCATGTTAACCTGTCGCTTTTCCGAAGCGCTTCGACTCGATGTCATGCGCCTGAAGCCACTCCGGGCTGCTCAGCCACCGTCCCATGAACCTCAAGGAACTCGCCCGCCACCTGCAGTTGTCACAGACCACGGTCAGTCGTGCATTGAACGGCTATCCGGAAGTGAACGAGCAGACGCGGGCTCGCGTCCGGCAGGCGGCCGAAGAGCTCAACTATCGTCCGCGTCGCCACGCGCAGCAACTCGCCACCGGCCGTTCGATGGTCATCGGTCACGTCGTCACCCGCTCCCGTCATGCGCTGATCGCACCCTTGTTTGCCGACCTGATGGCCGGAGCGGGAGAAGCAGCCGATAGCCTCGGCTATGACAGTCACTTCCGGATCGTCGACGACGACGTAGAGGTAAGACACTATCGGGAGCTTGTCGCGGCGCGCCGCGTCGATGGGGTGGTCGTGCACGGGCCCCTCTGTCGGCTGGATCCGCGGATCGATCTCCTCAATGAACTCGGGCTGCCCTTCATCGTGCACGGTCAGAGCGAGGAGTCGGCCGACTATGCCTGGCTCGATGTCGACAATGCCGGTGCCATGCGCCGGGCCACGTCTTTGCTCATCGATCTGGGACACACAGATATCGGCTTCGTCAATGGTCCGGAGAGTCTGCATTTCGCCTACCGTCGTCGAATTGGTTTCATGGATGCACTGGCCGCGCATGGTCTCGAGACCAATCCGGATCGGATCTTCTCCGGGCCGCTGGTCGAGCACCACGGCTTTGCCGCAGCAAGGGCGCTTCTCGATGATGCGCAGCCGCCGACCGCACTGGTGTGTGCAGGCTTGCTCCCGGCTTGGGGGGTGTTGCGAGAGCTGCTCACGCGACGGCTCGTTCTCGGCCGCGATTTCTCCATCGTCGCCTACGACGACAGCGTCTCCTGGCTTGCGAATCGGGGTAGCGATTGCGAAGATGGTGCGCCGTTGTTCACGACGGTACGGTCATCTATTCATCTGGCAGGTCAACGTCTGATTCATCATCTCGTGCGTAGTATCGAGGAGCCGGGCCAGGTGATGGTTGCCGAGACCTTGCCGACCGAACTGGTCATCGGGCAATCGACCGGCCGTCGGGCCGACACAAAGGCAGCGTGTTCAATGCATCGAACCAGCAGATAGAGACAATCGTGCAAAGACCCATCCGCCAAGTGCGCCTGCGACGCAGTGCAGTGCAAGGCCCAGTGGTTCACGTGCACTCGCGATCGGTGTGATCGAGAAGCTGAGCCGCATCGTGATCAGGGCGATCGCGATGGCGATAGTGCCGCCGAGTGCATAGTGCCAGCGTCGCGTCGACGGGCGAGACGCCAGGTAGACGATGATGAAGCCGATGGCCATCGACAGAGCGACGACGACGCCATAGAGTCGGAGGCCCAGAAGATCCCCCCAGGTTGTTGACAGCCTTTCGTCGACGGACAGCGCAACGTCGAGAGCGCCGAGTTCATGCAGAATGAGCTGGGTGTGCAACAGGCTTGCAAGCACATAGGTTGCGAAGCTGCCGATCAGCCAGGCGAACACGGTACGCACGAGGCGAGCGAGCAAGGTCATGGTCTCGTTTGTGTTCAGTGACCGATCATGCCAGAGCGAGGTGGAACATGTTCTCGCGAAAACGCCTTGCCACCACGGAGGGCCGAATCGCCGACTCTGTCAATATCAAGGTGGACGGTCACTGGCACTCAGCAGTGCGTGGTTATCACGTTGATGCCCTACTGAATACACCGGCAAGAGGCGACAAGCACTGACGATGACAGCGCCACGAAGACACGACCGTACTGCACGAATGATCGGCGTATCCGCGTTCGTGAGTTGCTTGCTGCTGCAGAGCGGCATCTCGTACGGAACGGAGTCGTCGCCCGGTGCCTTGCCGGCGGTACAGCTGCCTGATGTCGCCGGACCGCGTGTCGAGACCATGGCGCGCGATCTCGAGCACCCCTGGTCGATCGCGTTTCTCGCCGATGGTCGCGAACTCATTACAGAGCGTGCCGGTCGCCTTCGCATTCTCGATGAGGGCGTTCTGTCGCCGCCGGTATCCGGGGTGCCGACGGTCCTGGCGAAGAGTCAGGGGGGATTGCTCGATGTGGTTCCACACCCTGATTTTTCGGAAAACCAGTGGATCTACCTGACCCTTGCCCATGGTACGTCCTGGCGAAATGCGACCCGCTTGATCCGTGCTCGCCTCGTCGGCAACGCTTTGGTCGACCTGGAAGTCCTGTTCACCGCAGAGCCCTGGAAGGCGACACCCGTGCACTACGGAGGACGACTTGCATTTCTTCCCGATGGCTCTCTGCTGCTGACGCTCGGCGATGGTTTCGACTATCGGGAAGCCGCCCAGCGGCTCGACAGCCATCTTGGCAAGATCGTTCGATTGCATGACGACGGGACGGTGCCCGCAGACAACCCGTTTGTCGGTGTCGAGGGTGCTCTGCCGGAAATCTGGAGTATCGGCCATCGGAATCCACAAGGGCTGGTTGTCGATCTGGCGAACGGTATCGTTCTGTCTCATGAGCACGGACCGGCCGGCGGCGACGAGATCAACCGCATCGAGCGTGGCAACAACTACGGCTGGCCGGTCGCGACGCATGGGCGTGACTACTCTGGCGCTGCCATATCACCCTTCGAGGAGTACCCGGGCATGCAACCGCCGCTGGTCGACTGGTCGCCTTCCATCGCACCGGCTGGTCTCGCTGTGGTCTCGGGCGATCCCTTCGAGATCCTTCGGGGTGAGTTGCTGGTGGCTACACTGAAAACGAGAGAGTTGCGTCGAGTCAAACTTGACGCGACGGGCAAGCCGATCGGCGAAGCCGTGCTGCTGCGAGGTCACGGCAGACTTCGTGACGTCCGCGTGGCGCCGGACGGGAGTCTGCGTGTATTGACCGATGCGTCCGACGGCAAGGTGCTGCGATTGACCCCGGGGACCAACTGAAGGAGATTGGTCAATGGGAAGAGCAGTACCGCTCGGCAAGGCAGGCTTGAGCGGGCGGAATTTACGGCATGGAAGCACAGAGAATTTGCACAGCGTGCCCGTCAGGATTGTTTCATCAGATGGGCTTCGAGGGCAGCGAGTCCATCCTCGAGCCCGCGTCGCCCGAAGCCGAGTCGAAAGCGATCGGTCGGTGTCGCGTTCAGCTCTGAATGATAGATGCTGCCAGGCAAGAACAGCACGCCAGACTCTTCGGCCAGCGTTCGACAGAAGTGCTCGACGCCATGAGCACCCTTGTACCTGGGAAACGCCATGCAGGATCCATCCGGACGCTGCCAGTCGAACAGATCCGGATAGCGTGCAAAGAAGCCATCCCATCTCGGCAGGTTCTCATCGATGATCGAACAGTTGCGGCCAAGCAGCGTGTCGCTGTTTCGTAATGCAATCCTTGCCAGACGCTCGCTCGGCCCTGAATTGCAGATCGACAGGTAGTGCTTCAGTCGTTCCATGCGTGCAATGATGTCGGCGTCTGCACAGGCGATCCAGCCGATGCGAAGGCCTGGAAGTCCGTACGATTTCGACATCACATTCAGGGACAGTCCGCGCTCATAGATATCGGCAATGCAAGGCAGGTGCCTTGTACCGGTCGCGCCCAGGCCTCTGAATATCTCGTCGTGAAGAATGTAGATCCCGTGCGTTCGGCACAAGGTGATCAATGCGTGGTAGCGATCGATCGGCAGAATGGTGCCGGTGGGATTGTGCGGAAAATTGATCGTGACCAGTCGGGTATCAGGCCGAATGGCCCTGGCGATCTGATCGATGTCGAGCGACCATCCATCGTCCGGGTCGAGGGGAATGCCCGTCACCTCGCAGATCGCGAGCGGCAGCGTCTCGTGAGACTGATAATTGGGCGTGATGACGATCGCGTGACTGTCCTTGTCGAGAATCACGGAGTTCGCTGCAAAGATGCCTTCACTTGCGCCTGCAAAGCAGAGCACGTCTTCGGCCAGGCGTTGTTCGTAGAGAGTGGCGATCGTTTCGCGTAGATCAGGTGCGCCGAAAGTCTCGGTGTAACCGAGTGACATGCTCTCGAACGCTTCGCGCTCCTCGGGCGTTGCCATCAACAGGAGCTCACGCAGCGACAGGCTTTCGGCGTCAGAGGCCGTCATGTGGTGTCGAGCCGTGAATTCCCATGTGGAGAAGTATTTCTCCAGTCTGAAGTCAGGCAGCACTGTCTTTACTCCGTTCAGTTTGCAGATTTACCGGCATGGGCCTGGACGATGATGTTGTCCGGTTAAAGTCGTATCTCGCAAGCAGGCGGCTGCATCGTCACGTCGTCAGGCAAGCAGGGTTGCACAGAACGCCACCGCGGTCAGCACCAGCAACGGTGGCAGCACGAAGAGTGATGCACGTTGATAGACCGCACGCACGTCGATACCGCCCGTCAGTGTGCAGGCCAGCACGACGCGGGCAGGGGAGAGTCCCGTCATGGCACTACCGGCGACGTTCTGCAAGCCTGCTACCAGTGCAGGGGCAAGCGCGACGCTGGCGGTGAGCTGGGATTGCACCGGCATCATCAGCGCGTTCGAGGCGGTATTGCTGCCCGTCAGGAAACCCGCGGCGGCAGCAAGTGCGGGCGTGGTCAGTACGGCCTGAGCGCCAAGCAAGGCCGTCAGCGACAGGGCAATGTGTTCTGCACTCTGACTGGTGATCATGAATCGAGCGAGTATGACGAACAGCAAGGTGACGAGAACCGGCTGCCAACCGCTCGAGAACGTTTCCTTCAAGACCGGCATGAGTGCTCGGCGTCGAGCGATCAGCGCGCCGGTGCCTACGGCCAGCAACCAGAACGAGGGGTGCAGGAACGGCGAGAACGTGGGCCCTTCGGTGAAGGGTTGCAGCGTCGCCATGTTGCCGAGCGCGATGCCGATGGGCTCGATCAACCGCGTGACCAGCAGCAGCGCACAGAGCGCAACGTAGGGGGCCGCACGGGTGAGATCCTGACGCAGCTCTCCTGTGCCGCCTTCTGCATGGATCAGCCGCCGTGCCAGGATGACCGCGCCGAGGGAGAGTATGACGGCGATCTCCGGGTCGGAAAATCGATTGACGAGGACGAGCGCGCCGCCGGCAACAAGCACCCAGCCGATCTCGGACACGCGAATCCGACGATGGCTGTCAGCATCGGGGAGTGAGCCGGCAAGCCGGTAATAGAAGGGTAACCATGCCAACAGCAGCGGAACTGACAGAAGTGCGCTTGCCCAGGCGAGCTCCCTGAAAGGCAGGTTTGCAACTTCGGCGCCGATCAGGGTGCCGACCGCAAAGGCCCCCCACGGCACGAGTGTCTGACTGAGCAGTGACAACAAGGCCGCCGTGAGTGGCGGTACACCCGCTGTGAGAAGTCGCCCGACGACGACGACAATGCCCACCCCGAAACCGACCGCTGATTCGACGAACGGCCCGATGAAGATCACCAGCGTGAACAAGGACCGGGCATCCAGTTCGACTTGCTGACGAACCGTTGCGAGCCGCGTCGCGGCGTGAAAGAACAGACCGGCGAGCATGACGGAGATGGCTTGCCAGGCCAGCCAGGAGCCTTGCAGTGTTTCCTCGACAAGGACCGGCACTACCGTCTGGTTCGACGGCAGGGAAAGCAGGAGCGCAGGTAGTGCAGAGATCAGCGCGGCCAGACCCGCCAGCCAGGAGGGAAGCCTTGTTCCTCCAAGCAAGGCAGTCGCCACCAGGAGTGGTAGCACGGCGAGGAGCAGATCCATGGGACGGCGTGAGTCGGACAGGCGGCCGCCAAGGTTACACAGGGGATTATCGGGACGCCATGGGGCGTCACCTGCGGATCACCACTGCAGCACGATTCATGCGTGGCTTCGCAAGGCATTCACAGGCACTCTGTTTCCATGCCCCTTGCCCGTCGCATTTTCATTGTCCTCGTCCTCTGGTCAGCGGGACTCTGTGCGGCGGCGCAGTTCGCCAAGGTCGTGGTCGCCTTGCCGGAACTGGTCATGCGATTTCCGGATGCGGGCCCTGCCGTGGGTTTCCTTGTGTCCTCGATCAGTATCGTCGGTGCTCTGCTTGGCCTCGTCGCGGGAATGCTCAGCATTCGTTACGGCGCACGCCGGCTTCTCCTGTTCGGGCTCGTGCTTGGTTCGCTGGTGGCCCTTGTTCAAGTGGTCGAGCTGCCACTCGGCGCTCTGCTTTTCAGCCGACTGGTAGAAGGTCTCTCTCATCTCGCTGTCGTCGTATCGGCACCGATACTGATCGCGACGTTCAGTGGCGGTCAGTTTCAGGCTGTCGCGATGACGCTTTGGGGCACATTTTTCGGTGTTGCCTTCGCCCTGACCGCCTGGTTGGGGATACCGCTTGTCGAAGCGCAAGGGGTGCCCGCCCTGTTTCTCGCTCACGCGGCGATATCCCTCGTCGTCACGATACTGGTGGCGATTGTTGTGCCAAGCCCGGTACCGACTTCAATGGCTGTTTCGACGATGACTCCCGAGTGCTTGATCCAACTCGACTCGAGTTCGCTGCGCCGACGCCACGTTCTAGCCTGGAGCTCACCTTTCGTGGCCGCTCCGGCAGCGGGCTGGCTCTTCTATACCGTCACCTTCGTTGCCATGCTGGCGGTCCTGCCGAGCTTGATGCCGCCGGAGGAGCGAGTGTTCGCAGCGACCGCGCTGCCACTCGTGAGCATAGTTTCGTCACTGTCGATAGGCGTTCTCTTGCTGAGCCGTTTTTCTGCTGTGACCGTTGTTCGAATCGGGTTTTTCGCTGCATTGATCGCCACCGTTTGCCTGGCGCTCACTTCTGCTGCGGTTCTATCTTGCCTGTTCCTGTTCGCCTCGCTTGGTCTGGTGCAAGGTGCAAGCTTCGCCGCCATACCTCAGCTGAATGCGAGCAGTGACGACCGCTCGCTTGCCAGCGGCGCATTGTCCCAGGCAGGCAATGTCGGCAACAGCTGTGGAACGCCGCTCCTGCTTGCGGTACTCGCCGCCGGCGGGATCGAGACGATGCTGCTGGTCGTCGTCGCCTGTTATGCCGCGGGTCTTGTTGTGCACTCGGTTCATGAAAGGCAGCGCCGACGATCATTGGACTTGCGGTTGTAACGGTGACCAGGTTACTTCCTGTTGCGTTCCGCTCTATCAAGTGCGGCAATGACCTTGTCGATGCCCACATGCAGCCTGCTCTGGTGGCGAGAAGTTTCAGCCTTCTCGGATTCCAATCGTGAAAGCACTTGTGAATAACTGATTCCTCGCGCCTGACAAAGGCGGAAGAAGCACGCGTGTCGATAGTGCTCGGGCAGGATCTCGACGAGTCGTGCTGTTTCCGGTGAGAACATCAGGTTCACGAGTGCAGCGCCGAGCGGCGCAACAATGGTGTCTGCATTGGCGAACATCGAGACTTGATCAGCCAATGATAGCTCTGACATGACGACTTCCTCGACACCTCTTGCGGCGAGTTCTTGCCGAGCAAGTCAACGCGTTGGCCCGATAGTCGTCGAGGAGGCCGATGAGCCTGTTCGAGGGCTGCAATACGTAGTTGCTACTGGTAGCACTCGAGTACACCACCGAGGCGTGTTCGATCACGCTGTCCGTTAGCAGCTCGAGACATTCCTCGGGTATCACGCGCAACAGTTCGAGCGACTCCTTCTGGAATGCGTTCAGCGGTGGCAATTCCAATCGATAGTCCATGCCTTCTCGACGCGCGAAGCGTCTCAGCAGCTCGATAGCCGGCAGGCACTGAAAACACCAGTGATAGAAGCCCGGGTACGCCGTGTTTACACCGACCAGTAGTGCGACACCACGTGGAACCTCCAGGGAGCGCAACGTACCGATTGCTGCGGAAATGTTTCCCAGATTGACATGCGACAGACGTTCGTTCGAGAGCGTCGGTTCTCGATGATCGCAAACGAGCATTTCCGGGCCGTAGACCAGACCATCGGACACCTTGTTGATGAAGATCGGCAGATCATCGAATTCACGAGTAAACCTGTCGCCTCGGCCACCGGATGGCTGGTATGGCTCGAAGTCGGCATCGAGTTCGAAATCGTCGTGACGAATCGAGTCTTGCGATGCCTTGCCCCATTCAAGCGAGTCAACTCGCGAACGCGTCTGCGCCTCCGGCTCCTTCGGAAACGATGCGGGGTCGAGAATCATCACCCGAGTGAGCAAAGCACACGCCAGAATCGCCGAGTCGGGAAAAAAATCGACCGAAAGCAGGCTGATGTCAGCCGCGCTATCGACTGGCAGCCGCCTCCGGGTGCGCGGCCTTGAAGGCCGGGTGATCGGCACACGCATGGGCAACGTGATTGATCTTGCTCAGGTGCTCGCGATTCACACCCCAGCGCTCCGCATTGTAGAGCTGAGGCATCAAGCAGATATCGGCGAGCGATGGCTCTTTGCCGATGCAGAAGGGGCTCTGATCGAACGAGTCGAGGGATGCTTCGAACGCCTGCAGCCCGGGTCCGATGAAATGCCGCATCCAGTCGCTGCGTGCGGGTTCTTGACCCCCGGTTGCATGCGTGACGACCGACAGGTTGCAGACCGGATGCACATCGATCGCGACGATCTGCGCAAGTGCCCGGACTCTTGCTCTGGCATGAGGTTCCGACGGCAACAGGCCGAGTGCTCGCGTCTCGTCGAGGTATTCGATGATCGCGAGTGACTGAGTCATCCGATGACCATCGATTTCCAGAACCGGGACGAGTCCCTGGGGATTCCGGGCCAGGTGCGTATCGTCACGATGCTCTCCGTCGAGCAAGTTGACGATGACAGAGCGATAGTCGATTCCGGCGAGGTGCAGGGCAATGCGAACACGATAGCTTGCCGATGATCGCGCGTAGTCATACAGGGTCGCGTCTTGCACTCGAGCATCTTTGGACTTGTGTTTGTCAGCTTCCATCCATTTCAGCTTCCATTTCGGCTTCCATGTCAGCCTCCAAACGGATCGGTGAGCGCCGGCAGCAACGTGCCCGCGCACTCACCGAAGCCGATGACGACCTTGCGCCCCTCGATGTTGCCTTGCGCACGCCCGTGGAGTGTCAGCGTATCGCCGTCTTCGAGAAATGACCGCTGCTCGCCACTGTCGAGCGTCAGCGGTTCCTTGCCGCCCCAGGAGAGTTCGAGCAAGGAACCGCGCTGGTGTCTTGCAGGCCCCGAGATCGTGCCCGAGCCCAGCAGATCGCCGATGCGCATCGGACAGCCGGAGGACGCGTGCTGCACCAGCTGTTGAGCCGCAGAATAATACAACTCGCGATAGTTCGTTCGTGTGATGGTCGTCGATGCCTGTGCCGATGGCGCCAGCCCGACCTCGAGGTCGATGTCGTAGAGCATCGGGCTCGTGTCGCGCAAGTGCGGTAACAGCTCCACTTCACGTGCAGGCGTCGGCACTCTGAAAGGTGCAAGCGCTGCACTCGTGACGATCCAGGGACTGATCGTGGTGGCGGTTGCCTTGGCCTGAAAAGGACCCAGTGGCTGATATTCCCAAGCCTGGATGTCGCGTGCCGACCAGTCATTCAGCAGGACGTAGCCGAAAATCATCGCGTCCGCTTCGTCTACAGTCACTGGTCGCTCAGAGGCCTTGCCTACGATGGCGCCCATTTCGAGTTCGAGATCGAACCGCCGCGATGGCATGAAGGCGGGCAGGGGTTGGTCTGGTGACTTGAGCTGTCCCCATGGGCGCCGTACCGAGGTTCCGGAGACGACGACTGACGAGGCGCGACCGTTGTAGCCGATCGGCATGTGCAGCCAGTTGGGCGGCAAGGCATTCTCGGCACCTCGAAACATCGTGCCGACGTTGGTGGCATGGTGTCGACCGGCATAGAAATCAGTGTATTCGGCGACTCGAATCGGCAGATGAAGCTCTACTGCCCTCCTGTCGTACAGGTGGGGTTCGATCCGGGCACGGTTCACTGAATCGGCGCCGAGCAATTCCGTCAATCGCGCTCGAAGGGCTTGCCACGCGTTCGTGCCTTCAGCCATGAACGCATTCCACGTGGGCTTGGCGAAGACGGATGCATCGAGCTGGCCGAGGAGGCCAATGCTTGCGAGTGCTTGGCAGTCGAGCACCGCGTCGCCGATGGCAACACCGCAACGAGGCCTCTCGCCCGCGGGCGAAAAGACACCGTAGGGCAGGTTGGCGAGCGGGAATTCGCAGGCTTCGGCATTAGCGCTGTCCAGCCAGCTCAGCACAACGGATGGGTTTGCCTGAGTGGCGGTTGAGTCGGCTTCTGTCATGACGCGTCTCGATGGCGATGATCTACCCTATTGGTTGTTTATGTAACTAACAAGGGGGCGCGCCTCGATGAACAGCGACGACCGGTTCGAGCCTGGCGATTTTCTTCCCTACCTCCTGAACCGTGCGGCGGAGGAATCGAGTCTTGGCTTCCAGCGACACTATCGAGAGCGCTACGGCATGCTTCGGACCGAATGGCGTGTGCTCTTTCATCTCGGGCGTTACGGTGAACTGACGGCTCGGGAGATCTGTGATCGCGGGCGCATGCACAAGACCAAGGTAAGTCGGGCTGTTGCAGCACTGGAGCGAAAGCGCTACGTGGAACGTCACAGCTGCCCCGAGGACCGGCGCCGTGAACCGCTTGGTCTGAGTCGTCTTGGCAGCCGGGTCTACGAAGCACTCTCGATAGAAGCGAAGCGATACGACGCCGAACTCGCAGCACGGTTGAGCACGGGTGACATGAAGGTGTTGAGGCGATGTTTGAATTGCCTGATCGAGCCGTGAAAATCGGGCCTTCGTTTCGGTGGTGCGTCAACGCGGCTCATGTCGAGCACACCACCCCATCCCCGGCGGACCATCGATAGTCGATCTGTCGGGCGGTGCGTTCGGCCAGTTCGCGCCCTGCCAGGCGGCTCACGAGGTGCAGGGCCATGGCGATACCGGTACTCAATCCGGCAGCGGTCACGATGTCGCCTGAATCGACCCACGCTACGCCGCGGCGAGCACCGTCCTTGCCGAGCGTCTCAGTCAGCTGATCGATGTCGTCCCAGTGTGTGGTCCACGCCGTGTCGGTGAGGAGTCCAGCCTGGGCGAGCAGGAACGCGCCCGTACAGACGCTCGCGATGATCGCATCCGGTTCGGTAGCAAAGGCCTTGATGGCGCGGATGATGGCGATATCGGCGAGCACCTTGTCGAAATCGATGGTACCCGGCACGATCAGTACCGAAGCCGAAGCCGAAGCCGAAGCCGATGCCGAAGCCGATGCGATGAGCTGTTCGTCAGCAGTGGTCGATTCGTCACAGCTGCGGGCATTGCCGCCGGAATGGATCTGGCACTCGCGCTGGTGGCCCGCGATCACGGTGATGAACTGGCACGCCAGACAAGTCAGCGCATGGTGCTCTACCTGAACCGCAGCGGTGGGCAGTCTCAATTCAGGGAACGCTTCAAGGCGGTCGCCGAGCGAGTCGATCCGCTGGACGAGCTGCTGGTCGCCATCAGCGCCGATCCGGTCGGTAACCTGTCCAATGCACCCCTGGCCGAACAGCTGGGTATCAGCGAACGACACTTCGTGCGTGTCTTTCGTGATCGAACGGGAACGACCCCCGCGCTGGATCGTACGCGTGCGCGTCGACCGAGCGCGCGAGTATCTCGAAAGCTCAGACAATTCGGTCTAATCTGTTTCGAGGTCGCGTGGTTTCGCTTCAGTCGAGACGATGCGCCAGGCGTTTCAACGGGCCATGGGCATAACACCGAGTGAATACAGGACAAGGCACGCGACGCTCGCGTTAAAACCACACCAGCATGATAGCGGGCGTCGCGATCGCGCAGATGACGAAGTCGAGTGGCAGCCCGAGTCGCCAGTAGTCGCCGAATCGATAGCCGCCGGGCCCCATCACCAAGGTGTTCGACTGATGGCCGATGGGTGTCAGGTAGGGCGATGCCGCGCCTATCGCCACGGCCATGAGAAAGGCGTCTGGCGGCTGACCGAGACTGTTGGCGAGACCGAGCGCGACCGGTGCCATGAGCACGGCCGTGGGTGTGTTGTGAATCAGGTCGGCAAGCAACATCGACACGACGATCAACAGGGCGACCACACCCCACACTGGCAAGTCCCCCGCAATCCCGGACAGGGCCTCGGCGATGTGCGTGGTGGTTCCGGTTGTCTGCAAGGCTTCGCCCACCGGGATCAGCATGCCCAGCAGGACGATGACGGGCCACTCGATGCTTCGATAGGCGTCACGAAGCGAGACCATGCGGAGCACCACCAGCAGGCCGACGACGGTCGTGAAGGCTATCTGGATAGGAACGAGATCAAACGCGGCGGCGAGGATGCCGAGTGCAAAGATGGTCGGCACCATCAAGGCGCCGCGGCGTCGCTTGATGTCGAGGCCACGGTCCTTGATGGCAAGGCAGCCAAGGCTTGAACAGGCCTGTTCGAGCTGATCGTTGTCGCCTTGCAGCAACAAGACGTCACCGAGGCGGAAATGCACGAGCTTCAGTCTGACGCGCGCAGCCTGACCCTCGCGCGCTATGGCCAGCAGGTTGACGCCGAAACGCCGGTGCATGCCCAGCTCCCGGGCGGACACACCTTGCAGTACCGAGTTCGGCATGACCACCGCTTCGACGACGCGAACATCCGGCGAACTCAACAGTGCCGGATCGATCTGCTCGGCACCCGCTTCGACAAGTTTCGGGTCGATCAGCAGCGGTTGCAGTGCCTCGCTGTCGCCTTCGAGGATAAGGACATCGTCAGCTTGCACCAGCTCTTGTGCAGAAGGGGCAAGGCGTCTGCGTTGTCGTCGGAGAATGGCCATGACCGTTACCTCGTTCTCGCAGCGCCATTCGAGCGAACCGATCGAGGTACCCACCAGCGGCGACGAGCCCGGAATGCGTACCTCGGTCAAGTAGCGTGAAACGCGCTGGTCCGCCGACAACTCGCGGGCGGTCGTCACGTCGTCCGGCGCGGGCAGTAGTCGGTGTGAGGCAAGGATGAGGAACAAGAGCCCACCGAGCGCGACGCTCAGCCCGACCGGTGTGAAATCGAACATGCCGAACGGTTCGCCGACGTGTTCATCTCGAAAGGTCGCGATGATGATGTTGGGTGGTGTGCCGATCGCCGTGATCAGTCCGCCGAGGAGACTTGCAAAGGAGAGCGGCATCAACAGCGCGCTGGGTGGACGTGCGGCGCGGGCGGCATCGCGAAGGGTGACCGGGAGCATCAGTGCCAGTGCGCCGATGTTGTTCATGACCGCAGAAAGGGCGAGTGTCAGTCCGCTGTTGGCCGCAAGCTGGCCTGTGCGCGAGCCTCGAGCGCGAGAGAGAAACGCCAGCAGGAGCTCGGTCACACCGGATGTCTGCAGTGCCTGACTGATCACCAGTACGGCGGCTACGGTAATGACCGCCGGGTGCGAAAACCCCTCGAAGGCAGCATCCATGGGCACGAGCCCGGTGTACACCGCCGCCATCAAGGCGATCCCCGCGACGACGTCGTAGCGCAGTCGGTTCCAGATGAAGAGCGCCATGGTGACACCGAGGATCACCAGAATGGTTACTGAATCGGAACTCATCAGACTGCATTCCTTCGCCGCGGCGGCGCTATTAGACCACCGTCATCAGCTCGTGCGTTCGAGATTGACCCGGACCCGTTGTGCTTCAATCGCTCTGCGCTCGTAGAACACACGTTGAAGCATCACTGAGCCCTGTCGGCCTGTCGCACTGAACTGCGCGCTACTTGAATCGCCAGGTGTCTATGGTGGGTATTCAGGAGGAGATGAAATGGATGAGGAGCAAACAGATGAGGAGCAGGAATAGGTGACAGCGGACACATTCTGGCTGTTCGTGCTCGCCTCGGCGGCGATCGTGGCGGTTCCCGGACCGACGGTCACGGTCATCGTTGCCAACAGTCTGACTCACGGCGTTCGTGCCGGGCTGATGAATATCGTCGGCACGCAGATCGGTCTTGCCCTGATGATCCTTGCGCTTGCGTTCGGCTTCGCGTTCATCGTCGAGCGACTCGCATCGCTGTTTGATGTCATCCGGTTTGTCGGTGCCGTGTACCTGATCTGGCTCGGTATCACGCTCTGGCGTGCGAACGGTGCCACCTTGTCAGCTGCAAACCAGCCGGGCGAATCCGGTACAGGGCAGGGTATCGGCAAATCGTCGGATTTTGGCGCGGATGCACGGCACATGCTGCAGGGATTTCTGGTGATCTGGTCTAACCCGAAGGCACTCTTCTTCTTCGGTGCTTTCCTTCCCCAGTTTGTCGAAACGACGCGACCGGCTGCGCCGCAGGTGATCGTGCTCGGCCTGATCTTCATGGCTGTCGGAACGCTGCTCGACAGCGGCTGGGCCTTGCTCGCGGCGCGGGCGTCGCAACGTCTCGAACGCCGTCACGCCCGTCTCGTCGAACGTACCTCGGCAACGTGGCTTGCGGGCGGAGGATTGTGGTTGCTGGCGGCTGGTCGCTCTGCCTGATCAGTTGCGTGTTTCAGTCATCGGTCGGCACGATCCGTTGCCGGGCCGCCGCGGGTGCCGCCACGAGTGCCGCCACGAGTGCCGCCAATTGCGCCGGAAATCTCGCGTGCCGCGAGGCGGACGCTCTGGCCGAGCTGCGCAAGTGCATCGTCAGGCAGGCGTGCCGTCGGTCCCGATATCGAGACACCGGCAATGGCCTCGCCGGCGCTGTCGTGAATTGCAGCCGCAATGCAACGCATGCCGACATGACATTCCTCGTCGTCGAGTGACCATCCGCGGCGATAGGCCAAGTCGAGGTCGTCAAACAGTTTTTCGGGCATCGTCAACGTCTTCGGGGTAAACGACGGTAGCCCTGTTTGCTGCAGCAAGTGTCTGGCCCGCTCACGCGAGAATTCGGCAAGCAGTGCCTTGCCGATACCCGATGCATGGGCCAGGCTCCTGGTGCCGGGCAGGTGGAACGCTCTGATCGGATGGCTGGTTTCCACTTGGGTCAGGAAGGTCACGTAACCGTTCTCTGCGAGGATGGCAAGGTTCGAGGTCTCACCGGTCTCAATCATCAAATTGCGCATCACCCGGCGTGACGCCTCGACGAGATTCGCTCGATTGAGAAAGCTCGAGCCCACCGTGAACGCCTCGAGACCGATGGACCACTCCTGAGTGACGTCGTCGAAGCTGACGAAGTCCAGCTTCTGGAGTGTGCTGAGCAGCCGGTAGACGGTCGATGCCGGCAAGCCGAGTTGCAGGGATAGCGTCGACAGGGAAGCACTGTCGCTCTTGCTGAGCAGTCGAAGCACAGTGAGACCGCGTTCAAGCGCCTTGACCGTCGTTGACTCCCGCAACTCCGTGGATTTCAATCGCGGACGTCCACGCGTGCGTCGGGGTGGACGAGGGGACTGTGGTGTCGGGTCATCCATGCAAGCTAGCTGCCGCCGGCGGCTGAAGATACTGCGAGTTTATCGCAACAGATCTGCTTACGTCCGCCAAGAAAGAAGAGTTGGAAAATGTTTTAAGTAAATAAAAACAAATAGATAGATGATTTATGAGTCTTTTTGAAAAAGCATTCTGAAAAAATTGACAGGCGATCTGAACGCCGTATCATGGTCGAACGCCTGCACAGACACGAGCTGAAATGAGCGATCCACACGGCCAGAATCCGGTATTCATCCCCGGTCCTACCAACATGCCCGATACCCTGCGTGCTGCGATGAACGTGCAGACGATGGATCATCGAGCGCCTGATTTCCGGGAGGTACTGCTGCCACTCTTCGGCGATCTGAAGAAGATCTTCAAGACATCGTCAGGGTCGGTCATCACCTTCCCGGCAAGTGGAACCGGGGGCTGGGAAGCGGCTGTCACCAATACGCTGTCCCCGGGTGACAAGGTGCTGGTGGCACGTTACGGGATGTTCTCGCACCGCTGGATCGATCTCTGCCAGCGACACGGTCTGGATGTGCAGATCATCGAGTGCGAGTGGGGCGATGGCGCGCCGGCCAACGCGTTTGGCGAGTATCTGGCGGCAGACGGGCAACATGACATCAAGGCGGTACTCGTCACCCACAATGAAACAGCGACCGGCGTGCGCAGCGATATCGGTGCCGTGCGGACGGCGATCGACAGCGTGAACCATCCGGCGATGCTTTTGGTCGATTGCGTCAGTTCGCTGGCAAGCATGGATTTCCGCATGGACGAATGGGGCGTGGATATCGCGGTTGCGGGTTCCCAGAAAGGCTTCATGCTGGCTACCGGTCTGGCCATTCTGGGCGTCAGCGAGAAAGCATTGGCGGCAATGGAGAGCGCACGAAGCACGCGCTGCTTCTTCGATTTCCGCGACATGCTCGCGGCCAACGACAAGGGGAATTATCCCTATACGCCAAGCCTGCAACTTCTGAAGGGCCTGCACGCGAGCCTCGATCTGCTCCTGAGTGAGGGGCTCGAGAACGTTTTTGCACGCCATCACCGTATGGCCGAAGGCGTACGCGCCGCCGTTGCAGCCTGGAACATGAAACTCTGTGCAAGGTCTCCCGACTTGTATTCCGACACCGTCAGCGCCATATACGTCCCGGAGGGATTCGACAGCAATGTCCTGACCGACCGCGCCTACAACGCTTATGGCGTATCGTTCGGGATCGGTCTCGGAAAGATGGCTGGCAAGGCCTTCCGTATTGGCCATCTGGGTTCGTTGACCGACGCGATGGCCCTGTCGGGAGTTGCCACTATCGAGATGGCCATGCTGGATCTCGGCTACCCGATCAAGGCGGGTCAGGGAGTGGCTGCAGCGCAGGAGTACTATCGCAGCACCGTCGGTCAGGCTACGCCGACATCTGTGTGAGGGAAAAATGTCACATCGAATAGAGAATTCAGACAGTGTCGTCCCGTCGATCGAAGATGTACGCAAGGCGCATGAGCGTATCAAGCCATACATTCATCGAACGCCGATCCTGACGTCGTCGTTCATGAACGAACTGAGTGGCGCGGAACTCTTCTTCAAGTGCGAGAATTTCCAGAAAGCGGGTGCTTTCAAGGTTCGTGGCGCATCCAATGCCGTATTCGGCCTGAGCGACGAAGCCGCGAAGAAGGGCGTTGCCACTCACTCTTCAGGCAATCACGCGCTGTCACTCAGCTACGCTGCCGGGCGGCGCGGTATTCCCTGTACCGTCGTCATGCCGCGAACAGCGCCGCAGGCCAAGAAAGATGCGGTCAAGGGGTACGGTGGCGTCATTGTCGAATGCGAGCCGTCCACGACCAGTCGTGAAGCCACGTTTGCCGAGGTGGTTGCCGAAACCGGTGCTGAATTCGTCCACCCTTACAACGACATTCGGGTCATTACCGGTCAGGCGACCTGTTCGCTCGAGCTGCAGGAAGACGTCCGCGATCTGGACGCGGTCGTTGCGCCCATCGGTGGCGGTGGAATGATATCGGGCACCTGTCTGACTCTGAGTAACCTCGCGCCCAGCATCGACATCTTCGCCGCAGAACCTGCACAGGCCGATGATGCCTGCCGGAGCTTCAAGGCCGGTCACATCATTGCGGACGACTCACCGACGACGGTAGCGGATGGATTGAAGGTGCCGCTCAAGGAGAACACCTGGCATTTCGTCTCCCATCATGTCAGCGACATCCAGACGGCGTCGGAGGAGGAAATCATCGCGGCCATGAAGCTGACCTGGCAGCGCATGAAGATCGTCATCGAACCAAGCTGTGCCGTGCCACTGGCTGTCATTCTGAAGAACCCCGACGTCTATCGCAGCAAGCGTGTCGGTGTGATCATCACGGGCGGCAACGTGGACATGGACAAACTTCCCTGGATTATCTGAACCTGGAGACGCACACATGAACAAGGCAATCGATCACAAGTCAATCGACTTCGGCGAACTTGACGTCGGCTTCGACGTACCGGCGAAAGTCGGCATGAACGAGGCCGACATCCAGACCCCCTGTCTGGTGCTGGACCTCGATGCTCTTGAAAGCAACATCCGCAAGATGGGAGAATTCGCGAAGGCCAACGGCATGCGCCATCGGGTTCACGGCAAGATGCACAAGTCGGTCGATGTCGCCAGATTGCAGGCGGAGCTCGGCGGATCCTGCGGTGTCTGTTGTCAGAAGGTCAGCGAAGCCGAAGTCTTTGCGCGCGGCGGCATAACCGACGTGATGGTTACCAACCAGGTGCGTGATCCGGCGAAGATCGACCGTCTCGCTCGCATGCCGTTGCTCGGAGCGCGCACGATCTGCTGTGTCGACGACATCGACAACGTGCCGGATCTCTCGGCCGCAGCCATGCGACACGGTACAGAGATCGAGTGTGTCGTGGAGATCGATTGCGGCGCCGGGCGTTGTGGTGTCACCAAGACGGAAGCTGTGGTCGAGATTGCCAAGGCCATCGATGCAGCAGACGGGCTCCGCTTCGCCGGGCTGCAGGCGTACCAAGGCGCCATGCAGCACATGGATGACTATGCAGAGCGCAAGGCCAAGACCGATATCGCGATCGCGATGGTGACCGATGCCATGACGGGGCTCAAGGCCGAGGGGCTTGATTGCGACATCGTCGGTGGAGGCGGTACCGGGTCCTACTATTTCGAAGGGGCTTCAGGTGTCTTCAACGAACTGCAATGCGGGTCCTATGCTTTCATGGATGCCGACTACGGCCGCATTCTCGACAAGGAGGGTCAACGCATCGACAAGGACGAGTGGCAAAACGCGCTTTTCATCCTGACCAGCGTGATGAGTCATGCAAAGGCTGACAAGGCCATCTGTGACGCTGGCCTGAAGGCACAATCAGTCGATAGCGGTTTGCCGTTCATCTTCGGGCGCGACGACGTTGAATACGTCAAGTGTTCCGACGAGCACGGCGTCATTGCCGATCCCGATGGTGTCTTGAAGGTCAATGACAAGTTGAAGCTCGTGCCGGGGCACTGCGACCCGACGTGCAATGTTCATGACTGGTATGTCGGTGTGCGCAATGGCGTCGTCGAGACCGTCTGGCCCGTGTCGGCGCGCGGCCGCGCGTATTGATGCTGGCTGCTGGCTGCCGTTCACTGACCCTTGTCGCTCAGAGAGAACTCATTGCATGTACATCGTCACCGAAGAAATGTGTCAGGAAGTCATCGGACGGGCCGATGCGTTCACGGCCATCGAGGCGATCTTTGCTTCCATGGCACGCAAGGACGCCTACAATTTTCCGGTGATCCGGGAAGCCATCGGGCATGCGGATGCACTTTACGGTTTCAAGTCGGGCTTTGATCGGGCGGGTCTGGTTCTCGGACTCAAGTCCGGCGGCTACTGGCCTGGAAATCTCGACAAGGGACTGACGAACCATCAGTCGACCGTCTTCCTGTTCGATCCGGATACCGGTCGGCTGCATGCACTGGTCGGTGGCAATTACCTCACGGCCGTCAGGACGGCGGCTGCGAGTGCCGTCTCGATCGCGCATCTCGCGCGCTCCGAGTCACGGGTGCTGGGCATGATCGGCGCCGGTCATCAATCCGGGTTCCAGCTTCGTGCGGCGGCTGAGCAACGCAGCTTCGAAAAGGTGGTTGCCTGGAACTACCATCCGGACATGCTCGATTCACTCGCAACCGTCGCGAAGGATGTCGGCCTGCCGTTTGAACGCGTCGAGCGAGAGCAACTCGGCGCTGAAGCGGATGTCATCATCTCGATCACGTCTGCGCACGATGCCTTGCTGATGAAGGACTGGGTCAAGCCGGGCACACACGTCGCCTGCATGGGCACGGATACGGCAGGCAAGCAGGAAATGGATCCTGAACTGCTAGCCTCGGCAACGCTCTTCACCGACGAGATCGCGCAGTCGATCTCCATCGGCGAGGCCCAGCACGCCATTGCCCGGAAATTGATCACGCCGGACGACATCACCTCGATCGGCGCTGTCATCAACGGCGATCATGCCGGTCGTACGTCGCCCGAGGCGATCACAGTCTTTGATGGCACCGGTGTCGGACTGCAGGATCTGGCTGTTGCCTCGGTCGCGTGCAAGCTTGCCATCGACAAGGGTGTCGCTCAGGAAGTCACCCTGTAGGGAATCGCGTTCGCCAGATCAACCATCAACCATCAACCAGCGAAGAGCTCGTGTCCGGTTTGTTCGCGATGTTCGCGGCAGACCGGGGCAGGGCGCATAGCATCTCGTACAGGAGGTTGGCAGCGACCAGTGCTGTATTGCCGGTCGTATCGTACGGTGGCGAGACTTCCACCAGATCACCGCCGACGAGGTTCATGCCGGCACAACCGCGGACGATCTCGAGTGCCTGCCACACGGTGAGTCCGCCGATCTCGACCGTTCCCGTGCCTGGCGCGAAAGCAGGATCGAGGCTGTCGATGTCGTACGATAGGTAGACCGGTCGATCACCCACCTTGGCTCTGATGCGCTCCATCATGCCGTTCAACGAGCGACCCCAACAGGCTTCCGCCTGCACAACGGTCCAGCCTTGCGTTCGCGCCCAGTCGAAGTCGTCCGCCGAGTAACCCGACCCCCTGAGTCCAATCTGAAAAACGCGCTCGTTGTCGAGCAGGCCGTCATCGTGCGCGCGACGGAAGGGCGTCCCATGCGCGATCTTCTCGCCAAACATCGTGTCGTTGATATCAGCGTGTGCGTCGACATGAACCAGGGCCAGCGGACCGTGTCGTTCGGCCATTGCACGGAGAATCGGATACGTCAGTGTGTGATCGCCACCTAGCGTGAGGGGAATGGCATCCTCGATCAGAATCTTTCGGTAATGAGCCGTGATGATATCGATCGATTGCCGGAGATCGAAGGTGTTGATCGGCACGTCACCGATGTCGGCAACCTGCATGTGCTCGAACGGCGCTGCACCGGTTGCCATGTTGTAGGGACGGAGCATGCAGGATTCGGCTCGAATGGCACGGGGACCATGGCGAGTGCCGGCGCGGTTCGAGGTTCCGATGTCCATCGGAATGCCGACGAAACAGGCATCGAGACCAACCGCATCCATTCGCGCTGGCAAGCGCATCATCGTGGCGGGGCCGCCGAAACGCGGCATGTCGTTGCCGCTGAGGGGTTGAGCGTAGCTCTCTTCGACCATTGGCTGAGTCCGTACCGTTTCGTGTCGCTCGTCGTCAGGTCTCTGGCGCCGAGCGCATCGTGAGGGTTGTGTCCGAGCTCAATATGACGGCGAAACGTGAAAAGGTACAGGTGGATCCTGTTGCTGCAATCTCGATCAGCGTAGCGGGCTTTCGGCGATGTCAGTCAGCGCAGCGAACCGTCAGCGATGCACTTGGCGACGATTTCTCCCAGTCGCGCCTGTTCGGCCTCGACCAGGCTTTTAGCGTGACGAACAGAATCGAGATCAGTCGAAGGATCTTCACGATCCGGATTACCGGCCAGTTCGAATTCCTGAACGCGGCGGGAATATTCCTCCTTCGCTTTCTCGATGGCTTCAAGGTGCTCGGCGAATCGTTCGCTCATCGGCCAGGGGCGAGCAAGGTTCGGTGATTTGTCGGTATCTGTGGACATGGCATATTCGCTTCACTGGAGACGTGGCTGTTACCTTCCGTACCAGTAGACGCGTGTGAGCTCTTGCGGAATTTCTTCGATGGCTTTCCCGTCGACAAAGACCTGTGCGACGCTAGAGCCTTTGGTAAAGATGACGGATGGGGGGCTGGGTATGCCGGTGGTGTCGAGCCTGACGCGACGTGTGCTGGTATCGAGTGATTCGGTCGTTTCGGTTCCGGACCCGTAGGGAATGCCGGTCCGGATGTCCATACGATAGAGGTAGCTCGTCGACGGCACGTCACACGGATCGCTGCTGGTGCCGCTCGGTGCGAAAGTCGTCGCATACAGATGACCCTGGTAACTCACCAGGCGTGTCAGTGATTTCTCTCCCGTGTCGAGATCGATTCGCCAACCGCGTGCCTGCTCGAGCGCCTCGTAAGCAGAGCGACGCAACGTCGCATCCGTCGAGGCGAGCAAATTGTCCGTCGCGTCATAGAGTCTGGCGCTGGTGATGGTCGTGAAGGGACTTGCCGGCGCACCCTTCGCGACGTCCTCATCACGCAACATGAAGAACGCGTTGTCAGAGTCGTCGTCAAGCGGATCCGTGCGGTTGCCCGAGCCGACGGCGACCGACAGAAACTCGCCGGTCGCTGAATTGTTCAAAGCGACACTCGGCGCACCGAAGAAGGGTTGGAAGCCGCCGCCGGCAAGATTTGCCAAACGGGTCACGGTGGTGTCCGCGGCCGAATCGACGTTGTCGATATCGATGCGCCAGAGCTGAGCGCCGAGATCGGCTGCATAGATACGGTCGGTCAGACCGTCGCCGTCGACATCGACAGGGGTCAGATCTGCCGGTATCGAATAGCGCATGTCACCGTGACTGCTGTCGTCTATTCTCCTGACGAGGTTGCCGGCGCGATCGACCATGAAGAGGGCGTTTCCGCGACCTGGAACGTGGGTGTTCGCGTCGTCGTTAGCGGCGGCGTCGTAGCCACCACCGAACAGGAGCACCTGCTCCTCTCCACCGCTTCGCTTGACGTTGATGAGCGACATGCGCGACCAGCTCTGCGCGAGATCGGCAAAGCCTGCGCGAGAGCTGTCGATGATCCACTTCAGGATCGGTTGCTCCGGGTCGGTCACATCCATCGCGTAATAGGCATCGCCACCACGGCGCATGCCGAAGATCAGCAACAGGCTGTCCTGGCCGTTGACGATGCCGTCGTTGTTGGCGTCCGTGTGCCAAGGGGTCATGGCACCGTCCAGGCCGTAGATGTGATCAGGACCGCTTTCACCACGTGCGAGTGTCGGAAGGTTGCTGAGCAGTCGCTTGGGCATGAAGGCGAATATCTCGCCACCCCCCGAGTGATCGCCCGCCGTAGGCGACGTCGGCGATGTTGCATCGATGGCGTGCAGAAGGCCCTGGTTGGTCATGACATAGACAACTTCTCGGCTCCCGTAATTGACACTCAGGCTCTTGCTGTGAAGCGGATCACCCATCGGGGCGGACTGGATCCACTCGAGTGCCGCTGCGCGATCAGCGACGTTGACGCCGAGGTCCGCTGCAGTGACAAGCGCGTTGTCGGCGTGTAGTCGATAAGCATTCGACGAGGAAAGATCAATGCCGCTGCCGAACGGATCAAGGGCATCGTCGTAGGTGTACAGCGAGCGGTTGCCCGCGGTGAGCCGTGCAGAAGCGCCACCTGCGAGCGGATCGTTGCCGTCGGGTGTTGCCGACCAGAAGCTCTGTGCGGCACTCGAGAAGGCTGATCCACCGGCCTCGAGAGCGACCGTGTTGTTGGTATCGATGAGACCTCGCGAGTCGAGGAAATAGCCTTTCAGGTTGCCCTTCCAGCCACGTGTCGGGGCCGGTGAGAACAGACTGAAATACGCCCGGTCATCGTGCGAGAACGAAGCCTTGTCGATATCCACGGAAAGTTCGGTAAAGCTCTGGTTGCTGCCGGCGGCAAGCCGCACGATCTCAGCCAGAGCCGCATTCAGTTCGGTCAGGTTTCGGGCAGAGAAAGCGCTATCGCGAATGCGCGTACCGTCACGCACCGGGCTGCCCTCGTACGCGAGCCGGTCGAGGTAGTCCTGGCCGACACCCTCGAGACCGAAACCGACGGTATAGGTGTTGACGGTACTGTCGCTGATGCCCGGCACCTGAGGCATGGTAGCCAGTTGATTGACGATTTCAGGCCCACAGTTACCTTCGTCGATCGTGTCATTGTCGAAGATGCTGCTGGAGACGTCTTCGCATGTCGAAGGGTCATCACCCAACGCTGTGCGCAGTGCCTGCGTATCGTTTCGGCGCGTGGGAAGTCCGTCGGAAATCAACACGATCACGCTGGCGTTGCACTGCCCTTCGATTGGTGACACATAGTTGGCTGTGCCGGTGGCACCGGGCGTCGAGGTGTAGCTCGCTTCGATCGGAGTGTTTGCGTTGCCGCCGAGGTACTGGTTCTGGACATTATTCCATGTATCCGGGTCAGGAAGCCCCGCCCCATTTCTGCTGCGATTCGGAACCATTTCACCCCGAAAATACAAGGCCGCTTCAGCGAGTCCATTGACGGTGCTTGTCCATCCTCCGGCATTCTGTCGCTCGAGCTGCTTGATCATGACTTCACGAGCGGTGAAGGCGCTCGCCGGTATGGTTGAGTCCACCTCGTGAGCGTCCATGTCGAGATCAGTGACCGGCCAGCGCACGCCCGACGCATCGGTCGAATAGATGGATCCGATGCCTGCGCGTATCACACCCACGTTGTTGGCGAGAACGTTTTCCATGGCCGTGCGCAGCACATCGATCTTGCGTGGCTCGCCGGTGACACTGGCGTCCTCGTTGTTGATGTCCTCGTTCATGCTGCCGGAGAAGTCGAGGACGAACAGGATGTTGGGCTTTTTCTGTGCCGCGAGGCGGGCAGTGTAGACGTCGATATCGTCCGCGAGCGCCGGTACGCCAAGTGTCGCCGAGCAAACGAGCGCGGTCAGGAAAGTCGTGATGAGAGGAGGGCGCGACGGGCGTTTGTGAGCGGTGTCTGGCGCTACATTCAGGCAGGCGATGGGTGGGGTAGCAGCGTGCTCAGTGGCTGTTCGTGTAACAGACTTTCGCATGACGAGATACCGATCCAGAGCAATGGAGGACCGCGCCGGACTGGGCGCGGCGGTGGTGTTGGGCGAACCAACTCCAGTCACCTGTAAACGGCAGCAAGTCAGGTCAACTTGATGCCTGCCTGATCGATGATGGGCAGTATTCACTCTCCAAACGCTGGAGTGAACAGCAATCGTCCGCTCGGACGTCGCTCAGTGAATCCGATCCAGAGAACATTTCAGGCGGGCAAATCTGGGTAGGTCACCGTCCCGTCGCAGACGAAGCCGAATCGGCAGTAGTCGCCGGAATCTCCGGCCGAGGCCATACCAACCGTGCGCGAATTCGCCGATCGTGATTGGTGGAAATGCGACGTGGCCGACAAGCACGCCATCGTTCGACGCGACCAACGAGAGGGTCGGGTCGCCATCGCTGCGCAAGGCATCGATGATGGCGGGCTCAGGGCGGCAACCACTGGCTCTGCGCGGCATGGGCTCTTCGTCTTGACGCTCACGGTGTCACCACGAACACATTGCCCTGCAAGTCGCCTTCGCCGAGCCCGGTGTTGTCGGCAATGACCTCGGCAAGCGTCCTGCGCCAGTCGAGTCACCGAGACCATTGTCCTCATGCGGAGCTGTGCCGCGCCCCGCAGTTTGTCCAGTACCGCGCTGCGTGGTGCGCCCGATACGTCGCTCGGTATTTCGACTGGCGACGCGACTGATCCCCCGTCGCGTCTCGCGCTGCAGTTCACTCTCGAGATCGCGCAAAGGGTGGCTCCAGAGGTAGTGGAAACGGTCGCCGTCGCGCAGCGCCTCGAATTGCGCTTTCCACATCGCATGCTGCAGTTCGCCAAGTTCGCTGCCAGGCAGGTGCGGTTCTGACACCATGCCGACAAAGGCGTCGAGCCGGGTGACCTCGCCGTGGATCGCTTTCAAACGCGCAGCGAGCGTCGTGCGTCGAACGCCTGTGACAGCGTCATCATCGGCGGCTTCAGAGCCGAGCGCAAGCGGTATGCCGTCCACATCACGCAGCGCGATGAAGTCCAGGATGTCCGGATCGTTCAGTGGGTCGGCGATGTGCACGAGCGGATCGTCTGTCGGAAAGTGCTCACTCGACTCGCCGGTCAAATCGGTAAACGAAACGAAGGCCGGCAAGCCGTAGAAGGCACGCATGTCGGTATACAAAGGCATGCCGTGGTCGCGACCACGCGCGATGTCGAGCGTACCGATATCGGCGACCAGCGCGAAGCAATCGTTGAGCGTCGGGCCATCGAGACACGCGTCGGGCTCGGCCACGGCTTCGTCGGGTAGCTGAAACATCACGCTCCGCAGCTGATTGTCGATCTGCTCGTCGTTGCGGTATTGCGCCTCGCCCGCAAGCCCCTGCAACACGGGCCCGAGCCCGAGTGCAGTCAACAACTCTGGATTGCCGAACGCGACGTTGAGCGGTACGGCGATCTCGACATCCTCACCGACGGACTCGACCTCGAGACCATCCGCTCGAAACTCTGCGCTGGCATCCTCATCGTAGCGGGCCGCGGACGTTTCCATCTCGATCTCACCGTGGATCATGCTGTGCGCGCGGTAGCCGACCGTCGCGAATTCGTTCGAGATGCTTGCGTCGACCTCCGCACGGTAGCCGCGTGGTGGCGCGATCTCGACACTGACCGCCGGCAGGAACTCTTCATAAGTAATGTATTGCTGTGTGGCGATGACGAGCAGGCGTGCTGCATCGAAGCGGCGCTGTTCGGACCAGTCGGCAGGCAGCAGATCGACAATTCGATTGTGTTCGCGCGAACAGTGTCTGCACTGCAGTCAGTGCGATGTTCTCGTTGGCACGTGTGTCGCCGGCGACGATCTGTTGCTCATCAGCGTCGTGCGCACTGAGCAGTTGGCCTTGACGTTCCATGAGCGGTGCGCTCGCAGCATCTCCGCGTTCGGTTGCTCGCGGCAGGTAACCTGCATCGCTCAGTAACAGCTTCGCACCGTTGTTCGACAGATCTCCGTCGAGTGGGCCTGTCCTCAGCCACTCGAGGCGCGCCTCGTTGCCACCGTACACGGCGAACGCATCGAGGTAGCTGCTGTTGACATTCGTCTGCTCGCGCGGTGCGTCGCTTTCTGGTGTGCCGGTACCGGGTGCGGCTGCACTGCGCGTTGCGCGAAGAACACCGTCACCGTGGGCGAACAGCTCGAGCGGGTCGTTTGCGTCGAACGCGGTCAGCAGTGGCTCCTCACCCGTTGCACGAAGCCCGATCGTGTGATCGATAAATTGCCCTCACGTCCAGGCCCATTGGGTCACTCCGTTCTCGGAAAACAGGTTCTGCGCCCGATCCGCGAAGATACGGTTGCTCAGATAGCGAGCGTTCGGCCCATCGGCCGGCTGGCCGATGCCATCGGCGTAGGCCGATTCGCCGAGCCGTCGATACGGGGTGCCCGCTGCTCCCTGCGTCGGCAGCGCACGATTGTTGCCCGAACCATCGAGTGAGGGTAGCTCGTTGCGGCCGCCGGTTGATTGCTCGTCCTGGGCTTCCTGTGCCTGCGAGGCGGTGGCCGCGAGCAGCAGCCATGCTGTTCCGAGCGCCGTGGCGAGGATCGATGACGACGGGCCGGGAGACGAGCTTGAAGACAGGTTGGAAGACAGGCCTGCATAAGAAGAAGTGTTCGGTACGATGCGATCAGAACGGTCCATCAATGATTTTCTCCTGGTGAATTTAAGGGCAAGCAAAGGCAACGAGCCGCACCTGCAGGGCTTGACCTGGCAGGTTGCAAAGCATGCGCCGATAGCCCCTTCAACGCGTCTATCGCCAAGCGGTTGACACGATCTCAAAACTATGCAGCTCTGGCCCCGTAGCAGTGTGTGAACGACCGCGCTCCGGCGCACTGCATGGGCTGTCGGGCTGTGACCATAGGTGCGTACTACCGGGCGGAGTCTGCGCGCCGGTTAACGTCGACCACCACCACCACCACCACCACCACCACCACCACCACCACCACTGCTGCTGCTGCTGCTGCTGCTGCTGCTGCTGCTGCGGCCATTGCTACTGCGACTACCAGCGCTACCACTAACGCTCCTGCCGTCGCGTGCACTCTTGCCGCCCGTGTCCGTGCCGCCGCGATCACCCTCAAGAAGGTCCGTCCTTGGTCGATTCTCGTTCGCGCTGCCATCGCGCTGCTCGTCACGTGAGCCTTCGACATCGCTGTCGCGCCCACCCGCATCATTCTCGCGCTGCTCCCTGTTGGCACGCGCCTGTCCGCTTTCGCGTTCGAACTCGTCACGAAGCTCGCGCTGGCGTTCCGGTGACATCTCCTGGTAGCGATCGTAGAGCGCACGTAACGCTGGTTGCCGGGATTCATCGAGTTCGCGCCAGCGTGCGAGGCCTGCGAGCAGGTCGTCCCGCCGCTCATCATCAAGCGTGTCCCAGCTCTCGGCCAATGGCGCGAGAGTGTCGCGCTGCACGTCGTCGAGCTCGTGCCACGCAGGTGCCGCAGATGCGATCGAGCAGATCAGCGTCAACGGCACTACACAGAGCGTGCAGCGCAGCTCAGGCACGCCGTTCATCCAGCCATACAAGGAAGTCGATTGATTCGTAGAATTCGATCGCGTCGCTGGCAGAAAGTACCGGCAGCTCGTCGAGTGCGACGGTGTCAGCAGCATTTACCGGAGCACGCTCGCCATCGAGAAGCGGTTGGACCGCGATGAAGCTCGCGAGCACGCCCGCCATGGCCATTCCGGTAAGTGCGAGGCGCGGGCGTGCTGGTCTGGCGAATCGTCGAAAGACAGGCTGCCCCCCGCTGGCGAGTGCGGTGCATCGACTTCTCGCAAGACGCGCCGCAAGACGAGGATCGAGCGTGCTTGTCTCAGCGTCCAGAACTCTGATTAGCTCGCGCGTGATGCGCTCGTTGCCGTCGCCCTGGCCAGGTTCGTCCCGGCCGTAAGCATCAGTCAGGTCCATCGGTCGCATACTCCGAGAGGTGTGTGCGAAGCGCTTGGGTGGCACGAGACAAGTGCGTCTTGACACTTCCGCCGGACACGCCGAGTGCGGTGGCGCTTTCCTCGACGCTCATGCCTTGCCACTGGCGAAGCAGAAAAACCTGTCGCTGGCGCTCGGGCAGCTTGTCGAGAGCGCGCCGAAGCGCTGCGCCGACCTCGAATGCATCGAGCGCGACATCAGGTGCGGGGGTTGCATCGGGTAGCTGATCGACGGCTTCGATACTCTCTTCGCTGCTGTCCGGTTCGTTACCGTGCCAGCGCAACAGGCGCGCAAACCCTCGTTTCCGGTGGTGATCGCCAAGCCGATTCGACAAGATGCGAAAGAACAACGGTGGCCACTCGTTGTCAGGTCGATCGGCATAGTGTTTTACCATCCGGAGCATCGTGTCCTGAACCACGTCGAGAGCCGCGTCGTCGTCGCGCGTGGACAACCTCGCCATGACGAAGGCACGACGCTCCACCGCGGCGAGGAATTCACCGAGTCGTTCGTTCGCCCGTGTGTCGTCTTCGTACGTGCTCATCGCTGCGCTCTTCGGTACACAACATCGGTGTGCACCAGCTCGCTGAGCGCATGAACTCGCAACCTTCGTGTTCTTCCAACGCGTTCCCGTTGCTTCGGTTGACACGGATCTGTCCAGGTTTGCATCACGCTCTCCGATGGGTGGTTCACGTGCGGAAGGTGATGCGCTTCGGCACGCCGCTACCGGACAGTGTCGGCACCGATTGCGCAGGAAATGCGCAGCAAAACTCGCAGTAAATGAGGAAGCTGTTACTGGCGCGACCCTGTTGCCCCCTGCCGTCACTACCCGCTGTGGCACGGCGCTCTCCAGTCGAAACCACGCTTCGATGCACCAGAACACGAATTCCGTCCACTATCGGCCCATCAGGCTTGTTGCCACCGCCCTGTTGCTCGTCAGTACAGCAAGTCAGGCCGACGGCGAGACGTCCCTGTCGTCAACAAGCGACGCTGCGCTGCAGAGCATGTTTGCTGGCGGCGCGCTCGCCGAGCCCATCACGACGGTCGACTGCACGCTGAGCGATGGTCGGCTGGCGAGCTGCTATCGCATCGTCACGGCGGGAACGCCCGCCGACGCGAGCGTCGGGCCGTTCTGTCCGCGAACGATCGACGATGCGGTGGATGGCGTTGGCATCTGGTTCGACGGCGGCGAATCGATCTACGACGTCGATGGCGATTTCATCGTCAACCTGCCGGAAATCTACGGCGACGCTAACTGGCAGGTGTACGACCCGGAAAGCCGTAGAGTCTTTTGTGGTGGTCCTGGCGACGGCCCGGGCGGTGATCCACAGCCTCCGCAGTGACGACGATATTGCTTGCCTTGACGTTTGCCGCCCGATATTCGATAAGCTGCTGTTTCGGCAACGCCCTCCAACGAGTGGCACGGCTCGTCTCCTTTCGCGACGAGTTCTCGAGACCTGATCGCTTTTCTCGTACGACCAACTGAGGCTTCAACCCATGTACCGACCCTTCCGATTGACCGCGGCCGTACTCTGCAGCGCCGCCTTGACCGCTTGTGCAACTCCGTCCGCAGACTCGCCGGACGGTGCCGAGCCGGGTTTCTTCATCACCAGCGTGAATCCCGGCAACGGTGCAAACCTCGGCGGCCTTGCCGGTGCCGATGCCTATTGCACGGCGCTCGCGACCGCGGCGGGCCTGCCAGCCCGAAACTGGGCCGCCTACCTGTCATCGAGCGCGGAAAACGCACGGGACCGTATCGGTAGCGGTCCCTGGAATAACGTGGAAGGCGTACAGGTCGCCGCCGATGTCGATCAGCTGCACGACGCCGCGGCGAACAATCTTGGCAAGGAAACGGTGTTGAGCGAGTCGGGTGATGTGATCAACGGTCGGGGTGACGAGCCCAACCGGCATGACATCCTGACCGGTTCCGCGGCCGACGGCACCTTGTCGGGTGCTGCCTGCGACGACTGGACGAGTCAGGGCGAGGGCTCGGCCATGGTCGGTCACCATGACCGGACCGGTGGCGGCGACGACCCGACTTCGTGGAATTCGGCACACGGCTCACGTGGCTGCGGTCTCGAGGACCTTCGCGGCACAGGGGGTGACGGGCTGTATTACTGCTTCGCAGCTGACTGATCGAAACGACACCGCTGTTCAGCAACGCACGGCGGCGTGTGCCGCGTCGATCGAGGCAACGGGCTTTTCCCGCCAGCGGTCAGCGTGCTTTGGTATCGGGAGCGGCGTATTGGCCGCTCCCGTTATATCGGTGCAATCAAGATCAGGAGCACGCTGCGTAGGTAGCCGGATCGAACGATGTGCCGACCGGTGTACGGTCAGGGCCTGCCAGAATGTCCAGGCCGGCACTGACGTTCGCAAGCGTCACGCAAAGCGCAGAGCTTATCGGTACGTCGAAGTCGAATCCGTCAGACCAGGGGTTGATGGTTGTCATGTCGAACGTCAGCGGGCCACCTGCTGATTGCGAGACCGTGTCGCTGCTCTCGATCCCTCGCGGCGTGATGAAGCTGAAACCGGCGCTCGAGGTGATGCTTCCCTGAACCTTCACGGGGCCGCCATCGGGTTGCACACCGGTCAACGTGACCGACCAGCTGCCGTCGCAGTTCATCCAGACGAAAAGCGCCGAATCATCGTTTGCATCGACTTGTGGATCACCGCACTCGGGGCCTCCCGAGGGTGGCTGGCAAGGCGCCAGTGTGCGTGGATTGAACGGCGACGTGACCGGTGTTCGATCGGCACCTGCGAGCAACTGCGTGTTGGTAGCCTGAGCAGTGATTTCCACGCAGATTTCTGCAGTGCTGACTGTGGTGAGGAGGATTTCGTCCGCGAATCCACCGCCCATGCCCATGTTGAAGAAGACGGCAGATTCACTGGTATCGGTCAGAGTGTCAGAGCTTTCGAACGAGCGCGTGCTCGTGTTGGTGAAGCCCGCATCCGTGTAGACATGACCGCTGTAGCGAGCGTACTGAAGACCGCCTGAGCCGATCATGCGAAGGACGCCGTCGCAATCGATCCAGGACAGCAAGGCGCGATCGGTACGGGGGTCAAAATCTGGTTCCGTGCATTCGTTCCCGCTCAGGACGCAATTCTGCAATGTCTCCGGATTGATCGGTCCGGTGCCGGCCGTGAGACGATCGGGGCCGATGAACAAAGGCCGTCCCTCAGTGGCGATACACAGCGCGTCGCCACCAAGTGTCGTGAATTCGAAAGAATCCATCCAGGGACTGGCTGTGCGGAGATCGAAACGGATGCGCTGTGGATCGTTGTTCGTCAACGTGTCCGAAGCTTCGAGCGACTGCGGTGACACACTGATGAACCCGATGTCGGCACTGATCGCGCCGGTCGCACTGACAGTACCGGCCCCGGGGTCGCCACTGAGCATCAGCGTCCACGGCCCGTCGCAGGCTTTCCATAGATGCAGTCCGCCCTCGGTACCAGCATCGACCCCGGGCGCTCCGCAAGCACCCGGCTGACCACTGCCGTCGATCAGCACCTGCACTTCGGCGAGTTCGAGCGTGCCACTACCTGCCAATTGCACGCGCACATAGCGTCCGGGACGAGCTACATCGATACGTCTCTCGGGTGCACTGATCGGCACGTAGTGATCACTGACGCCCGGTCGCGCAAGCGTGTCGGACAATGTATTGTCATTGAACGGCGTATCCGATACCAGGACATGAAAATTCGCAAGGCGGTCGGTGCAGCAATCGCTGCGTCGATTGATCACGACTTGCTTGATGTCCTTTATCTCGCCGAGATCGACTTCCCACCAGGGCTGCCGGGTGTTGGCGGTGTGGGTGACACTTCCGTTCGGATAGTGACCGTCGGTATTGCCGTCGATGGCGGCGCTCGCCTGTCCGCCGAAGGCCGTCGATGATTGTCGAGCCGTACCCGAAAGCGAGGCGTTGATGACATTGGTCGCCGGCGCCGGATCGTCAAGTGACTCGCGCACGCTGATGATTTCCGCAACCGAAGGTACGCCTGCCTGATCGATGATGAACAGCATGTAGTGACCTGGCGGAGCGATGTTCGCGTTCGCAGGCGACTGTATCGACAGGCCACTGCCGGTAACGGAGAAGTTCAACGGAATGAAGCGCTGTTCCATGTTCTGAGAGTGCGTCACCGAGCCGGTTCGTACCAGTGCAACCTTGTTGATCTGATTGCCCTGTGCGGTTGCAACGGCGAAGGAGCGGCTATAGCCGATAGCGGCTGGCACCGAGCCAAGGTTCGGGCGCGGAGCAAGTGCCCCAGAGCCATCCTGAGCGAACAGGTAGGGCGGTGTGAACACCTGGGCATTCTTCTGTATGTAACCGACCTGCTGACAAACACCACAAATGCCACCGCCGCCGGAGAGCACGCGTCCATCCGGCAAGAGCAGTGCGATGGAGTGGTAGTGACGGGCACGATCCTCCGCCGCCAGTGGTTGCCACACACCGGTATCGGGACGCCACAGTTCGGCCTGGAATACGCTGTTCTGCAAGTCGACCAAGCCTTGATTGGAGGCAAAACCACCGGTGGCGAGGACTGAGCCGTCGGCGAGCACCGTGAGATCATGCTGGCGACGACGGTTGTTCATCGGGTTGCTGGCCGTCACCGAATTCGTCGTTAGATCGACAAGGTTCGTCGCGCGTTGATCCGTGTTGTTATTCTGGTAACCCCCACCTGCCACCATGACCTTGCCGATGTCGTACATGGCGTAGCTGCCGTAATTACGGGACGACAGTTCGCGCAGGTTGGTTGCCTGGAAAGAGCCGGCGCCATCCGTATTCACATAGCCGAGTTGTCTCGACGGCCCGAGAAAGGCGACACGGCCATCGGGCGCTGTCTGCAACCACGGGTACTCACGGTTGTTCCAAAGTGAAGAGGAGGCTCCGTCCAGTCGGCGAATCGCGCCATCCGTTTCGCGCACTTCGGAGATGGGGAAGCCACCGCCGGTGATCAGCATCTCGCCGTTGGCGAGCGGTGTCACGGCGGGGTACCAGCGGGCGAAGTCCATCTGTTGAGCGCGTGCCCAGCTGTTCGAGAGAGGGTTGAAGGTGTGCGTCTCCTGAATGCCTCTGAGGGCAGCATCGGCATTGCCACCGGCAATGAACAGTCGCCCGTCTTCGAGGGTCGCGAACCCTGAGCAGAAAAGGTTGAAGCCGGTATCGGAATCGATACGGGAATGATTGTCCGTGGCCGGATCCCAGATGGATGCGCGTGTGTAGGAGTGGGTGACATAGGATTCGGTCGGCGCGTCGCCTACCGAGTCGAAGGTCAGTACACGGCCGTCCGGCATGACAGAGGCGAATATCGGGATGACCGGCCAGTTCTTGAGTGGCTCCCAGCGGCCGGTCTGAGCGGGATCGGTAGCAAGGTTGAACGCTCTGGTCGCCGCCCGCGCAGTCAGTTTCGCACTCGCCACGGAACCCGGCGATGCGCTGGTCGCCGTGTCGGTTGCGGGATTCACGCCGATTCGTTCTTCCTCGACGCGCTTCAGTAGTTTGGTTTCTTCGGCGAGCGTGGGGGCAACGTCCGTCAGCACATGATCGTCGACAGGCGTCGAGGCATCGACAGTGTGCGGTGCAGCCTCATCGTGAGAGTCGTCGTGTGCGAACGCCACGCTACCGTTCGCCGCCAAAAGAGACAACAGAACGGCAGGCAGGATGAGGACACGGTTCAGGCTGAGGCAGTCGCGATCAGAAGTCTTGCCGTTCATGATGATTTTCTCCTTGTTCGCCAACGCATTGGCGGGCCTTGCTCGTCAGATCGAACGCGCACCATAGATATCGTGGAATGCTAACAAGTTAACGCTAGGTAATGACATGTTAGTCAGAATAGTCTGTCCAACATTGTGAATCCGACGCGGAAGGGACTCACGTTTCGCAGTTTCACTCGACGCGGTCGAAAGGTGGTACAGGCCGGTCTGCCGGCCGAGGCATACCGTGCGAACGATACTGAACTGTCCTTGACTCGGTGGAACCGCATGAGTCACTTTCATCCCTCGCAGAAAGGAACCGACTAACGTTGAAACAGAACGCCAGAAACGTCGCCGTGATCGGACTGGGCTCGATGGGATTCGGCATGGCGAGCGCCCTGCTCGCGGCAGGGCATACCACCTGGGGTGTCGACATCGCCGAGTCGGCCATGGAACGCTTCCGTGAACGTGGCGGTGCGGCCGGCACGCTCAGCTCAGTCGCAAGAGAGCTGGATGCGGTTGTCGTCGTTGTGCTCAATGCGGCGCAGACCGAGCAAGTCCTGTTCGGTGATAGCGGCATCGTTCCATCGTTGCAGTCAGGTGCAGTGGTGATCGCCTGTGCAACCGTCCCGCCCGATTTTGCGCGGGCCATGGCAGCGCGTTGTGCCGAGGTGGATGTCCTGTATCTCGATGCGCCGATTTCCGGGGGTGCCGTCAAGGCCGCTGCGGGCGCGCTGAGCATCATGGCCTCGGGTTCGGAGGCCAGTTTTGACGCGGCACAATGGGTACTCGACGCAACGGCACAGTCCGTCTTCAATCTCGGTGACGAAGCGGGCTCCGGATCGGCGATGAAGGCCGTGAACCAGCTTCTCGCGGGTGTGCATATCGCGACGATGGCCGAAGCCCTGACTTTCGGCATGACGCAGGGAATCGATCCCGCGACCTTCGTCGAGGTCATCAGTCAGTGCGCAGGATCGTCCTGGATGCTGGAAAACCGGGCGCCGCACATCGTGGAGGGCGACTACACGCCGAGATCATCCGTCGATATCTGGCCCAAGGATCTGGGAATAGTCCTGGAGATTGCTCGCACGGCCCGCTTCAGCGCGCCGATGACGGCCGCTGCGCTACAACAGTTCCTGGCGGCGTCAGGTTCCGGCCTGGGTGCAGAGGACGATGCGGCGGTCGCGAAAGTCTATGCGCGCAATGCCGGTATCACCCTGCCAGGAGAACCCTGATGCTGCTTGGTTGCATCGGTGATGATTTCACCGGTTCGTCGGATCTTGCCAACACACTGGCCCGGCAAGGCATGCGTGCCGTTCAGTACACAGGGGTACCGGGTTCGCCGGCAGACCCTGCAGTCGAAGCCGGCGTGGTGGCTCTCAAATCTCGTTCGATCGATCCGGGCGAAGCGGTCCGGCAGTCGCTTGCAGCATTGGCATGGCTGCAAGCCCAGGGCTGTGAGCAGTTCTTCTTCAAGTACTGCTCGACATTCGATTCAACGAAAATGGGCAACATCGGGCCCGTGGCAGACGCGCTTGCCGAGGCACTGGATGCGCATCGCGTCATTGTCTGTCCCGCCTTTCCCGGAACCGGTCGCTCACTCTATCAGGGGCATCTGTTCGTCAACGATGTGCTATTGAACGAGAGTGGTCTGCAGGATCATCCGTTGACTCCGATGACTGACCCGGATATCCGCCGCTGGTTACAGGCGCAGACCCGCAATTCGGTCGGGCATGTTGCCGCAGCAAGCGTCCTTTGCGGCACAGCGGCGATCAGCTCCGCTCTGGATACCCAGCACGCGCAGGGTCACCGCCTGATCGTGGTGGATGCACTACGCGACGAGGACCTCATGGCCATCGGTGCGGCAGCCGATCAGCTGCCGCTGATCACCGGAGGGTCAGGGGTCGCCCTTGGACTTCCCGCCAACTTCATCGAGCGCGGGCAGATTTCAGGCACCACGTCGACGTGGGTTGGTGAATCCGGTCAGTGCGTGGCGCTTTCGGGTTCCTGTTCTGCCGCGACGCGCGCCCAGGTGGCACATCATCGAGAGCATTCACCTGTGCTGCCTGTCGATGCCGTCGAGGTGATCGAAGGACGACTGAGTGCACACGAAGTGGCTGACTGGTTGCTCGGATCATCCGGTATACCGTTGGCCTACAGTTCAGCTGATCCATCGGTGGTGGCTTCGATACAGGCTCGATACGGGCGCGAGCGATCGGCCGAAACGCTCGAGGGGTTCTTTGCTGAAGTCGCGCGCCGGTTGATTGCATTGAATGTCAGGAAGATCCTGACAGCAGGGGGTGAGACATCGGGCGCCGTGGTGGAAGGGCTTGGACTCGACAGATTCGAGATCGGTCCGGAAATAGATCCCGGCGTACCGTGTCTGCGTGCCGGGGACAAGCTGGTCGTCGCTCTGAAATCCGGGAATTTCGGTGCACCGGATTTCTTCGAAAAAGCTGCCCGAGCGCTCGGCGGAGAGATCTGATTCACATCATCCGAGCGCATTCGTCGCGTAGTCCAGTCAAGGCGAAAAGGAGAAATGCATGAAGTTCTCGGCCAATCTCGGATTTCTGTGGAATGATCGAAGCCTGCCCGATGCCATACGAGCGGCCAGGGCCGCAGGCTTCGATGCGGTCGAGTGTCACTGGCCCTTCGACGTGCCTGCGGCGGACGTCAAGGCCGCACTTGACGAGACCGGATTGACGATGCTCGGGCTCAACACGCGACGCGGCGATACCGAGGCGGGAGAGAACGGGCTCTCGGCTCTGCCCGAGCGAATCGAAGACGCTCGAGCGGCCATCGATGAAGCGATCGCCTATGCAAGGCAAACCGGAACACGCAACGTGCATGTCATGGCAGGTTTCGCGGCCGGGCAGAACGCTCACGACGCGTTTGTGGCAAACCTCTTCTATGCTTGTGCACAAACCACACCCCACGATATCGGTGTACTGATCGAACCACTCAACCGCTATGACGCGCCAGGCTATTTCCTCAGCACGACAAGGCAGGCGCGCTCGATCATCGACGCGGTCGGCGCCCCGAACCTGCGCCTCATGTTCGACTGTTACCACGTGCAGTTGATGGAAGGGGATCTGAGCCATCGTCTTGCCGACCTGCAGTCGATCATTGGCCACATCCAGTTTGCCTCCGTCCCTGACCGTGGTCCACCTGATCACGGTGAAATCGACTATCGACACATTTTTCACACCCTTGAAGCGCTTGGGTACACGGCGCCGCTGGGGGCGGAATACAAGCCGACTGGTAATACAGATCAGTCCCTCGATTGGCTGACCGACATACGAACTCATGATGACTGATACAGATACTGCTGGTGCCTCGTCCTCACCCAGTCGGGTCGTGGTCTGGAACGAGAACGTGCATGAGCGCGAGAACGTGACGGTTCGGAAGATCTACCCGAACGGAATCCACGGCTGTCTCGCTGCGATGCTGGACGAGGAAGTCGATATCTCGGCAAGCACGGCTACCCTGCAGGAGCCTGACCACGGGCTTTCATCAGCACGGCTCGCCGAGACGGACGTATTGATCTGGTGGGGCCACGCAGCACACGGTGATGTCGACGATGCGCTGGTCGAGGAGATCGTAGAGCGGGTCTGGGCAGGGATGGGCATGATCTTCCTGCACTCGTCGCACTTCGCGAAGCCGTTCAAGCGCCTGATGGGCAGCCCTTGCAACCTGACATGGCGTGAGGCGGGCGAACGCGAGCGATTGTGGGTAACGGCCCCCGGTCATCCCATCGTGCAAGGCCTGCCTTCGCATTTCGAACTCGAGCACGAGGAAATGTACGGTGAGCCTTTCGGGGTGCCAGAGCCCCTCGAAACGGTATTGATCAGCTGGTTTCAGGGTGGTGAAGTCTTTCGTTCAGGACTGACCTATCGGCGTGGGGCGGGCAAAGTCTTCTATTTCCGGCCGGGTCACGAGACCTATCCGACCTACCATGATGCGAACGTTCGGCGCGTTATCCGGAATGCCGTTCGCTGGTCTCACAACCCGGCACCACGCCTGGCCGATGTCAATAATGCTCCCAACCGGCCGGTGGAAAGCGCGTTGGAGAAGATAGTGGCTCGCGGCCCGAAGTTGCACGAGGACGGTGAGGATGGTTTTCGGTGAACGATCCGGTTCGGCTGCTGATTCTCGGAACGGGAGACTGGGCTAACCAGCACGCGCTCGAGTATGCGGCGATGGACGATGTACGTCTGGTTGCCGCCGTTGACTCGCGTCCGGAGATACTGGCGGCGTTTCTCGAGAAGCATCGAATCGAGAACGGCTTTGCATCGCTTGATGAAGCCTTGGCCTGGGGTGAGTTCGACGCGGCATCAAACGTCACGCCAGACGCTGTGCATCACGCAACCACGCTTGCGTTACTGGGAGCAAGCAAGCACGTATTCTGCGAGAAGCCGTTGGCAACCTCATATTCGCAAGCCGCCGAGATGGCCGCCGCGGCGGAGGCCTCGGGTCTGGTCAACATGATCAATCTTCGATACCGCACCGGACCCGCAGCGGTGAAGGCGCGTCAGCTCGTCGCCGAAGGTGCCATCGGCGCTGTCCGTCACTTCGAGGCTTCGTATCTGCAAAGCTGGCTGATGCAACCGGCCTGGGGTGACTGGAAGACAGATCCGACCTGGCTGTGGCGAGTCTCCTCGGCGCACGGTAGCTCGGGCGTGCTCGGCGACATCGGTATCCACATCCTGGACTTCGCGATGTCGATCGCCGGGAGTGAGGTTGCCGATTCATGCTGGCGGCTGAAAACGTTCGACAAGGCACCCGGCAATCGCATCGGCGAGTACGTGCTTGACGCGAACGACAGCTTCGTCATGCATGCCGAACTCGCAAACGGTGCCATCGGAACGGTGACGGCAACGCGGTTCGCCGCAGGTCATCACAACGACCTGCGGCTGATCATCCATGGGGATCGTGGTGAACTGGAAGTGTTGCATCAAGACGGCGAGGATCAATTGAGAGCCAGTGTCGGCAAGGACACACACACCGCAACGTGGCGCAATGTTTCGATCGAGCCTGCGCCGAACCTCTGGCGTCGTTTCGTCATGGCGATCAGGGAAGGTCGTCTTGAGCAACCTGATTTCGTGCACGGAACGCGACTCCAGCGCCTGCTCGACGACGGACTCGCCGCGACCGATGTATCGGGGAGTCCGTCACAAGGCGACCTTGGTGGTGCGTCGACCTGATGTTGTCGCACCACTACGGGCAGGGCGCATACGTTTCGGGATTGAACGAGATACCAACCGGCGTTCGGTCAGGGCCGGCAACCATGTCCAGACCGTCGCTTATGTCGGTGAGTGTCACGCACAGGCTTGCATCACTCGGTACCTGAAACTCGAAACCGTCCGACCAGGGGTTCTGTGTGGTCATGTTGAAGGTCAGTTCCCCCCCGAGTTGCACCAGGGCGTCTGAACTCTCGAGACCCTCTGGTGCGACGCTGTCGAAAAAGCGGCTCGATTCGATCCGGCCCTGAACTTTCACAGCGCTACCGTCGGTGCTGATGCCTGTCATCGCGACCGACCAGGTGTCGTCGCAGTTCCTCCAGATGAAAAACGCCGAGTCGTCGCGGGTATTCACTGTCGGGTTTCCACATTCGTTATTGCCTGTCGGTGGCGTGCACGGTGCGAACGAGCGTGGGTCGAAGCTTGAACTCACCGCGCTGCGGTCGCTTCCAGCCCAGAGTGAGCTGTCGCCCGGCTGCGTGGTGATCTCGATGCAAAGCTCAGCGTCGCCTGACGGCGTCAGCAGGATCTCGTCGGCGTAACCACCGCCCATCTGCATGTCGAAGAATACCTCCGCATCGCTCAGGCTGATGAGGGTGTCGCTCGTCTCGAAAGATCGGGTCGCGGTGCCGGAAAAGCGCGAACCGACATGAACTCGGCCGCTGTAGCGTGCATTCTCGAGGGCACCCGAGGCGATCAGATGCAACACGCCATCGCAGTCGACCCAGGCGGCCAGGCCTCGGTCGATACGTGGATCGAATGCAGGAGCGACACATGAGCTGCCACTGAGCACGCAGCTTTGCAGCGTTTCCGGGTTGATCGGAGCGGTGCCCGCAGGTACACGATCAGGCCCGATGAAAAGCTGTTGGGCAGAGCCTCGCGGATCGATACCGATGCAGATCGAGTCGCCGTCAAGCGTGGTGAATTCGAAATGGTCCGTCCACGGATTTGCGGTGATCATGTCGAAGTTGCTGCGCAGCGGATCCAGCGTCGTCAGCGTGTCCGAAGGTTCCAGTGAGCGTGCGGTCCTGTCGGCGAAGCCCAGCGCGGATGTGATCGTGCCGGCCGCACTGATCGACCCGACGCCTGGCGTGCCGCTCAGCATCAGCGTCCACGGACCGTCACAAGCTTTCCAGAGATGCAGTCCACCGTCGAGCCGCGGATCCACGCCGGGCGAACCACAACTACCTGCCTGGACGTCGCCGTCGATCAGTACCTGTACCTCGGCAATTTCCAGCGCATTGAAGCCGGCCAGTTGTACACGCACGAAGCGAGCGGAACGAGAGACGTCGATACGCGTCTCCGGTGCGCTGCCGGGCACGTAATGATCGCTCACGCCCGGTTGTGCGAGCGTGTCGGAAAGTGTCGAGCTGTCGAAGGGCGCATCCGACACGAGCACATGGAAACCAGCGAGGCGGTCGGCGCAACAGTCGCTGCGTCCGTTGACGACGATCTGGCGAATGGCATGAACCTGACCCAGATCGATCTCCCACCAGGGCTGCTGACTTGCGGTGGTCAGCGAGAGGCTGCGCCCTGCTGCGATGCCATCGTCATTGCCATCGATAGCGCGCATTGCCTGTGCCCCGGACCGAGTCGACGACTGCGTGGCAGTGCCGCTGGTGGCGATATTGACTACGCCGGTTAGCGGCGCAGGATCGTCGAGCGACTCGCGAACGCCGATGATGTTCGCGACAGACGGTACGCCATCCTCGTCGACAAGGAACAACATGTAGTGTCCTGGCGGGGCGATGTTCGCGTTCTGCGGGCTCATGATGGACAACTCGTTGCCCGAGATCGAAAAGCTCAAGGGGATGAAACGCTGCTCCATGTTCTGGGAGTGTGTGACCGATCCGGTCCGAACCAGCGATACCTTGCGGATGCTCGCCGCCTGGGCTGAAGTGACAGCGAAGAGGCGGTCGTAGCTGATGGCTGCCGGTGCGTTTGCAATTCCCGGTCGCGCTGCGAGCGAGCCTGACCCGTCTCTGGCGAACAGGTACGGAGGGCTGAACACCTGACCATTCTTCTGCAGATAGCCGACTCGCTGGCAGTTGCCACAGAGACCTCCGCCAGCTGACAGCACTCGACCGTCCGGCAGCAGCAATGCGCTCGAATGATACTGACGAGCCCGATCCTCCTCGGCCAGCGATTGCCATACACCTGTATCCGGATGCCAGAGTTCAGCTGCATAGACACTGTTCGCAAGATCGACATGATTTTCGTCGGACGCGTGTCCACCGGTCGCGAGCACCGAACCATCAGCGAGTACCGTGAGGTTGTGCTGTCGGCGACGGTTGTTCATCGGCACAGCGGTTGTCAGGGTATCGGCGGTGAGGTCGATCAGGTGCGTGCTGCGCTGATCCGTACCGTTTCGCTGATAACCCCCACCGCTGACGATGACCTTGCCGATGTCGTACATGGCGTAGCTGCCGTAGGTGAGCGAGGCGCCAGCACGCTCCACCGTGGCCTGGAAAGCACCGGTGCCAGCAGTGTCGACATAGCCTAGCTGAGCTGCGGGCCCGAGAAAGGCGACCCGACCGTCGGGTGCTGTCTGTAGCCACGGGTACTGTCGATTGTTCCAGAGCGAGGACGAAGCGCTCGTCAGCTTGCGCAGTGTGCCGTCTGTCTCGCGAACTTCGGAGATCGGGAAACCGCCGCCGGTTATCAGCATCTCGCCATCGGCGAGTGGTGTCACCGCGGGATACCAGCGTGCATAGTCCATGCGCTGACCGCGAGCCCAGGTGTTTGATTGCGGATTGAAGGTGTGCGTTTCGACGATTCCGTTCAGATCCCTGTCGGCATTGCCGCCCGCGATGAACAGACGTCCATCCTCGAGGGTCGCGAAGCCCGAGCAGAAGAGGTTGAAGCCGGTATCAGAGTCAATTCGAGCGTGCGTGTTGCTGATTGGATCCCAGATGGACGCACGCGTGAACGACTGATCGTCCGAGGTCTCGACCGGGGCGTCGCCGACCGAATCGAAGGTCAGCACGCGGCCGTCTGCCAGTAGCGAAGTAAAGACGGGAACGACTGGCCAGTCCTGCAGTGGCTCCCAGCGACCGACCTGTGCTGGATCTGTCGTCGAGTCGAATGCTCTCGTTGCGATGCGAGCAGTCAATCGGGTGTTCGAGGCGGGTGATGCTCCAGTATTGTTGGCTGAAGTATTGTTGCTCGTGTCGGTCGCGGGATTGATGCCGAGCCGTTCCACTTCGACACGCCGCAATAGTTCGGCTTCCTCGGACAGGGTCGGTGCTACATCGGCCAGCCGATGTTCGTCGCCCGTGGCGGTGATGCCTGCAGGCGCCTGACTTGCACGCTCCTGAGTAGTGCTCTCGGCCTGGGTGTGTATTCTGTTCGAGGATGTATGTGCATTGGCGATAGGGCTGATTGCCGACAGGGACAACACGACAAGTACGACTGCTGTCGGGGTGAATTCCGGATTTCTGCCCCGAGGGTAAAAAGGATCACGTTGCATGGCGTCAACTTCCCTGTGCCCGAAGAAGCCACCTGTCACCTGCGAATGACTGTCGGATACCGACGGCGGTGGCGAAGCGGCGAGTGAATACCAGGCAGAGCCAGTGCGACAGCTCGGGGCTGCCGAACTGTGAAAATGCCGCGGACCTGACTCACATTCCCGGTGTCAGGTAGGCCTTCCGTGAACCCTGTAAGGTTCAGGTGCAACCCGAAACGAGGATCAGGAAATGGCGAATTTCGTACTTGTTCATGGCGCCTGGCATGGCGGTTGGTGCTGGCGTGATGTGGCTAGCGCACTCCGCGCGGCGGGTCACGATGTGTTCACCCCGACCCACACGGGCGTAGGCGAGCGCGCGCACCTCGGCGACGAGGCGATCACGCTGGAAACTCACGTGCGTGATGTCGCAGGCGTCATCGAAGCGGAAGAACTCGACGACATCATTCTCTGTGGTCATTCCTACGGTGGCATGGTCATAACGCAACTGGCCGACCGGATGCCAAACAGGATCAAGGCAATCGTGTACCTCGATGCTTTCGTGCCTGAGAGCGGTGACAGCTTGATCGGGTTGCTCTCGAAGGCGCTGGATACCGAGAATGCGGCCGGTTTCATCGGTGCGTTTCGAGGTTCGGCGCAAGAAGGTGGATGCGGTCTCATGCAGCCGATCCCCGCCGAGGTCTTCGGAATAAGAGAGGAGAATCGAGCCTGGGTAGATCGCCGTTGTGCACCCCAGGCGCTCGCCACCTTCGAGATGCCGGTGTTGCTTTCAGGCGAGGACGACAGTATCGGCAAGCGTGTCTATATTCTCGCCGACGGCTGGGATCCGAGTCCCTTCCGATATTTTGCGAGCCTGTTAGAGAGCAGGTCGGAATGGGACGTTGTAACGATGCAGAGCAGTCACGATGTCATGGTCGACATGCCGGACGCCCTGGCAGCCGAACTCTTGAAGCTTGTCTAGGCCACATTCCGGTCCGCACGCTGCAACTACTGCTCTCCTTGTTCATTCTCTGGTCGATCTGGGCGCCAGGTATCGCTGCACGGCCGGTCGTTGAGAAGTCATATCTTGTCATTGGCATGGTGACCAGTTTTGCCACAATGTTCCTGGGTGCAACCGGGCCCTTGCTGGCCGCTTTTCTTTCGCCGGCACGCTACGGCAAGTCACGCACGGTAGCGACACATGCTGCCTGCATGAGCCTGCAGCACGCAATCAAGATTGCCGCTTTCGGACTCCTCGGCTACGTGGTGTTGGCTTGGTTGCCGCAGGTGATCCTGATGATCATCAGCGGCATCCTGGGAACTGCGCTGGGCAGGGGGCTCATGCTGCGAATCCCCGAGCCTTTGTTCGCGCGTGCTTTCCAGGCGGTGCTGACGTTGTTGGCGGCAAGGTTGCTCTACCTGTCATTGATCGGCTGAAGTCCGTTTTACGGAACGCGCAATCCTCTTTTCTCTGGTTGCTCCCGGCACGCAGCTGATCGAGAATACAGTGCCCAGGGAGGTTAGCGCCGTGCCGTCTTCAGACATCCTGCTCAACGCGTTCATCACGCTCTTCGTTACTGTCGATCCGATAGGAACAGCGCCGCTTTTCCTCGCCTTGACAACCGGTCTGTCGACGGCTGTCAGGCGCTCGATCGCCATTCGTGGTTCGGTGACTTCGTTCGCGATACTGTCGTTGTTTGCGCTTACCGGTACAACGATACTGGATACCATCGGTATCACCATAGATGCCTTTCGTATCGCTGGCGGCTTGCTGCTGTTCTTCACGGCCTTCGAGATGATCTATGGGCGCCGACAGGAGCGACGCGAAGAGACGACTCAGGCTGCAGTCAGCGACCGGGCGGCCGACCTGGCGGTGTTCCCGCTATCGATACCATTGCTTGCCGGCCCGGGTGCCATGTCGGCAACCATTCTGCTGTCATCGCAATTGAGCGCCAACGAGGCCATCAACGGCTACGCAGCCATGGGTTCGCTGGTCGCCATCATCGCGTTGCTCATGCTGCTGACAGCCACGTCTCTCGTTATCGCCGAGGTATTGGACAAATATCTTGGCACGACGGGGAAGCTTGTCTTGACACGGTTGCTGGGTGTGTTGCTCGCCGCCCTTTCCGTTCAGTACATCGCGGATGGCATCATGGCCTTTGCGACTCGATGAAATCTCCGAATTCGCTGCGTCTTCATTTTCGCTGAGCATTCGTGCCGAGGCGCTGCCACACGTCCACGCCGCACGAGCAGTGGATCGTCATGCATCGGGAAGACCGGAACCTCCCCGAGGTTCGCCGCACAATCGACAGGCTCTGCAATCTGCTGTCACGTCATTTAGCGGAAAGGCCTTGTGCCGGAGCGGTACACATGGCAACCTACTAAACGGTAGCAACTGGAGGAGATCTTGCAATGCACCGTTTCACACACATCAGCGCGCTGTCATGCGGAGTTGTGCTGGCCCTTGCGGGTAGCTTCGTCAGCGCTGACTGGCAGCCTGAAAAACCGATCAACATCATTGTTCCCTGGTCTGCCGGTGGGTCTACGGATCAGGTTACACGCGTCGTGGCACCGCTGCTCGAGGAAGGGCTTGGTACCAAGATCGTCGTCGTCAACCAGCCGGGAGCTTCGGGCTCGACCGGTACCAAGGCAGCGCTCGATGCCCCGCGTGACGGCTATACGTGGACCGCAAATGCCATCGCGAACAATGCCACTTACGCGGTTACCGGGATGATCGAGGACACGTCCATCGATGACTACCGGGTGTACCTTCATGTTGCGAACGTGCCCGTCGTCAGTGTCAATGCCGATGCGCCCTATGAGGACTTCGGGCAGTTGCTCGAGGCGATGAAGTCAGGTGATGTGACGGTCGGCACAGCCGGCGTGAATTCGTCAGGAGGCATGGCTCTGGCGGCGATAGAGGAGGCGGCTGGAAGCGGCGAAGGTACGCGCATGATTACTTACGACGGCGGAGCACCTGCGGCGCTTGCCGCTGCGAGCGGTGAGGTCGTTGCCACGACTCAGCTCGCCACCGAGCAGTCGGAGATGATCCGCGCAGGCAAGCTGCGCGCGCTGGCGGTTCTCGCCGATCAGCCGCTCGAAATCGAAGGTATCGACCCCATTCCACCGATAACCGAGTGGCTACCAGACATGCATACAGCACCCGACTACTTCGGCGTCTTCATTCCGACCGGGGCACCGGAAGAGGTTTACGAAATGGTCGACAAGGTCTGGCAGGAATACGTCATGAATTCCGAGGAATTCGTAAGCTATGCGAAAGAGCGTGGCGCCGTCTTTGCCCCCAGTTATGGTGATGATGCCAAGGCGCGTGCCATGCCGGTTGTCGTCGCCGAGGCCTGTGCCCGGGTGACACGGGGTGAAGCCGTTGTTGACCCTTCTGCCATCGGCATCGATTGCCCGGCAGAGTGAGTGGCGGCACGGTCGGGACGGTGAACTGTCCCGATCGTGCCGGCACGTCGACATCGTGCGCATGAGCAGATTCATGAGTACTTCAATAGCATGAGGTCTGCATTGAATAGCGCCGCGCGCAACGATCGCATCACAGCGGTCGTCTTGTTCATCCTCGGCATCGCGATGCTTGTCGGCGGATTCAGCATGGATCGGCTGGAGGTCAGGCGTATTCATCCGGCAAGCATTCCAGGTCTTCTCCCGATGATTCTGGGTGCCACACTTGCAGGTTGTGCTGCCGCTCTCTACGCCCGGGCGGGCCGTGGCAAGGCGTCTGCGGGCGCGACGGTGGTCTCCGACGGCATGCCGCAAATGCCCGGCGAAACCGATGCCGATCCTTCCGGGACCCGCGTGGTCGCCACAGCGGTGTGGAGCGTAATCTACGCATTGCTGCTGGTTGGAAACCTTCCCTTCATGCTTGCGACAGCGCTCTACATCGGCGGATTTGTTGCCGTGTTCGGATGGAAAACTGCCGAGACGCCCCGGCGTCGCCTCCTGCTGCTGGCACGATCGGCCGTGCTTGCCGCGGTCGGTTCATGGGCGATAGCAACGCTCTTTGCCGAGGCCTTTCTGGTTCGACTGCCGTGACGGGCGCACGCTGATGGAGGGCATTGCAGTGCTTGGCGCCGCGATCGTTGCGCTCGCGACACCAACGGCACTGTTCCACGTGGGCTGGTCCACGCTACTCGGTATTTTCGTGGGCAGCCTGCCCGGGCTGACCGCGACGATGGGCGTTGCCTTGCTGACGACCCTGACTTACAAGCTCGAGGGCAACACCGCCATTCTCGTCCTTGTCTGCATGTATGTCGGGGCAATTTATGGTGGTTCGCGCAGCGCCATCCTGTTGAACATTCCGGGAACGCCGGCGAGTGCCGCCACATCACTCGACGGCTATCCCCTTGCACGTGCCGGTCAGGCAGGCCACGCGATGGCTGTCGCGACGACGGGATCGGCGCTCGGTACGCTCGTCGGCATCGTTCTGCTCGTCGTGCTTGCGCCGCCGTTGGCAGATGCGGCTCTCGCGTTCGGTTCGTTCGAATACTTCTGGCTTGCGGTGTTCGGTATCGTCATATCGGGTCGCTTGACGGGTGGCGTCGCTCCGTTGAAGGGGTACATCGCCGGCATTCTCGGACTGATGGTCGCGATGATCGGCAGCGACGGCATTCATGCACACGTGCGCTTCGACCTCGGTTTCGATGCCATGGCCGGGGGAATCGGACTGATTCCGGCCATGGTTGGTGCATTCGGATTCGCCGAAGTACTTACCGTCATGTTCAATCCGCGAGCGGCAATGAGCACAGGGAACGATGCGCGACCGCGCACGTTGCCGCGTCTGGCAGACATCGTCGCCAACCGCTTCAACGTGCTGCGTTCGGGCGTCATCGGCACGATCGTCGGTATCATTCCAGGTGTCGGCGAGGACATCGGGGCGTGGGCAAGCTACGCTGCGGCGCGTCGGGCGAGCAAACGCCCGGAGCTGTTCGGGCGTGGTTCGATCGAAGGCCTTACCGCCGCCGAGACCGGCAACAGCGCGGTTGTGCCCGGTGCCTTGATCCCCGCACTCACCCTTGCTGTACCGGGTTCCGCTTCGGCTGCGGTGTTGATCGCGGCCTTGTATATCCACGGCATTCGCCCGGGTCCGATGATCATGATCGAGCAACCGGATTTCATCTATTCGGTCGCCGCCATGCTGGTCTATGCAACGCTTGCGATCCTGCTCTTCGGTCTGTCCTTGACCCGGTTGTTCGTGCAGATACTCCGCGTTCCGCGTGAGATGCTCATGCCGCTGGTGTTCGTTCTTTGCGTGATCGGACCCTACGCACTGACTCAGCGAACTTTCGATATCGCGGTCATGGTCGTGTTCGGACTCGCAGGCTTCGTGCTCCGGCGGATGGACTATCCGATGGCGCCGCTGGTACTCGGCATCATTCTCGGTGACCTTCTCGACAAGAGTCTGAGACGCGGGCTGACACTATCCGACGGTAGCCTGATGCCCTTTTTCACCCGACCGATATCGCTTGTCTTCGTGGTCCTGATCGCGGGCGCCGTGCTCGCAGGAATGCCCGGTGTACGAAAGGCTATTGCGGGTCTGCTACCACGGCGACGACACGATTCGCACACATTCGGAGACGATACATGAGCCGGCCAACGCAACCCTCGAGTGACGGTACGAGCCGGGGTGAAACACGGACCCGCGATCGGCAACGCACGACGCGCCAGATCCTGGATGCCGCGCTGATTGAATTTTCCAGTCACGGTTTTGGAGGTGCAAGGGTCGATGCGATCGCAGAGAGATCGGGTGCCAGCAAGCCGATGATCTACAGCTACTTCGGCGACAAGGATGCCCTGTATGAAGCCGCCTTGCGTGATGCCTATGTACAGATTCGTGAAGGTGAACGTGAGCTCGACCTCGAGACACTCTCGCCTGTGGAATCCATTGCTTCGCTGGTCCGGTTCACGCTCTTGCATTATCGGCAGAATCCCTGGTTCATCCGCATGCTCAATACCGAGAATCTGAGAGGAGGGCGGACGGTGAGGCTGATAGCCGATGCGGCGGCCATCCAGTCACCGTTGATCGAGAGACTCGGCGGAGTGCTCGCGCGAGGCAGGAAGTCGGGAGAATTTCGGGGTGGGGTCACACCGGTCGAGTTGTACGTAAGCATTGCATCGCTTTGCTACTTCCCGATCTCGAACGCGCATACCTTGCGGGCAGTGTTCGGCTGCTCCATCGACGATGCCTGGTTATCGAAGCACGAGCAGGACACGATCCGGATGATTCTGGGTTACCTGACACCAGGCCCCGAACAACAAGAGAATTCGCAGGAACGCGCGACATGACAGAAAAACGCATCGGTATCATCATGCATGGCGTGACGGGACGCATGGGCATGAACCAGCATCTTGTCCGCTCGGTGCTTGCGCTGCGTGAACAGGGCGGCCTGGCGCTCGCTGACGGGTCGAGGCTGATGCCCGATCCGATCATTGTCGGGCGCGATGCAGGCAGGGTCGAACGCCTTGCGAAGACGCACGGCATCGAGCGCTGGACAACTGACCTGGACGCGGCCTTCGCCGACACGCGCGACGAGCTGTTCTTCGACGCCGCCACGACGAAACTACGCCCCACGCTCCTCAGACAGGCAATCGACGCAGGCAAGCATGTCTATTGCGAGAAGCCGGTATCGGAGGACTTTGCAGCGGCGCGTGAAATTGCGCTTTACGCCGAGGAAAAAGGGGTCAAGAACGGCATCGTTCACGACAAGCTCGATCTGCCCGGGCTCGTCAAGCTTCGTCGATTGCGAGACGCTGGTTTCTTCGGTCGCATCCTGTCGGTTCGTGGTGAATTCGGCTACTGGGTCTTCGAAGGCGACTGGATGGCAGCTCAGCGGCCAAGCTGGAACTACCGTAAGGCGGATGGTGGCGGCATCATCTCGGACATGCTTTGCCACTGGCGGTATGTGCTCGACAACGTCGTCGCGCCGGTCAAGGCGGTCAGCTGCACCGGAGCGGTCCACATCGCGGAGCGCTGGGACGAGGACAATACCCGTTACGAGGCTGATGCCGACGATGCCGCCTATGCCACGTTCGAGCTGGAAGGCGGCATCATTGCGCAGATCAACTCCAGCTGGTGTGTGCGGGTTCGCAGAGATGATCTCGTGACTTTCCAGATCGACGGTACCCATGGTTCAGCGGTAGCGGGCTTGCATGATTGTGTAAGCCAACATCGCGCGAATACCCCCAAGCCCGTCTGGAATCCGGACCAGAAGCGCGACCATGATTTCTATGCTGACTGGGAAACGGTGCCGGATAACCAGGACTTCGACAACGGTTTCAAGGTGCAGTGGGAACAGTTTCTACGCCATGTCGTCGAGGATGGCCCCTGGGCCTATACCCTCATGGAAGGGGCCAAGGGTGTACAGCTCGCCGAGCTTGGCCTGCGATCCTGGAAGGAGCGTCGCTGGCTCGATGTTCCGGCCATCGAACGCTGATCCGGTGGCTATTCTCAAGCTCCCTGCAGCGGGCGGTCGACTTCAAGCCACTGAACTCGTGGCGGCACCGGCGATGTCGAGCAATCTCGTGTCTGGCTGGAACCGGCAAGCGTATGCGGCAGCTCACGTCGTGGCCGATCCGCTTGCGAACGTTGACCCGTGGCTTGAATGCGCGATCGATTGGGATCGGACGCTCGCTTTTCGCGAACACCTCTGGAGTCTCGGCTTTGGCGTCGCCGAAGCCATGGACACGGCGCAGCGGGGCATGGGCCTCGACTGGCCGACGTCGCTCGAGCTGGTGAAGAGAAGCATCGATGCCGCGGGTCCTGATCGGCTGATTGCCTGCGGTGCCGGTACCGATCATCTCGCGGCCGACCCTGGCGTCACCCTCGACGATGTGATCAACGCCTACGAGATGCAATGCGAGGCGATCGAGGCGGCAGGCGGTCGTGTCATCCTGATGGCGTCGCGCGCGCTCGCGGCTGCCGCGACAGGGCCTGCCGACTACCAGCGAGTGTATGAGCGTGTGCTGGGCGGGCTTCTGCGCCCGGCCATCCTGCATTGGCTCGGCGAAATGTTCGACCCCGACTTGAGCGGCTACTGGGGCAGCGATAGTCATGATGTCGCCATGGAGACCTGCCTTGACGTCATCGAATCGAACGCCTCGAAGATCGACGGCATCAAGATCTCCCTGCTCTCGGCAGAGAAGGAAATCCGCATGCGCCGCCGCTTGCCTGCCGGGGTGCGAATGTATACCGGCGACGACTTCAATTACCCCGAGCTGATCGCAGGGGACGAGCTAGGCTACTCGGATGCCTTGCTCGGCATCTTCGATCCCATAGCGGCGGCGGCGGCGCGTGCCTTGTCAGCGTTGTCGACAGGTGACCCTGAAGAGTACGAGCGTGTCTTTGCGCCGACCGTACCTTTGTCTCGTCATGTTTTTGCAATCCCGACCCGCTTCTACAAGACGGGTGTCGTGTTCCTGGCCTATCTTGCCGGCCACCAGGATCACTTCACGATGATAGGCGGACAGGAGAGTGCGCGATCGACCTTGCACCTGGCCGACATCGTTCGCCTTGCCAATGATGCGCGTCTGTTCGACGATCCCGACGCGGTCGCGCATCGGGTCGCGCCGGTTTTCGCCGCTCGAGGCGTGGAGGTGAGGCCGTGACAGAACCCGCACGTCTGTCGCTCAACACAGCGACGGTCAAGGACCAGTGGACGCTGACCGAGTGCATCGAAGCGTGTGTTCGTCACGGCATAGGGGGCATTGCTCCGTGGCGTGACAAACTGATCGAGTGCGGTGTCGACGAGGCCGCGCGCCGTATCCGTGATGCGGGCTTGCGGGTATCCGGCCTCTGTCGTGGCGGCTGGTATACCGTCGACGGAAGGTTGAGCGATGCGGTTGTCGATGACAACTTTCGTGCTGTCGATGAGGCGGAGGCCATCGGTGCGGAATGCCTGGTGATGGTCGTCGGTGGTTTGTCGCCCGGATCGAGGGACATCGTCGCAGCACGCGAGCTCGTCGCCGAAGGTCTCCAGCGCACACTCGAATACGCCCGCCTGGCGCGAGTTCCGGTCGCGATCGAGCCCCTGCATCCGATGTACGCAGCTGACCGGGCTTGCGTCAATACCGTCGGCCAGGCGCTCGATCTGTGCGACATGCTTGGCACCGGAATCGGCGTTGCGCTCGATGTCTATCATGTCTGGTGGGATCCCGACCTTGCGGCCGGCATCGAGCGGGCCGGAAGCGAGCAGCTGCTGGCGTTTCACATCTGCGACTGGCTTGTGCCGACGAATGACCTGCTCCTTGATCGTGGCATGCCTGGCGACGGGGTCATCGACCTTTCCGGGATCAAGGGAATGGTCGATGCGACGGGCTACAAAGGCCTGATCGAAGTCGAGATCTTCTCAGAACATGACTGGTGGACGCGGGATCCTGACGAAGTCCTCCGGATCATGGTCGAACGCGGCCGATCGATCACGTAGGCCATCGGTGAGTTCGAGTGCCATGCGCAATCAGGCGTCGAGAAAGCCTGCCAGCACGTTGGTCGTGTTGATCCCGATTTCCTCGACTGCATAGCCACCTTCCATGACGAAGACCGTTGGCAGTCCCGCCTTGCCGATGCGTTGCCCGCAAAGCGTGAAATCGTCCGACGTTAGCCGAAAGAAGCTGATGGGATCGCGCTCGAAGGTATCGACGCCGAGCGAGACGACAAGCGCCTCGGCGCCGCTGGCCTCGATACGCTCGAGTGCGTCGCCGAGCGCAGCTGACCAGGCAACGTAGTCAGTTCCCGGTGGCATCGGGTAGTTCGCGTTATACCCTTGTCCCGCGCCTCGACCGGTCTCCCGCGCGTAGCCCCAGAAGTGCGGAAAGGCATCCTCGGGGTCGCCGTGCAACGATGCGAAGTACACATCTTTCCGATCATAGAAGATGCTCTGCGTGCCATTGCCATGGTGGAAGTCCATGTCGAGGATGGCGACACGTGCCGCGCCTGCTTCGCGAAGTCCGTCTGCGGCAAGGGCGGCATTGTTGAGAAAGCAATAGCCACCGAAACGCTCGGCTTCGGCGTGGTGTCCGGGCGGCCGACAGAGTGCAAACGCGACCCGGTTCCCCGACGATACATGCTGTTGAGCTGATAGGGCACAGGCTGCACTGGAATAGGCGGCAGCGCGCGTCCCGGAAGTAATGGCAGTTTCTGCGGCCAGAGCGAAGTGACCCAGACGACCTTCGATATGGCGTGGCTCGTGTCGGTTCTGCACGCCGGTCGGGAACACTGTCGGCAGGGCATCGCCTGCGAATCCTTCGGCTACCCAGGCGTCCCATGCCTCGTCGAGAAATCGCAGGTAGTCGGATGTATGAATCCTACCGAGTGCGCGCGAATCGATCGCGCCGGGCGCGTGGATATCGTCCAGTTCTCTCGCGATCAGCGCGTCACGCACGTATTCCCAGCGCTCGGGACATTCGAAGGGACGCACGAGCTCGCCACCACTCAGCTCGCCACGCGGGAAGTGTCTTGCATGTGTCTCGCTGCAGAAGGTTCGCATGACGTCGACGCCCGAGTAACTCGAGAAAGTTCAGGAAGCAACTCGGGGTCTGACGCCCGGCGTCGTTCGTCAGGGCAGCCAGCCGTCGACCGTGTCGGCATTTTCCTCGACCCACTGCGCTGCAAACTCGGCCGGACCCTTTTGCTCGACGACCAGCGCATGCGTCATGCCGGTCAGCGTTTCGGCATCGAGGGCCACATTCGCGAGCATGGACGCGGCATCGGGTTGATCAACCTCCAGAGATGCGGCGTACGCGACGTGGATGCTTGCCGCATCCCAGGCAACACCTGCGGTCGAGCGCTCGAGCCAACCCGGCGTGGCGGAGGGCTGCACGATCAACCAGCGTTTCGCGTCGTACGCGGGCTCTTCGAGGCGTACGAGCTCGTGCTGCGCGAACATGTGGTGCGGCGTATAGCAGAAGAGCACGATGTTACGGTCGTTCTCGACGGCGCTGTCGAGCCGGGCCAGGGCATCCGACTCGTCCATCTCGAGGAGCGTCATCGTATCGTCGTAGCCGTACGAACGGGCGCGAATCTTCTCGACTGTCGTCGATGCCCAGCCCGACGCGCCGATCCAGATGTCGCCCTTGCCGTCACCATCGTTGTCGAACTGGCTGGCCATGTCGGCATCGGTCAGGTCTTTCAATGCGACGATGCCCGTACGATCAGCGCTCGCCTTCGTGACACACATCGCCTGTTCGCCCGACACGGCATTCGGATTCATCCGGATGGTCTGCTTGGCGTCAACGTACAGACCCTTGAAGTTCGACATGTTCGGCAGCCAGAGCTCGGGATGCACGTGGATCGTTCCGGCATCCATGGCTTCGAACACCGTTCGGTTCTCCCCTTCCTGGAGTTCGACCTCGATGCCGAGCTTGCTCTCGAGCGCGACCTTGAGGACGTGGGCCGTGGCGCGTACTGATGGCCAGTTGGGAACGCCGATGACCACGTCGGCGGCTTGCGCTATCGCGCCGTAAGCCGACAGTGCGGCGGCGCAGCTCATTGCCAGCAGCTTGCTTGAGTGCATGTGGACTTCCTCCTGGAGAGAACCTTCGATCCTACTGCCTTGGTCGGGAAGTATCCAGTCGCCACTCTTAAGTCGTGTAGGCTCCGCTGCCTTGCAGTTTTCTAACCGGTAGCCAGGGCTATCTGTTTCCAGATTGCCGTTTCATCGAACAGTACATGCTCTCGGCGGAGCCCCCAGGGCCCGAATTCGGCATGACTGATGCCGAGGACGAAAACGTCGGCACCGCTCGGCGCACCGAAGCTTCCATAGCCATCATGTCTGCCTTGCAGGGACCAGCGGACGGCTGCCCGCGGGGCCTGATTCGCATCCTCTCGACCGATGGTGTGGTGAACTGCAAACGTGGCTGACGGAAACGATGCACGGAGTCCCATCCAGAATTCATCGGCAACCGTTCTGCCGTGGCCGGTGACGCCACCCGGGAGCTCTAGCTGGCAGGCGCGATCATAGCGTTCGCCGACGACCGATAGCTCGGCGCTCATGATGCGCGTCAGGAGATCGGCGTAGGCCGTCCCTCGTGCATTGTCATTGCCTTTGCTCGTGTACACGGCCGGGGCATCGTTTTCGGGAGTCATTGGACGGGTACAGCTTGCCGCGCCACCTTCGCGCTCGATGAGGTCAACGGCGTATGCCTTGGGTTCCCAGCCCATCTGACGGACGATGGCGCCCTGGTCGCGAATCAGCCACTCGTCGAAGATCACGCCGTCCTTCACCGCGCAGTCCGCGATGATCCGGTAGGCGAGGCGCCTCCCGGTGGCCTTGCCGTAGAGGCCGTCGTGCCTGTGCGTTGCCGTGGAGAAGATCCGGTGAGACGAGAGAAAGCCTGCGTCTTCGTCTCCACACCAGATGACGTCTTCGCCGAGCAGGGTGCGGTCGGGAAATTCTGCCAGGGTTGCCATGGTTGCACTGATGACGCGCCTGTTGCCGATCACGACACCCGCCGGCGAACGTACCGGCATGTCGGGCGCGTAGTAGTCGTGCAGAGTATGAATCTTTCGTTCTTCCCAGATCTCCCGGGTGATGCCGAGAATGTAGTCCGGAAGATTCGCCCAGCGATCATCGAAGCCCTTCATGACAACCGGGTCTCTGGAAGTCGGCTCCCGGGAGTGCGGCTCTCGGGAGAGCGGTTTTGGGTCGGATGGTCGTTTGCTCGTCGAGTCGGACCGGCCTCGTCATCGGTATTCGTGACGCGAAACAGGCTTGCTGCACCACTCATCGATGGATATAGGCGGGTTGCGTGTCCAGGTGGTACCGCACAGGTGTCGCCAGGCGCGAGTATTGTCCTTCCGTCGGCCCATTCGAGCGCCCAGTGACCACTCATGACCATGAGTACCTGATGGCGCGTGCTGGATGATGAATCCGTGGGAGCCGAGTTTCTGCTGAGCAGCTCCACGTCGAAACCCGGGCGTTCGTCAATCAGAGCATCGTCGCCAACGACCCGCGCAGGCCGCCCACTGTCAGCAAGTGCGAGCATGTCCTGAAAGCGTGCGATACAAGCCGGAACTACCTCATGAACAGGAGGTTCTGCGAATCTTTCCAGCTCGGACTCGTCCAGGACCGGCATGCGGGCCACACCGCCCGGCAGTGCCTGACCCTGTTTCGTGTCGTACAGCTTGCCGTCGTTGCCGAGCACGAGGCCGTGCTCAGCCGCGTCCTCGATGACTTGTGGCGCCCACTGCACACCGCCACCCGCGTCGTCACCCCCGAGAATGGCCATGATCATTCCATAGTCGGTGCCGACATTCTCGAAGCCGCGGAACATCCCGGTCGGGATCGAGAAAATGTCGCCCGGTTCCAGCAACACCTCGCCGGCCGTACCCCAGCGTCCCCAGAAGAATCGCCAGCGGCTGCTGAGTACGAAGAACACCTCGGCCGTGCGGTGGCTGTGCAATGAATTTCGACAGTGCGGCGGCTGACCGGCCGCGCCGATGTTGAATCCGGGCGTATCCTGGATGTGAACGTGCTGATCCTTGCTTTCTGATACGCCTCCGCCGATGACGGTGAAATTTTCCTTCTGATCGGAGCCGGGTGTATGGGCATCGATGAACGCCGTCTTGCACGGTCGAAGTTCCCCGTAGCGAACGATACGTTCGTTCATGTCTGGTTGAGTCATGTGATTTCGGTTTGCGTTTATGCGATCTTGCTGGCAGGGGTGTTCGGTAAGCGCGTGGTGCTGCGCTGAATCAGCTGACTGTCGATGCGCACGCGCACGGGTGTGGTGCGACCTCGCTCGATCTTCGCGAGCAAGGCATCGACGGTGGCGTCGACCATGAGCGCCGGTTGCTGTCGCACCGTGCTCAGATCGTAGGCGGCCCAACGGGCGACGGGCGTATCATCGAAGCCGACGACCGCGACGTCTTCAGGCACGCGCAGGCCCAGTTCGACTCGCAATACATCCAGTACGCCGAAGGCCATGTGATCGTTACCGACGAAGACGGCATCGGGAACCTCGCATCGCGCGAAGAGATCGCGAGTGACCTGCATGGCAATCTCCCTGTCGTAGTCTCCACTGACGCAGGCGAACAGGGACTGTTCGTGTTTTGCAAGCCCGTCCCGTAAGCCTGCCTCACGATCCTGTCCGGTAGAACTGCCGCTCCAGCCGGCGATGTGCGCGATGTGCCGGTGCCCGCAGGCGACAAAGAGCTCGGCCACTTTGCGTCCACCAGCGACGTTGTCGGAGGTGACTGACGAGAGCGTTCGGCCGCGTTGCGTTCGATTGAACAGAACCACTGGAATTCCAGCGGCTTCGCAGCGTGCGGCAAGCGTCCCGGAGATCGCCACAGAGGCCATCACGATGCCGTCGACGCGGTAGTCGAGAATGTCGCTGATGATCTCGTCGAGTGATGCCTCGACACTCGGCGCCATGAAGATCATCGTGTGATAGCCCTTCTCCTGCAAGGCGACTGAAAGCCTCTCGATCGCCATCGGGTAGAACTGATTGTCGAGGTAGGCAACCACGAGGCCGATGATGCGGGATCGTCCGGTAATGAGCCCTCGGGCCAGGGAATTCGGCCGGTAGTCGAGTTCTTCGGCGGCGCGATGCACACGCTCTGCCATCCGCTTCGATACTGAAGCACCCGGCGTGAAGGTTCGACTGACGGCAGACTGACTGACGCCCGCGCGTCGTGCGACATCCTTCGAGGTCACTGATGTCACGATCGCACCACTACGTCCGCATCAGCCGGCCGTCCAGCCGCCATCGACGAGCAAGGCGGTTCCGGTTACCAGTCGGCTTGCATCGCTCGCGAGATAGACCACGGCACCCATGATGTCTTCAACCTCGCCGATGCGCGGAAGCTTGATCTTCGACTGAATCCAGGCCACCCGTTCCGGATCGTTGAACGTTGCTTCGGTCAATGGCGTGCGAATGAAGGTCGGGCAGATGGTGTTGATCCGGATATCGTGTGGACCCCACTCGATGGCCATGCTCTTGCACATGCCCTCGAGTCCGTGCTTCGACGCACAGTACACAGCCCGGTCGATTCCACCGACGTGGCCCATCTGGCTGGAGACATGAATGATAGAGCCGGGCTTGCCTGCGTCGATCAAGCCTTTGGCTACTCGGGCAGACAGGAAGCAGGCGCCCTTGAGGTTCACATCCATGACCTGCTGGTAGTCGTCTTCAAGAAGATCCACTGCGGCACCGTGGCGCGCGGTGCCTGCGGCATTGACGACGATATCGAAAACATCTCTCTTCGCCAGCGCGGTGGTCACGGCGTCGATTTCACTGACGTCCAGACAGAGGACTTCGGCTACGTGGCCTGCCGCCTTCAGCGCATCGACAACGGCGATCAGATCATCCTCGCTGCGCGCGGCGCAGCTGACCATAGCACCGGCCTCGGCGACCGCCACGGCCGCCGCCAGACCGATGCCGCGGGTCGCGCCAGTGACCAGAGCACGTCTGCCATCGAGTCGAAAGGAAGGCGTTCTGGGCAATTCGATCATGGCGTTTCGGACGCAGGCTCTGCGGCCGCGCCATACTCGATGTTCCGACTACCGTAGCGACGCACGCGCACGTTGGCCTGTTCAGCATGACCGACAAACCCCTCGAGCAGGCAGAGCCTCGAGCAGTACTCGCCGATTTCGGCTGCCGTGTCATCACGGGTAATCTTCTGGTAGCTGTGCGTCTTCAGGTACTTGCCGACCCACAATCCCCCCGTGTAACGGCCGGCCTTGCGGGTCGGTAGCGTGTGATTGGTGCCAATGACCTTGTCGCCGTTCGCGACGTTCGTGCGGGCGCCGAGAAAGAGCGCGCCGTAGGAGTGCATGTGCTCCAGAAACCAGTCATCTCGATTCGTCATCACCTGCACGTGTTCTGAGGCAATATCGTTGGCAACATCCAGCATTTCCTCATAGGTATCGCAGACGATGACCTCGCCGTAATCGCGCCAGGAAACGCCGGCGGTGTCTGCCGTCGGCAGGATATCGAGCAGTCGATAGATCTCGTCGATCGTCTCCTTTGCCAGGCGTCGAGAGTTGGTCAGCAGAACGGCTGGTGAGTTGTAGCCATGTTCAGCCTGACCAAGCAGATCCGTTGCACAGAGTTCCGCATCGACGGTTTCATCGGCAATGACCATCGTCTCGGTCGGACCCGCGAAGAGATCGATTCCCACGCGGCCGAAGAGCTGGCGCTTGGCTTCGGCGACGAATGCATTGCCGGGCCCCACCAGCATGTGCACCGGGACGATCGACTCCGTGCCGATGGCCATGGCGCCGATGGCCTGTATGCCACCCAAAACGTAGATTTCGTGAGCGCCACCGAGGTGCATGGCTGCGATCACAGCAGGATTCGGCTCACCCTCGAAAGGCGGCGTGCAGGCGATGATTCGGGGAACGCCGGCGACAGACGCGGTCGCCACCGACATGTGAGCAGACGCCACCATCGGGAACTTGCCTGCAGGCACATAGCATCCGACCGACTGAACAGGGATGTTGCGGTGGCCGAGAATGACGCCGGGCAGGGTCTCGATTTCGATATCAGTCATCGAGTCGCGCTGTGCCTGAGCGAAATTCCTGACCTGCGCTTGAGCAAATTTCAGATCGGCCATGTCACGATCAGTGACGCGCGCCATCAAGCCTTCTATCTCGTCTGCAGACAGTCGATAAGATGGCGGACTGTAGTTGTCGAACTTCTCCGACAGTTCGCGGACGGCGGCATCGCCTCTGGACTCGATATCCTGCAGCGTTTTCTCGACCACAGTTCGTACGCTGGCGTCGTCCTCGGAGCGTTCCGTTGCCGATTTGCCGCGCTTGAGGTACTCAATGGTCATGCCGATGTTCCGATCAATTTTGCATACGAATGCAGATTAACGACTATATCATGCTAAGCGAATCATGCTGATCGTATATAGCGAGCATCGCCCGGGCGGTATCGTCACGCTGCCCGGCCGAACCTTGTCGGCAAGTCTGTGCCCGTGGTGGCCCTCGGGACGATGGTAAGATCATCGTTAGCCGGTATGCGAGTTTCCGGTCCGTCGATCAATAGTCTGGCACTTGCACTGGCCAGCTCGATCAGTGGGGTGGCGTACCCGGGCTGATTCTCTCTAGCCGAAAGAGCAACTGTCAGAGCGTCGCCATAGCGGCCCGCACGAGCGAAACTCCAGTGCTTGATCGGGTCGCGTTGCGCTGCGCGATGGACTCTGGCGAGGGCGGTGACCGGGGCCATCAGTGCGCCGAGCCCAGGCGTGCTGCCGACCTCGAGGACGTCTGCCCGATTGTCGCCGTGTATGCGTCTGACCAGAGTTTCGAGAACCTTTCGGGAAACCGATCCCGGCAGTGCGGAGATTTCATCGAGCGCGTTTGCAACAGCCCTGAGTGTCTGCTCGGTCAGTGTTACCGACGCTCGTTCGGGCGTGCCGGAAGTCGTGCCTATCATGGCCTCGAGTCCCTCAGCATCGGCATGACTGCGTATGTTTCCCACTAGCTTGTCGTCGATTCCGAGCAAGCGCGCCAGGCGCTGCCAGTAGGCGTATGTTTCGCTTACGGATGTATCGCTCGGCGCGAAGCCCAGCGACGCTTCGGCCCGCATGCTGCCAAGAGTGAAGGCGAGCCAGGTGTGGGCAAGGTCGATCTGATTGATCGGCGTGCCGAAGCGGGCTTCGTCATGCCCGTTTCTTCGTGCAGCCCGGCGCGCCCGTGCGTGCATCAGGCGAAGCTGGACGGTTGCAATATAGCCGGCTTTGCCCGGCGCGAGCGACCCGGGCAACATCGTGCTCGAGAGCCAGCGCGCCGTCATGCGCAAGCGCGTGTCGGTGTCGTTCTGCAGTCGACCGGTCGCGCTCAGGACGCTCGCGATCGAGGGCGACGAGTAGATGCCGATCAGCGCACCTGCACTCATCGAAAGCAGGTGCAGTCTAAAGGGCACCGCGCACCAGGCTCGAGGTCCTGTCGAGATCAGGGCCTGTTCCTCCCGAGTGCACAGTGGTTCGGTTGAACGGAGCAGTGAAGCAACCGTGGTATCCGGCTGCTCGAGCGAGGCGAGACCGAATTCAAGCCCTTGCTGCAACTGTTTGCCCGCACGCATACGCTGCTTACCCTCGAATTCGACAAGCGCGTCAGCCAGAGGGTCGCCGGTGCGCAATGCCTTTTTGAATCGATCGCTGTTCGCCTTGCCATGGTGGCGCGTGAATTCTGTCTGGCTACCTCTAGCCGTTGGCCAGCTGCTGATTCCGATCTGTGTGACGGACATTGAACCGAGTTTCGCCTCATTGATCTTGTCGACCATCGACCGGCAGCAGTCGTCGTGCCACCGAAGCCGCCCTGAACGGGTATCGTCCATGCAAAGGCAAGGGCGCGTGCAAAGGTTATGGTCACATGACGACTGGGCCAACAGGTACGTTTCGTGCTTGCCGGTGCCCTTCGCTCCGCATCACCGGCCGCTCCCCGGACGCCCCATGCCTACCGCGCAAGATCCGGTTCTGATCGATGCAGATTTTCGCCCGCAGGCGGCGCTGTGGATCGCGATCGGATCGGTGCCGCTGGTCGCTCCTTCGCTGTGTTGCACTACGTTCAGCAGCGCCCCGTACTGGGTAGCGTCGCACTTGGCGTTATCGCCGTGCTGTTCTTCCCCGAAAAGCCAGCTCGTGTCGCCAACGGCATTCTTCTGGCCGCCTCGATGCCGTTGATCGGCCTGGTGGCATCGGCAGATATTGCGCTGCGAGCCATGGCGCCGCTTGTCGGCGTGAGTATCTTTACCTATGCCCTCATCCACATCATTTCGCGCCAGCAGGAGTGTTTGCAGCGTCAGCTTCGACACGATCCGCTGACCGGACTTCTCAACAGACGCGCGCTCGATGCGTTGCTCGAGAACGCCATGGCGCGGTCCTCGCGCGAGCACTTGCCGATGACGCTGCTGGCCATCGATCTGGATCATTTCAAGCGCATCAACGACGACTTCGGTCACGCCGCCGGGGATCAGGTACTGCAGAACCTTGGCAAGTTCCTGCGTGGTTGGCTCTGCGCAAGGGATGCAGCATTCCGGCTTGGTGGTGAGGAGTTTCGGGTCCTGCTTCACGACACATCCGATGTTGACGCCTACCGCGTAGCCGAATCGATGGTAGCGGGGATTCGCGAGACAACGCTGCTCGATGCACGCACGGTGACCGCGAGTATCGGCTACGCCCCATTCTCGGATGCGCCAGATGCGAAGGCGTGGATAAGACAGGCGGACGAGGCACTCTATCTGGCGAAGCGTGCCGGTCGAAATCAAGTGGCAACGGGTCCAGGGTCAACTGGTTCGCCGTTAACCGGCCGTTCGGACACCGTGTCGTGCTCTGTCGCGAAAATTGATTCCGCAAACACGTCACGAGATCGCCTTCAGGTCGGTGGTGCAGCCAGCGACTGTCGTTCGACGATGCTGGTCGGCAACTTGACGCGCTGCGGCGGTCCGTCGCCGCGAACCCTGGCCAGCAGAACTTCCGCTGCGCGTCGGCCCATTGCCCGATGGGGAACATGGACCGTGGTCAGCGCGGGCTCGACCACTGTTGCGAGTTCGATATCGTCGAATCCCGTGATGGAAACATCCCCGGGAACGGAAAGCCCCATGTCGTGTGCCATCCTGAGCGCACCGACGGCCTGTACGTCATTGCCACACATGACGACACCAGCGCGCGGATCTCTCTCGATCAGTCGACGGAAGGCTATGCCAGCGTCCTCGAAAGAATAGGACGATTCCTCGATCGCAAGCTCAGCGGGATCGAGCCCTGCCGACTTCAACGCACGCTTGACGCCCCGAACCCGATCGGCAGCCCGATCGTTCCTGCGTCGCTCGCCACTCAGGAAGGCAAATCGCCGGTGACCGAGATCGATGGCGCGTTGCGCCATGGCGGCAGCAGCGGCGGCATTGTCGAAGCCGACAAACGAGTGAGGATCGGCGCGTCCTATCGTCCAGGCAATGACGACCGGCATGCCACGGCGAATCAACAGGCGATCGATTTCCTTGCTGCGGCGTGTACCGATCAATAGCAAACCGTCGATACCGCGGGCGATCATCGTGCGAATCTGTTGCTCTTCGATCATCGGATCGTAGGATGAGCTCGCGACCAGCAGGGTGGCGTCGTTGCGAGCCAGTTCGTCCTGAAACGCCTGCAGACCGCGTGCAAAGATCGCGTTGGTCATCGTGGGGATGATGGCGCCATAGGTGTCGGTCCTTTTCGCGGCGAGGGCGCGGGCGCCGAAATTCGGCAGATAACCCAGTCGTGCGACAGACGCCAGGACCCGATTTCGAGTGATCTCGGCGACCCGCGAGGGATCGTTGAGGCAACGCGATACCGTCGCGGTGGAGACGCCGGCATCCTGAGCGACGTCCTCGAGTGTGGGCAGGACATCTTCATTCATGAGTTGTCGATCTCCGTCGTGATTCAGGTAGACGTGCGTCGGGCCCGTTCTTCGGCATGTCGTTTCTCTCGCGTCATGAAGCCCTTGCTGAACGGCTGTTTCACATTGTGATGCAAGCGCTTGCAGGAAAGTTGATGTAAGCGCTTGCATCGATGAGATCTGCTGGTAGACTCCATCACATCGCCAAGGCTCAAACTCCGGCGACGAAGCAATGCTCGCGCAGTCAGCGCCAGCGAGGGGTCGGCACCTTGACTGTCGACGATCAAAACTTACCAAGAGGAATCGTGACGATGGCGGTCAGCTACCTGAAGAAGGCGACGCACACATCCAGCAGCGACAGTGGTGACGTGCGCTCGACAGTACAGGGCATGCTCGATACGATCGAGGCAGGCGGAGACGCTGCGGCACTCGAGTTTGCAGCGAAGTTCGATCGCTACGAAGGCGACATCAAGCTTGATGCCGACGCCATTGCGGCGGCTACTGCGCTCGTGCCTGAACGTCTGAAGGCAGACATTCGCTTTGCCCACGACAATGTTCGACGCTTCGCGGAGGCGCAGAAGGGCACCATGCACGACGTGCAGCTCGAAGTCGTGCCTGGCCTCATTGCCGGGCAGAAGAGCATTCCCTGTCGAGCGGCTGGCTGCTACATCCCCGGTGGGCGTTACAGCCATATTGCGTCGGCCATCATGACGGTCACGACTGCGAAAGTGGCCGGTGTCGGCAACATCGTGGCGTGTTCACCGCCGCGTCCCGATGTGGGGATCGCGCCGGCCATCGTCTACGCCGCGCACATTGCCGGTGCCGATACCATTCTCTCGATGGGCGGAGTCCAGGGTGTCGCTGCCATGGCGTTCGGCTTGTTCGGTTTGCCCAAGGCTGACATTCTGGTCGGTCCGGGCAACCAGTTCGTTGCCGAAGCGAAGCGCATTCTCTTCGGGCGCGTCGGAATCGACATGTTCGCAGGGCCGACAGACAGTCTGATACTCGCGGACGACAGTGCCGATGCGGAGATTGTCGCCGCGGATCTTGTCGGCCAGGCGGAGCACGGTTACAACTCGCCGGTATGGCTGGTCACCGATTCACAAGCGCTTGCCGAAAAAGTCATGGCGCGTGTGCCGGCCCTCATAGCAAGCCTTCCCGAACTCAATCGCAAGAATGCCGAAGCAGCTTGGCGCGACTTTGCCGAAGTCATGGTCTGTGCTGACCGAGAAGAGATGGCCGCCACCTCAGACAGCTATGCACCAGAGCATCTGACAGTTCAGGCGAAGGATCTGGACTGGTGGCTCGAACGATTGCAGTGTTACGGCTCGCTCTTCCTGGGTGAGGAGACAACGGTTGCCTATGGTGACAAGGCCTCCGGTACCAACCATGTATTGCCGACATCCGGAGCGGCCAACTACACCGGAGGCCTCTCGGTACACAAGTACATGAAGATCGTCACCTGGCAGCGGGCTACTCGTGAGGGTGCCAAGTCGGTCGCCGAGGCAACAGCACGCATCTCGCGTCTCGAGGGCATGGAGGGACACGCCCGCACCGCCGATATCCGACTTGGCAAGTATTTCCCCGACGAGACCTTCGAACTGACCCCCGAGCTGATCTCTGAGGGAGCACCGGCTACTGCATGAACGACACGGCTCAAAATGTAACGCAGCTTCTCGACGTCAGTGGTCGGGTTGCCTGCGTGACCGGTGCGAGCGCCGGGCTTGGTCGTGCAGCGGCTTCGGCACTCGCGGCCGCCGGTGCATCGGTCGTCGGCGTGGCGCGTCGCGAAGAAGATCTGGCAAGTTGGTCAGAGACGGAGCCGGGCGTCACGGCCTACGTGGCGGCAGATCTCGCGAAGCGGGATTCGCTCGAAGCGGTGGCGCGAGAAATTGCCGACGCTTTCGGGCCTCCTGATATCCTCGTCAACGCTGCTGGCATCAATACGCGGCATGCGGCCGACGAGGTCACTCCGGAGAGCTGGAATGTGACACTCGATCTGAACCTGGCCGCGCCGTTCTTCCTGGCGCAGGCGATGGTGCCGGCAATGCGCTCGAAGGGCTGGGGGAGAATCGTGAATTTCGCGTCCTTGCAGAGTTTTCGCGCGTTTCCCGGGGGGCTTGCCTACGGCGCGTCGAAGGGCGGTATTGCGCAGCTTACCCGCGCCATGGCGGAGAGCTGGTCTGGCGCTGGAATAACGGCAAACGCGATCGCCCCCGGATTCATACGTACCGAATTGACTGCACAAGTTTTTGCAGACTCTGATCGGGCGAGTCGCAACGCAGCGCAAACCTGTATCGGTCGTAACGGTGAACCCGATGACATGGTCGGTCCGCTGCTTTTCTTCTGCTCGGAGGCATCGGCGTATGTTACCGGCCAGGTCTTGAGTGTCGACGGAGGCTATACAGCAAAGTGAAAGCACTACTCTATACCGGAGCGAAGACACTCGAATATCGAGAAGTAGCGGATCCCGAGCCGGACACGACGGCTGACGAGGTACTTGTCCGAGTAGACAGTGTCGGCATCTGTGGCTCCGACATGCACGCCTGGCTCGGGCATGACACCCGGCGCCCGGCGCCGCTCATTCTCGGTCACGAGGCCGCCGGAGTCGTCGTTGGTGGAGAGGACGACGGTCGACGGGTCACGGTCAATCCCCTGGTGAGTTGTGGCAGCTGCAAACCCTGCCTGAGCGGTCGGGATAACCTTTGCATCAAGCGACAGATCATTTCCATGCCTCCGCGAGAAGGGGCTTTTGCCGAGTGCTTGCGCATGCCGCGCCGAAACCTGACGACGATCCCGGCAAGCGTTCCTTTCGGCAAGGGTGCGTTGGCCGAGCCCATCGCGTGTGGCTGGCACGCGGTGAAGCTCGCGAGCGCAAGGCTGCAGTCCGGTTTGGCAGACGCACGCACGCTGGTGATCGGTGGTGGGCCCATCGGCGTCGGTGCTGCCTTGTCGGCGCAGTGCCAGGGTGCCGGAAGCGTCGTGGTTGTCGAACCCAATGCCTCCCGTCGTGAATACCTTCTGAAGCAGGGGGAGGTTGACGTGCGTGCCCCCGAATCGCTTGATCCGAAGGCGAGTTTCGATCTGGTGATCGATGGTGTCGGTCTTGTGGTAACGCGCGAGCAGGCGAGCCGCGTCGTCGAGCCAGGCGGTCTCATCATGCATATCGGACTGGGTTCCGCCGAGGGCGGTCTCGACATTCGGCGCATGACCCTGCAGGAGGTGTCCTTCATCGGCACCTACACCTACACGGCAAACGAATTTCGTGATGTCGCCACGGCTATTGCCGAGGGCCGGCTCGGCAAGCTTGACTGGATCGAACAGCGCTCCCTGGCCGACGGCGCTGATGCTTTTGTCGAACTGCACGCCGGTAGCGTAGCTGTTCCGAAGATCATCTTGAAACCCTGAGCACAGCCTGAGCACAGCCTGAGCACAGATTGATCTGTCGCTCGAACCCCGTCAGACAATCGGGTCGACGGGAGCCCTGCAGGAGACCCGCCTTGAGCGTTGGTGAAAGACTTGTCGAAGACCTCGTGAAGAATCATGTGGAAATCGTGACGACCGTACCCTGCAAGCAATTGGCGGGCATGATAGAGGGCATTGATGCACACCCCGACATCTACCACATTCCGTCGAACAAGGAAGATGAAGGTATCGGCTTGTGTGCCGGCGCCTTCATGGGTGGCAAGCGCAGCGCCATCGTCATGCAGAACACCGCCATCGGGGTGACGATCAATACCCTGGTCACCTTGACTCAATACTATCGACTGCCGTTGCCGATGATCATCAGCTATCGCGGTGAGCTTGGTGAGCCGGTGGCGTGTCAGGTCGAGATGGCCGTTCATACCAAGTCATTGTTGAACGAGTTGAAGATACCGACCTATCACTTCCACCACGAAAAGGATGCGGACGAGTTCGATGCCATTCTTCGTCACACCTTCATGTGCAACAAACCCGTAGCGATCCTGACGGACGCAACGTTCTGGAAGGGATACTGACCATGATTCGTTCCGAAATTCTTCGCCGGCTCGTCCCGGTCATATCCGATCATCTGGTGGTGTGCAATATTGGCCTGCCGAGTCAGGAACTGCACGATCTCGATGATCAGCCCAGCAATTTCTACATGCTTGGAACCATGGGATTGAGCTCATCGATCGGGCTCGGTGTCGCACTTGCACAGAAGGAGCAGGTCATTGCCATCGATGGGGATGGTTCTGTACTGACCAACCTGGGAACCTTGCCCACCATCGCGAACAACGTGGCAGACAACTTCATTTTGCTCATCATCGACAATGGCAGCTATGGGTCGACAGGCGATCAACCGACCTATGCCGGCAAGAAGACCTCGCTGGCAGCCGTTGCGACAGCTTGCGGTTGTGAGAACGTGATCGAATGCCAGGCGGAAGAAGCGGAGAGCGAGATGCAACAGGCGCTCGATGCCAAGCGCATGACCGTCATCGTGTGCAAGTGTGAATCCGGTAACATCAAAGTGCCAGTGATCCAGATGGATCCGGTGGTGATTCGCGACCGGTTCATGCGCACGATCGAAGCGCGGAACGCCTGAATATCAAGGTGGACGGCCACATGATGACGACTCGAATCGACAGCGTGGAGTGGCCAGGTAGAGGTACTCGCATGACGATTGCCCGTGTGCCCGCGTCATGATGGCGCTTTCGAGCGACATTCATTCCAGTGCGGATGCCCGGCGTCTGGCTCGCCGGTATCTGCCCTGGATGGTGTACGACTACATCGATGGTGCGGCGGGCGAAGGTGAGGGTGAACGGCGCAATCGCGATGCCTTCCGGGAATTGCGACTGCAGCCTCGCATCCTGAACAACGTCGAACATCGGAGTCTGGAAGTTCCGCTGTTTCGCGAAACGGCGAACTTGCCCTTCGGGATCAGTCCGATGGGCATGTGTAACCTGAGCAGACCGGGTGCAGATCTCATGCTTGCGCGTGTCGCAAAGCAGTACAAGGTACCAACGGGCGCCTCCACTGCTGCGTCCACATCGCTCGAGTCCATCATCGAGGCGGCGGCCGGGAATGCCTGGTTTCAACTGTATTTCAGTGGCCAGGAGTCAGCTTCGGAAGCGTTGATGTCACGTGCGGAAGCCGCTGGATACCAGACGCTGGTCCTCACTGTGGACGTACCTGAAGTGGGGCGACGGCCGCGCGAGTTGCGGCGTGGTTTCAAGATGCCTTTTCGAATGGGTGTGAGTCAGTTCGTCGACTTTGCCTGTCATCCGCCCTGGTCGCTTGCCACCTTGTTCAAGGGAGCACCGGAACTCGCCAACTTCGGCGGTGCCTTCGGTGAGTTCGATCGCACCAGCAGCCGGGCGGGCGCAGACTGGAGTCTTCTCGAACGCATTCGTGAGCGTTGGAAGGGACGCCTCGTGGTCAAGGGCGTACTGAGCGCTCCGGATGCGCAGGCGCTTCAGCGTGCGGGTGTGGATGCCATACAGGTGTCGAGCCACGGCGGCCGACAACTCGAGAGTGCACCGCCTGCCATTCGCGCGCTTGTGGCCATTCGCAACGCGGTGGGGCCCGACTATCCGCTCTTCTATGACAGCGGCATTCGCTCGGGAGAAGATGTCATCAAGGCCTATGCGCTCGGTGCGAACTTCGTCTTCCTCGGCAGACCCCTGTTGTTCGCGATCGCCGCAGGTGGTGAGCGAGGACTGTCGCAGCTTGTCGATGTCTTCTCTCAGGAAATCAGTATTGCGCTGGCACAACTCGGACTCCGTAGTCTTGTCGGTATCGATCAATCCAGCTTGGCCGATGCATCGTTCGGTGCTGATGCGGTCTTCGGTGCTCCGGCATCGTTCAGCGCCGATCCGATGTCCGGTGCACAAGCATCGTTCAGTGCAGATGCGTTGTCCCGTACCGATGATTCATCAGTGCGGCATGAATGAAACCGGCGATCGAGAGAAAGTCTGTCACTATGTTCCGCCGTCGCCCGTAAGCTGGGACGCGCTTGCACTGTCGAGAGCCATACACGCAAGGGATATCTCCTGTCGGGAGGTCATGAGCGCCTATCTCGATCACATCGACATCTGCAACCCGGCCGTGAATGCCATCGTCTCGTTGCGAGAGCGTGGCGAATTGCTGCAAGCTGCTGACGGACGTGATCACCAGCTTGCCCGTGGCGAGTCACAGGGCTGGTTGCACGGATTTCCACTGGCGGTAAAAGACCTTGCTGCAACCGCCGGATTGAGAACGACGCGAGGGTCACCGTTGTTTGCCGAGCACATCCCCGAGAGCGATGGTCTGGTCGTCGCGCGCATGAAGCGGGAGGGCGCGATCGTCATAGGCAAGACGAACGTTCCCGAGTTCGGGCTGGGGTCGCACACTTACAACGCCGTCTTCGGCGTGACACGAAATGCCTTTGATACAAGCCGCAGCGCGGGTGGCTCGAGTGGGGGTGCAGCTGTCGCGCTAGCCACGCGCATGCTACCGGTCGCTGACGGCAGCGACATGATGGGTTCACTGCGTAACCCGGCGGCCTTCAACAACGTCTTCGGACTGCGTCCCTCGCAAGGGCGTGTGCCATTCGCTCCTACGCTCGACGTCTTTGGTCAACAACTGTCCACCGAGGGACCAATGGCGCGCACGGTGGCTGATCTCGCTCGCCTGCTGGCGACACAGGCGGGCCCTGATTCGAGCGTGCCACTCTCGCTGCCAGGCGATTCGTCGGTCTTTGCAGGTGATCTCGACAGTGATGTACGTGGTCTCCGCATCGGCTGGCTGGGAGACTGGAATGGCTACCTGCCGATGGAAGAAGGTGTGCTGGCGCTGTGCGAACGCGCGATGGACACCTTCGAATCCATGCAATGCGAAGTAGAGTCTTGTACGCCGGGGTTCGATCCCGCGAGGCTCTGGCAGTGTTGGTTGACCTTGCGCCAATGGGCAGTGTCCGGGCTGCTGGCGCCTCTCCATGGTGATCCTGAAAAACGCAAGCTGCTGAAGCCAGAAGCCTGCTGGGAAGTGACAGCCGGTCTGTCCTTGTCCGCACTCGAGGTCTACAAGGCAAACTGCGAACGCACGGCCTGGTACGAGTCCTTGTGCGTCCTGTTCGAGAAATTCGACTTCCTGATGCTACCGAGTGCGCAGGTGTTTCCGTTTCCGGTCGAACAGGACTGGCCGAGCGAAATCGCTGGCCGAACCATGGATACCTATCATCGCTGGATGGAGACGACGATTGCGGGATCGCTATCCGCTTGTCCGGTGATCAATGTGCCGGCAGGTTTCAACGATGCAGGTCAGCCAATGGGTATCCAGATCATCGGTCGGCATCAGGCTGATCTGGACGTTCTCAAGCTGGCGTATGCCTACGAAAGGGCCGCTGACGAAGGCATGATCAATCGGCAGCCTGATCTTCGAGCCGACATCGGTTCAACAGATCAGTAGGGAGCATTTGCCAACGAGGCGTGCGTGTCGCCCATGAGATCGACACTCGCACCGCATGGCGTCAACCCTTGCCTTTCCACGGCACGAGCAGTTTTTCTGCCCATCGCATCAGCAAGTCGATGCCGAAGCCGATGACGCCGATCAGGATGATGCCCATAATGACGATGTCGGTGTTCTGGAACTTGGACGCGGTCATGATCATCATGCCAGCGCCCTGTTCAGCAGCTACCAGTTCGGCGGCAACGACCGTGCCCCAACAGACTCCCATCGCCACCCGCGCCCCGGTGAAGATCTCTGGCAGGGAATTGGGAATGATCACATAGCGCATGATCTGGGCCTTCCCGGCACCGAGCGAGTAGGCGGCGTGAACCTTGGCAATATTGACCCCCGACACACCAGCGCGAGCTGCGATTGCCATGATCCACAAGGCGGCCAGGAACAGCAGAATGATCTTGCCGATTTCACCGATACCCGCCCAGATGATGACGAGCGGGATCAGTGCCAGGGGAGGAACGGGGCGCATGAATTCGACGATCGGATCGAACCAGCCACGGAACCAGTTACTTAGGCCCATCGCATAGCCGAGCGGTATTCCGACGATTGCACCGAGAATGAAACCGACGACCACTCGAAACAGCGAGTAGCCGAGATGTTCGCCCAGCGAGAAGTTGCGAAAGCCTTCATCGAATATCTTCAAGGTTCGCGTCCAGACGGTTTCCGGTGCGGGCAGGTAGAGAGGTTCCATCTGCCAGCCGCGCGCGGGTTCGAGGTTCGGTGTGCCCTTGTCCGACAGCGTGACGGTACCGCCGTCGATCTTGACGCTCTGCCCGGGCTCGATGCTCTTGCCGTTGATCGCGATCACCTTGGCCTTGCTACCGTCAGGTGTCTCGTCGTTCGCTTGCACGTTGATGAGCTTCGTCCGCCACTGGGCGACACTTACGGCGTCGTTACTCGCGAAGCCATCGCCGGGTTCGACGGAGGGAGCCTCTGGGCTCGCTTCCCGCGGGTGAACGAGCGCAGTGACTGTTGCATCGTCGGTAGCACCGGCTTCATCCTGTGCGGTGTAATTGAACGAGATGGTTCCCTCGAAAGGTCCCGGCATATGCAGGAATCCCGGCAACAATCGGGAGCCGGTGAACATTCCCCACAGCAAGAGGATCGTGGCGATCGAGACGACGCTGGCGACGCGGTTGGGCCGCACGGCACTCTCGTCGCCGAAGGTCACTGTCTTTCGCGAAGAGAAGCCTCGTTCACCGGCGGTCTTGATGACTTTGGTGACGATGAGATACGCGACAACGAAAATGGCGATGTATATAAGCAGAGGAGTCATGTCTTGTCTCCCGTGTCGCCCATGATCTCCTCTTCCATATCCCAGATCATGTTCAGTATTTCCTCGCGTTTCGTGCCGAAATCGGGATGCTTCTTGACTTCACGCAAGTCGGCCGTCACGCCCAACTCGGCAAAGGGCAAATGGTATTCCTTGTGAATGCGACCCGGGCGAGGGGCCATGACAATCAGACGTTCACCGAGCAGGAGTGCTTCTTCCACGGAGTGCGTGATCAGGATGATCGTCTTGCCCGTCTCCTTCCAGAGCTTCAGGACCAGACTCTGCATCTTCTCGCGAGTCAGTGCATCCAGAGCGCCAAGGGGTTCATCCATCAGGATGACATCGGGGTCGTTCGCAAGACAGCGGGCGAGGGCAACCCGCTGTTGCATGCCGCCGGAAAGCTCATAGACCGCTTTTTCCTTGAATTCCCCGAGCCCGACGACGTCGAGCAAGCGGTTGACGACCTTCGCCTTCTCGTCTTCCGGTGTCTTCTTCATCAATAGCCCGAAGCCAACGTTTTCCCGGACAGACATCCATTCGAACAGTGCGCCCTGCTGGAAGACCATGCCTCGTTCCGCGTCGGGACCGACGATATCGTGATCGTTGAGAACCAGCTTGCCCTCGGTCGGTGCGAGGAACCCGGCAACGATATTGAGTAATGTCGTCTTGCCGCAGCCAGAAGGGCCCAATACGCTGAGCAGTTCTCCCTTGTTCAGTGTTAGTGACACGTTCTTCAGCGCGTGTACCGCCTCTCCATTCGGCAAGTCGAAACGCATCGACAGGTTTTCAAGCATCAGTCTGCCCACAAGAGACTCCTCGGTTTACCGATATCGGGTACGCAGAACCTGCGCCTGAAGAATGTCAAAGGAGCCGGCGTTGTATTGCAACACCGGCTCCAACAAACCGTCAGAGGTCTTTCGCAGCCTCGAGCGGTCCCGTGTTGACAGCATCTTCATAGCTTTCAAGTGCGGAATCTATCGAACCGGCGGTGACGAAGACGTCGGCCACACCTTTCATGAATACCGCTGCATTGCCACCCAACCACTTTTCGGACAATTGCTCCTCGATGGTCGGGAATTTCATGGTGGCGATGGCATCGGTTGCCGCTTGCAAGTCCATACCGGAACTCTCGGCAATGGCCGCGAGCATCTCGTCACTGCCATCGGCAGCCCACTCGGCGTTCGCTGCCGCGGTGACAGAGACAAACTTCGCAACTACATCGCCATTCTCGGCAATGAAGCTGGCCGGCGCCGAGGTGACGTCGAAGACGAGAATACCGAGCTCTTCCTTCTCGTCGCCGGTCAGGAGCGAGTTGCCGTGCTCTCTCATGCGTGTCAGGCCACCACCGTAACCGCAAGCAAAATCGACGGCGCCCTGCGCCAGTGCCGCTGCGCCTTCAGGGGGCGCCATGTCGACCACCTGCAAGCTGCTGACATCGATGCCGAAATGGTCCATTTGTCGCAGGAACCCATAGTGTGCTGCCGTTCCGAGAGGCACCGCGACTTTCTTCCCGGCGATCTCGGCAACGCTTTCCTTGTCGATTTCCAATCCGGCGGCAAAGACGCAATTATCGTTCTCCGAATAACTGACTGCGACGTCGACGACCTGGATATCCTGCCCACCGGAGGCGGCGACAACGAAGGGCGGTATGCCCTGAGACAGTGACAGATGTACATCGCCCGAGGCCATTGCGGCACTCATCGCGGTACCGGTCTCGAACGAGACCCAGTTCACCGGCATGCCGAGCGCTTCATCGTAGGTGCCGGCTTCCTTGGCCGCCAGCGCGGGCATCGGCCACTCGAGAAAATAGCCGACGGTGATCTCTTCGAGATTCTGCGCGACGACGGTCTGAGCCGAGGCAACTGCCAGGGCGCCAGCGACCAAAGCATAAGTTGTAACGAGTTTCACATTCTTCTCCGAATCAGTTCACGATGCATGCAACACGAACTGTGATTGTGTGCAACAACAAACAAGCCGTGCCTGGCAAGGCTGCCTGTTGCAACGTTGATCCTGCCATTGGAAAAAGTACCGTCTATCGATCGCCCGCGCAGGCACTTCCGGGCAACGGACGCGGTGACCATAGCTCTTTTTCACTCTGAGTTCCACCCAACGGAGAGAGCGCCCTCGGGCGCTTGTCAGGTCACACGGCGAGGAGAGTTCCGGACTTGCCGAGGTACCGGAAAGTTGCGGAAAGGTGAGGCGGTTCACGGGTTCAGGCGCTGGATCTGACCCCTATGACGCCCTGCGTCCAGAAGCTGCGTTGTGCAAGTCCGGGACTGTACATGCGAGCGGCCCGGAGCTCGATCTGATCGCTAGCGTGAGAGCGATTTCGGCGAGACAGGGTTTCGTTCAAAGAGGGTAGAGAGCAAGGCGTCCAGTTTCGTGCCGGTCGTCGGAGCGGCAATCAGATTGCCCTGAGCGCGGTCGCAACCGACGCGGCGCAGGACTGTCAGTTCCTCCTCCGATTCGACGCCCGTTGCCACCATTTCAAGGCCGATCGTGTGGGCGAGTGTGCAGATTGCCTGCGTCAGCTTCTCTCTTGGAATGTCGGTGTGCAGCCCGGCGATGAAGCGCCGATTGATCTTCAGCGTGTCAACGGGAAGCTGCAGGAGGGTATCGAGCGCCAGGTTGCCACCGCCGAAATCGTTTATTGCAACTCTGATTCCACTGTTACGGAGCGCTCTCAGGGAATCGTGCAAGTCTTCAGGTAATTCCATCAGACTGCTCTCGGACAGCTCGATCTCGAGAGCGTCGTGTGGCATGTCGGAGGCCGCCAATGCGATTTCCAATTCTTTGATGAAGTCGTGATGCGTGACATGGAGTGCCGACAACTTGATCGCGACTGGCGCAGGGCTTGGGTGGCGATGTCGCCAGCGCGACCATTCTGCACAGACTGTACGAAGCGTGTGGTCACCAAAGTCGCGTGTCAGGCCGATACGTACCGCGGTTGACATGAACAGTTCGGGCGATATTTCACCAAGCTCCGGATGTTGCCAGCACAGCGTCGCTTCAATACGCGAGAAGGTGCCTGCTCGAACATCGAGCTGTGGCTGATATTGCAGATGGAACTGTGTGTTCGAGGACTCGAGCGCTGCCTGGCGCAGATCATTTTCCAGAGTGAAAGAGTGCTGAAGAACATCGTTCATCGCGCTGTCGAAGCGAAACCACGTGCCCTTGCCCTGTCGTTTCGCGTTGTACATGGCGGTGTCGGCGCATCGCATCAGGGTCTCGACCGAATCGGCTACGTCGGGAAATACAGCGACGCCAACACTTGTCGCGACGACAAGCTCCTGTCCACCGAGTCGGATTGGCGCGCCGAGGGTCTGGCAAAGTGTCTCGGTAAAGCGTTCGATCGAGAAGGTTTCTGCGTATACCGGCAGTATCGCGGTGAATTCGTCGCCGCCGAGACGAGCCACGTGTCGCTCACCATTCGTATCGAAGACTTCACTCAGACGCTCGGCAATCTCGACGAGCAGCTCGTCGCCACGGTCGTGTCCGAGGGTGTCATTGATGATCTTGAAATCATCCAGATCAAGGAAGTACAGGGCTACCCGGGACTGTGACACGGTTGCCGTTTCCAGCGAGGCTTCGAGCATCTGGAGAAAGCGTCGGCGATTGAACAGCCGCGTCAGACTGTCCTGGTAGGCCAGCGTCTCGATGTGGGCATGCGAGCGGCGAAGTTCGTCCAGAGTCACGCGCAAGCGCTGCCCCATGTCGACGAATGCGCGCGCGAGCTCACCGAGCTCGTCATCGGTCCTGACACAGAGCTCCTGGTCGAATCGCTCGGAGCCTATGTGGCGTGCCTGGCGGTCGAGCGCTTTCAGTGGCGCCAGGACAAGTCGACTCAAGGCCAGGTAAACGAACGCGGTCGCCGCAGCGCTTGCCACTAGCGTGAACAAGGCCACGGTCATCGCGAGTCGCTGACATGACGCGACAAACTCGCTGTCCGGTGCAACCGCGATGAAGCCGAGACCATCGTCGATCCATCGACCCAGCACACGACTCGAGCGGCCATGCACCCGGTGTTTTTCGGGCACGGTCATGGTCATGCTCGTCAGACGCTGAGTGATTGTTGACAAGGACGTCCCGATTCGCGAGTGATCGGGGCTGAACACCACTGCGCCGTCTTCGTCGAGAATCTCGAGATAACCGGTTTGTCCGATGGTCCGCCTCGCTACCAGACCGGCAAGTCGGTCCAGCGCCGCGGTGACCGCCAGCACACCGGACACCTGACCTGTCTCGAGCATCGGATCGGCACCGGGCTCGTGCAACATGACCTTGCGGGCCAGAAGTGCGACCATGCTGCCATCATCCGGGCTCCTGAGGATACTCAGGTGCGCACCATCTGCCGCCATCGTTGCCCGGAACCAGGGTTGATCGCCCTCGTTTTCCTCGACATTGGGAAGACCGTCGTCAGCGACCCGGGTATCCTCGAAGCCATCCAGCGACAGCAGTCTTATCTCGCGGTATTCCGGATGCGCCTCCCGGTAACTTCTCAACAGCGCAAGCACGGCGGGGCGGATCATCGCGTGGCGTTCGCGCATGTAGCGCCTGACCAGCGTCGATGTGCCGAATACCTTGCTGTTGGCACGTATTGACTCGAGGCGCGACCGTGCGAGCGATTCGACTTCCGTCAGCCGAGACTCCATTTCCCGTCTCAGTGACTCCTCGCCTTCTGCCTGAAGCTGCAGGTAGACCACGCAGCCGAGCGCCAGTACGGCACCTGCGACGACAGGAACGAGCGTCAGGAGGAGCTTGCCGCGAAGCTTCACGTAGGCCTGTTCAAGCAGAATTTGACGTCGATGTAGATAGCCATGCCCTGATTTATCGATCAGTCGTCAAATGAGGGGAGGCGCGCAGGTTCTAGTCTGGTCAGCCGAGGGGCAATCGTGGCGGGGTGGCGCGTTTCACCGAAGATATCGGCTTGTTGACTGGAAACCTGAAGATCAGCACAGTCTTGCCAGCGTTCGTTACAAGTCACATGCTGCCGATAAGGCAGGAATGACGGGATCGAAGCCATTGAGAAATGTAGCTTCGAGCAAGAATCAGGGCATCGAAGCCACGCGGGAAGGTGGCATCGAGCGACGACAATCCGGGTGACAGAACATGTTCAATCAGACAATGAGTTTCGGGCTTGGGGAGGAACTCGATGCCCTGCGAGAAATGGTGCATCGCTTCGCACAGGAGCAGATCGCCCCGCGAGCCGCCGAGGTCGACAAGACCAACGAGTTTCCGATGGATCTCTGGGAGAAGCTCGGGGAACTCGGCTTGCATGGCATTACCGTGCCGGAGAAGGACGGTGGCGTCGGCATGGGCTATCTGGCGCATGTCGTTGCCCTGGAGGAGATCAGCCGGGCGTCATGCTCCGTCGCCCTGTCCTATGGTGCTCATTCCAACCTGTGCATCAACCAGATCGCCCGTTGGGGAAATTCCGAGCAGAAGGCGCGTGTGCTGCCCGATCTGCTGGCCGGGCGACATGTGGGTGCCCTGGCCATGTCAGAGGCAGGTGCCGGCTCCGACGTGGTCTCCATGCAGCTGCGCGCCCGAAAGCAGGGTGCCGGCTACGTTCTCGACGGCAACAAGATGTGGATTACCAACGGACCGGATGCAAGCACCCTGGTCGTCTACGCCAAGACGGATCCCGAGGCGGGTTCGAAAGGCATCACGGCGTTCCTGATCGACAAGTCGATGCCGGGCTTCTCGACGGCGCAGAAACTCGACAAGCTTGGCATGCGCGGCTCCAATACCTGTGAACTGATCTTCGAGAACTGTGAAGTTTCAGCGGACAACATTCTGGGCGAGGAAGGTGCGGGTGCACGCATTCTCATGTCGGGGCTTGACTATGAGCGGGTCGTACTCGCCGGTGGCTGTATCGGTCTGATGGCAGCTGTACTGGACGTAGTTGTGCCCTATGTTCACGAGCGCAAGCAGTTTGACCGCCCCATCGGGACATTCCAGTTGATGCAGGGCAAGCTTGCTGACATGTACACGACGATGAACGCCTGTCGCGCCTATGTCTATGCGGTCGCAGCGGCATGCGATCGTGGCGAGACCGCGCGCAAGGACGCCGCGGGCTGCATCCTCTATGCCGCAGAGAAGGCAACGCAAGTGGCGTTGGAAGGAATACAGGCGTTAGGCGGTAACGGCTATGTCAATGACTACCCGATGGGCAGACTTCTTCGTGATGCAAAACTCTATGAGATCGGCGCGGGGACCAGCGAGATTCGGCGCATGCTGATTGGTCGCGAACTGTTCAACGAAACGAGTTGAGCGTCCTCAGATGGCCATTCTGAGTTCGGCAATCTCGCCAGAAAGCAGCGCCTTCAGGGCGAATGCGGAGAGTATGCGCGCACAGACGCAGACGGTGCGCGAGGCCGTCGAGCGAGCCGCTGCCGGTGGCGGACAACGTGCCCGGGAGCGTCACGTGTCACGCGGCAAGCTTCTGCCCCGTGATCGTGTGCAGGGGTTGCTCGATCCCGGATCTTCGTTCCTGGAGATCGGCGCGACTGCCGCCCACGACATGTATGAGGACAAGGCGCCCGGGGCCGGTCTCATCGTCGGCATCGGCAAGGTGTCCGGTCGGGACTGCATGGTGCTCTGCAACGACACGACCGTCATGGGCGGCACCTATTTCCCGATGACAGTGAAGAAGCACCTGCGTGCACAGGAAGTCGCCTTGCAGAACAGGCTCCCTTGCGTATACCTCGTCGACTCGGGTGGCGCTTACTTGCCGAGTCAGGATGAAGTGTTTCCGGACCGCGAACACTTCGGGCGGATCTTCTACAACCAGGCGAAGCTGTCAGCCGAGGGAATTTCGCAGATCGCTGTTGTCATGGGATCGTGTACTGCGGGCGGGGCCTACATTCCTGCCATGTCCGACGAGACGATCATCGTTCGGGAACAGGGAACGATCTTCCTGGGTGGCCCACCGCTGGTCAAGGCCGCCACCGGCGAAGTCGTGACGGCCGAGGATCTCGGCGGCGGAGATGTGCACACCCGGCTGTCCGGCGTCGCCGACTACCTGGCCGACAACGACGATCACGCGCTGGCATTGGCGAGGGAGCTGGTGTCGCATCTGCGCACACCGACGGTATCTTCTCTGCATCGGCAAGCACCAGAACCCCCCTTGTACGATCCTGCCGAGATTCCCGGTATCGTGCCGGCCGACAAGCGCCAGACCTTCGATGTCCGGGAGATTGTGGCGCGGCTCGTCGACGGTTCGCGATTCTCGGAGTTCAAGCCACGCTATGGCACGACGTTGGTCTGCGGTTTCGCGCATATCGATGGTTACCCGGTCGGCATAATCGCGAACAACGGCATTCTCTTTTCCGAGAGCGCGCTGAAGGGCACGCACTTCATTCAGCTCTGCTCGCAGCGCAGCACGCCGCTGGTCTTTCTGCAGAACATAACCGGCTTCATGGTCGGGTCGAAATACGAGACCGAGGGTATCGCCAAGAATGGCGCGAAACTCGTCACCGCCGTTGCCGTCACCCGAGTGCCGAAACTGACGATGGTCATTGGCGGCAGTTATGGCGCCGGAAACTATGGCATGTGCGGTCGTGCCTACTCGCCAAGACTGATGTGGAGCTGGCCGAACAGCCGGATAGCCGTCATGGGAGGAGAGCAGGCTGCCGGCGTGCTCGCCACACTCAAGCGCGACAATCTGGAACGCAAGGGCGAGGCTTGGTCAGAGGCTGACGAAAGGGAGTTCAAGCAACCGATCATCGATCAGTTCGAGCATCAGGGCCATCCTCTTTATGCTTCGGCAAGACTCTGGGATGACGGTATCGTCGATCCGGCGATGTCGCGTGAGGTCCTGGCGCACAGCCTGGCGATGACGGTCAACGCACCGATTCCGGATACCCGGTTCGGCGTCTTCCGCATGTGAGGATGTTGGTGTGTTCAAGAAGATCCTGATTGCCAATCGGGGCGAGATCGCCTGCCGCGTCATCGGCACGGCGTCGCGCCTCGGCATCTCGACCGTCGCCGTCTATTCTGACGCGGACAGGGATTCACTGCACGTGTCCCTGGCAGACGAAGCCGTCCACATTGGTGCGTCAACTGCAGCCGAGAGCTATCTGGTCGCTGCACGCCTGGTCTCGGCGGCACGGCAAACCGGTGCAGAAGCGATTCACCCGGGATACGGCTTCCTGTCGGAGAATGCCGACTTCGTCGAGGCCGTCGAGGCGGCCGGTCTCGTGTTCATCGGGCCCAGCGCGTCGGCAATCCGTGCCATGGGTCTGAAGGACGCGGCAAAGACCCTGATGAACGCGGCCGGTGTGGCAGTCGTGCCGGGCTACCATGGCACGAATCAGGATCCGGCCTTTCTGCACAGTCAGGCAGAAAGTATCGGTTACCCAGTGCTCATCAAGGCCCGGGCGGGTGGGGGTGGCAAGGGCATGCGACTGGTTCACCGTCACGACGAATTTCGTTCCGCACTCGACAGTGCGGCACGTGAGGGGCTGAACGCATTCGGGGATGCAGCGGTGCTGATAGAGAAGTACATATCCTCGCCGCGACACATCGAAGTACAGGTATTCGGCGACAGTCACGGCAACGTCGTGCATCTCTTCGAAAGGGACTGTTCACTGCAACGGCGGCACCAGAAAGTCATCGAGGAGGCGCCTGCACCCGGCATGACGGCCGAGGTGCGCAAGGCTATGACCGATGCGGCGCTCCGCGCGGCCCGGGCTATCGCCTACGAAGGCGCTGGGACAATCGAATTCATCGTCGATGGTTCGGACGGCCTTCGCGCCGAGGGTTTCTGGTTCATGGAAATGAACACGCGCTTGCAGGTAGAGCACCCGGTAACCGAGGCGATCACCGGCGTCGATCTGGTCGAATGGCAGCTCAGGGTGGCCTCGGGTGATCCCTTGCCTGCGACGCAAGCCGAGATAGACATGCAGGGCCACGCCTTCGAGGCTCGCTTGTACGCCGAGGATCCCGACAATGGCTTTCTGCCGGCGAGCGGTACTATCGAGCACCTGTCATTCGGCGCTGCCCGGATCGATACCGGGGTGGTTCAAGGCGATAGTGTATCGCCCTTCTACGATCCCATGATCGCGAAACTGACCACTCATGGCGCGACACGCAAGGATGCTCTGCTTGGACTTCAGCGCGCGTTGGCGCAAACCCACGTCGCCGGCTTGACAACCAACGCAGCGTTTCTGCTTGCTCTTGCCAGTCATGCAGGCTTCGCGCGGGGAGAGGTTGATACCGGGCTTGTAGAACGTGATATCGATCGACTATCGAGCGCCGAGGTGTCGGCGACGTTGCCGATGGCAATTGCTGCGCTTGTCCTTCGCCGGCCCGTCAGCAACTCGGGGTCGCCTGGCTGGCGACTCTGGGGAGATTCGTCGGAACGCGCCGTGTTGTCCCGGAATGGCGAAGACGTCGTCGTACGGATCAACCGACGCGGGGCTGAGGGTGTCGACGTGTCGCTACCGACCGGGCTTGTCGAATTCGACCGGGTCGTGTTTTTCGATCATGTTCTCGAGATCACCCGGCAGGGACACACCTGCCGTGTCCCCTACGCGCTTTACACATCACGGGAAGGTCGCTGTGCAAGCGTCCTGTCCGAAGGTGTTGCCTATCGCTACCTTTGCCCTGATCCGTTGATAGAACGCGGTATGTTCGCAAGCCGGGAGGATGACGTCCGGGCGCCCATGACCGGTTCCGTCTGTGCAGTACATGTAGCGGAAGGCGACACCGTCAATGTGGGGCAGATCGTGTTGGTTCTCGAGGCGATGAAGATGGAACACTCACTCACGGCACCGCGCGCCGGCACCATCGCGACTGTCCAGTGTGTCGAGGGTACTCAGGTATCCGATGGCGCTGTGCTGATCACGCTGGTTCCGCCTGAAACCGGGGCGGAGGTCTGACGCTTTCGGGTCTTTCCAGCAACGATACGATTCCGCCAGGCGTTGCATAGGGAAGCGCTGGCGTGGTACACAATTTCCTCTTGATTGCAGCGGTACTTCCCGATGAGCGAAACAACAACACCCCGTCAACGAACAACATCCGGCCAGGGCCGTACGTTCGATTCGGTCCTCGATACCATTGGCGATACACCTTGCATTCGCATCAATCGACTGGCGCCGGACCATGTCGAGATGTACGTGAAGGCGGAGTTCTTCAATCCGGCGGCTTCCGTCAAGGATCGGCTCGCCGTCAACATCATCGAGAGCGCCGAGCGTGCGGGCACTCTGCAGCCCGGTCAGACGGTAGTCGAAGCGACGAGTGGCAATACGGGCATCGGGCTGGCAATGGTCTGTGCGGCCAAAGGCTATCCGCTGGTGGTGACGATGGCCGAGAGCTTCTCGATCGAGCGTCGAAAGCTGATGCGGTTTCTCGGTGCCAGAGTCGTCTTGACCCCCAAGGCCGAAAAAGGCGTTGGCATGTACCGGAAGGCGGAAGAGCTCGCGAATGCCAATGGCTGGTTTCTCGCCAGCCAGTTCGAGACCGAAGCGAATGCGACCATCCACGAATTCACGACAGCTCGTGAGATTCTCGCCGACTTTCCGGCGGGATCATTGAACTACTGGGTGACGGGCTACGGTACCGGCGGTACGGTGAGTGGGGTTGGACGGGTGCTCAGGAAAGAGAGCCCGGATACCCGAATCATTCTGACAGAACCTGCAAACGCGGCTCTGCTCGCCAGCGGTCATGTACAAGCACGCACCGACAGCGGTTCTCCGGCTAAATCTCATCCCGCCTTCGAACCCCATCCTATCCAGGGCTGGACGCCGGATTTCATACCGCTTGTCCTGCAAGAAGCGATCGACGGAAACTACTATGACGAACTGATTCCGGTGAGCGGTGCCGACGGCATGGCCTGGTCGAAGCAGCTTGCCCAGGGTGAGGGCATTTTCACTGGCGTATCCGGAGGCTCGACGTTTGCGGTAGCCATGCAGATCGCCGAAAAGGCAGATCCCGGCGCGCGCATCCTCTGCATGTTGCCGGACACCGGTGAACGCTACCTCTCCTCACCGTTGTTCGACGGCATCGCCGAGGTCATGTCTGACGATGAAGTCGCGCTGTCACGTTCGACACCGGGCTATCAGATGGCCGACAGCTGATTGCTGCATGAACTTCGATCTGACAGAGGAACAGCTTGCCATAGGCGACATGGCGCGCTCCTTCGGGGCGACTGAGATCGCGCCACACGCTGCGCAGTGGGAGCAGGAGGAGAGCATCCCGAAGGAATTGCTCCGTCGTGTCGGTGAGCTGGGTCTTGCCGGAATATATGTCTCGGAGGAACACGGTGGGTCCAACCTCTCTCGACTCGATGCCGCGCTTGTCTTCGAAGCGCTGTCCCGGGCCTGTCCGTCCGTGGCAGCATTCATCTCCATACACAACATGTGTTCATGGATGATCGACCGGTACGGGTCAGACGCTCTGCGGGCGAATTGGCTGCCCTCCCTGTGCGCTTACGAAAAAGTCTGCTCTTACTGTCTGACCGAGCCGGGTTCCGGATCGGACGCAGCGGCCTTGCTGACCCGCGCCGAGGATCTTGGTGATGCCTGGTTGCTGAACGGCAGCAAGGCCTTTATCTCGGGCGGAGGCTATGCTGATCTCTACCTGGTCATGTGCCGCACGGGTGGTGCGGGTGCGTCCGGTATCTCCGCGATGCTGGTCGAGAACGGTACGCTGGGCTTGAGCTTTGGTGCGCCGGAGAAGAAGATGGGCTGGCGGTCACAGCCAACCGCCCAGGTTCAGTTCGACGATTGCCGGATACCGAAGGAAAATCTCCTCGGCAAGCCCGGTGATGGTTTTCGGTACGCCATGTCCGGTCTTGATGGTGGCCGACTGAACATTTCTGCCTGCTCGCTCGGCGCAGCACAGAGCGCTCTCGACAAGAGTGTCGCGTATACTGCCGAGCGCAAGGCGTTCGGTTCGCCACTGAACAGTTTTCAGGCATTGCAGTTCAAGCTGGCAGACATGGAAATCGGTCTGCAGGCCTCGCGCTCGTTTCTCTATCGGGCCGCGTGGATGCTCGACGAGCAGTCACCGGAGGCGACCCGATTTTGCGCCATGGCCAAACGCTTCGTCACCGACACCTGCTTCGACGTCGCGAATGATGCGCTTCAGCTGCACGGGGGATATGGTTACCTCGAGGACTACGGTATCGAGAAGATCGTTCGTGACATACGCGTTCACCAGATTCTCGAAGGCACCAACGAGATCATGAGTCTGATCACAGCGCGCGCATTGCTTACTGACGCGGATTGATGGCGGCCACACCTGTCGATGGAACAATGGAGATCATGACCACGAGCGACTTGCACGTCCGCTCTGAAGGCGCGGTCGGTCGCGTCACACTGTGCAGGCCCCGCTTGCTGAATGCCCTGTCGCACGAGATGGTGCTTGCCCTGGAGCGAACATTGCTCGACTGGCAGGAGAGGGATGAAGTCGCTCTGATTCTGGTCGATGCGGTGGGCGACAAGGCATTCTGTGCCGGCGGTGACGTCACGGCCCTGTACCGACAAGGAACGAGCGGTGACGTCGAAAGTGGACGGCAGTTCTGGCGCGACGAGTATCGCCTGAATGCTCTCATTGACCGGTACCCGAAGCCGTATGTGGTGATCATGGACGGCATCGTGATGGGCGGTGGTATCGGCATATCTGCCCATGGCTCGCACCGGGTCGTCACCGAGCGCAGTTCGCTTGCGCTACCGGAGTGTTCGATCGGTCTGATTCCGGATGTCGGCGCGACGCATCTGCTTTCGAGATCTCCCGGATTTGTCGGTGAATACCTTGCGTTGACGGGCGAGCGGTTCGGGCCGGGGGACGCGATATTCGCGGGTTTCGCCGATCACTTCGTGCCAATGGAGCGGATAGCCGCCATGCAGCAGGCCTTGATCGAATCCGGACGGGTCGAACTCATTGCAGATTTCTGTGTGGCACCCGAGAGTTCCGATATTGCCGATAATGCGTCGTTCCTGGACACGGCGTTCGGAGCTGCTGTACTCCCGGATGTACTGGCATTCATCGGTAATTCGGAGCATCCCTGGCTCGAACAGGCGGCGAAGAAAATTGCTCGCGCGTCTCCTCTGTCGTTGCAACTGGCGTTCGATCTCGTTCGAGAATCACGACAGGTACCGGGCTTGGAGAAAGCACTGATACGTGAGTTTCGTTTCGTGTCGCGTGCCGTCGAAGACGCTGATTTTCTTGAAGGCATACGTGCCGCATTGATCGATCGTGACAAGGCGCCCGCATGGCGATACGCGGCCGTCAGCGACGTCCCGATCGACCTCGTCACGCGTTTTCGGGACGAGGCTCCCGGCGGTGATGTGCGTTTTGACGGTATGACGGGAGGACAGGCATGAAAACGGGATTCATCGGGCTTGGCAACATGGGTGCGCCGATGGCCGCCAACCTGGCCAGGGCAGGGCATGAGGTGCATGGCTTCGATACTGCTGACGTCAACGTCGAGGGGGTCACTCTGGTCGCCGATGCGGCTGCGGCAGCGCGCGGCATGGAGGCGGTCATCACGATGCTTCCGGACGGGCTCGTACTCGAAGGCGTCTACGCCGAGATCGTTGCTCACGGTGATCCCGGTGCGCTGTTCCTCGACTGCTCAACAGTCGACATCGGAAGCGCAAGGGCGGCACATCGTCTTGCCGGAGTTGCAGGTCTGCTAACTATCGATGCTCCTGTATCGGGCGGTGTCGGTGGTGCCAGGGCCGGTACATTGACCTTCATGGTCGGCGGTAGCGCCGCAGCATTCGAACGCGCCTCACCATTGCTCGATGTCATGGGAAAACGCATCGTGCATTGCGGGGAAGGCGGCTCCGGACAGGCCGCCAAGATCTGCAACAACATGTTACTCGGCATATCGATGGCAGGAACTTGCGAGGCGTTTGCACTCGGTGAGAGACTCGGACTCGATCCGGCCCGTCTGTTCGAGGTCTTGTCCACTTCGTCGGGCTCGTGCTGGTCTGTCAACGCGTATTGCCCGGTGCCGGGCGTCGGCCCGCAAAGCCCGGCTGACAACGGCTATGAACCGGGTTTTGCCGCCGAGCTCATGCTCAAGGATCTGGGTCTCAGTCAAATGGCGGCCAGACAGGTCGAGGCACACACTCCCATGGGCGAGAAGGCGCTTGCGCTCTACCGGAAATTCATCAATGAAGGCGGTGCAGGCAAGGACTTCTCCGCCATGTTGCCTGCGCTCCTGGCGCAGGGTGGAGTTTTGAGCGATGACTGAAAAGACGAAAGGAGATGTGCTGCAGGTCGAGCGCGACGGTCGAGTCGTCGTGATCACGATTGATCGGCCAGACGCACTCAATGCACTCAATGCGCAAGTGCTCCGCGAATTGACCGAAACCTTGACGCCTCTGGACAGCGATCCGGACGTCGGCTGTCTTGTCATTACCGGGTCGACGAAGGCCTTTGCAGCCGGTGCAGACATTGCCGAGATGCGCGAGCGTACCTATCCGGATGCATTCATTGACGACATGCTTGCCGGCTGGGAGGCAATCGCACGACTGCGCACGCCGAAAATAGCTGCTGTTTCAGGTTATGCGCTGGGCGGTGGCTGTGAACTCGCGATGATGTGCGACACCATCTACTGTAGTGAATCTGCGCGCTTCGGGCAGCCCGAGATCAAGCTTGGCGTCATACCGGGGATGGGAGGTTCGCAGCGTCTGACTCGACTTGTCGGCAAGAGTGTCGCCATGGACCTGATCCTGACCGGACGCACCATGGATGCGAACGAGGCGAAAGGGGCAGGGCTTGTCGCACGCGTCTTTCCCGACGCAACCCTGCTCGCCGAGACAAGAGCCGCCGCTGCCACGATCGCATCCTATTCGAAGACAACCGCGATGATCGCGCGCGAAGCGGTAGACAGGGCACTGGAGACCTCACTACAGGAGGGTCTGCTATTCGAGCGCCGGGTCTTTCATTCGCTGTTCGGCACGGCAGACCAGAAAGAGGGCATGACGGCCTTCGTCGAGAAGCGTGACGCTGACTTCTTGCGCAAGTGACGGCACTCTCGGGGCACGTTGTCTATCTGAGCCTCTGGTCAGCAACATTCGCATCCGTGCCACCACCGTGACCGATTTCCAGAAACAGTAGCCCAGTCAGGCGCATGCGCCGAATCCTGTCTTTCGTATAGACATGGCAAGATACGCCTGCGTTGTTCGACGGGGCTAGTATCCTCGTGGGTGTCTACCTCCTGGATTTCGAGAGACGCTCATGCATCGTGCCGCTTCCACGTTCTGTCTTGCCGCCGTGATTACGCTGGCGAGCTGTACCCTTCTGCCTTTCGGCGCGTTCGATCGCGATACAGATGCGCCTTCCCTCGATACCGCGTTCATCGAGACCAACAGTTCTGCGCCTGACATGCGAATCGGTGGCGGGGATATCCTCACCGATAACGACGACGCGTTCGAGCGCAAGCTTGAGCTGGTTCGCTCAGCGGATGACAGCATCGAGCTGGCTTACTACATCTATGGCGACGACTACAGTTCCTCGCTCCTGAGCCGAGAGATTCTGGCGGCAACCGAGCGTGGTGTCGACGTACGCATGCTGCTCGACTACCACTCTCACTATGCGAATCTCGATCACTTCCTGATGCTCGAGCGCCGTGGCAACGAGGGGCCGGGCAGCCTGCGTGTGCGATTCTTCAATCGCCCGACGCGAAACATCATAGAAGATGCCGTCTTTCTGACTCTTGGTTGCGGTGAAGCCAACGCCGGCTCGACGGAAGGCTGCAGTGCGGCGAAGTTCGAGCAGATCGAAAGTGTTTTCGAAGAAGAACATGCCCGCGCGAGCACTGATCGAGTGGATACCGTATCGAACTTGCACACCGTCAACTCAGGGCTGTTCCTGTCCGGTCTCTACGCAAAGAACCCGAATCTGATGGCGATGGCGGCGAGTCAGGGTCAGGACATCGATGTGGACACGCTGCGGGCAGGCGGTGAGGATGCTGATCCGGCAGCACGCGAACAACTGAAGGAGCTTGGCAGTCTGTACTGGCAGGCAAATTACGGCGGGGGATTCGATCGTGTTGTCAATCGACTGAAATTGAGCGCCGCCTTTCTCTTGTACGGTGACGAGATCAATCCCGTGTTCGATGCTTTCTCGGCGTACCTGCCGGTTGAGCGTGCAGGCGGGGAGGGCAGTTCGCGTCGCGACTGGAGTCATCTCACCGACTTTCTGCATCACAAGCTGCTTCTGGTCGACAGGCGAGATCTGGTCATTGGTGGGCGGAACGTTCAGGACTCATACCACATGAATTCCAACCCCTTGTCGGCAAAGTACACCTTCATGGACACGGACGTTCATCTTCGGCTTGAAAACTCTGACGACAACCTCGTCCGGAGCTTCGAACGCTTGTGGGGTTTCAAGTCGATGGTGGCCAGTCTCGATGATGTTCGTCGACATGCTCCGAACGACTTGCTGGCTGAGGGTGCCATTGCGGATGCAGCCTGTGAATCGGTCTCGGAGAACAGGCAAGCGCATCGGAGTTGCATCACGCGAGAGATGGATCGCGCCCGGAATATAACGGTTGATGAGCGACTCGCCGACAAGCACGACCTGATGATTGCCCGAGCCGAACGGTATGCATCCGACTATGCGCCCCGTCGAATCGATGAACGCAGCCGGCAGTGGGCGATCGATGCGGCGGCAACCATACACTACGTCGAGAACCTGCCGTTTGCCTACGACGATGACAGCATCGACGCAGTCGGCGTGCGTGAAGCCAGCATCGTCGGCCGTCAATATGGTGGGCGCAACGACGACGAGGCCAACAGTGGCAAACACCTGAGTGCGCTCTGGCTCGCCGCCATGAAAGCGGTCTGCAACGCGTCAAGAGAAGGCGATCGATCGACAATTTACCTCCACAACGCCTATTTCTTTCTACCGTCCAATCTGCTTTCGCGAGTCGCTCGCATGGTCGATGGGCGAGAGCCCTGTGCCAACGTCGATATTGTCGTCTTGACCAATTCGATCGAGACGACGGACCTGAATGTGGTCAATGCACTGTCTCGCCACTCCATGCAGGCCTTGTTCGAGCACTACGACGCTCGACACGATTCGGTGCAGGGCGCCACACTTGCCTATCACGAGTACCTGCCGGACCCTGATGCCGCCAACCTGTCCTTGCATTCGAAGATCATGGTGTTTGGCGACGATCTGTTCATCGGCTCGGCCAATGCCGATTTCCGCAGCTACCAGATGGATACCAACAACGGCATCCTGATTCAGGATCAGCCACAACTGACTGCTGACTACGTTACCTGGTTGCACGCCCGACTCGATGATCCGGCCCGAACGATACGACGTGATCGCTATTTTCTGCTCACCAAACGAGAAGATATGCTGGATGAGGGTGATCAACTGGTGGATGCCACACTGGCCAGGTACCGCGCTGAGCGTTTCATCGACGATCCGGAACGTATCGGTAAACTCAAGCGACACTTGCGAGAGATATCGAATGAAGCCTATCGGCTCAGTCGCCGGATCGTCGCCGGCACGCGTGGGCATCGAGACGCGCAAGCTCGTCTCGACGGTCTGTTCAAGTCGATTTGAAAGAATCAGGCGGCGCGACGAATATTCGCCGCCAGACGCGCCTCGATGGACTGCAAGGTTGTTACGAACCCGGCGGCCGGTACAGGGCGCGAGTAGTAGTAACCTTGAATACAATCGCAGCCGATGGCCGTAACCTGATCGAGCTGAGCTTCAGTCTCCACGCCCTCGGCGACCGTCCTGAGATCGAGAGATCTGGCAATCAAGACGATCGCACGGGCGACTGACCGATCTTCGCCACCGTCGAGCTTCCTGATGAACGCGCGGTCGATCTTCAGAGTATCCACGGGCAGGTCCTCAAGGTACTGCAATGACGAGTAGTCGGTACCGAAGTCATCGATCGCGATGCTGACTCCCAGGGCGCGCAGCCGTTCGAGCGTCTCGACAACTATGGACAGATTCTGCATGCCAACACTTTCGGTGATCTCCAGTTCCAGGCAGTGTGCTGGCAGCGAGTGCCGGGCGAGCACCTGCATGACTTCTTCGACGAAATCGTCGGAGACAAACTGCTCTGCAGAGACATTGACCGCGATATGCAGCTTGTCAAGGCCATCACGATGCCAGAGTGCTGTCTGACGGACGGATTCATCGAGTACCCACGATCCAATGGCCACGATCAGCCCACTGCGTTCAGCGATCGGAATGAATGACGCTGGTGAGATCATGCCTTGCGTTGGATGATTCCAGCGAACAAGCGCTTCCATGCCTTCGACGTGCGCCGTATCAATGCCGACCTTTGGTTGATAATGCAACTCGAGTTGTTCTGCATCGACGGCCTGTCGAAGGTCACGCTCGATGCGAATGCGTTCGCGCGCATTTTCGGCAAGAGTTGCATCAAAGGTCCTTACGCGATCCCGGCCTTCATCTTTTGCCTGACGCATGGCGATTTCGGCGCGCCGGACAAGCTCCCGCGCCTTGCCGTCTCCGTCCATTGGCAGATCTGCTGAATCGGATACGGACACGCCGATACTGAGCGTGATGCAGAAGGATGCGCCCTCGGCATTGAAGTGTTCGGTACAAGCGAGAAGAATTCGCCGGGCTACGGATGCAGCATCGGTAGTCGAAGCGAGCGCTGGCGTGATGACCGCAAACAGATCGCCGCCGAAAGCCGAGATGCAGCAGTCTGGTTCGAGAAATTCACTGACCCGCGCTGGCAGATGCTGTAGCAGCGTGTCCCCCGTGCCATGACCGAATTCATCGTTGATGTCTCTGAAATGATCGATGTCGAAGACAATGACACCGAGCAGCTCGTTCCTTTGACGCGAACGCTGTAATGCCGTGGACAGCATCTGTTCGAAGCGAAGGCGATTGGGCAGGCCGGTCAGGCGATCGTGCCACGCCTGGCGATTGATGTTGCCGACAATTCTCAGCGACGTCAGGACAATCCAGAAACATGCGATGATCAGGAGCGTGTCGATGGCGAGTCTGCGATAGGCGTGAGCCGCTACCCGGGCAGAGGCCTCGGTAATCTGCTCGCCGATCTGTCGAGTCAGCGTGATCGCATGTGAATGCAGCTGTCTGGTTGTTGCCGCAACCGATAGTGCTGCCTGCGGTGTACTGACAAGGGCATCGAGCTCAACAAGCACTGACGCGTCCAGTCTGTCCTCGAGCGTGCGCTGTGCCAGTAGATTGCTGGCAGCACCCAGTTCACGAAGTGCGCTCGATCGCATCCTGGCGAGGTGGCGAATGGCTGCCTGTTTCGATACCAGCAGAGGTGATGACAGGGCCTCCGTCAAGCTGTACGTCAATGCTGCTTGTTCAGTGAAATCTTGCAGATCTGTTTGCAGCTGGTGCAGATCGGAAATTGACGGCAGGTGGTCACGAGGGACGATGATGAGCAGATCCTGTAGCGCACCGATACGCTCAATCAGGTGACTGCTCCGCCCGATGGCACGACGCAACGGTGGTACAGTATTCTGCGAGACAGGGCTATCACCTGCAATCGGGTTCATGGACGAGGTGATCGAGTCATGCTCACCGGCAAGCTGCAGCCGTGTGGCCTCGATCGAGCCGATAGAAGCTCGAATGGCGACCGTCGAATGGCGTAGTCGATCGACGAAGACGGTTTCATCTAGTATTGTATCGACTGATGCCAAAACATCGTCGAGTCCGTGCTCGATGCGATGACGTAATTCGTCAAGCTGGGCCTTGGCGGCCAACCCGTCGAAAGAAGTTGAACGCGCGTATTGCGATAGAACTGTCTCTCTTTCGAGTGCCACGTCGTGGGCAACCGCAAGCAAAGCGCTATCGAGTTCGTGCGCACGTTGCAACTGATAGGCATCCACCCGCTGGTGCCAGGCGTCCAGCCAGAAGCTGATGGACAACCAGAGAATCAGAGAGGCGGCGACAGTACCGATGGCAAGGGCCTCGAACCTTGTCCTGGTGGTCAAGTCCATTACACGTGTCGAATTCAGGTCTGATCCGAATGAGCCGTGGCACATACCTCACCAAGGCCTCCCGTCAAGGGCATCGGCAAGTGTCAGGCATTCGAAACCCTGGCGTTCTCGATGAGTCGCCTGCGCTCACTCATTCATTGCATTCCGTGACGTGCCCAGCAGTTCCAGAGGATCTACTGTCCAGCGATCACTGTCACGCATGAGCCGCACGACTATAGCCAGGAAGTCTCCGGGTTACCTTTCACGACTCACTCTGCCGTGGCTCGACAAGCAGCAATTTTTCGACGACGTCTTACGTGACGAAGCCGGGTCAGTACATCGACTTTCGGTACTCGGCTTCGAGCGCGTCATCGATGCGCTCCATTTCCTTCGGGTCCCTCGGTGCGCCCGTCGTCTGTTCAAGCACCATTCTCGACAGCGATGGCATTTCATGACGATCCTGTCGCGCGTCTGGATCCCACAGACGCGAGCGACGAAATGCCTTTGCGCAGTGTAGAAACACCTCGTTGACGTCTACCACGATGGCGAGTCTCGGGCGGCGTCCGGCGACGACCATTGACTCGAGTAGCGTTGGCGCGATGCTCAACCTGGCCTTGCCGTTCACACGCAAGGTCTCGTCGAAGCCGGGCACCAGAAACAGGAGTCCGACAGAGGGATTCGAGATGATGTTCGACAGGCTGTCGAGCCGGTTGTTACCCGGTCGATCGGGAATTGCGAGCGTGGCGCCGTCGAGCACGTTGACGAATCCGGGTGGGTCACCTCGTGGGCTGACGTCGGGCCGGCCCGCACCGTTTTGCGTGGACAGACACAGGAACGGGGAGCGGGCAACGAAGGCACGCGCGTGGACGTCGAGCTCGGCGAGACACTTGAGCCTGGCGATTTCGTGGGTGTCGCCGAACAGGCGGCGCAAGGAAGCCTCGTCAACGACGGCATGCTCATCATCTGGCGACAGTCGGCTCATGTTCGATCTCTTCTGATAGACGGGACAGTGCAGTCGCTCTTGCATCTGCTGAATGTAGGCGTTGGCAATCGCATGACGAATCATGCAAATAACGATGCCTTGTCCGTAGTGGATGTTGCCCTCGATAAGCGCTGTTTCTGATTCCGCCTAGCGATTCCTTGTGCGCATCATGCCGACGGCAGATGTCATGGCGAAGATCAGGGCTGCGACGCAGACGATCGATGGACCCGCAGGTGTATCCAGAACCCAGGCCGTTCGCAAACCGCCTGCAGTCGCGGTGCAACCGATAGCGGCGGCAACCAGCGCCATGCGCTCTGGCGTGCTGCTCAGGGGGCGAGCAGCAGCCGCAGGAATGATAAGCAGGGCAGCGATCAGAAGCACGCCGACAACCTTGATAGCCACCGCCACCACGATAGCCAGCGACAGCGTCAGTATCCATTGTTCCCGTCTTGGATCGATGCCGCTGGCATGTGCAAGATCAGTGTTCAGTGTCGACATCAACAGTGCTGGCCAGCGCCAGTGCAGCAGCAACACGATAACGGCTGCACCACTCCATATCACGGCCAGGTCGCTGCGCGAGACGGCGAGAATATCGCCGAACAGATAGGCCATGAGGTCGATGCGCACGCCGGACAGGAAAGAGACGGCCACCAGACCGAAAGCCAGAGCGGAATGTGCCAGAACGCCGAGCAGGGTGTCCATGGCGTAGCCTCGCCCGGTCAGCAGATTGACCGTCAGCGCCATGAGGAGCGCCACGATCAGAGCGCCGGCAAAAATGGACGTGGACAAGGCGAGAGACAAGGCCACACCGAGAATTGCTGCATGTGCGGTAGCGTCACCGAAGTAGGCCATGCGTCGCCACACGACAAAGCAACCGAGCGGTGCAGCAGCGAGCGCGACGCCGAGCCCCGCAAGTGTTGCTCGCACCAGGAAATCATCCAGCATCAATTCGCCGGCCTGTCAGAGTCGTCGTGTTGAAGCGGTCGGTCCGGTCCCTCTACCCGAACCGATTCGTGTTCGGCCTGTCCATGCTCGGCATGATGGTCATGGTCATGGTCATGTCGATAGAGTGCCAGTGTTCCCAGGGTTCCTGTGCCGAAGAGCGCGCGATACTCGGGCGCGGATGCAACGATGTCGGGAGTGCCATGGCAGCAGACGTGGCCGTTCAGGCAGATGACACGATCTGATGCACTCATGACGACGTGCAACTCATGACTGACCATCAAGACAGCACAACCAAGCGTTTGCCGTACCTTTTCGATCTGCCGATAGAAGGCGGCTGACCCTGGCTGGTCGAGCCCTTGGGTCGCTTCGTCGAGAATCAGCAAGTCTGGCTTCCCGATCAAGGCATGCGCCAGCAGGACTCGCTGGAACTGTCCGCAGGAAAGTGCGGACATTTGCCGATTTGACAAGTCCGGAACACCCGCGTCGTTGAGGGCTGCATCCCGTGTGGTCTGGTTCGCCGCCCTCGGCAGATTCATGAATCGTGACACGGTGATAGGCAGCGTGGCGTCGATGTGCAATCGCTGCGGCACATAGCCGATTTTCAGGTGCGGCACTTTGTCGATCTTGCCTGAGCTTGCGGAAACTGCACCGATGATGGCTCGGAGCAATGTCGTCTTGCCGGAACCGTTCGGGCCGACGATCGTGACGATCTCACCACGCTCGACCTCGAGATCGACATGCCGCAACACCTCCTGTGAGCCCAGCCGGACACTCAGAGCCCTGGCATTCACCAGTTTCATTCGTTGGCTGTGTTCTGGCAGGCCGGGCACAACCCTTCGGCTTCGACGACCGTGCGCTCTATGCTGAAGCCTGCTGTGCGTGCGGCGGCTCCGAGTGCACCTCGCGCCGGCATCGAGCGGGTTTCTGCTATCGTCTCGCAGCGACGACAGATCATGAAAGCCGGTGAGTGTGCTTGTCCCGGATGTGAACAGGCGATGAAGGCGTTGAGCCGTTCGACCTTGTGAACGAAACCGTTCGTCACCAGAAAATCCAGCGCTCTATAGGCTACCGGTGGTTGCGAGCCAAGGCCCTCCAGGCGCAGGCGCTCGAGAATATCGTAAGCGCCCAGAGCCACATGTTCCTGTAGCAGGATCTCGAGTACGCGACGGCGCACAGGCGTCAACTGCAGGCGATTCGCGTTGCATCGCTGTTCCGCGATCGAGAGGGCATCATCGATACAGCAGACGTGATCGTGTGGCTCGAATCCGACTGCCATGATGCTTCTCCCCTGCTGTTGACGGTTGGTGACGGCCAACGCAATCGTGATGCATTCCGTGGATTCAAGTTGGTCGACAGCGTTGATATGTTATCACATTGTATCTAGACTGCGCGGCATTCAGGAGAGACATGCAATGAGTAACGCCGTCCTTGTCGTAGCGTTCGTGATCCTTTCAGTATTCAGTTCTGCCCGTGCCGAGGCGCCGGCTGTGGCTGTCGACATCGCACCGCTGCATTCACTTGTCACGCAGGTGATGGGCAGGCGGGGCACCCCTGAATTGATAGTCCCCACCGGGGCTTCTCCCCACAACCATGCGCTGCGGCCATCCGAGGCTCAAGCCTTGCAAGCCGCTGATATCGTGTTTCTGATAAGTGACGAATTGACTCCATCGCTTGCCGACAGGATCGATACGCTTGCTCCCGATGCCGTAAGAATGGAAATGATGGCAGTCCCTGGAACGACGGTGCTGCCATTTCGCCAAAGCCCCCTGTTCGAGGAGCAAAACTCTGCCACACACGAGGAGGGACACGAGGAGGGACACGAGGAGGGACACGAGGAGGGACACGATCACGGAGAGTTGGATCCTCACGCGTGGCTTGACCCTTCCAACGCTGTTGTCTGGCTGGATGCCATTGCCGTGGCTTTGTCGAAGCTTGACCCACAGTTCGCCTCGACCTATTCGGCAAATGCAGACTCGGGCAAGAACGAGTTGATGACGCTGGTTACGGACGTAGAGGAGATGCTTGCACCGGTACGCGATCGCAGCTTCATCGTTTTCCACGACGCCTATCAGTACTTCGAGGATGCTTTTCGCTTTCACGCCTCGGGGGCAATTTCCCTTGGTGATGCCTCGAAGCCCGCACCGGCGCGCATTCGGAAGATCCATGATCTCGTAGACGAAGCCGGCATAACCTGTGTATTGGCTGAACCTCAGTACAACAGTGACCTGGTTGCAACCGTGCTCGACGGAACGGCTGCCAGATCGAGTGTCGTGGATCCTCTGGGATCTCACCTGCAGCCAGGACCTGACCTGTACTACGAACTCGTGCGTGAGCTTGGTGAAACGCTTACCGATTGTCTCTGAAGTGTCAGTCTCTTCAGTGGTTGCTGCCTGTCACGCGAGATTCAGCGAACTCGGGTACCGGTAGTTTGCAGGTACGATCACTTCTTCATCCACCCTGCCGGCAACACAGCCGTTACTTTCAGCTCCCGACAGGAATCTCGTCGGTCTGTCCTTTGATCTGGAGATAGTGGGTGCATGTAATAGAAGAGGTCATTGCCGATTCTCCTGGAGCGACAGTACCGCACGGTCGAGCGCACGCTGAGTCAGCTCAATGTCGGCGTCGTCGATCGCGAGACTGGGATACAGTTTTCCAGGTGACTTGAACACGCCGTTTTCGCGCAAGGACGCGTTGAAATGTGTGTTCAGCGATTTATCACCCATCAGCCACGAGCGATAGTCGCTTACCGGAGTGTCGCTGAAGACAACGTCGAACAAGGCAGGATGACCGACAATCTGGTGCGTCTGGCCGCTCCGATCGAGCGACCCGGTAAACATCTGCATGAGGCGTCTGCCGGTGTCATGCAAACGCTCGTAGCTGTCATCGCGCCGCAAGATCTCGAGGGTCTTGAGTCCAGCGACAGATGCCACTGGGTTGCCTGACAAGGTTCCCAGCTGCATCAGGAACTTCTCGCGACCGACAATGCTCTTGTCGAAATGCGCCATCAGATCGGCTGATCCTGCGATGGCTGCGAGCGGAAAACCGCCGCCGATGACCTTGCCCAGCGTACAGAGGTCCGGCACGACGCCGTATGCTTCCTGCGCCCCTCCGTAGGCGAGTCGGAAGCCGGTCACGATTTCATCGAAGATAAGAATGATCGATCGCCTTGTGCACTCCTCACGCAAGGCCTCCAGAAAGCCGGGTAGCGGAGTGACAACGCGTTGCAACGGTTCGACAATGATGGCCGCAATATCCTGATCGTGCTCATCCAGCAGCGCGCGCGCCGTGTCGATATCGTTGAACGGCGCGACAAGCATGTCGTCACGTACGCTGTCCGGAATTCCGGCACTGTCGGGAATTGCCTGCGGAAAGTTGGCGAGAATTTCAGGGGCGAGGCTCATTTGCGCTTCGGCGCACATGCCGTGATAACCGCCCTCGAACTTCAGGATCTTGTCGCGACCGGTGAACGCCCTGGCCAGGCGCATGGCGTACATGTCCGCTTCGCCGCCCGAGGTCAGATAGCGGATTTGCCCGGCGCAAGGTACGGCCCTGCAAATCTCCTCGGCAAGCTCGATGCCGGCGGCATTGTTGGCAAAGAATGTCATGCCCTTGCCCAGCTGTTCGTGAACGGCCTCCAGCACTTCGGGGTGACCATGTCCCAATAGCATGGGGCCGGATCCGATCAGGTAGTCAACGTACTCGTTGCCGTCCTCGTCAATGACGCGCGAGCCCTTGCCTTCGCGGATGATGATATCCGGATCGAAATTACCGAAACCACCCGCGGGCAACACGACCCTTGCGCGTTCTATCCACTGTTCTTGTTTTTTCATGATTTCATTCCAGCATCATTGACGGTCGGCCTGGAACCGGAAGGTAGGGCTCTATTCCGTACTTGGGTGAGTCGCGACTGTGTTCGGGCTAGTGGCTGGCGCGCATCACACGATGATCTCGCACCGAGGGGCTTGGACAGACCCCAGCATGATGCGACTGTTCTTCATGACTCACACGGTGTAGACGGCGACTGGATCACCCAGCAGGCCTTCATCGGGTGTCACACCAAGACCTGGCGTGTCATCGATGGTGATATGGCCCGCTTTGCAGCGTGGTCCGTTACCGGGGGCGATGTCTACCGTCAACATATCCTGGCAAGACCAGCAGGCGCGGATGAACTCGGACGGGATCGATTGTGCAAGGTGAGCTGCTTCGGTATCGGCCATGACTGAGCCGCCGGTCGCCATCACGAAGATCTGTATGCCGTGAGCCATGGCCACATCACGCAGACGGCGCGCCTTGGTCAACCCACCGACACGGTTGACTTTGATGCCAAAGACATCGGCAATTCCCTCGCGGGCGATACGAATGGCATCCTGCAATGTCACCAGCGATTCGTCGACGCTGATCGGCGAGGTGGTGAGCTTGCGAATCGCCGCAATGTCATCCAGTGTTTCGCTAGGCTGTTCGAAGGTGACTCCGAGACTAGACACCGCGTTCATGACGATGCTGGCCTCACGCCGCGTCCACGCACGATTGACGTCGTACAGAATGATTTCGCCAGGTTGACGATGCTCTTCCAGATACCGGATCCGCTCGATATCCTTGGCGGTATCGCTGCCTCCGACTTTAGCTGAATGGGCCACGTAGCCACGCTTTCGATAATCGTCGATGATTGCCAGCATGTAGTCTGGCTCGCCCGATGAAACGGATGAAGCGACTGGCGTGCCATTGTCTCGCTTACCGCCCAACAAGTCGGCGACAGGAAGGTTGCACACTTGTCCGAGAATGTCCCAGCAGGCCATGTCGATGGGTTGCTTGGCATAAAGGTGTCCCGGTAGCTGCACATCCATTGCTCGTTCGATCAGCTCGACAAGGCGAGGATCCCGTCCGAGTAGGGCAGGGACAAGCGTTTCGATTCCCGCGCGAATGCCGGGACCGTGAGCCGGCACATAGGTATGGCCCCAGGGCGTACCTTCGCCCCATCCGGACACACCGACATCTGTCTCGAGTTTCACGAAGGTCGCATCGAGCACCTCGAACTTGAGCCTGCCTCCCGATAGCCAGTAAGGATCCTTGAGGGGCAGGTCTTTCTTGTAGACCGAGATGCGGCTGATCTTCATTGAGCCAGCTTATCGAGACCTTGTTGTTGTCGGTGTGCTGCCATTCGACAAGTCGCCGTAGTGTTCGCAGCGGAGCCTCTGTGTCCCTCGAGAACAAAGGCCTTCTTGGGGGAGTCGGGCAGGGGCAGTATCACCTCAGGCATCCGTGCGTGGCCGGTTGCTCTCGGCGTCATACGCAGGTTCTGACAGTACACGTGCTTGCCGTGGTGTACCCGCGATGACGACACTCAGAATCTGGTCTGGCCTTGCGACTTCAGGATGAATGTAGGCAAAGGCCAGAATCTTGCCGACACTATGGCCGTATACCACTGAGGCCGTGCTGCCAACCACGCGACCGTCATGCAGTACGGCTTCACCACCGTGTCCGTCGACGACGCCGTCCGCTTCAATCTCGAGATAGGTACAGATCCACGGCAGGCGACTTTCCAGGCAGTTCTCTGTTGCCTTTCTTCCCTGGAACGACTTGTCCATCTTGACGAAACGCATGACGTCGGCTTCAGGCAAGGTGACTTCATTGGTCAATTCGCTTGCTCCCTTGAATGCCTTTTCCATGCGCATGACGTTCATGGCGAACGATCCGTAGTCGGTCAGTCCCGAGGATTCACCTGCACGTGTCAGCGCATCATAGATGTCGAGCAGCTTCTCGCGCGGGGCGTGTATTTCCCAACCGAGTTCGCCGGCGTAAGACATGCGAAATGCCCAACACGAGTGTCCGGCAATGGCGATGTTCCGTGCGCTCATCCAGCGAAAGTTCGAGTTGTCGAGCAGCGCAGCCGTACATTGACTCAGGATTGCTCGTGATCGTGGACCGTTTAGCGCAAGTGCGGCCCAGCTTAGAGAGTGATTGTTGACGGTCATGGCCGGTGGTGCGGTCGACATTGCCGTGCGGTGATGCTCGAGGTGATCCAGCAAGCGTTGCTCGAAGAAGGCGGCACACACCAGATAGAAGCGATCCTTGTCGAGTCGGACACAGGTCGCTTCCAGTTCGATCCGGCCGGATCGGTTCAGAAAATGTGTCAGGATGATGCCACCCACCTTTCGCGGCAGGCGGTTTGCCACCAGCGATTCCAGTGTCGCTTCTGCATCGGGGCCACTGACCTCCACCTTGGTGAAGGCCGAAAGATCCATGATTCCGGCCAGTTCTCGGACTGCCTTGACTTCCTGACCAACCAGATCGTGCACGACGTTGCGCTGGAACGAATAGTGATCCTCTTGCGCAATGCCATCGCGCGCGAACCAGCGCGGGCGTTCATGGCCGTACACTTCCTCGAAAACTGCCCCCTTGGCTTGCAGACGCTCATGCAGAGGAGAGGGCTTGATCGGCCGTCCGGCCAGGCGGTTGAAATGCGGAAAGGGAATCTCGTGCCGAAGGCAATAGTCTTCGCGCGCCTTGACCACCTGCCAGGGCTTCGTTGCATAGGCGCCGAACCGACGTGGATCGTAGTCGCGCATGGAGATGTCTGCTGCGCCATGGATCATCCATCGCGCCAGCTCTCGAGTCAGGCCAGGCCCCCAGCCAATGCCGATCTGGGTTCCGCAGCAACACCAGTAGTTCCGGGCCGCGGGTGCGGGGCCGATGAGGGGATTGCCATCCGGTGGATGGGAAATGGCACCGTGCACATCCCGTTTGATGCCGAGTTCGGCGAATATCGGCATTCGCACAAGCGCGTTCTCAAGCCACGGCATGACGCGCTCGTAGTCGGCCTCGAACAATTCGTTTTCCGCCTCCCACGGGCAGTGTTCTTCCCAGACCGTATTCGGATTCTCCTTCTCGTAGATTCCTATCAGACCGGACTTCTGCTCCATGCGGATATATCCGGAGACCTGACGATCATCGCGCATGACGGGCAGCTCCCGATCCAGATCCAGGAATTCCGGAACGGTCTCGGTCACGAAGTAGTGATGCGTCATCGAGGTCATCGGCAATTGCAAGCCTGCCCATTCGCCCATCTGGCGGGCATAGGTACCACCTGCGTTAACGACATGCTCGCAGTGCACATCGCCGTGCTCAGTGGATACCAGCCACTCACCGTTTGCTTGCTGCTGTGTGTCCGTAACTCGACAGCGTCGAACAATCCGGGCGCCGAGTGCGCGCGCACCGCTGGCCAACGCCTGTGTGACGCCGGAAGGGTCGACATGGCCGTCATCGGGCGTATGGAGCGCTCCAATGACGCCATCGAGGTTGTAGAACGGATGATGTTGCGCGACAAACGCCTTGTCGACAAGTTCGATATTGAAGCCGAGCGCGCGTCCGACGCTCAAGGTGTGGCGCAGCCAGTCCATCTCGTCGTCTAGATAGGCAAGGCGAAACGAACCACAGCCGTGCCAGGACACATTCTGGCCCGTCTCTTTCTCTAGCGCACCCGAGTACAGACCGATGTTGTAGTCCACGCATTTGCCCAGTCCGAAACTGGAAGTCGAGTGCGTGATCTGACCTGCCGCATGCCAGGTGGAACCGGATGTCAACTCGGCCTTCTCGAGTAACAGCACATCCGACCAGCCTTCGTGCGCCAGATGGTATGCAAGACCGCAGCCCATGATCCCGCCGCCGACAATGACGACTCTCGCTTGGGCGGGTAGCGGGGCGCCGCTGAACCCAGCTGTCATCGTGTCAATTCGCCCGTCATCGCAGTCTCGAGGTCTTGATCGCCGAACGGCGATTCATGCTTGCGGGGTTTATCAAACAATTGTACGCTCGTCAACAATGAATCGTATGAATGAACCATCGAGAGATCTTCCGGCCAGTGCCGAGGTGCTGGCATCTGTCGTGGCGGGTTTCGAACAATTGACCCCACAGGTGCGCAAGGCAGCCGCCTACGTATTGGAAAACCCGAACGATGTCAGTGTGTGCTCGATACGCGAAATTGCCGATGCAGCGAACGTCAAGCCCAATACGCTGGTGCGTCTGGCGCAATCGATCGGCTTCGACGGTTACGATGACTTCCGCATGCCGTTTCGGGAGGAAGTTCGTCGCGGTGCAGTGAATTTTCCGGATCGTGTCCGCTGGTTGCAGTCGATCGGCAGGAGCGGCAAGCTGGGCGGGGTATACCGTGACATGGTCAGTACAGCCATTGGCAACCTCGAGGAAACGTTTGCCGGTATCGATGAGGTGACGCTGACGTCAGCCGCCAGGGCGATCTGGAGATCGCGACAGATCTTCACGCTCGGGGTTGGTGTGAACAATTCCAACGCACAGAATTTCACCTATCTGGCAAGTACCGGAATGGTTCAGTTCTTCGCCATACCGCGTCCCGGCAGTACACCGATCGATGACCTTGCCTGGGCCGATCAACGTGATGTGCTCATCGCCATGACCTGCAAGCCCTATCGAGTCGAAGTGGTCAATGCGGTGCAAAGCGCCCGTGATCAAGGCGTTCAGATCATCGCGATTTCCGATAGCCCGGCGTCCCCCATCATCGTCGGTGCCGACCACGCGTTCGTGGTTGCAGTCGATACCCCACAGTTCTTTCCTTCATCGGTCTCGATGATTGCCTTGCTCGAGACGTTGTTGTCCTTCGTCATCGCTGTCGCCACGCCCAATGTGGTCGAGCGGGTCAAGTTGTTTCATGACCGCAGGCATCAACTGGGCATCTATGTCGAGGATCCTTAGTGGCCAACTCTACTGATACGCGATTGAACGTCGGAAACTTGCCGGTTCGAGCTCTGGACGCACGCTACTACACCGACCCGGCGTATTTCGAGGCTGAGAAACGGGGACTTCTTGCCCGAACCTGGCAATTCGCCGGTCACAGCGATCAGCTTGCTAAGACAGGTGATTTCTTTACCTTCGATATTGCCGGGGAAAGTCTCTTTTGTGTGAGAACGCCCGAAGGTGTCTTCAAGGCGTACTACAACGTGTGTCAGCATCGCGCGCATCAGCTGGTACAGGGAAGTGGCAATGCCGTACAACTGGTCTGTCCCTATCACGCCTGGACGTATACGCTTGATGGCGCCCTGCGTTCCGGACCGAACATCAATGTGGTCGAAGGGTTGGATCGAGCGCAAATCTGCCTGAGCGAAGTGCTCATCGAAGACTTCTGCGGGTTTCTATTCGCCAATCTGGATCCGAACGCGTGTCCGATGAGCGACTGGTTTCCACGCGCGCGAGAAGAGCTGCAGAAGTTCGTGCCTCACATCAAGGCATTGAAGCCACTCGAATGGCTGGAGGTTACTGAACGTTGTAACTGGAAAGTCGCCGTCGAGAACTATTCCGAGTGCTACCACTGCCAGTTGAACCACCCCACGTTCGCCAAGGGCATCGTCAAGCCGAACACCTATGATATCCAGCCTCAAGGGCACTGCCTTCGCCATACGACCGAATGCCAGAATATCGAGAAAATGTCTTATCCGATTGACATCTCGGCCAATGAACACGCAGGTGAGTATTCGTCCTGGTTCCTGTGGCCACTGTTCTCGTTCCAGGTGTATCCCGGGAACGTATTGAATACCTACCAATGGCGACCGCTTGATCATGAACACGTGACCGTTCGGCGCGGCTGGTATCAATTTGAAGGCTCGGACAACGACGTGTTACACAAGCTGGCGGAGCAGGATCGCGAGACGACGGTCGAAGAAGATATTCACCTGGTCGAATCCGTACAACGTGGATTGAACAGCCGAGGCTATAACCCCGGGCCTCTGGTTATCGATCCTTCGAGCGGCGTCCGCTCCGAACACTCGATTCGTGTTTTACATCAATGGATGCGGGACGGAGTCGATGTCTGACTCATCGCAGATGTCAGCGGAGTGGACAGCCGAGCAGAAGCTTTTTCGACACCAGGTCGGATTCACCTGTCCGCCATGAGACTGGGACGCTGCGCCAAGCGACTTTCTCAGAATCAGCCCTGCCAGTGTCGGCGTGCATGGCTGGATGTTGCAATCGCCGGACTATCGACATCGTCTCGATCAGCGCAAACGCAATTTCGACATGCTGGAGGAATTCGTTCACTGCATGGCAAACAACGGCGCTAACGTCTGTGCTCAGGTCGGATCGAACTGGGTGCACGCGAGTGGTCTTGGCGTACAAGGCATCCGCGAACACTGTGCTCGACTTGAAGGCACCTACGGAGTTGCGGTGCACATGGCTGGCTATGCGCTGGTGGAGGCACTGCGGAGCATGAATGTCGAACGAGTCGCGTTGAATGCGGTATACCATTGGCAGGACTGGTGGGGTGGCACGGTCAGCTTCCTTCGCGAGGCCGCATTCAATGTCATCTGGGCGGGAAACTTTGTCGATCAAGGATGGTTCGCTGACCAGGAAGCCGTGAATCGATGTCGTTGGATCTTCGATGGCGACCTTGCACAAAACAGCTTCACCTACGTTGCCGAGCGAGCGCCCGATGCGGATGTCTACCTGGCCAACGGCATGTGCAACTTCCGCACGGATGCTGATGGGCAGCCAGAGCGACTGCTGCATCTGACACCGACGCTCAAGTCGTTGCTCGGCAAACCGGTCATCGCACACGATACCGCTCTGTATTGGCGCATCTTTAAGTCACTCGACGTGCGGCCTGTCGGATCCCATGGCCGATTGCTGGGGAGTCTTTGAATGCACAGGATCATCGTATTGTGGGCGGTGCCTCGCTCGACATCGACGGCCTTTGAGTGGATGATGCGGCAGCGTGGTGATCTGGACTGCTTGCACGAGCCCTTTGGTGAAGCCTGGTACCAGGGAGAAGAGCCACTCTGGCCCCGTTGGCAGAGGGGTGACCGGACTACACCCGGCATGCAACCACACTATGAACGACTGTACAAACATCGTGTGTCAGTATGAAACATCACGTTTATGAAAATCAGCGCATCCCGCTGAAGATCGTCTCGATGGTCATTTCTGCCTGGCGCGCTATTTCATGGCAGGTTTTATTCAGATGTTTCATCCAACCCAGCAGGTGAGATGCCGTGGCGCAGACAACAGACACTAACCGACGCATCGTCTTGGCTGAACGCCCTGAAGGTCTGCCGGACAGTAACTGTTTTCGTCTCGAATCAGTGCCCGTTCCGACACCGGGTGACACTGCAATGCTGCTCAGAACCGAGTATCTTTCGCTCGACCCGTACATGCGCGGGCGCATGAACGATGCGAAGTCCTATGCCGAACCCGTCGGGCTTGACGAGGTAATGACCGGTCAGGTCGTTGCGGAAGTCATGTCGTCTACTGTTGACGGGTTTGAAGCTGGCGACCGTGTGCTCGCCGGAAGCGGTTGGCAGGACTACGCGTTGTCCGATGGCGAAGGCGTCCTGAATCTGGGCAAGAATCCGAAGAATCCTTCGTGGTCTCTTGGCATTCTTGGTATGCCCGGATATACAGCTTATGCGGGATTGCTCAAGATCGGGGAGCCGATAGCCGGCGAAACCGTGGTGGTCGCGGCGGCATCCGGTCCGGTAGGCGCAACTGTCGGCCAGATAGCGAAGGTAAAGGGTTGCCGAGTGGTCGGCATTGCCGGTGGCACTGAAAAGTGTCAGCACGTGGTCGAGACACTTGGATTTGACGCCTGCGTCGATCACAGGGGTGACGAATTTGCGGAGCAACTCAAGCTCAATTGCCCGGACGGCATCGACGTCTATTTCGAGAACGTCGGCGGGAAAGTTCTCTATGCCGTTCTACCGCTATTGAATGCGTTAGGCCGAGTCCCGGTATGCGGCGTCGTCTCCTGGTACAACCTGACAGGATTGCCTGACGGTCCGGATTTCGGACCGGCTATTCTGGGCACCCTTCTTCGAATGAAGATCAAGATGCAAGGCTTCATAATCTATGACAGCTTTCCGGAAAGCACCTTTCAAGAGTTCACGAGAGACATGTCCGGGTGGTTGGCCTCGGGGAGTATCAAGTACAGGGAGCAAGTCGTTGAAGGGCTGGAGAATGCGCCCGCGGCATTGAATGACGTCTTGTCGGGTAGAAACTTCGGGAAGATGGTTGTCAAGTTCGGCTGAACCTCGTGACGGTCAGCGCCCGTGACGTTCGGGAAGACTCATCGGTCACCAAACATGTCCCCCAACCCACCCAGCACTGACCCCTCACCTTTGGACGATCCCAAGCCACCGGAAGCTTGCATTACCCGATTGGCCAATCGGGAAAACGGCAGGCTTCGCCTTAGCTTGACCCACAAATATCCCGGTAGTCATCGACTATTTCGGCTAGGCGTTCCCAGCCACGCCACTGGCTGACAACCCCGGGCGGTGGGTCCGACGGTCGAGCGATATAGCCACCGAGTTTCGCGATCCAGATTAATGCCTGTTCGATCGTCGGCGGCGTCTCGGGTACTTCACTCGTTTTATGTATCTTCCGGTATAGGAGAGTCCATTCCAGTGGCTCGAGCACCTCCTCGCATGAGCCCTCCGGATCGTGTTCACGAAGTCTGGCGAGCCAGAATAGCCGCCAGGCGACAACGCTCTTGAGCACAATGTAGTTCTTCAGCCGCTCCGCATCCCGAAGCTGCGCCTTCTCGACCGCACAGCCGGACTTGAGGATCTTGTGAAAGACCTCGACGTTCCAGCGCCGCGCATACCACTGCACCTTCTCGATCGCCTCTTCGGTGCTCGTCACCGGCAGGTTGGTGATCAGTACCCAGCACAGGGCGTCCTGGAGATTCGACGCCCCTCGTTCGATGGCCATAATCGCTGTCAGCGACAACGCTGGCGCTACCGTGCCGTCCTCATCCGGCTTTGCATCGCGCGGCGGCGGCATCTCGAACGTCATGCACACGATCGAGAGCGTGGCGGTGCGGTACTTCTTCTTGTCGTTGATCTGAATACGAACGCTCGTTCGCCCTTGCGCC